>NPID01000501.1_pt1 | contig 348205 bp, 328 predicted proteins | sample 8637491 | NCBI WGS metagenome assembly NPID01 (sample SAMN07420843, study PRJNA396082) | bioreactor metagenome | isolation source: sample BA6 brine-fed electro-methanogenic bioreactor BA | place: Japan: Kochi | collected 2016-06-14 | reverse complement strand
CGAGGCGTACTGCTGGACGTGCCACGGCGTCGTGGCCAACCGCGCCATCGACCGGCTCGTGCCCGGCTACTTCGCCCGTGCGGGCGGGGACAAGAAGACCGGGTACGACGGCAGGGCGCACAGCGGCGGGCGAGCGTTCACCACGCGGTGGGACAGCGCAGCGGAGTTCGGGACGTGCGGCGCGGAGAACGTGAGCGTGCAGGGGGCCGGCAGCGTCACGCTTCCGACGACGACCGTCGAGGCGACCAAGCTCGCGATGCCGACGATCAGCCCCGCACCGCTCCAGGAGATGCCGCCGATGGGCGATGCGCGGGTCGTGTTCGACGGTGATGCGCAGACGTACTGCTACTGGGACGCCTCGAGCGCCGGTGCCACCTCGGCCAACGGGTATCAGGGCTCGGCAACGGTCCAGATCGACCTGGGCGGGCTCATGCAGGTGGACTCGCTCGTGTGGGACTTCGTCTCGTCGACGTACTCTGCCGATGTGATCGAGGTGCTCGGCAGCGTCGACGGCTCGGCGTGGAGCACGATCGCGAGCAAGGGCACGCTTGGGACGCAGCTCACGGCCGCGGAGACGCTCGCCGCCGACGCGCAGGCGCGCTACGTGCGCTTCGTGTACCGGCGCGTCTTCTCGGGTGGGTCAGGCTACGTGTACCTTGCCGAGCTCACCGTGAACGGCCGTCCTCTGGAGGGGGACATCGTCGCGCACCCCGACGTCGCACGGGCCGCCACCTTCCAGGGCGGCACGGTACGCTGGAAGAGCACGAACCCCGCCGGGACCGCCGTCAGCGTGGCGGTGCGCGCCTCGGTGAACGGCGGCCAGACGTGGACGGCATGGCAGACGGTCGCCAACGGCGGTTCCATCACGCAGCTGGCCAACGGGGCGGATCTCTCCAACGCGCAGCTCGACGTGCGCGCGACGCTCACCACCTCGGCGCTTGGGCAGACGCCGACGCTCGAGTGGCTCGAAGTCACGGTCACGCGCGGTGACATCCCCGGCACGGTGGCCGAGTGGACGGGCGCAGGCGGTTCGACGACGTGCGCGAACTGCCATGAGCCGCACGGCGGCGACGAGGCCGCGCTCATGGCCGAGAAGAGCACGGTCGTATGCACGCGCTGTCACCAGGCCGCGTACGGAGGGACGTACTTCGGCGCGGCCGAGGCCACGGCATCGGTGCACGACGCGGTGACGTGCACCGGGTGCCACGGGTCTCACGGGACCCGCAGCGGCAGCACGGGCGCCTTCGCCTACCTCCTGGAAGATGACCGCCAGGATGCCTGCTTCTCCTGTCATCCCGAGGTGAAGACCGCCTTCGACGCGCCGGTGAGCGTCGCCGCCGAGTGGGGACGCCATGACGTGTACGCCGTCGACCAGCATGAGACGGGGAGCCGCATCCGTTGCGGCAACTGTCACTCGGTCCACGCCGAGACCGGCCTGGTCGATCCCGATGATGTCGATAGCACCTTCGCGCTCTACCGTGACGACCCCGCATCCATCCCCACCGGCGAGGTCGTCGTCTATGCGAGCAGGGACACGCTCATCGAGGGGACGGCAGGCCAGGAGACGTTCAACTTCGGCAGCGCATCCACGGCCACGCTCACCCAGAGCAACGCGCTGCTGCTCTACTTCGACCTCAGCGGCATACCCGCGGGCGCCACGATCCAGCACGCCGCGCTCGTCTTGTGGGCGACATCAAGCCCGGGCGGCGGCTACACGGTGGCTCCGGCCGCACGCGCATGGCAGGAGGGGACCGGTACCGGGCAGGCGAACAACGCGTCGATCGACGGCGCGACGTGGTACGAGTGGCGCTACGGCGACAACGCCTGGACGGGCGATGTCGCCGGTGGCGACTGGGCGGCGGCGGGTGGAGACGCGGGGACGCCCTCGGCGACGAACAGCTTCGCGTCCAGCAACACCTCGCTGAATGTGACGGAGATCGTGCGCGCCCTGCGACAGGGTACGAACAACGGCGTCATCGTCCGCGGGAGCAGCGCGTCGAGCTCGTTCGCGACGTACCTGCGCGAGTACGGCACCGTGCAGTACCGACCGAAGCTTCGGATCACCTACCAGACGGGACCCGCCACCCGACAGGTCCTCGACGACCTCGCGTTCTGCCTGAAGTGCCACGACGGCACGATGCCGATGGGCCTCTCGGGACAGTCGCTCACGTGGATCGCCAACGCCTACGCGGCGCGCCCGCACGGCGCCGCGCAGGGCCTCGGTCCCGAATCGCGGACGAACAGCACCGACCGGGGCGGTGGCGGCCTCAAGGCGCCCTACACGTACGGCATGGACCCGCTGCCGTGCACGACGTGCCATGACCCGCACGGTTCGTCGCTGCCTTTCCATCTCAAGGAGGTCGTGAACGGTCGGGACATGACCGGCCTCGGCGCGTGGGGCTACGCCAACGTGATCCCGCCGGCGATGGGGATGGCGAGCCCGCCGTCCACCGGGTGGTTCTGCGGTGCCTGCCACATCTACCCGACGAGCCACAACCGGGAGGGCAGCAGCGGCTGCTCCCCGTGCCACGGCCACACCGGCTCCCGCGGAGGATAGCGGACGCCTCGGGATAGCTGCGGCTCGTCGCAGTGCGACCCTGCCGCCGCGTTTGACCCTCGGCGGGTATGCGACCTATCATCGTCTGGCACTCGGCGCCCGAGAGTGCCAGGAGGGTATCGCATGCACAGCGAACGCCGGCGGACGGTGCTGTCCGCCCTCATCAACGAGTATGTGGCCAGCAGCCAGCCGGTGGGCAGCAAGGTGCTCGTCGAGCGCTATCGGCTCGGGTGCAGCCCAGCGACCGTGCGCAACGAGCTCGCCGCGCTCGAGGACGGCGGATACGTCTACCAGCCGCACGTCTCGGCCGGACGCGTGCCCACCGATAGCGGGTATCGCGCCTTCGTGGACGATGTGGCCGAGCGCCACACCGACGAGCTGCCGGCCTCAGAGGTGGACGCCATCCACGCGCGCTACGAGCGCGTGGAGCACGAGCTGGCCGAGGTGATGCGCGAGACGGCCACGGTGCTCTCGACGCTCACCGAATGCGCGGCGGTCGTCGCGGCTCCGACGCTCCGGCGGGCGCGCATCCGCCGCGTCTCGCTCGTGGGGATCGGTCCGGCGCGCGCGACCGTGGTCGTCGTGACGGACTCGGGGCAAGTGGCGAACCGCAGCGTCGAGTTCGACCAGCCGCTCGAGGGCGAGGCGCTCGCCGAGGTCGAACGCTACGTGGACGGCGCGCTCCGCGACCTGGTAGGCGCCGAGGTGGCGTTCCTGCGCGATCGCATCGAGGGCGTCCCCGGAGCTGAGGCGCAGGCGACGCTCGCGGTCTTCGAGGAGGTCATCGACTGCCTGGTGGAGGCCGATGAGGACCGCGTGCTGACACACGGCGTCACCGCGCTGCTGCGCCAGCCGGAGTTCACGGACGCCGACGCGATCCGTCCGGTCGTCGCGCTGCTGGAAGACTCGATCACGGTGCTGCACGTGCTCTCGGACGTGATGCAGTCGCCCGATGTCGTAGTGCGCATCGGGAGCGAGAACCGGGTCGACGGCCTGACGCGGATGAGCTTCGTCGCGCACCACTACGGGAGCGGCGACGCCGGCGGCATCGTCGGCGTCCTCGGCCCCACACGCATGGACTATCCGCGCGCGATGGCCACGGTCCGCACCGTGGCGTCGACGCTCTCAGACCATCTCGGCTAGACCGGGAGGCGAGGAGACCGACCGTATGGCAGCTGCTAAGGACTACTACGCGACGCTCGGCGTCGAGCGGACCGCGTCCACCGACGAGATCAAGAAGGCGTTCCGCCGTAAAGCGCGCGAGTCGCATCCCGACGTCGCGGGCGACGACGGCGCCGAGGAGCGCTTCAAGGAGATCAACGAGGCGTACGAGGTCCTCTCGGACCCCGAGAAGCGCCAGATGTACGACCGCTTCGGCACGGCGGATCCCCGCCAGGTGGGCTACGGCGGCCCCGGGGACGTCGGCGACTTCTTCGGCGGGTTCGAGGACCTGTTCTCGGTGTTCATGGGCGGCATGGGCAACGTGGGCGCGACGCGCACCGTGCGCACCGAGGGCCGGGACATGCGGGCCCGGCTGACGGTCACGCTGCTCGAGGCGGCCGAGGGTGTCGAGCGCGAGCTCACCATCAGGCGACCGGCGCCGTGCGCGGCGTGCGACGCGAGCGGCGCGGCGCCGGGCGGCGAGGTGAAGACGTGCCCCGACTGCGGCGGCACGGGACAGCGCCGCACGCAGCGGCGGACGATCCTCGGCGTCATGCAGTCGGTGACGGCGTGCGATCGCTGCGGGGCGACCGGGCGCGTCGCCGAGCCGCCGTGCCCCGAGTGCACGGGGAGCGGTCGCGCTATGGCCGAGGAGACGGTGACCGTTCGGGTCCCCGCGGGCGTGATGGACGGCACGACGCTGCGCATGCCCGAGAAGGGCGAGGCCGGCCTGCGCGGCGCGAGGGCAGGCGACCTGCTCGTCACGATCACGGTGCTGCCGCACGAGTTCCTGCTGCGCGAGGGCGACGACCTGCACGAGATGGTCCCCGTCAACATCGCTCAGGCCGCGCTCGGCGCGACCATCAGCGTCCCGGGGCTGTTCGGTGATGTGGAGGCGGCGTTCGGGGGCGGAGCGCAGTCGGGCGACGTGGTGCGCGTGAAGGGCGAGGGCATGCCCCGGGTGCGTGGCACCGGGCGCGGCGACCTCGTGGTGCACCTGAAAGTCGAGGTCCCGCGCAAGCTCGACAAGCGCCAGAAGGAGCTGCTGGCCGAGCTCGGCGAGACGTTCGGCACCGAGACCGGCCGGCCCACGCCGCTCGACCGGCTGAAGGACTGGTTGACCGGCTGATGGCCCTCCACCGCTTCTTCTGCGAAGGCCCGCTGCCGGCGGAGAGCGGCACGCTGTCTCTCTCGGCGGCGGACATCCACCACGTCCGCGACGTCCTGCGTCTCGCTCCCGGCGACGAGGTCGTCTGCGTGGGTGCCGACGGCATCGCCGCTCGCGTGCGTCTCACGCTGGTGGCCGAGACGATCGAGGGCACGGTCCTCGGGGAGCTGCCGCCCGCACGGCTGCCGCGCGTGACGCTCGTGCAGGGGGTGGGCAAGGGCGAGAAGATGGACGCGGTGGTCCGCCAGTGCACCGAGATCGGCGTGGAGCGGATCGTGCCGCTCACGAGCTCACGCACGGTGGTGCGCCTCGATGCGCGCAAGGCCGAGGCGCGGCGCGAGCGCTGGCAGCGCATCGCCGCCGAGGCCGCCAAGCAGGCGCAACGCGACGCCGTCCCGGAGGTGGCTGCGGTCTCGACGCTCGCGGACGTCGCCGCGGAGCTTGGGCGCCACGCGCTGGCGCTCGTCTGCTGGGAGGACGCCGAGGCCGAGGGTGTGCGCGCCGCCATCGCGCGTCACGCTCCGGCGCCCGGCGCGAGCGTGGCGGTCGTCGTCGGCCCGGAGGGCGGCTTGTCCGCCGAGGAGGTCGACGCCCTCATCGACGCGGGCGCGGTGCCCGTGAGCCTCGGTCCGACCATCCTGCGCACCGAGACGGCGGGCGTGGTGGCGAGCGCCCTCGTCATCCACGAGCTCGGAGGGCTGGGGGGCGAGCCGCGTGCGTGACGCGCGTGTCGCCTTTCGGACGCTCGGCTGCAAGGTGAACCAGGTGGAGGCCGAGTCGATCGCCGCCGAGCTCCTCGGCAGGGGCGTTCAGATCGTGGCCGAGGAGGACGCCGAGGTCGTGATCGTCACGACGTGCACCGTGACCGGCGAAGCCGACCGCAAGGCGCGCAAGGCCGTCCGCCATGCGCTCCGGCTTCCCGCCGAACCCGTCGTCGTGGTGACCGGCTGCCTGGCGGCCACTGACGGCGCCGAGCTCGCGGCGCTCGGCGAGCGCGTGGTCGTGGAGGCCGACAAGACCGCTGTCGCCGCCCGGGTCGGCACGCTCGTGAAGACGTCCCGGCGGCGGAAGCGGTCGGCGGTGCGAGTAGGCGAGCGGTTCCACACGCGCGCCATGGTCAAGGTGCAGGACGGGTGCGACGCGTTCTGCGCGTACTGCATCGTGCCGCACGCACGCGGCGTGCCGACGTCGGTACCGCACGCCGATGTGCTCGCCGAGGTCGAACGGCTCGTCTCGGCGGGTGTGGCCGAAGTGGTGCTGACCGGCATCAACATCGGCCGGTACGACGATGACGGGATGCGCCTGCCCGGACTGCTGCGCGCGATCGCCGCGACCGGCGTCCCGCGCGTGCGCGTCTCCAGCATCGAACCCGAGGACGTGACCGAGCCGTTCCTCGCGGCGGCTGCCGAGACGCGCGCGTTCTGCCGCCACCTCCACGTGCCGCTGCAGTCCGGGTGCGACCGGACGCTCGCCGCTATGGGCCGCCGCTACGACACCGCCGGCTTCGCCGCGATGCTCGCGCGGGCCCGCGCGGCGCTGCCCGACGTCGCGGTCACGACCGACGTGCTCGTGGGCTTTCCCGGCGAGACGGACGTTGACTTCGCGCAGACCCTCACCTTCGTTCGGGAGTGCTTCTTCACGCGCCTCCACGTGTTCCGCTACTCCGTGCGCAGCGGCACGCGGGCCGCCGATCTGCCCGGCCGGGTCCCGCCTGACATCCTCGCGACACGCGCCGCCGCGATGCGCCACCTCGACGCGGCGTGCCGGCGAGCCTTCTCGGCCTCGATGGTGGGCGAGACGGTCGAGCTGCTCGTCGAGCGCATCGTCGACTCGCCGGACGGCCCCATGGCCGAGGGCACGACGCGCGAGTACCTCCATGTGAGCGCTCCGGGCGCGGGGCGGACGGTCGGCGAGGTGGCCGAGGTCCGCATCGAGGCCCTCGAGGGAGGCCGGCTGCGGGGTAAATGGTAGAATACCCGTGGTCGCGCGACGCGGCCCCGCGGCGGCCCGGTCGGCCGCATCGCCGCTGCTAGCGGCAGAGATGCGACAACGAGACGAGGTACGATCCGTGGCAGACGATACGCAGGTCCGGCTCATCGTCCCGCCGGACCTGGCGATGCTCGATCTTCTCGGCGAAGGCGATCACCTCCTCAAACTCATCGAAGCCCAGTTCGAATCGGACATCATCGTCCGCGGCAACGAGATCACCATCTCCGGTGACAGCACCGAAGCCCAGGCGGTCTCGACGCTGTTCACCGAGCTCATGGCGCTGGTCGAGAAGGGGGAGCGGCTCACGCCGGACAGCCTCGATCGCGTGATCGAGATGCTCAGGCAGGGGGAGTGCTCGCCCACGAGCGTGTTCTCCGACGTGTTGCTCACGCACCGCGGCAAGACGCTCCGTCCCAAGACCGCAGGCCAGAAGCGCTATGTCGACGCCATCCGCAAGAACACGGTGACGTTCGGCATCGGCCCGGCCGGCACCGGCAAGACGTACCTCGCCATGGCGATGGCCGTCGACGCGCTGCGCAAGAAGGAGGTCGGCCGCATCATCCTGACGCGCCCGGCCGTGGAAGCGGGTGAGAAGCTCGGCTATCTGCCCGGCACCCTCTACGAGAAGGTGGACCCGTACCTGCGTCCGCTCTACGACGCGCTCTTCGACATGATGGATATCGAGAAGTCGCAGGCGCTCACGGACCGCGGCGTCATCGAGGTCGCGCCGCTCGCCTTCATGCGCGGCCGCACCCTCAACGACAGCTTCGTGATCCTCGACGAAGCCCAGAACACCTCGCCCGAGCAGATGAAGATGTTCCTCACGCGCCTCGGTTTCGGCAGCAAGGTGGTCGTCACCGGCGACGTCACACAGATCGACCTCGCCGGCGGCAAGTCCGGCCTGAAGGAGGTCCGTGACATCCTGTCGGGCGTGCGCGATGTCGCGTTCGTCGAGCTGACGTCCAAAGACGTGGTGCGTCATCGGCTCGTGCAGCGCATCGTCACGGCGTACCACGAGTATGAAGAGCGGAAGGCGCAGGAGCCCGATGCCTAGCCTCCTCGAGCGCGTCAAGGGCCTCTGGCCCACGACCGGATGGCTCTCCACGGTACCCGGCCAGCGCGTCGCCCTCGGCGTCGCGGTGATCATCCTCGCCGTGGTGCCCATCGCGGTGCGCGTGGTGCCGATCGGTCTCGAGGTCGGCCAACCGGCGCCCCGGACGTTCCGCGCCACCCGCCCGATCCAGTACGTGGACACCGAGGCTACGCAGGCGCTCAGAGAGGCCGCCCGAGAAGGCGTCAACCCGGTCTACCAGTTCGACCAGGACGCGCAGACCGAGGTGCGCCGCGACGTGGTGGAGTTCTTCTCCTCGGCTCTCTCCGTGCAGGCCTCGCTGGACACGAGCGCGCAGGTCGAGTACCTGCTCGACCGCTACGGCAGCCGCGTGGACACCCCGACGGTCGAGGCGCTCGTGAGCCTCGACACCACGGCCACGGAGGCGGCGGCCCGCAATACGGAGTCGCTCGTGGCCGGCGTCATGGCCTCGCGTATCCAGGAGAACGACCTCGAGCAGGCGCGCAACCAGCTGGCGCAGTCCGCCGAGCTCATCCCGATGTCGCTCGGTCAGCGCTACGTGGTCATCGGTGTCGGGACGGCGTTCATCGAGCCGACGCTCGTGCTCGACCAGGAGGCGACCGAGCAGGCGCGAGAGGCGGCCGCCGAGCGGGTATCGCCCGTGGTGACGCTCGTTCAGGAGGGCGAGAACATCGTCGCCAAGGGCGAGATCGTCACCGAGCGCGACGTCGAGATGGTGCGCAGCCTCGGCGGCCTCGAACGCGGCGTGGACCTGCAGTCCGTCGTGGCGTCGATGGTCCTGATGGCGATGCTGATCTTCACCACGGGCGGGTTCATCTACCGCTTCGAGGAGCACGTCTGGCTCCGCATGCGCGACCTGCTGATCATCGCCGCGCTGCTCCTCGGCATGATGTACCTCACCCGGGGCACGTCGCTTCTGGCACCGGAGCTCTCGCCGTACCTGATGCCGGTCCCCCTCGCGCCCATCCTGGCGACGCTGCTCGTTGGACCGGTCGCCGGCGTCATCATCACCGTGCTGACGACGATCGGCGGCCTCCTGCTCGGCTTCTCAGGCGGAGTGCAGGTCGTCGCCACCGTGCTCGCGAGCCTCGCCGCGATCGTCGTCGTTGCCAACATCAACCAGCGCAGCCACCTGTTCTACGCCGGCGGCTACGTCATCGCGCTCCAGGGGGTCGTATCGTTCGGCACGTCGCTCGCCTCGGGCAACGCCATCCAGCAGGCGCTCGGCGCGGGCCTGTACGGCCTGCTCGGCGGCCTGGTGACCGCAGTGCTCACCCTCGGCCTCCTGCCGTTCTTCGAGCACATCTTCGGCGTCACGACCGACATCCGCCTGCTCGAGCTCGGCAACCCGGGTCACCCGTTGCTGCGGCGGCTCATGACCGAGGCACCGGGCACGTACAACCACTCCGTGATGACCGGCAACCTCGCCGAGACGGCCGCCGAGGCGATCGGAGCCAATCCGCTGCTCGCCCGCGTGGGCTCGTACTTCCACGACGTCGGCAAGCTGCGGCGTCCCGCGTTCTTCGTGGAGAACCAGGCCGGTGGGGTGAACCCGCACGACACGACGTCGCCGACCCTCTCGGCGCTTATCATCACCGCGCATGTACGCGAGGGCCTGGAGCTGGCCAAGGAGTACCGTCTCCCGCGTGAGATCACCGACATCATCATCGAGCACCACGGCACATCGATGGTGTCGTACTTCTACAACAAGGCCGCCGAGTCAGGCGGCGCGGTCCACGAGCGCGACTTCCGCTACAGCGGTCGCCGTCCGTCGTCGCCGGAGGCCGCGCTCATCATGCTCGCCGACAGCGTGGAGGCGGCGGTGCGCGCGCTCGGTAAGCCCACGCCGCAGCACATCGAAGACACCGTGCGCAAGATCGTGAAGGGCAAGATCGAGGACCACCAGCTCGATGACGCCCACCTGACCCTTGCCGACATCGAGCGCATCGTGCAGGTCTACACGCGCATGCTGGCGAGCGTCTATCATCCTCGTATCGAGTACCCTGAGCCGCCCGCTAGGAGGGATCCGGATGCGCGTCAGCGTAACGAGCCATCGCGAACCTGAGCCCCTGAGCCTTGACGCGTTCGAGCGGCTCGGCCTGTTCGTCATGCGCATGGAGTCGGTGCCCGACGAGGCCGAGCTCTCCATCGCCCTCGTCGACGTCGACGAGATGGCGCACCTGAACGAGCAGTACCGCGGCATCCAGGGCCCGACCGACGTGCTCTCGTTCGGCTGCGACGATCCGTGTGCGACCGGCGGGGAGGAGCCGATCACCCTCGGGGATGTCATCATCGCGCCCGAGGTGGCCGAGGGGCAGGCCGCCGAGCTCGGCACCACCGTGGAGGCCGAGCTGAACCTGCTGCTCGTCCACGGCATCCTCCACCTGCTCGGCTATGAGCACGACGCCGATGAGGATGCCGAGGTCATGCAGGCGCGCGAGCAGGTCGTGCTCGACGCGTACGCGGCGGAGTAGGCAGCCGATGCGCAGCAAGTCGCTGCTCTGGAGCTTCAACTACGCCATCGAAGGCATCGTCTACGCGCTCAAGACGCAGCGCAACATGCGGCTGCACATCGCCGCTGCCGCGCTCGTGCTGGTGGCGTCGTTGTTCTTCCGCATCGGCCGCTTCGAGTTCATCGCCGTCGTGTTCGCGATCACGTTCGTGCTCGTGACCGAGCTCGTGAACACCGCGCTGGAGGCGGCCATCGACGTCTCGACCGAAGGGTTCGACCCGGTCGCCAAGGTCGCCAAGGACGTGGCCGCGGGCGCGGTCTTCGTCGCGGCCGTGAACGCGCTCGTCGTGGGATATATCGTCTTCTTCACGCGGCTGTCCTCGATGGCCGACACCCTGCTCGTGCGCGTCCGTCAGATGCCGCTGCACCTCACGGTCGTCGCGCTCGGCCTCTCGGCCATCGCGGTCCTCGTCTTCAAGGCGATCACCCGCACCGGGACGTTCATGCGTGGCGGCTGGCCGTCGGGGCACACCGCGCTCGCGACCACCGCGGCCACGGCGATCGCGTACATCACCGACGACGCCAGCGCGACCGTGCTCGCGTTCTTCGCGGCCGCGCTCGTCGCGCAGAGCCGCGTGGAGTCCGAGGTCCACTCGATCTGGCAGGTGACGTGGGGCGCGATCGTCGGCGCGCTCATCACGACCGCGGTCTTTCAGCTATTCTGGTTCTAGCCGCCACAGAGGAGGCCTGAGCACCGCACGATGCCCGCTGTCACGCTCATCACCGAAGTCGTCATCCTCATCGCCCTCGTCGTGGTCGTCGGGTTGTTCTCCGCGGCCGAGGCGTCGGTCTTCCTGCTCACACGCAGCCGCGCCCGCCGGCTCATCGAGGCCGATCGCAAGGGCGCGCGCTCCGTCGACGCCGTGCTCGAGCGTCCGGCCCGCCTCATGGGTGCCGCCGCGGTCGCGCGTGCGCTGGCGTACGGCACCGCCGCGGTGAGCGCCGCATGGGCGGCCGCCGACCTCGTCGAGTCCGCCGGGGCGTGGCCCTGGATGCTCGTAGCCGCCGGCGTGTCGGTGACCGTGGTCTTCACGCTGGGCGAGACGCTGCCCCGCACGCTCGCCGTCCACAACCCCGAGCGCGTCGCTCTCGCGATGGCCCCGCCGGCACGGCGCCTGGCGGCGGTGTTCTCGCCGGTGGCGCGTCTGCTCGGTGCTGGCTGGCTGTGGATCGTCGGTCTGGTGGCCGAGGAGCCGCGCGGCGACGTGTGGGTCACCGAGGACACCTACCGCGCATCCGCGCTCTCGGATGACGAGGAGGTCGCGCGCGAGGAGGCCGAGGAGGCCTTCATCGACGCCGTCCAGGACTTCACGAGCAAGATCGTGCGCGAGGTGATGGTGCCGCGTCCGGACATGGAGTGCCTTGAAGACACCGCGTCCGCAGCCGAGGCGGTCGTGGCCATCCAGCGCTCGGGCTACTCGCGGCTGCCGGTCTTCCACGAGTCGGTCGATGACATCCTCGGCGTCCTGTACGCGAAGGACCTGCTCGTGGCGATGGCGCAGGACGGTGCCGAGCCGGCCGTGGCGAGCCTCGTACGTGAGGCGTACTTCGTGCCGGAGACCAAGCCGGTGGAGGAGCTCCTCGTCGAGATGCGCTCTCGAACGCACATCGCTATCGTCGCCGACGAGTACGGCGGGACGGCGGGCCTCGTGACGATCGAGGACTTGCTGGAGGAGATCGTCGGCGAGATCTTCGACGAGTACGACCGTGCCGAGCCGATGATCGTGCAGCTCTCGGCCGAGCGGTACCGCATCGACGGGCGCATGCCCATCGACGACTTGAACGAGCTCTTCGGTACCGACATCGAGATCGAGGCGGATACCGTGGGCGGGCTCTTCGTGGAGCTCGTGGGTCATATCCCTGACCCGGGCGAGACGGTCGCGGTCGAGGGCCTGCAGCTCACGGTGGACGAGCTTGAAGGTAACCGCGTACGGCGGCTCGTGGTCGAACCAGCCGCAAACGGCAGCGACGAGGAGGATGACGATGGCTGAGGTCACGCAGGCGGATCTGGCATTGCTCGCATTCGCGCGCGAGGTCCGCAACCGCGCGTACGCGCCCTACTCGGGCTTCCGCGTCGGCGCCGCCGTCTTCGCGGGCGGCGACATCTACCAGGGCGTCAACGTGGAGAACGCGGCGTACGGCTCGACCGTCTGCGCCGAGCGCGCTGCCGCGACCGCGGCGGTGACGGCCGGCAAGACCGAGTTCGACGCCATCGCCGTCGTCGGCGACTCCGCGGACCCGACCGTCCCGTGCGGCGCGTGCCGCCAGTTCCTCGCCGAGTTCAACCCCCACATGCGCGTCATCATGGGCGGGAAAGGCGAGGAAGTGATGGTTCGCACCCTCGACGAACTGCTCCCCGAAGCGTTCGTGCGCGCCTACCTCGACCAGGACGATGGTGACGATTCCGAGTGAGCGGTCCTCTTGAGGGCGCCGCGTCCGGCGGCGTCAGAAGCGGCTTCGTCGCACTCGTCGGCAGGCCGAACGCCGGTAAGTCGACGCTGCTGAACGCGCTCGTCGGCGTGAAGGTGGCGATCACCTCGGACACTCCGCAGACGACGCGCCACCGCCTGCGCGGCATCGTCGACACCGACGACGCCCAGATCGTGCTCGTGGACACCCCGGGGCTTCACAAGCCCATCGACGCGCTCGGCGAGGAGCTCAACCGCTCCAGTCTCATGGCGCTCGCCGACGTGGATGTGGCGTGCCTCGTGATCGACGGCTCCGTCCCGGTGGGGAAGGGCGACCGCTGGGTCGCGCACCGGGTGGCCGAGAGCGGCGCGCAGCGCGTCCTCGTGCTCACCAAGGCCGACCTCACCAAGCCCGAGGTCTTGCTGCGCCGCCTCGGCGAGGCGCGCAAGCTCGGGCCGTTCGACGATGAGGTGGTCGTCTCGGCGGTCTCCGGCTTCAACCTGGAAGGTTTCACCGCCGCGGTGAAACGCCTCCTGCCGGAGGGTCCCCGCTACTTCCCGCGTGACATGCCCACCGACCAGCCCCTCGACGTCATGCTTGCCGAGTTCGTGCGCGAGAAGATCCTGCGCCACACGCGCGACGAAGTGCCGCACGCGATCGGCGTCGCGGTCGAGGACCTGGAGCGCGACGAGAAGGCGGACCTGACGAGCATCCGGATGCTCATCTACGTGGAGCGGGAGTCGCAGAAGGGCATCATCATCGGTAAGGGCGGCGAGATGATCAAGACGATCGGCACCGAGGCCCGTGCCGACCTCGAGCGACTCCTCGGCACGAAGGTGTTCCTCGACCTCCGTGTGAAGGTGCGCAAGGACTGGCGCCGCGATGCCACGCAGATCCGCCGCTTCGGCTATGGAGAGGGGTTGTGATGGACCGCGCCACGCTCGCGATGCACATCGACCAGACGCTGCTGAAGCCGACCGTGGGCTACAACGCCGCCGCCGAGTGGATGGAGGCGAACGCCCGCCAGGGCTTCGCCGCGCTCTGCGTCTCGCCGTTCCTCGTCCCGCTCGCCACCCAGCGCCTGGCCGGCACGGGCACGCTCGTGTGCTCGGTCTGCGGCTTCCCGCTCGGCTACAACAACACGGAGTCCAAGGCCGAGGAGGCCGCGCACCTCGTGCAGCTCGGATGCCACGAGGTGGACATGGTCATGAACATCGCCGCGCTGCTCGAAGACGAGCGCGAGTTCGTCAAAGACGACATCGCGGCGGTCGTCGAGGCGGTGGCCGAGGAGTCGAGCGGCGCGTCGCACGTGAAGGTCATCCTGGAGACCGGCTACCTCTCGCCCGAGCAGGTCGCGCTGGCGAGCCTGCTCGCCAAGGAGGCGGGCGCGCACTACGTGAAGACGTCGACCGGCTTCGGTCCGCGCGGCGCGTCGACCGAGGACGTCGCCATCATGCGCGAGGCTGTCGGCCCCGGGCTCGGCGTGAAAGCGGCCGGCGGCATCCGCGACCTCGACACCGCGCTCGCGATGATCGAGGCGGGCGCCGACCGGCTCGGCACCTCTTCGGGGCTCGAGATACTCGAAGCGCTCGAGGCGCGTGCGCGCACGTCGGAAGGGTAGGCACGGCCGAGTGGCGACGTACCGGGCGCGGGCGCTCGCGCTCCGCAAGACGCGGCTCGGCGAGTCCGACCTCATCGTGACGCTGCTCGCCGCCGACGGCTGCCAGATCCGCGCGGTGGCCAAGGGGGCGCGCAAGACCAAGTCGCGCTTCGGCGCGCGGCTCGAGCCGTTCTCGGTCACCGACCTCCTGCTCGCGCGCGGGCGCTCCCTCGACATCGTCACCGAGGCCGAGTGCGTGACCAGCCACGAGGCGCTGCGCACCGACTACGACCGGACGACCGCCGCGTCGGTGGTCGCCGACTTCCTCGACAAGGTCTCGGTGGAGTGTCAGGCCGAGGAGCAGCTCTTCCCGCTCGGCGTGACCACGCTCGACGTCATGGAGTCCGCCGCGATAGACGCGCTCCCCGCGCTCGTCGCGGCGTTCCTCGTGAAGGGCATGGCGATGCACGGGTACCGACCGCAGCTCGCGGCGTGCGCCGCGTGCGGCGAGCCCTTCTCGGCGGAGCGTGGTGCCTCGCGACGCTTCTCGCTCGAGGCGGGCGGCATCCTGTGCGACGGGTGCGTGGGCGCCGACCCGGCGGCGTTGCGGGTCTCGGCGGAGCTCGCCGAGACGCTCGGCCTGCTGCTGCGCTCGAAGATGAGCGACGTGGCAGGAGCCGGGCTTCCCGCCGCGAAGGTGAAAGAGGCGCTCGTCGTGGTGCGGGCGTTCGCGGGCTACCACGTTCCGGCCCGCATGAAGGCCCTGGAGATGTACGTGGGAGGGATGCAGTGATCGAGTTCGAGTCCCGCATGGACGCGTCGCGCTACACGCGAGCGCTGCTCGTGGCGACGCTGCTCGATCCGCTCACGCCGCTCATCCTCGTCGGGATCGTCGCGGCGTTTCTCGTGGTGTGGCTCGTGCGCGGTGGGACGGTGGGCGCCGTCGCGGTGGTGCTCGCCACCGCGGCCGCCCTCGCCATCCTCGTGGGCTCGTACTGGGCGTCCATCAAGCTTGGCATGCGCGACCCGGTCGTGCGGGACCACGCGCTCGCGCACCTGCAGGTGCGCGTGGATGAGCGCGAGGTCGTCGTGACGCGGCTCGGGACGGCCGCGGAGACGATCGCGTGGCCCGACGTCCGTCGCGTGCTGTGGCTCGGCGACCTGCTGCTGTTGCGCGTCGAGCTGCGGCAGTGGCTGCTGCTCGACACGGGCGACCTGGACGACGCGGGGCGCGCCCGGCTGCGCGTGCTCGGACGCGCCCGTCGCGACCTGGCCTGAGGGCCGCTCGCGTTGACCCTCTCGGCCGTGCTCGGCTAGCATGACACGCACGCGGGATGCTGCCGGAGCACCGGCACGGACCGCACCTCGAGCCGACCGTGAGGGGCCATCACGCGATGAGACCGCACTCGTTCCAAGACATCATCATGGCGTTGCAGCGCTACTGGGCCGAGCAGGGATGCGTGCTCCTGCAGCCCTACGACATGGAGGTGGGAGCGGGAACGTTCCACCCGGCCACGACGCTGCGGACGCTCGACCCGAAGCCGTGGCGCTGCGCGTACGTGCAGCCGAGCCGGCGGCCCACCGACGGCCGCTACGGCGAGAACCCCAACCGCCTCCAGCACTACTACCAGTACCAGGTGATCTTGCAGCCGTCGCCCGATGACGTGCTTGCGCTCTACTGGGACTCGCTGCGCGCCATCGGCATCGAGCCCGCGGAGCACGACGTGCGGCTCGTGGAAGACGACTGGGAGAGCCCGACGCTCGGCGCGTGGGGCCTGGGCTGGGAAGTGTGGCTCAACGGCATGGAGGTCACGCAGTTCACGTACTTCCAGCAGGTCGGCGGCATCGAGTGCCGGCCCGTGCCCGCCGAGATCACCTACGGCCTCGAGCGGCTCGCCATGTACATCCAGGGTGTGGACAGCGTCTACGACCTCACGTGGGTGGAGGGACCCGACGGCGAGCGGTACACCTACGGTGACGTGTTCCTGGAAAACGAGCGCCAGTACTCGGCGCACAACTTCGAGCTCGCCGATATCGAGATGCTCTACACGCTCTTCGACACCTATGAGGCCGAGTGCAAGCGGCTGTTGGAGGGCGGCGTCGTGCTGCCCGCCTACGACTACGTGCTCAAGTGCAGCCACGCGTTCAACCTGCTCGATGCGCGCGGCGCCATCGCCGTGACCGAGCGCGTGTCGTTCATCGGCCGCGTGCGCGAGCTCGCCAAGGCGTGCGCCGAGCGGTACGCCGCGATGACGCGCGGCGAGGGCGAGGCGCCCGCCGACGCGCCCGGCGGCGACGACGACGCGAGGGGCGGTGAGGCCCGATGAGCCGCGACCTGCTCTTCGAGATCGGCGTGGAGGAGATCCCCTCGGCACCGCTCTATGCCGCGATCGCCCAGCTCGCCGAGGCCGTCCCGGTCGCCCTGCGCGACGCTCGTCTCGGCTATGAGCGTATCGACGTCTACGGCGCGCCGCGCCGTCTCGCCGTGCTCGTGACAGGCCTGGCCGAGCGCCAGGAGGATGTGACCGAGAAGGCCAAGGGCCCCGCCGTCAAGGCGGCGTTCGACGCCGAGGGCCATCCCACGAAGGCCGCCGAGGGCTTCGCTCGCGGCAAGGGCGTGGACGTCGCCGACCTCGTGACCGAGGTGAGCGGCGGCGGCACGTACGTCTTCGCCGTCATCGAGCGCGAGGGGCTGCCCGCAGCCGAGGTGCTGCCCGACCTGCTCGCGCGGCTCGCCGCCGGCATCGACTGGCCCAAGTCCATGCGCTGGGGCTCCGGCTCCACGCGCTTCATCCGTCCCGTTCGCTGGCTTACGGCGCTCTTCGGTCCCGACGTCGTCCCCGTGCGCTACGCGGGCCTCGTGGCGGGCGGCGTCACGTTCGGCCATCCGTTCCTCGCGCCCGGTCCGGTGACGGTGTCCGCGCCCTCCGCGTACGTCGAGACGCTGCGTGGCGCGAAGTGCCTCGTCGACCCCGAGGAGCGCGCCTCGGCCATCCGCGACGCCATCGAGGCGGCTGCCGCCGCACGCGGCGTCACGGCGGTGGTGCCCGAGAAGACCTTCGCCGAGGTCGTGAACCTCGTCGAGTGGCCCACGGTGGCCGTCGGGCACTTCGACGAGGAGTTCCTCGCGGTGCCGCGCGAGGTGACCGAGGAGGCCATGGAGTCGCACCAGCGCTACTTCCCGGTCGAGGGCCCCGGCGGGGCGCTCGCGCCGTACTTCATCGTCGTGCACAACGGCGATCCGGACCGCACCGACGCCATCGCCGCCGGTCACGAGCGCGTCATCCGTGCGCGCCTCGCCGACGCCGCGTTCTTCTACCACGAGGACCTCAAGCGCTCGCTCGAGGAGCACGTCGCCTCGCTCGACAGCATCGTCTTCCAGGAGAAGCTCGGCACGCTCGGCGCCAAGGTCGCGCGCATCGAGGCGCTCGCACGGGCGCTGGCCGAACAGGTCGACGCCGACGCGGACGAGGCCGCCTACGCGGCGCGGGCCGCGCATCTCGCCAAGGCCGACCTGGTGACGCATACGGTCGTGGAGTTCACGTCGCTGCAGGGCGTGATGGGCTACCACTACGCGCTCGCGAGCGGGGAGAGCGAGGCGGTGGCCGAGGCGATCGTCGACCACTACAAGCCGCGGTTCGCGGGTGACGCCCTCCCGCGCTCGACGGCCGGCAAGCTCGTCTCGATCGCCGACAAGCTCGATACCATCGCGGGCATCTTCGCCATCGGCCAGGCGCCGACCGGCTCGGCCGACCCGTACGCGCTGCGCCGGGGAGCGATCGGCATCCTCGCCATGGCGCTCGACGGCGGCGTGCGCATCGACCTCGTGGAGTCCATCGCCGCCGCCCTCGCGGGCTACGACGGCGTGGTGCCCGGGCTCGATCCCGACGACGTGGGTCCGGCCGTGCGCGAGTTCTTCCTCGGCAGGCTGGAGGGCGTGCTCAAGGAGCGCGGCCACGCGTACGACACCGTCGCGGCGGTGCTCGCGGTGTGCGGCGACGATCCCGCGGACGCGCTCGCGCGCGCCGAGGCGCTCACCGCGTTCCGGGCGGCGAGCGACGCGATGGAGGACCTCTCGGTGGCCTTCACGCGCGCGAAGAACCTCGCGCAGCCCGACCTCGGCACCGGGGCCGACCCCGCGCTCATGGGCGTAGAGGAGGCCGAGCTCGCCGACGCGCTGTCGGCTGCCGAGCAGACCGCCGGCGAGGCGCTGCGCATCGGCGACTACACGACCGCGCTCGGCACGCTCGCGCAGCTGCGCGGCCCCATCGACGCGTTCTTCGACGCCGTGCTCGTGATGGACCCCGACGAGGCGCTCAGGGCCAACCGCCTGCGGCTGCTCAACCGCTTCGTCGCGCTGTTCACCGCGTACGCGGACTTCAGCAAGCTCGCCGGATAGGACGAGCGCATGCCGGAGCCCAAGACCATCTACATCGTGTCGGACGGCATCGGCGAGACGGCCCACCAGGTCGCCAAGGCGGCGCTCGGGCAGTTCGCGCAGGGTGCGTTCCGCGTGGTGCGGCTGCCCAAGATCACCACCAAGGCGCAGCTGGCCGAGGCGGTCGAGGAGTCGTGCCACGAGGGGTGCGTCTTCCTCTACACGCTCGCCAACCCGGCGCTGCGGGCCGAGATGGAGCGGCTTGTCACTGAACAGGGGCTGGCGGCCGTGGACGTGCTGGGGCCGGTGGTGGCGCAGCTTGCCGAGACGGCCGAGACCGAGCCGCTCGGCGTGGCGGGCACGATGCGACGCATCGACCGCAGCTACTTCGAGCGCGTCGCCGCCATGGAGTACACCGTGCACCACGACGACGGGCGCGGTCTCGCGACGCTCGACGAGGCCGACATCGTCCTTCTCGGCGTATCGCGCTCCTCCAAGACGCCGCTCTCCATGTACCTCGCGTCAAAGGGATTCAAGGTGGCCAACGTGCCGCTCGTCTACGGCGTGGAGCCGCCGGCCGAGATCTTCGAGCTCGACCCCAAGCGGTGCTTCGGCCTGGTCATCGATGCCGAGACGCTCGCGGAGATCCGCTCGCGCCGCATGACGGGGCTCGGCGGGTACACCAAGCGCTACGCCGAGCGCGAGACCGTGGAGCGCGAGCTCGAGTGGGCGCGCGGCGTGATGCGGCAGATCGGGTGCGTGGTGGTACGGACCGAGAACCGCGCGATGGAGGAGACCGCCGAGGAGATCCTGCGCTACGTGCGCATGTGAGCGCCCGGGCCGGAGCGTCAGAGGTTGTACCCCCAGCGCGCGTCGCTGGGTTACGATAGGAAAACGCGACGCCGTGCGCGAAGCGTGCCGGTCGACCGAATGCGTGAGAGGGGATCTACCAGTGGCCGACGTCAAGCGTGTCTACGACTTCAACGAGGGCGACGCATCGATGAAGTACGTCCTCGGCGGCAAAGGGGCCAACCTTGCCGAGATGACCCGCCTGGGTCTTCCCGTTCCTCCCGGCTTCACCATCACCTGTCAGGCCTGCGTCGAGTACTACGAGAGCGGCAGCCGCTTCCCCGAGGGGCTCGATGCGGAGATCGACGCGCACGTCGCCACGCTCGAGGAGACGATGGGCAAGCGCCTCGGCGACGACGCCGACCCGCTGCTCGTCTCGGTGCGCTCCGGCGCTCCGTTCTCGATGCCGGGCATGATGGACACCATCCTGAACCTCGGCCTCAACGACACGTCGGTGCAGGGCCTCATCAAGCAGACCGACAACCCTCGCTTCGCGTGGGACAGCTACCGGCGCTTCATCCAGATGTTCTCCAAGGTCGTGCTCGGCGCTGAAGGCGACCTCTTCGAGAACGCGCTCGTCGCCATGAAGCAGCAGCGTGGTGTGCGCAACGACACCGAGCTCTCCGCTGAAGACCTCGAGAAGCTCGTGGGACAGTACAAGGAGCTCGTTGCCGAGCACGTGTCCGCCGAGGAGTTCCCCGAGCTCGCCGATGGCGGCACGGTCGCGTTCCCGCAGGACGTCGCGGTGCAGCTGCGCCTCGCGATCGAGGCGGTCTTCAAGTCGTGGATGAACAAGCGCGCCATCGACTACCGGCGTCTCTACAAGCTCCAGGACGACCTCGGCACGGCGGTCAACGTGCAGACGATGGTCTTCGGCAACAAGGGAGACACCTCCGGCACGGGCGTCGCGTTCACGCGCAACCCGGCCGACGGCACCAACGAGTACTACGGCGACTTCCTCACCAACGCGCAGGGCGAGGACGTCGTGGCGGGCATCCGCAACACGCAGCCCATCGCCGAGCTGCCGCAGGTGCTGCCCGAGGCGGGCGAGGAGCTCTGGGGGGTCTTCGAGACGCTCGAGAAGCACTACCGCGACATGTGCGACATCGAGTTCACCATCGAGCAGGGCAAGCTGTGGATGTTGCAGACGCGAATCGGCAAGCGCACGGCCCGCGCGGCGCTCAAGATCGCCGTGGACATGGTGGACGAGGACCTCATCACGCGCGAAGAGGCCGTCATGCGCATCGACCCCGACCAGCTCGACCAGCTCCTGCACCCGCAGTTCGACGCCGACGCCAGCTACGACGTGCTCACCAAGGGCCTGAACGCGTCCCCGGGCGCGGCGGTGGGCGAGGTCGTCTTCACCGCCGATGACGCCGAGCGCCTGACCGAGGAGGGCCGCAAGGTCATCCTCGTGCGGTGGGAGACCACGCCGGACGACCTGCACGGCATGATCGCGGCGCAGGGCATCCTGACCTCGCACGGCGGCAAGACGTCGCACGCGGCCGTCGTCGCGCGCGGCATGGGCAAGCCCGCGGTCTGCGGCGCCGAGGCGCTCAAGATCGACGCCGCCAACAAGGTCGTCCGCGTGGCGGGCACCGACATCGAGCTGCGCGAGGGCGACATGCTCTCGATCGACGGCACCACCGGCAACGTCGTCCTCGGCGCGGTCGAGCTCATCGAGCCGACGCCCTCCGGCGAGTTCGCCACGATCCTGGAGTGGGCCGACGAGTTCCGCACGATGGGCGTCCGCGCCAATGCCGACACGCCCGACGACGCCGAGCGCGGCCGCGAGCTGGGCGCGGCGGGCATCGGGCTCTGCCGCACGGAGCACATGTTCCTCGGTGACCGGAAGTCGATCGTGCAGGACATGATCCTGGCCGAGGACGACGCCACGCGCGAGCGAGCGCTCGACAAGCTGCTCGAAGTGCAGCGCGAGGACTTCGTCGGCATCTTCAAGGCGATGGACGGCTTGCCGGTGACGGTGCGCCTGCTCGACCCGCCGCTGCACGAGTTCCTCGATGACCCGCGCGAGCTCGAGATCGAGATCGTGAAGGCCGAGGCCGAGGGCAGGGACATGGCCGAGAAGCGCGCGCTGCTCGCGCAGATCGACTCCATGAAGGAAGCGAACCCCATGCTCGGCCTGCGCGGCTGCCGGCTCGGCATCATGTTCCCCGAGATCTACGGGATGCAGGTCCGCGCCATCACCGAGGCGGCCTGCCAGCTCAAGAAGGAAGGCGCCGACCCGCGCCCGGAGATCATGATCCCGCTCGTGAGCGTTGTGGCCGAGCTCGAGACGCTGCGCGCCGAGTCCGAGCAGATCGTGGCCGACGTCCAGGCCGAGGAGGGCTGCGACTTCGAGATCCCCATCGGTACGATGATCGAGCTGCCGCGCGCCGCGGTCACCGCCGATGAGGTCGCCGGCGCCGCCGACTTCTTCTCTTTCGGCACCAACGACCTCACGCAGACGACGTTCGGCTTCTCGCGCGACGACATCGAAGGCAAGTTCCTGCCGCGCTACCTCTCGCGCAAGATCCTGCCGAGAAACCCGTTCGAGACGGTAGATGCCGGCGTGGCGAAGCTCGTGGAGATGGGTTGCACGCTCGGCCGCCAGACGAACCCCAAGCTCAAGCTCGGCGTCTGCGGCGAGCACGGTGGCGACCCCGAGAGCGTGAAGGTGTTCTACGGGATCGGGCTCGACTACGTGTCGTGCTCGCCCTTCCGGGTGCCGCTGGCCCGGCTGGCGGCCGCGCAAGCGGCGCTGGCCGAGACCGCGCAGGGCTCGGACAACCGGTAGCACGGCCGGGGCGCCACCGCGGGTGGCGCCCCTCGCACGAACCGCACCGCTCGTACCACCCGCGTACCACCGTTCCACCCCGTGCGACCCGTTCGACCGCATGCCACCCGCTCGACCGTGAAGGAAGTGCCGTGGCGAAGCGAACGAGGCTCTATCAGCGGCCGCAGTCGCCTCTGATCCAGGGGCACTCGCGCATCCAGCGTCCTGCCTGGCAGGACGGGGTCTCCGGTGCCGCGATCGCGTTCATGGCGTGGGCGCTGGCGCTCTCGGCGGACTTCTTCGGCGGGCTCGGCTTCGTGGGATGGGAGCGGGGCGCCTCGGCGATGGAGGCGCTGGCCGCGCCGATCGGCGCGCTGGCGGTCGCAAGCTTCGCGAGCGCGTGGGCGGCCGCCGCGGTGGGCCACGAGATGGGCTGGCACCGCTGCTGGCGCGGCGCCGCGGTCGTGGCGGGCATCGTCGACCTGATCGTCCTCGTCATCATGGTGTGAGGTCTGTGGCCATGGGGATCATGACACGCGAAGCCTACGAAGCCGAGGAGCACCGGCGGCTGTCGCCGCGCGCCGCGTTCTCGGATTCGACGCATGGCCGAGAAGCACCCATCGAGCCCGACCCGCTCAGGACGGCCTTCCAGCGCGACCGCGACCGCATCATCCACTGCAAGGCGTTCCGGCGGCTGTCGCACAAGACGCAGGTCTTCCTCGCGCCCGAGGGCGACCACTACCGCACGCGGCTCACGCACACGCTCGAGCTCTCGCAGATCGCGCGGTCCATCTCCCGGGCGCTCATGCTCAACGAGGACCTCACCGAGGCGATCGCGCTCGGCCATGACCTCGGCCATACGCCGTTCGGGCACATCGGGGAGGACGCGCTCAACGACTGTCTCGGCGGACTGCGCGAGCGCTACCCGGATGTGCGGTATCCGTTCAAGCACAACCTGCAGTCGCTCAGGATCGTCGAGCGGCTCGAGTACGAGGGCAAGGGCCTCAACCTCACATGGGAGGTGCGCGACGGCATCCGGTGTCACACCGGCTCGCAGCGCGCGGCGACGCTCGAGGGGCAGGTCGTGGCCATCGCCGACCGCATCGCGTACGTGAACCACGACATCGACGACGCCATCCGCGGAGGCGTGCTTGCCGAGGGCGACCTTCCTGCGGCGCCCACCGACGTGCTCGGCCACAGCCACGGCGAGCGCATCACGACGATGGTGCGCGACATGGTGGAGCACTCGTGGGACAGCGACGAGATCCGGATGAGCGCCGAGGTCTGGAAGGCGATGATGGACCTGCGCTCGTGGCTGTTCGACAACGTGTACCTCTCGCCGCGGGCGAAGTCAGAGGAGCCCAAGGCGTACCGCGTCGTGCGGACGCTCTTCGAGCACTACATGCAGCACCCCGAGGACCTGCCGGGCGACCATCGGCCGGAGCGTCCCGAGGCGCTGCCCGAGCACGTGACGGACTACATCGCGGGCATGACGGACCGCTTCGCGCTGCGCACGTACGAGAAGCTGTTCTTGCCGAGGAACTGGATGGTGTAGGGGACGGGCGGCGCACGGCGGGTGCGCGACGGCGCGCGCCGTCGCCGCGGCGAGCGTTTCCATTCTGTTGCCCCCGGACACCGGTTCGCATAGAATCACCGGGACACCGCCCGGGCGCCCCACGCGCATGCCCGACATCGCACGCACGGCATCCGGGTCGGTCGGCACAGACGCCGCTGGGGAGCGGCGCACCCCCCATCCGCGCAGGAAGGAGAGGCAGTTCATGGCAGACTGGATAGCCTGGCTGGCTCCGGTGGCAGCGGTCATCGGTTTCGGCACGGCGCTCTATCTCGCCAGCTGGGTTCTCAAGCAGGACCCGGGCAGTGAGAGGATGCAGGAGATCTCCAAGGCAACCCAGGAGGGTGCCCTGGCGTTCCTGCTCCGCGAGTATCGGGTGCTGATCATCTTCGCACTGTTGGTCGCCGTGGTCCTGGCGCTCGCCGTCACTCCGCTCACCGCGGTGGCCTTCCTGAGCGGCGCGGTCCTGAGCGCTGCGGCCGGCTACTTCGGCATGTACATCGCTACGCGCGCCAACACGCGCACCGCGCAGGCGGCCACGACCGGTGTCGCGAAGGCGCTCAACGTGGCCTTCCGTTCCGGCCTGACGATGGGTCTCACCGTCGCCAGCTTCGGTCTCGGCGGTCTGAGCCTGTGGGCCATCTTCATGCTGGTGATGGGCGAGAACCCCGTCGCCAACGCGGAGATCGTGAACGGCTTCGCCATGGGCGCCAGCTCCATCGCGCTCTTCGCCCGTGTGGGCGGCGGCATCTACACCAAGGCCGCTGACGTCGGCGCCGACCTCGTGGGCAAGGTCGAGGCGGGCATCCCCGAGGACGACCCGCGCAACCCGGCCGTCATCGCCGACAACGTCGGCGACAACGTCGGCGACGTCGCGGGCATGGGCGCCGACCTCTTCGAGAGCTACGTGGGGTCCATCCTCGCGCCGATGGTGCTCGCCATCAGCCTGTGGTTCACCACCGGTGCCGAGAAGAGCATCGACCTGCAGTACGGCCTCGCCGTTCCGTTGCTGATCGCGGCCTTCGGCATCGTGATGAGCATCATCGGCCTCTTCGCCGTCAAGGCCAAGGAAGGCGCCAACCTCCACAGCGCGCTCAACAAGGGCACGTACGTCGCCGCCGCGCTCGAGGTCATTGCGATGTTCTGGCTGTTCTACCACTGGTCGACGCGCACGGGCGCCGAGCCCGAGCGCCTGTGGTACTTCGGCGCCGTGGTCGCCGGTCTTGCCGCCGGCATCGCCATCGGCAAGATCACCGAGTACTACTGCTCGGACCACTTCACCCCGGTGAAGAAGATCGCCGAAGCCTCCGAGACGGGTACCGCCACCAACATCATCCAGGGTCTCGGCACGGGTATGCTGTCCACCGCGCTCCCGATCCTCGTGGTCGGCGCGGGCATCACCGCCAGCTACCTCATGGGCAACGCCGCCGTCCCGGGTAACGACCTCTCGGGCATCTACGGCATCGCCCTTGCGGCGCTCGGCATGCTGTCCATCACCGCCATCACCGTCGGCGTCGACGCGTACGGCCCGGTGGCCGACAACGCGGGCGGCATCGCCGAGATGGCCGAGATGGGCGCGCCCATCCGCAAGATCACGGACTCGCTCGACAGCGTGGGCAACACCACGGCCGCCATCGCCAAGGGCTTCGCCATCGGCTCGGCCGGTCTCACGGCCCTCGCCCTGTTCGTCGCGTTCCGCCAGAGCCTTTCGGTCGGCGGTCTCGACATCGACATGTCGCTCGAGAACCCCTACGTCATCGTAGGCCTGTTCGTCGGCGGCATGCTGCCGTTCCTGTTCGGCGCGCTCACCATGGGCGCCGTGGGCCGCGCGGCCTTCGCGATGATCGGCGAGGTGCGCCGCCAGTTCCGGGAGATCCCCGGCATCATGGAGGGCACCGGCAAGCCGGACTACGCGGCGTGCGTGGACATCTCCACCCGCGGCGCGCTCAAGGAGATGGTCGTGCCCGGCGCCATCGCGGTGGCCGTGCCGATCGTCGTCGGCGTCGTGAACCTCTCGATGCTCGCGGGCCTGCTGGCCGGCGCGCTCGTCACGGGCTTCCTGCTCGCGGTCTTCATGGCCAACGCGGGCGGCGCGTGGGACAACGCCAAGAAGTACATCGAGGGCGGCCAGCACGGCGGCAAGGGCAGCGATGCCCACAAAGCCGCCGTCGTGGGCGACACGGTGGGCGACCCGTTCAAGGACACGTCCGGCCCGTCCATGAACATCCTCATCAAGCTCATGACCGTCGTCTCGCTCGTGTTCGTGCCGCTGTTCATCAGCATCCACGGCTAGGCCGAGAAGGACGTTCGCGAGCCCACACGTAGGGTAGAATGCTCCCGGGTGCCGGATTCGGTGCCCGGGAGCTTCGTCTTCCCCGGACCGCCGCGCCCGCGACGGCCCGTCGCCACAGCCCAGTCGCATACCGCACGCTGGCCGAGAGGAGGTTCGGTGGGTCGCATCCCTGACGAGGACATCCAGCGCGTTCGCGACGCCACCGACCTCGTTTCCGTCGTCTCGGAGACGGTCGTACTGAACAACAAGGGCCGCCTGCTCTGGGGGCTCTGCCCGTTGCACGGCGAGAAGACGCCAAGCTTCAAAGTCGATCCGGCCACGCAGCTCTGGCACTGCTTCGGCTGCAGCGAGGGCGGCGACGTGTTCGGCTTCGTGATGCGCACGCAGAACCTCGAGTTCCCCGACGCCGTGCGCATGCTGGCCGAGCGTGCCGGCATCGAGATCCACGAAGAAGGCGGCGGCCTCCCGCCCGGGCGCAAGGAGCGGCTCATCGCCGCCTGCGAGGCGGCCGCCGACCACTACCACACGCGGCTCACCACCGGTCGCGACGCCGGCGCCGCGGAAGCGCGCGCCTACCTCAAGGGCCGCGGATTCGGCATCGAGACCGCCAAGCGCTTCCGCCTCGGCTACGCGCCCACGACGCGCGACGAGCTCACCCGTGCGCTCACGCGCGCGGGCTTCACCCGCGACGAGCTTGTGGAGGCCAACCTCTCGCTGCCCGACGGCCCGCGGCTCAAAGACCGCTTCTTCGGGCGCATCATGTTCCCCATCAGCGACCTCAACGGGCGTGTGATCGCGTTCGGCGGGCGGGTGATCGGCTCCGGCGAGCCCAAGTACCTCAACTCGCAGGAGACGCCCATCTTCCACAAGTCCTCGGCGCTCTACGGGCTCGACCGCGCGCGCAACGAGATCGTGGTGAGCGGCTCGGCGGTGGTCGTCGAGGGCTACACCGACGTGATCGCCCTTGCCGAGGCAGGCATCGGCTTCGCGGTCGCAACGCTCGGCACGGCGCTCACCGAGCGCCACGTCCGGCTGCTCGGGCGGTTCGCCTCTCGTGTCGTCTACCTGTTCGACGGCGACGCGGCGGGCATCCGTGCGGCCAAGCGGGCGGCGGAGTTCATCGACTGGCACGTGACGCCCGAGGCGGGCAGCGCGCGCGTGGAGCTCGCCGTAGCGGTCATCCCGGAGGGCAAGGACCCGGCTGACTATGTGGCCGAGAAGGGACCCGAGGCGGTGCGGGCGCTCGTCAAGGAGGCCCAGCCGCTCCTGCGGTTCGTGATCGACCAGCGTCTGGCCGAGCACGACCTCTCGACGCCCGAGGGCAAGGCCCGGGCGCTCGACGCGGCGGTCAGCGCCCTGGCGTCCGTCAAGGGCTCGATCCTCGCCCAGGAGTACGCCAACTACGTGGCCGACCGGCTGCTCACCGACTTCGCGGTGGTTCAACGGGCGCTCGCGGGCGTCAGGCCCGAGCGCGGGCGGGGCGGCGCCGAGACGGCCGACAAGGGCTCCAGCGCGCGGGGAGCGGGAAGCGGGGCGGACGGTGCGAAGGGCGGTGTGACGCCGGCGGGGGGTACCGATCCCGCGGCGTTCGCCGTCACCGGGGATCCTCGCCAGCACGCCGCCGAACGCGAGCTTCTGCGGCTCGCGGCGGTCTCGGCGCACGCTCGCGGCAAGGCACGAGATTTGCTTGAGGAGGGACTCGTGCTCGGCGAGGAGAACATCCGCTTGCTGCGGATGGTGCTCGATGCGGGCGCGGCGACGGGGGGAGCGCTCTTCGAGGCGGTCGCACGGACCGACCGCGAGGCCGCAGAGATGCTCTCCGCGTGGTTGATGGACACCCCGAACGTGGAAGAAGTAGAATACGCGGTCCGGGAAATCGCAGGACGACTCAAGGATTTCGCGCTTGCGCGCGAAATACTTGCTAAGAAGGCTCAGATGCGCGGACTCGATCCCGCAAAGGATGAAGCCGCGTTCGATGACTTGTTCAAGGAGATCGCCGAGTTGCAGCGAAAGCAGCAGGAGCTTCGGCGACATCCGCACGAGGCAGACGGATCTGGAGGCGGACACACAGCGTGACGGCAGCAAAGAAGACCGACTCCGAGGTGGCACAGAAGTCGACCCCGGCCAAGAAGCAGAGCACCACCAAGAAGGCGGACACGCCGAAGAAGGCGGAGCCGAAAGCGGCAAAGCCCACCGCCGCCGAGCCCAAGGCCGCCGCGAAGCCCGCCGCTGCGTCCGCCCCCGCGGAGGGCGCCAAGGTCGCCCCCGAGCTCGAGCTCTCGGCGGTCAAGACGCTCGCCAAGATGGGCAAGTCCAAAGGCAACCTCACCGAGGAAGAGATCCAGGGCGCGCTTTCGGACATCGACCTCACCGACGAGCAGTTCGACAACATCTACTCCCACTTCGTGGACTCCGGGATCGACATCCTCGACGACAGCGTCTCGCCCGACGAGGACCTCGACGACGTGCCGGATGACGGCGTGGTCGACGACGATGTCGACGACGACGATGACAACGCGCGCGAGGAAGTGCCCGAGGCCAAGGTGGCCGAGGTGACCAAGAAGCCGAGCACCAAGGCGAAGGCGAAGCCCAAGCGCAAGTCGCGCGCGACCACGACCGTGGCGCCGCTGACGGCCGACCCCGTGCGCATGTACCTCAAGGAGATCGGCAAGGTCCCGCTGCTCACTGCGCGCCAGGAGGTCGACCTCGCCAAGAAGATCGAGGCCGGCGTCATGGCCACCGAGGAGATCGAGAAGGCGGCCGAGAAGGGCGTCAAGCTCGACCGCGCCGAGATGCGCAGGCTGCAGCGGCTCGAAGCCATCGGCCTCACCGCAAAGAAGCAGCTCGTCGAGGCCAACCTGCGTCTCGTGGTGTCGATCGCCAAGCGCTACGTCGGTCGCGGGATGCTCTTCCTCGACCTCATCCAGGAGGGCAACCTCGGCCTGATACGCGCGGTTGAGAAGTTCGACTACAGCAAGGGCTTCAAGTTCTCCACGTACGCGACGTGGTGGATCCGCCAGGCGATCACGCGCGCGATCGCCGACCAGGCGCGGACCATCCGCATCCCGGTGCACATGGTAGAGACCATCAACAAGCTCATCCGCGTGCAGCGCCAGCTGCTGCAGGAGCTCGGGCGCGAGCCTACGCCCGAGGAGATCGGCGAGAAGATGGACATGACCGCCGACCGCGTGCGCGAGATCCTCAAGATCTCGCAGGAGCCGGTGTCGCTCGAGACGCCGATCGGCGAAGAAGAGGACTCGCAGCTCGGCGACTTCATCGAGGACGGCGAAGCGGTCGTCCCGCCCGAGGCCGCATCGTTCTCCATGCTGCAAGAGCAGCTCTCAAAGGTGCTCGATTCGCTCTCAGAGCGGGAGCGCAAAGTGATCGAGCTCCGCTTCGGACTGGCCGACGGCCACCCGCGCACGCTCGAAGAGGTCGGCCGAGAGTTCGGCGTCACGCGCGAGCGCATCCGGCAGATCGAGAGCAAGACGCTGTGCAAGCTGCGCCATCCCTCGCGCTCCGGGAAGCTCAAGGACTACCTGGAGTAGCGGCACGGTCTGAACGCACGAAGGCCCCGCGGATGCGGGGCCTTCGGTCATCGACTGGCTCCTCGGGTAGGACTCGAACCTACAACCCTCCGGTTAACAGCCGGATGCTCTGCCAATTGAGCTACCGAGGAGTACCGGCGCCAGTGGCGCGATTGCCGATTATAGGGATAGCGGCAAGCCTCCGCAACCGTAGCGTTCATGTTCTGGTAAGGCCGGGCCGGTACCCTGGCCGTGTCGGGAGGTGCTGACACGGGTGGGGTGCGGGTGCGGAGGAAGCCTCAGAAGATGACGGTGGGACAGTGGCTCGACGAGTGGCTCGCCACCTACGTCGAGCCCCGGTCGCGCGACGGTGAGCTCGCGGCCGTGACGGTGGCGGGATATCGCGGGCACGTGCGCCGCTACCTCAAGCCCGAGCTTGGCACGGTCGAGCTGGCCCGGCTCCGACCCGAGGACGTGACGGCGCTCTACCTCAAGATGGGCACGCCCAGAGACGAGGGCGGCTACGGGCTCTCGGTCCGGACACGCGAACTCACGCACGTCACGCTCAGGATGGCGCTCGAGCGTGCCGTGGCGCTCGGACACGTGGAGCGCAACGTGCTCGTCGACGGAGCGGGGGTGGACCGGCCGCGGGTCCGGCGCCGCCGGGTGACCGCGCTCGAGCGGGACGAAGCCGTCGCGCTGCTCACCGCGCTCGCCGCCGACGAGCAGGGCGGACGGCGGTTCTTCGTTCCCGCGGTGCTCGCGCTGGCGTGCGGGCTGCGACGGGGTGAGGTGCTCGCGCTGCGGGTGTCCGATGTCACGCTGCCCCCGAGGCTGCGGCCCCGCGCGCTCGGGCTCCTCACCGTGTCGCGCACCTGGGACCGGGCCGACGACCTGCGGATCGGCCACGCGCCGGTGGAGCGCTACAGCATCCGCGATGTGCCCAAATCGGGACGGGAGCGCTACGTCGACCTGCCGCCGGAGGTGGTGCGGGTGCTCCGGGAGGCGATCGACGAGCGCGCGGGCACGCGCGCGCTCGCCGGGCGGGACTGGCGCACGTACGGGATCCGTGCGGACGGGACCCGGGTCGAGTGGGGAGAGCTGCTCGTCAGCGACGGCTACGGGCGTCCCTGGTGGCCCGACTCGTTCTCGAGCGCCTGGCACCAGTGGTGCCGGCGGCAGGGACTGCGCTGTCGGTTCCACGACCTGCGCGCGACGTCGGGGTCGGTGTCGCTCGCGGCCGGCACCGACCCGGAGGCGGTGAGCGCGCGCCTCGGGCACCACTCGGCCGCCTTCTTCCTGGAGCACTACGCCAAGCCGATGCACTCGGCGCGCGTGCATGATGCTGGTATCATGGGCGAGCTGGTGGCCGATGCGCTCGATGGCCATCCGGGCCCGTAGCTCAATGGCGGAGCAGGGGACTCATAATCCCTTGGTTGTAGGTTCGAATCCTACCGGGCCCACCACACGCACCCGCACCTGGAGGTCGGCAGAACGTATGGCTCGTAGCAGGGTTGCACGTCTGGAGCGTACCAAGGCCCAGCGCAAGCGCACCCGCACCATCGCGATCGTCGCTGCAGCGCTCGTCGTGACGGTCTCGGCGGGTATCGGCATCACCATCGCCGTGCGCGCGGCAGGCAGCGCGAGCAGCGCGGCCAGCGCGCAGGACGCCAGTGCGTCGAGCGCCTCGGTCCACGAGGACCTGCTCACCTCCATCTCGCCCGATCCCACCATGACCGTGAACGCCGCGGGCGCGCCCATCGAGGTGCCCGACGTCGTCGGTACCGTCATCGAGCAGGCCGAGACGCTGCTCGCGCTCGCGGGCTTCAGCGTGATGCGCGTACCCACGCCGCCGGGCGAGGCTGCCGAGGGAACCGTGCTCAGCCAGGCGCCGGTGGCGGGCACCAAGCTTCCGCCCGGCTCGGAGGTGCAGCTCGTCTACGCGGACTCGGCAGCCACGAGCGATTCGCTCGCGCAGAACATCCCGGGGCGGGCGCGCCACGTCGTCTGCATCGATCCCGGGCACCAGGCCCGCGCCAACATGACGGTGGAGCCCATCGGCCCCGGCTCCAAGGAGACCAAGCCCAAGGTGACCGGCGGGGCGAGCGGCGCGGTGACCGAGCAGCCCGAGCACGAGCTCGCGCTCGCCGTCTCGCTCAAGCTGAAAGAGAAGCTCGAGGCCGAGGGCATCGAGGTCGTCATGACGCGCACCGCCGCAGGCGTGGACATCTCCAACCGTCAGCGCGCCGAGGTCGCCAACAACGCCGACGCCGACCTGTTCGTGCGCGTGCACGCCGACGGCAGCACCAACGGCGACGTCCGCGGGATCTCGGCGCTCTACCCCTCGGGCAACGAGTGGGTGCGCCCCATCGAGGCGCGGAGCCTGCGCGCCGCGCGCATCATCCACGGCTCGCTCATCAACAGCACGGGCGCGACGGACCGCGGCATCACGCCGCGCGCCGACATCGCCGGCTTCAACTGGTCGCGCGTGCCGGTCGTGCTCGTCGAGTGCGGCTTCCTGTCCAATCCCGTTGAGGACAAGCTGCTCGCCACCGACGAGTACCGAGACGAGCTCGCCGAAGCGATCGCTCGCGGTATCATGGAGTATCTCGGGACGTGACCTGGCGCCACACGGAGGGGGACCTGCCAGCATGGTTCGTCGCGCGCTCGTCTGGATCGGCGGCATCCTCGTGCTCGTCGTGCTCGGCTACTCGGCCTACACCTACCTCGGCGGCGAGACGCCGTTCGATCTCGGCGGCACGACCGAGGCCGATCGCGTGCTCATCATGGCGGCGACGCCGGATGATACCGGCGCGCTCGTGGCGCAGGTGATCGCCGAGGCTGACCTCACGCAGTCGCCGGCGGTGATCGCCAGCATCGAGCCGTCGCTCACCGTCACCATCCCGGGCGTGACGTACGACGCGCTCCAAGACGCGTACGCGTTCGGCGACGGTCGCGCGGTGGCCGAGGCGTACGCGGGCGCGCAGAAAGGCGCCACCGAGCCGCTGCCCTACATCGCCGTGCCCGCCGAGGCGCTCTACGACGCCGTGGGCGTGGCGGGCGGCATCACGGTCACCGTCCCCGCGCAGATGAACGTCTTTGACGGCGAGCGGCTCTTCACCTTCGAGCCCGGCGAGATGACGATTACCGCCGAGGAGCTCCCGGCCCTGCTCCGGGGCGCGCCGTACCTCCAGCCCCGTGAGCGCGCGCAGCTGCAGGAGGACCTCGCCGTGGAGCTCGCGCGGCTGCTCGCGACGTGGCCGGGGGGCCTTGCCGTGGCGGTGGAAGAGGGCGCGCTCGAAAGCGATCTGGCCGCCGAGGCGCTCGATGCCGCGCAGGAGCGGCTCGCCGACGCGCGCGTGCGCTAGCGGCTGGAGCCGTAACCGTAACTCACGTGCATACCCAATGCCGCCGATACCTATGCACAGCGGTGCAAAACCGCTGGTACCGCGTCACGTAGAAGTGGTAGACTACCAGCACGCACGTCTGACACAGACAGACCCGCACTCGGTCCAACGGAACGCAGGGGGGCGTTTGGACCCATGGCCAAGGGTAAGGACACGAACGTGAACGGTAGCGCGGGGGGTGGCAACCAAAGCCCCGCCGAGAAGCAGCACGTGGCCAAGAGCCAGCGCAAGCTGATGGGCGTGCTCGTCGCGCTCCTGCTTGTGTTCGGCGCGCTGGCGGTCGCCTACACGTTCTTCGACGGAGCGGACCTCATCGCCGATCTCATGAACGGCGGGGAGGAAGTGGCCGAGACAGACGTCCCGCCCAAGCCGGACGTCCCGGCAGACGACGAGCCGGCCTCCGATGAACCCACGCAGACCGCGCAAGAGCCGGGCTCCACCGAGCCGACGCAGACCGCCGACGAGCCCGCGGACGAGACGCCCGCGACGCCGGCGCCGTCTACCGGTACGGACACCGGCAGCGCGGCCGTCCCGCCGCCCGGCGACGCCCAGGCGCGCATGTACTGGGAGCAGGTAGCCAGCCAGGAGAACATCGGTCGGCTCGTGCGCGGCCAGATCTCGAGCTTCGCGCTCGGCACGCCGTCCAACAACGGCAGCACCGCGTCCATCCCGGTCACCGCCTTCTACACCGACGGCGGCAGCCTCGGCGGCACCATGGTGCTCCGCAACTACAACGGCACGTGGTACTTCTCCAGCATCACGCGCGCCGGCGGCAGCGGGGGAGCGCCCTCAGGCGTGCCCGCCGACTACGGCGTCGTCTCCACCATCGTGAGCCAGCAGGCGAGCAACCAAGACATCCCCAAGGCCATCGTCAGCGGCGGCTACACAACCATGACCGTGAACTCCGCCTCCGGCGGCTCAGGCACGGCGACGCTCGGGATCACGCTCTCCGGCGGCACGTCGCCGCGGATCTCGGGCTCGGTCGTCTGCATCACCAAGACGATCGGCGGCAAGAAGTACTGGTTCATCACGTCGTTTGCGAAGCGGTGAGCAATTGGAGCTGCGCGACTACCTGAACGTCATCCGGGCCCGCAAGTGGATCGTCATCCAGGCAGTTGTGATCGTGACGCTCACCGCGGTGGTCGTGAGCCTCGTCCAGCCGCCCGTCTACGAGGGCACCGCCAAGGTGCTCATATCCGAGAAGGACACCGGCGCCGCGCTTCTGGGCACGGCGCTCTCCGAGTTCAGCCAGCCGGAGCGCGGCCTGCAGACGCAGGTGCAGCTCATGCAGATGCGTCCCATCTACGAGGACACCATCCGCACGCTCGGGCTCGGCATCACGCCTGACGCGCTCGCCCGCAAGGTCGAGGTCTCCGCGGTGGGCCAGACCAACGTCGTGGAGATCACCGCGCAGGACACCGACCCCGACGTGGCGGCGCAGATCGCGAACACCGTGGCCGAGGAGTTCGTGCAGTGGAGCCGCGAGTACAAGCGCGAGTCCATCCAGTCCGCCATCACCGAGGTGGAGACGCGCCTTTCCGAGGCCGAGTCCGACATCCTCGAGCTTGCCGACCGCATCGACGCCGAGGGCCGCACCGACCAGCTCGACGCCGAGCTCGCCATCGCCACCGGCAGCTACACCGAGCTTGCCGCGCAGCTCGAACAGCTCAAGATCAACGAGCAGCTCGAGCGCGGCACCGGCGCGGTCGTGAGCCCCGCCGTCCAGGCATCCGACCCCGTCGAGCCGAGCCCCACGCGCAACGGCGCGCTCGGCATCGCGGTGGGCCTCGTCTTCGGCCTGGGGATGGCGTTTCTCTATGAGTATCTCGACAACACCATCAAGTCCTCCGAGGAAGCCGAGAAGCTCCTGGAGGCCCCGGTGCTCGGACTCATCCCCGCCGAGAAGTTCGAGAAGGGCGAGAAGCGTCGCGTCACCCTGCTGACGCACCCCACGAGCGCGGCTGCCGAGGCGTACCGCGTGCTGCGCAACAATCTGGACTTCGTGAACTTCCAGCACGACATCACCACGCTGCTCGTCACGAGCGCCGCGCCGGCCGAAGGCAAGTCGACCGTGGCGGCCAACCTGGCCGCCGGTCTGGCGCAGGCCGGCAAGAAGGTCGTGCTCGTGAACTGCGACTTCAGAAAGCCGGTCACGAGCCAGTTCTTCCACGTGAGCAACATGATCGGGCTGGCCGACGTGCTCTCCGGCAAGAACTCGCTCAAGGCCGCGCTCCAGAAGCCCAACGAGAACCTCGAGCTCTTGGTGCTCACCGCTGGCAAGCTGCCACCCAACCCGAGCGAGCTGCTCGGATCCGAGAAGATGCAGGAGCTCATCGCCAGCCTGGAAGAGTGGGCCGACTGGGTCATCCTCGACACGCCACCGCTGCTGGCGGTAGCCGACGGCGCCAGCGTCGCCCGCTGGGCGGACGGCGTCCTGCTCGTCACCAAGGGCGGGGAGTCCACCCGCGAGGCCGTGAAGCGCGCGCACGACATGCTCGGTCAGGTGGGCGCGCGCGTGGTCGGCAGCGTCGTGTGGGGTCTTGAGCCCGGTCCCGGCGGTGGCGGGTACGGCTACTACTATGGCCGAGGAAAGTACGGCGGCTACTACTACTACGCGGATTACTACAACGCCACCCAGGACGACGGCCGTAGGAGCAAGGGCGGCAACGCGCCGCGGAGTGGCGGAGCGTCCGCCGAGGGTCCCGCACGCGAGGTCTACCTGCCGCCGACGTCACCCGGGCGCAGGTTCGCCGAGGGCGTGGGCAAAGTCCTCACCGGCGGCCTTGCGGTGGTGGCGATCCTCGCGGTTCTGGCGCTGGTGATGTACTTCCTCGACCAGGCGCTGGGGTGGGGGATTGTAGACAGCATCAGCGGTGCTCTGTAGTGCCGCTGATCAAGTCGGTCAGGCGGTACGGGCGGAGGGCCGCACTTGCCGTGGGCGATCAGACGCTGATTGCCGCATCGAACTTCCTTCTAAGCGCTCTCATCGCGCGATGGTCATCCGTGGCGGAGTATGGCGCATTCTCTGTGATATACACTTCGTTTCAGCTCGTGGTGACGATGCATATGGCCATCACCACACAGCCGCTGCTGGTCCTCGGGAACGCGCGCTTCCGATCAGAGATGCGCGAGTATGTCGGACGCGTCACTGTGCTGCAATGGATTCCGGCCATCGGTGCTGGGGTACTCGCGCTAGTGATTTCCTATGTGGCTTACGCAAGGGGTGCACACCAAATCGCGGTAGCGAGTGTTGGTCTGGCGGTTGCCGGTCCAGTGATCCTGAGCCAGCAGTTCATGCGTCGGGCCTTCTATGTTGACCTGCGTCCAGGGCGGTCGGTGCTCGGTGGCTTGCTCTATTTGGCCGTGATGATGGCGACGCTGTTCCTCCTGGTGGAATGCGGATGGACAAGCGCGGCGTCAGGGTTCATTGCCATGGGCGTTGCGAGCTTGCCGCCGGTTGTCCTCTACTCGACCTGGCTCAGGTCGCCTCGCACAGACGCAGTTGAGTGGCGGGAGGTAATACGAGAGCACTGGCTGTATGGCCGATGGTCGCTTCCAACCACCCTGCTGACATGGGCGCCGGGCAACATCTACTACACTCTGCTACCTGTGTGGCATGGTCTGGAGGCAACTGCTTCGCTTCAGGCTGTCGTCAATCTGATTCTCCCTGTGCAGCACGCAGTGTCGGCTGTAGCCGTGCTACTGATACCGATTTACGCGAGGCGATTCAGTGAGGGCGGGGCCGGGAGCCTTCTCCGGGCCCTCAGACTGAGCTTGGGCGTCCTGTTGACGGTGGTCACGGGGTACGGCCTGATACTAGTGGTAGCAGGCAGGTCGATCGCGGATGTTGTGTACGGCGCCGGGAAGTATGCTCCGGATTTCACTGCGCTGCTTCTGGTGGTCCTGCTGAGTGTCGGAGGGGTATTCACGAGTGCAGTCGGGAGTGCGTTGCGAGCGCTCAATCGACCGCGAAGAGTCTTCGCGGCCTACGGATTATCATTTGCGTTCAGCCTGTCGATTGGTCTAGCGCTGATGCGCTGGCAGGCGGTGACAGGCGCACTCATCAGCCTGGTGGTAGCGACGGTTCTAACGGGTGGATCACTGAGTTGGCTGCTGGGTCGCGCTCTAGCTGGCGCGCGGGAGAAGGGAACAGTCCGTGGACCGACGTGAGCCCGATTCCGCGTTCATCGTTGTATCAGACCAGTCGGTCTGCTCCCCGACTACAGTGAGGCCACCGGGACCCAGCCGCATGAAGGTGCGCGTGGTCCATGTGACGTGGGGACGGTGCAACCCGGAGAGCGCGAACGGGGTTGACAAGAGTGTCTACCACCTCGCGCATGCTCAGGCCGCGCTCGGGGCGGACGTCACCGTCCTCGCTGTTACGACGAAGGAAGCGATACCGATTCCCGGGGTCAAGGTGCGTGCAGTATCGCCGCCGCGACGATGGGTGACTCGTCTCAAGCTCCCAATTGCATCGGGTGACATGCTTCGTGCGGTTCTGTCGCTTTCGCCGGAGATGGTTCACTTCCACTCGCTTCACCTTGGATCGTTCGTAGGACTCGGCCGCGTCCTGAGAAGTAGCGGGATACCGTACGTTGTAACCCCGCATGGCGCCTTAGCGAGCGGACGCCTCCGGGGCCGTAGACTGGTGAGGACGTATGTGTCCAAGATTGAGCGGCCGTTCCTCGAGAATGCAGCCTTCGTGCACGTGGTCAGCGGCGCTGACGCGACTGGCCTCGACCTACTTGGCATAGACGCAGAGACAGTGCGTGCATCTAACGGAGTCGACTTACGGAACGCGGGGGTTGGAGCTGCGTCGGACTACCTGGCAGAGAGGTTGCCGGAACTCCAAGGAAGGCGAGTCCTGCTGTTCTTGGGTCGTCTGGACATGAAGACCAAGGGACTGGACCTTCTTCTTGAGGGGTTCGCGCGCGCGCGACCTGCGGGATGGGTTCTTGTCATGGTGGGGCCAAGTGTGGGAAGAACTGCGGAACAGCTCCGACGCCGAGCCTATCGCCTCGGTGTCGGGGACGACGTCTTCGTGCTTGGAAAGGTGAGCGGCGGATCCAAATGGGCGACTCTCGCGTCAGGCGAGGTCTTTGTCCATCCATCGAGATCGGAAGGGTCTCCTGTCTCCGTTCTCGAGGCACTAGCGCGAGGTCTTCCAGTGATTGTGACTGCCGTCGCAGATCCCGAAGGAAGAGTTCAGTCGGCGGAGTGTGGACTCGTTGTGGAGCCGTCTGCAACCGCTGTTGCTGAGGCCATCGCACGGATGTGCTCCGTCGGCAAGCAAGAGCTGGCCGCGATGGGTGCGCGCGCACGGGATGTTGCCGCGTCGTATGACTGGACGATGACGGCCCGGCGGTTGCTGGAGGCCTACCGTGAGCGCGGGTAGAGAGATTCCAGCCGGAGATCTTCTGGGCTGGCTAACGGAGGATGGGGACCGAGTGATTCTCCGAAACCCGCGGTACGTTGCGCACCTCGAGTCTGGCGGGGATATGGACGTGCTCGTCGGTGACGTTGCTGCAGCAAGCGCGAGTGCCGTGGCACGTTTTGGACTTCCACTGGGCGTATCGCGTTGGTCGTACGTCGCTGGGCACCTTTGGCAATGGGGAGTGATCGACATGATTCCCCGGCTCGAGTGGCACGGAGCTGAGTACGTGCGTGCGCGGGATGTCATCGACGCGGCGATATGCACCGATTCCGGCGTGCGTGTTGCCCACCCTGCTCATGAGGCCCTGGCGTGCTGGCTTGGGAAGCTGCTCTGGAGCGGGCGCTTCCCAGATAAGTATCGCGAGCTGATCCTGTCGGCTGCGGCGACCGTTGGGACGGAGTTGACCCGCGCGCTAACCGATGCCGTCGGACCGAAGTGGGCGGCGAGGCTCATGACATCGGCCTACGAAGGCAACCCGGAGGTCTCATCGGAGTGGGTTGACTCGCTCCGTCGCTCGTTGTGGCTTCGCGCCTTCCTGAGGAACCCAGCACGCACTGTGAGGCAGTGGACCGAGCACTGGACAGCCTGGCTACACGTGCACGCCGAGCCGCCTATGCCTTGGCTGGCATGTCTCGGGCTTGACGGAAGCGGGAAGTCGAGCGTCTTGTCGGCTCTGGCTGAGCGCCTTGAGAATGACTACTGGTCTCGGGGCGTCAGGCTCGGACATTGGAGTCCCGGGGTACTCAGGCGTCGCGGTAAGTCTGCACAGGGGCCGGTGACTGACCCCCATGGAAGGCGAGCGCGCGGAAGATTCATGTCCATCTTGAAGCTTGCGCACGTGGTCGCAGACTGGTGGATAGGCTATGCTTCTGACCTTGCGCGCTTCAGGCGCGAGTACGTCTACCTGCTATATGACCGACACTATGTGGATCTCCTCGTCGATCAGATGCGCTACCGCTATGGTGGTCCAGTCTGGTTGGTGAAGCTTGTTTCCAGAGCGATCCCACATCCAGACGTTTTTGTCGTCCTCGACTTGCCAGAGAGGCTGGCTAGGGAGAGAAAGGCCGAGGTCGCTCCCGAGGACGCCCGGGTCTTGAGAGCTGGGTATCTCGCACTGGCCCGGACGGACCCGGCTCGATACCACGTCATCGATGCAAGTCGGGAGTTGCTCGAGGTTGTAGATGTCGTCGAATCGATACTCGTTGAGGCGTGCAGGGCACGGTCTGCGGCACGACTGCCTACAGAATAGGATGTCGGCGCCCAAGGCTTGTCGGTGGACTACGGAGCTACATGTATTGACATGTACCAAGCGATATTCAGAGTCCAACTGGAATGATGACCGTGACGACTAGATGCAGGCGGTACTCACTCCGGCACCCGAACTTGGTTCAACGCAACCCGGGTGCAATCGAGGCGGCCCTGTTCTTGATGGCCTTCTGGGGCCCGCCAAGGCTGCGCTCACGTGACGCATTGGCTTCCCTGGCCGTCTCAATCGACTGGGCTGTCCTTGTGAACTTCGCGGTCTGGGCCGGAATTGCGCTTTGGGTCTTCAACGAGTTCAACGGCTACGCTTTGCGTGACCGCAAGCTCCCGCAGTTGGGCAGCCCTGTCACGTTTGGTGTCCTCTTCGGCTTGACTCTCGCGGTGTCAGCCACGGTCTCCGTGAGTCCGTGGCTGACCTTGTACAAGTCGAGCCAGGTGATCCTAGCAGTCCTGTTCGGGTTCTTCTGGGTACTCAAATTCGGAGCAGTCGATTGCCTACGACGCCTTGTTCTGAGTGCGGCGATCGTGTCCGGATTCATTATGATCCTGGGTGTGGTCATGCCTTCCGCCGTGTGGGTCGGTGACCGACTGAAGGGCGGTGTGCTCGGAGGTGCAGGTTCAGCAGCGACGCTCCTGATCGTGGGTCTGCTCGCAGGTGCGCGCTTTCGCGGGAGAGGGCTCCATGCCGGCCTACTTGCTCTAGGCGGAGTGCTCCTTGCTCTGTCGCAGGTGAGAACGGGGTACGTTGCCGTTGCCCTCTGCCTTGTGGTTCTCGCGCTTCGGGGTCCTGTCTCCAGGCGCGCTCGCCGGGTGATTCTCGCCCTGGCATCGGTTGCACCGTTTGCCCTCCTAACGGAGGCATGGATGGCCGTTGGCCAGTACCTGGTACGCGACACGTATAGCATCGCGACACTGAGTGACAGAACCCCCCTGTGGCAGTCGATGCTGCTGTGGGTTGCTGCGAATGCCCCGCTGTTTGGGATGGGATACTACTCGGTGCGAACGATCACGCTAGCCTACAACCCGGGAATCGGGACAGCCCACAGCGCTTACGTGGAAGTTGCCGCGGGAGCAGGACTTCTGGGTTCGGGTGCGCTTGCGTTGCTTCTGACATCAGTGGGTTTAGGACTCAGGAGGTCCCTGCGGGAGACGAGGGGCGGTGCGCGCGACACTGAGTCCAGCCTGGCCATGGGCCTCCTGCTCTCTTGCCTCATCTTGGGTCTGACATCCGAGGAGATGCTCACTGGCGGACCCCCCATGCTGACCTTCCTGATGATGCCCGCCGTAGTGGAAGACCTGCTATCCTTCCAAGTCCCGGCGATGGACCACGTGGCTGAAGGAGAGGGAGGGTCGTAAGAGTGAGTTGGTGCGGCGCCCGAGACACGGACTCCCAGCAGTACGCAGGTGCGCTCCCATGACGGGGAGCGTGGGCAAGCCGAACGTCCTAGTGGTCGCATACGCCTGCGAGCCGCACCGAGGCTCGGAGTCGGAGGTTGGGTGGCAGTGGATACTGGCGGCGGCCCGGGACGGATACAAGCTCACCGTTGTCACGCGATCGAACAACCAGCCGAAAATCGCAGCGGCGGCAGCGGAGTGGAACGACCTAGAGCTCGAGTTCCAATTCCACGAAGCACCTCGGCTGCTGCTCTGGATGAAGTCAATGGCGACGTTTCCGCGTCTGTACTATGTCGCATGGCAGGTCTCGTTCATTCCGCGATGCCTGCGACTACTGCGGAGCGGCAGGTTCGACCTGTTTCACCACCTGACATACGTGTCAGCGAGGTTCCCGTCGGTCCTACTGATTGCCGGCCGGAGATTCGTTCTGGGTCCGATCGGAGGCTTGGGTGTCGTACCACGCGAGCTGCGAGCAGTATTGACCCCAGCAGAACGTCTCGTTGAGCTGGTGCGGGATTGTGGAGCTAAGGTCGATAGAGTCAACCCGTTGTGGCGGCTGAGCATGAACGTATGCGCGCGCGTGTTGGTCGCTGACCGGGATACCCTTGACCGCCTTCCACCAAGGGTTCAGGACAAGTGTCGAGTTATCCCGGCAATCGCGGTGGCCCGGGAAAGTCTGCGGACCGCAGCTCGGGATCCGTCGACTCGGCAGATAGCGATGGTCGGGGAACTCACCGGGCGCAAGGGGCAAAGCGTCGCACTCCAGGCACTGAGCCTGCTTGACGATCTCGAGTGGAAGTGTGACGTCATCGGAGCGGGACGTGGGCTGCGCGCACTATTGGATGAAGCATCACGATTAGGGATTGACCAGCGTTGTAACTTCGCCGGGTCGATTCCGCGCGAGGAACTACTGGAGTACCTGCAAGGCCGCCCTGTGGTCGTCGCCCTTAGCCTGCGAGAGTCGGGGGGGATGGCCCTGCTTGAAGCTGCGGCTGCGGGGTGTCCGGTGGTGTATCTCGAAGCTGGCGGCCCAGCGCAACTGTTCGAGGGATTCCCATACGGGGCGGTGCCCGTTGGAGACTCAGAAGAGGTGGCTCGGATGGCCGCCTCATGGATACGCAGCTACTTGACAGACCCGGTGCTCGCTCACGACGCTGGCGAAGCTGCGTCTCATGTGGCTAGCCGTTTGACCTGGGATAACAAGGTCTTCGCATTGCGATGGTTGTACGAGTCAGAGGAGTTCCATACGTGAGCGAGACGGATCCCCGCATGCGTTCGCTGCTGTGCCTTGAGGCAGCGCCTGGTGATGCTGATGATGGGCCGGGGAGGGAGTATGTCGCGTGGCCGTCGGTGCATTCTCCATTCCTCATTGCAGCTCGAGAGCCGGTCGGAGACAGGTTGGAGTGGTTCAGCACCACCTCTCGGCGCGCCATCATAGCGCAGCTCATTCGGCTAGGGTTCTCGGGTAGCAGATTGAAGGTGTCAGGCGCCGTGCCTAAGTTGGCAGAGGCCTGCGAACCCTATCTCTCGTCGTCGTGCGCCGGCATCTCGGTCTTGAACGGCCTGCCCGGCGGCATGCGCAGGCCAATGATTGCCTTTCTCGATTTCAATGGAGGCGTTCTAGCCTTCGGAAGGTGCTCGTTCGGGGAGGCCGAGCTGGCGCGAATGGATGCTGAAGTGGGCATACTAGGGTTGCTGAACGCGGAGCCAAGTCTGCGTGGTAGCGTACCCGAGATCGGCGGTGTCTGGAGGACAGACTCCTCTGCGGTAATGGTGATGACCGCGTCTGAGGTTCGGCGCAGCGCGGAACGTATGTGCGACGCCCACTCGGCCTTTCAGAAGCAACTCAGGGCAATCGGCCACGGAACGTTGCGTGTCTGCGAGACGCTGGAGTACTCGCAGGTTGCCACGCTGATGGCGAATGGCGAATGTGTCGCTGAGAGAGAGCTGCGCACTGCGGACAGATTGTTGACCGCATGTGAGCGCTACGCGAAGGATGAGGTGTGGGTGGGGCTCCAGCATCGAGACTTCGCGTGGTGGAACATGGGGCGTCTGCCGGATGGCCGGCTGTTCGTGTACGACTGGGAGAGGGCGCGGACACAAGCGGCGGCGGTGCTTGACGCCTACCACTATCATTGTGTGCACGTGCTGCTCAGAAGAACAGGACACGTAGGCCGCCTGCGCCGCGCTAGTGATCAGGCCTGGGCCATGTGCCCATCTGGGTCAGCACCGTCGAAGGAGTGCGCGCTCCTGCTGTATCTAATGGATCTTCTCGCAGTACACTGCGAATCCTCGAACCCTGCAGACCGTTCTCGCGTACTTGATTCCATTCACCGAGTATCCGTGGCGTACTGGGGAGGCAGTCCGGGTGGATGACAATGCTGCGAAGCGTCTTGCGGACGCGCTGCGAACATCGGACGCATGAGGCGGTGCCTTGCTGTACCAGCTGCGTTCGTAGGCTATCCGTGAGGGGTTGACAGATGCGTATCCTAATGGCGCACGTGGCCTATCAACAGCGCGGTGGAGAAGACGACGCCGTGATGCAGGAGCATGATCTTCTTCGGGAGGCCGGGTGCGACGTACACCTTCTCACGGTACCCAGCAGTGCATGGTTCGAGATGCCCATCCAATCAAGACTGAAGAGTGCCGCTCACTTCGGATCTCATCGTCATGGCAAGGCGCTCATCGGTGGAGCAGTTGAGGAAGTGCGCCCCGACGTCGTCCACTTCCACAATCTGTATCCACTCTTCGGTCCTGGTGCCATGGTCGAGGTTGCGCAGCGCGGCGTGGCTACCGTCCATACTCTCCATAACTGGAGGTTGAGCTGCATTGCTGGTACCCAGTTCAGGAGGGGCAGCGTGTGTGAGCGATGCGCGCCAGGCAGGCACTCCTGGGGGGTAGCTTACGCGTGCTATAGGGGGTCTCACATCCAGTCAACCCTGCTTGCGCAAGCGGTATCTGAGGAATGGAATCTTCTGCTACACGGTGTGCCGGACCTAGCACTGTGCATTAGCGAACACAACCGATCGAGGCTCGTGGGAATGGGTGCTCCGGCTGATGCACTCGCGGTGAAGCCCAACTTCGTCTCTGGAGGCGAGGTCTCGCAGCATCCCCGCCGGAGTGGGGCCGTTTACGTTGGGAGGCTGTCGGCAGAGAAGGGAATCGTGCCCCTCCTCATGGCGTGGAGAGAAGATCATCCGGACATTCTAGTGGTAGGCGATGGTCCTGAGCGGGCTCGCGTGGCCGAATTGTCTCGGATGAAGCGGAACGTCCGGTACGTGGGGTGGAAGCCCCGTCACGAAGTTCGTGAGGCGCTGGCGCGCGCTCGTTGTAGCATTTCGCCTACGCGCTGGTGCCACGCGATCAGCTTAACCTCGATGGAGGCGATGTCCTTGGGCACGCCAGTCGTTGGATTCGATCACGGTGAGATGAGTTCACTTCATCGCATCAATCCGAGCCTGGTGGTGCCTCAGGGAGCCATGCACCTGTTGGCTGATGCTGCCGCCCTAACCTGCGCGCTTCCTGACGATGAGTGGGTGAGTCTGTCGAGCGAGTGCCTGAGCGAGTACAGGACGTTCTTCGCCCCTGAATCGAATCGTCGCATTCTGCTGCGCGCGTACGATTCGGCCATCCTGCGCGCGAAGCGACGCTCCGGGAGCTGAAGTCAGTGGCACCGATGTCGAGGGTGCCGTCGCGAAGGGTGCTCGTTCGTACCCTTGCAACTGCTACGATGCTTGTGGCGAGCGTCCCATCTCCGGAGGAGTCCAATGAAACGCGCACTCATCACCGGCATCACTGGCCAGGACGGCTCGTACCTGGCGGAGTTGCTGCTCTCCAAGGGATACGAGGTCCACGGCATCATCCGTCGTGCGTCGACGTTCAATACCGACCGTATCGACCATCTCTATCGGGACCCGCACGAGAAGGGCGTGAAGCTCTTCCTGCACTACGGCGATCTCACGGACGGGACGAGCCTGCGTCGGATACTCGAGCAAGTGCAGCCTGACGAGATCTACAACCTTGGCGCGCAATCGCACGTGGCCGTCTCCTTCGAGCAGCCAAGCTACACGGCGGACGTAGATGCCACGGGCACGCTTCGCCTCTTTGAGGCGGTCCGCGACTCGTGCGAGAACTCCGGGCGATCGGTGCGCATCTACCAGGCGTGCTCCTCGGAGATGTTCGGCAGCACTCCGCCGCCGCAGAGCGAGGCGACGCCGTTCCATCCGCGTAGCCCGTACGGCGTGTCCAAAGTGGCCGGCTACTGGTACGGCGTGAACTACCGTGAGGCATACGGCATGTTCATCGCCAACGGCATCCTGTTCAACCACGAGTCTGAGCGTCGCGGCGAGACGTTCGTGACGCGCAAGATCACGCGTGCGGTCGGGCGGATCAAGCACGGGCTACAGGACAAGCTCTACCTCGGCAATATGGACGCCAAGCGTGACTGGGGCTATGCGCCGGACTACGTGGAGGCCATGTGGCTCATGCTTCAGGCGGACGAGCCGGATGACTTCGTGATCGCCACGGGCGAGTCGCACTCGGTGCGTGAGTTCGTTCAGGCTGCGTTTGCGGAAGTGGACCTGGACTGGGAGGAGCACGTAGAGATCGATCCGCGCTACTTCCGGCCCGCGGAGGTCGACTACCTGCTCGGCGATGCATCCAAGGCGCGTGAGAAGCTCGGGTGGGAGCCCACGGTGAGCCTCGATGAGCTCGTGAAGCGCATGGTCGCCTACGACATGGAGCTCGCCGCGCAGGAGAAGACGCTCACCGACGCCGGCCACAAGATCAACCTGCGGAGCGTCACGCATGGATAAGACCGGGAAGGTCTACGTCGCCGGGCACCGGGGGCTCGTCGGCGGGGCCATCGTTCGCGCGCTTAAGGCGGAGGGTTACAACAACCTCGTCACGCGGACGCATGCCGAGCTCGACCTCACCGATCAAGCCGCTGTCCGCGCGTTCTTCGCAGACGAGCGACCGGACTACGTCTTCCTGGCGGCGGCCAAGGTCGGCGGCATCCTCGCCAACAGCACGTACCCGGCCGACTTCATCCGCGAGAACCTGCTCATCCAGACCAACGTCATCGATGCCGCGCATCGTACGGGTGCGATGAAGCTGCTCTTTCTCGGCAGCAGCTGCATCTACCCCAAGCACGCCCCGCAGCCGATGAAGGAAGAGCACCTGCTGACCGGTCCGCTGGAGCCCACCAACGAGGCGTACGCCGTGGCGAAGATCGCAGGGATCGTCATGGCGCAGAGCTACCGGAGGCAGTACGGGTTTGACGCCATCTGCGCGCAACCCACCAACCTCTACGGTCCGGGCGACAACTTCGACCTCGAGACGTCGCACGTGCTGCCGGCGCTCATCCGGAAGTTCCACGAGGCGAAGCTCGCAGGGGCACCGGAGGTCGTCGTGTGGGGCAGCGGCACCCCGCGACGTGAGTTCCTGCACGTGGACGATCTTGCGGGCGCGTGTGTGTTCCTCATGGAGCACTACAGCGACGAGGAGATTGTGAACGTGGGAGTGGGCGAGGACGTCAGCATCGGCGAGCTGGCGCAGTTGATTTCTGAGATCGTGGGATACGGTGGTACTATCGTCTACGATGCAAGCAAGCCCGATGGCACCCCTCGCAAGCTGCTGGATGTATCGAAGCTGTCGTCGCTCGGCTGGCGAGCATCGATCGGGCTCCGCGAGGGGATCGAGGGGACGTACCAGTGGTACGCGAACCGCTCGCAGGTATAGGCGTGCACATGCGACGCCCGTGGACTCACGGGTGGGCAGCATGACACCCGGACACGTCTACGTCGCGGGGTTGCCCATCGTCCCCGCCTCCATCCAGACCGCCGCTGAGATGGCGCTTGCGGATGTCGATGCGGGGCGTCCCCGCATGTACATCTTCGTCAACGCGCATTCCGCCAAGCTCCGGCGTGAACACGCCCAGTACGACTGCGTGCTCGCCGACACTGCGCGAGCGGTCGCCCTCGCTGACGGCCGTTCCATCGCGCTGGCGGCGCGCCTGCTCGGACACGGCCACATCGGGACGGGCACCCGGCCCCGATCTGCTCGAGGCCCTCAGTTCCCGGGCGGCCTCGGGAGGGTTCCCGGTCTTCTTCCTCGGCGGCCGCGAAGGCGTTGTCGACGAGCTGGCGGACGCGCTGCGCAGGCGCTACCCCGGATTGGTGGTGGCCGGCACGGCGACACCGCCGTTCGGCGAATGGTCGGATGAGACGAGTCGCGACCTCGTCCGCCAAGTGAAGGAGTCGGGCGCGCGCCTCCTCTGGCTCGGTGTCTCGGCGCCGAAGCAGGAGATCTGGGCGCGTCGCTGGCTGGACGAGCTCGACATGCCGGTGCTCTGCGTGGGCGCGGCGTTCGACTTCAGTGCCGGCCGCGTTCGCCGTGCGCCCGTCTGGATGCGGCGCTCCGGCTTCGAGTGGGTACATCGCCTGGCGACCGAGCCGCGACGTATGTGGCGGCGGTACCTTCTCGGCAACCCCCTGTTCGTGGCGGACGTCATCCGATGGTGGCGCCGCCCGGCCACGGACATGTGCGGCGAGTAGCGCGGCGCGCCTGTCTCCCTTGCCCTCTCACCTGGCGTTCCCTAGGATGCATTGATAGGCCTGTGGCCTGGCTGTGGGCACGGTAAGGGTTGTACTGAGGAGGGGGAGGACGGCCGGTGACGGCTGAGTACATCGGGGGAGATGGCACAGTCGAGCGCTCTCGGCGCCGCCGCCTGCTCATCACCGTCCTTGTTGTCGTGGACTTCGTGATGCTCATGCTCGCCACCCAACTGGCGAGCTGGATCCGGTTCGATTCCCCCAACGCCCCGGTGGGCTTCGCCAACATCAGCGACCAGTTCGACTACTACCAGGTCTCGTGGGCGATCGTCGGCATCTGGCTGCTTGCCATCGCGTTCGAGCACCTCTACGACCTCGAGCGCCTCACCTGGGGTAAGGGCGAATTCTCGCGAATCGTGCGCGCGCTCGCTCTCGGTGTGGTCGCGTTCATCCTGTTCACCTACGCAATCAGGGCCAACGGGCTCTCGCGCGCGTGGACGCTGCTCGCGTTCGCGCTGGCGGTCGGGGCCGTCTCGCTCGGCAGGCTGCTCGTGCGCGGCGGGCTGCGATGGCGGCGCAAGCGCGGGCGCCTCCAGCGGCGCACGCTCATCGTGGGCTCCAACGCCGAGGCGCGCGCCATCATCAGCACGCTGGAGAAGCGGCCGGACACCGGCCTGCTGCCGGTGGGGTGTCTCGGCACGTCGCACTCGGTGCAGCTCAACCTGGACTACTGCGCCGACCTCGTGCCGTCGCTCGGCGTGGCGCGCGACCTCGTCGACATCGTGGTGGAGCGGGAGATCGACACCGTGATCATCGCGACGTCGGCGTTCGACGCCGACGTGGTGGCGCGGATGATCGCCGAGCTCCGCGGCGTGGACGTCTCCATCCACCTGTCCTCGGGGCTCTTCGACGTCCTGACCTCCCGCGTGCTCGTGCGCGAGGTGGCCGGCATCCCGCTCATCACGGTGCGTGGCGTCTCGCTCTCCAAGGGCAACCTGCTCGTCAAGCGGCTGTTCGACGTGACGGTCGCCTCGGCCATCATCCTGCTCGGCCTGCCGCTGTGGCTGCTGATCGCGCTCGCCATCAAGCTGGAATCGCGTGGGCCGGTCTTCTACCGCCAGGAGCGCGTGGGGCAGGACGGGGAGCCCTTCGGCATGTACAAGTTCCGCTCCATGTGCGCGGATGCCGATGCGCGCTTGGAGCAGCTCAAGGGGGAGAACGAGGCCACGGGGCCGCTGTTCAAGATGAAGCGCGACCCGCGCGTCACGCGCGTGGGGCGCGTGCTGCGGAAGTTCTCGATCGACGAGTTCCCGCAGCTGCTGAACGTGCTGGCCGCCGAGATGTCGCTCGTGGGGCCGCGACCGCCGCTGCCGCCGGAGACCGCGGCGTACGGCGATCACGAGTGGCGACGCATGGAGGTCCCGCCCGGTATGACCGGGCTGTGGCAGGTCTCGGGACGCTCCTCGCTCACGTTCGACGAGATGGTGCACTTAGACCTGTTCTACATCGAGAACTGGTCGGTGGCCTTCGACGTCGCGCTGCTCTTCCGCACCATTCCGGCCGTGCTCTTCGCCAGAGGCGCGTACTGAGGGCCGCTGCGAGGCCTGTTCTCGGCGCGCCTGAACGCCAGCGGTGGCAAGAAGTTACCAAGCGTGGTAACTTAATGCCATGAAACGTGACGAACTCATCGAGAGCGTCGGTCGTGAGCCCCTGTTCACCACGGGCATGCTGCTCGGTCCGGGCAGCGATGTCGCGGATGTCCGCAAGCAGCTGTCACGGTGGAAGGCGGATGGCACCGTCGTCCAGCTGAGGCGCGGTCTCTACGCGTTGGGGGACCGCCTGCGTGCGACTGACCCGCACCCGCTGGAGATCTCCAATCTGCTCGTGCCAGGCTCGTACGTCAGCCTCGAGACGGCGCTTGCGCACCACGGGCTGATTCCGGAAGCGGTCTTCGTCTGCACGGCGGTGACCGTCGGACGGACAGGTTTGCGACAGACGCCGTTCGGGGCCTTCGTGTATCGACACATCAAAGACGAGCTCTTCTGGGGTTACGAGAGCACGCCGCTGCCCGGCGGGAGGGACGCGCTGGTAGCGCTGCCCGAGAAGGCTTTGCTGGATCTGGCGTATCTCACTCCTGAGGCCGGCGATCCCGCGTATGTGCGGGCGCTTCGCCTGCAGCGGACAGAGGCGCTCGATCGCGATCGACTGGCGGACTACGCGCGCCGCTTCGGCAGCCGCAAGGTGGCGCGGTTCGCCGCGGCGGTTGACGCGGTGGTCCGCGAGGACGCTGAGGGGTGGGAGACGCTGTGAAGGAGCACCTCGCACAGGTGGTCGCATCGGCGCCGTACTCAGCGCGCAATGCCATGCGCGAGTACCTGCAGGCGCGGATCCTGCAGCAGATGCAGGACCGCGGCGCATGGCGGCATCTCGCGTTCATGGGCGGCACCGCGCTGCGGTTCCTGTACCGGACGCCGCGCTTCTCGGAGGATCTGGACTTCACCCTAGAGCATGAGGCTGAGGCCTTCGACTTCACGTCGCTGCTCGAGGATGTGAGGTCGGGGTTCAAGCGGGAAGCGTATGCGGTGGAAGTGAAGGCATCCACTGCCGCCGTCGTGGACAAGGCCTTCGTGCGGTTCCCCGGCCTGGAGTACGAACTTGGCGTGAGTCCGGATCGCCAGAGGACCTTCTCGGTCAAGCTGGAGGTGGACACGCGTCCGCCTGCGGGCGCCGTACTCGCCACGACGACCATCCGCCGGTTCGTGACGCTGCGGTTGGTGCACCACGACCGTGCCTCGCTGCTGGCTGGCAAGGTCGCCGCGCTGCTGCTGCAAGAGTGGGTCAAGGGCCGTGACGCTTACGACCTGGTGTGGTATCTGTCCGATCCGGCCTGGCCGGAGCCCAACCAGACGCTCCTGGAGAGCGCGTTGGCTCAGGCGGGTCGGCACGACCTCGTCGGTGCCTGGAAGCCGGCCCTCGTCGAGCGCGTGCGGAGTGATGCGTGGGACCGCGTGGATTCCGACGTTCTGCCGTTCTTGGAGCGGCCGGAGGACCGATGGCTCGTCGAGCGCGAGTCCGTTCTCGGCGTGCTCGAGCGTCGCGGCTGGCACTGAGGGCGGGCGCCGCAGCGCTCGGCGCACCGGCGGAACATGCGGTGTCTCACCGCGACTCGGCGACGGCGAACTATCCCGATAGGCGACTATCCGGTATCCTTTCGGCAACGTCGTCGTAACAACCGAGGTGTTTTCTGCATGAAACGCCCGGTTATGCGGCGACCGTCGTCAGCGTCGATTCGCGTCGTTGGGAGCGATCGGCCGCCGCTCGCGAGTGGGAGGATTGGTGCAAATGAGGCGATCAGCAGTACTTCTCTTGGTGGTGACACTGCTGGCGGCGTTCGCGCTGCCCGGGTGTGCATCATCCGACGACGGTGGTGAGGGAACCGCCTCGGAGGACACCATCATCATCGGGTCGGCGCTCTGCCAGACCGGCATCCAGGCGCCGCTCGACGAGCCCGCGCTTCGTGGCGCGCAGCTCGCCGTGGACGTTCTCAATGAGAACGGCGGCATTCTCGGCAAGACCGTCGAGCTTGTGGCGCTCGATGGCAAGAGCGACCCCGTGACGGTCGGCAACGCCGCCAAGCAGCTCGTGGACCAGGGCGCTGCAGCCATCATCGCGCCGAGCGACTTCGACTTCGGCGGCCCGGCCTCGCGTGAGGCTCAGAACGCCGGCATCGTCGGCGTCTCGCCGTGCGCTTCCTCGCCGCTCTACAGCTCGGCCGCGCTGGGCGACAAGCAGTTTACGCTGTCGATGTGGAACACCACGATGGGCGCCGTGACCGCCGAGTACGCGTACAACGAGATGGGCTGGCGCAGCGTGTACGTCATCACCGACGACTTCATCGACTACACCAAGAGCCTGTCGCGCTACTTCATCGTCCGCTTCGAGGAGCTGGGCGGCGAGGTCATCTTCGAGGACACCTACACGCAGGGTCAGGCCGACGCCTCGGCGCAGCTCGCCCGCATCAAGGCCCTCGACGAGCAGCCTGACTTCATCTACATCTCGTCGTACATGCCGGACCTCGCGCTCATCATCCGCACCCTGCGCGAGAGCGGCGTGACGCAGCCGGTGGTCGGCGGCGACTCCTACGACGACCCGTCGCTCTTCGAGTCGCTCGGTGCCGAGTACGGCTCGGACGTCTACTACGACACCCACGGCTTCCTCTCTGACGAGGCCAACCCCGACTACAGCGAGTGGGAAGCGGCGTACGAGGAGAAGTTCGGCTCCGCGCCTGAGGCCGTCTGGATCATGCCCGGCTACGACGCCGTCATGGCGATCGCCGAGGCGATGGAGATCGCCGGCACCACCGATGGCGCCGCTGTGGCCAAGGCCATGGAGGAGAACACCTTCGAGCTGCTCACGGGTACGCTCGACTGGTCCGACGCGGCGTCCGGCCACGAGCCGAACAAGGCGGCCGCGCTGGTGCAGCTCGTCGACGCCAAGCCGGAGTTCATCGGCTGGGTCATCCCGGAGAAGATCCCCGCACCGTAGCGGTTCGGGGTCCACGGTATCGCGCCAGAGGGGGGAGCTCGTCTCGGCGGGCTCCCCCCTGCGCGATAGCGGTCAGATACGCTCGCACACGTTCGGGAGTCGTGTATGCAACAAGCAGAACCCGCACCGGCACACGTCCTGGAGGTCGAGAACGTCCGCAAGTGGTTCGCGGGCCTCAAGGCCGTCGATGATGTGAGCTTCACGGTGCGCACCGGGGAGATTCTGGGGCTCATCGGCCCCAACGGATCGGGCAAGACCACGCTCATCAACGTGGTCACCGGTCTTCTGCCCGCCACGGGCGGCACCGTCAAGGTGGATGGGTCGGTTGTCAGCGGGAAGCGGGCGCACCGGGTCGCCAAGGCCGGGATCGCGCGCACGTTCCAGACCATCCGGCTGTTCCACAACCTGACGGTCCTGGAGAACGTAGAGGTCGGCGCGGTGAGCATGGGCCTGCCGCGTCGCAAGGCGGTCAGAGTAGCCGAGCGGTTGCTCGAGGAGCTCGACCTCTCGGCGCATGCCGATACCCTCGGCGACGCCATCCCCTTCGGCCATCAGCGCCGTCTCGAGATCGCGCGTGCGCTCGCGGGCGGTCCCAAGTTCGTGTTCCTGGACGAGCCGGCCGCCGGTCTCAACGAAGAGGAGTCCGACGCGTTGCTCGCCCTGCTGCGTGAGATCCCACAGCGCTACGGCGTGGGTCTTGTGGTGGTGGAGCACGACATGCGGCTCATGATGAGCCTCTGTCCGCGCCTGCACGTGCTCAACTACGGCAAGACCATAGCCGAGGGCACGCCTTCCGAGATCCGGGCCGATCACGACGTCGTCACCGCCTACCTGGGGAGCAGCGCGTGATGGAAACCATGCTGAGGGTCACCGACATCCACGCCGCCTACGGGGCGGTACGCGCGCTGCACGGCGTATCGCTCGAGGTGGCCGAGGGCGAGGTCGTCGCCCTTCTCGGCGTCAACGGCGCCGGCAAGTCGACCACGCTGCGCGCTATCACCGGGCTCATGAAGCCCACGCAGGGCAGCATCACGTTCAGGGGCGAGGACATCACCGGACGCAAGCCGGAATCCATCGTCAAGCGCGGCCTGTCGCTCGTGCCCGAGGGGCGCGAGATCTTCAGCACGCTCACGGTGGAGGAGAACCTGCGGCTGGGGGCCTACGTCTCGTACTCACGCGACACCTACCGGGAAGACCTCGAGGAGATGTTCGAGCTCTTCCCGATCCTCAAGGAGCGCTTCACGCAGGCCGGAGGGCTGCTCTCGGGCGGTGAGCAGCAGATGCTCGCCATCGCCCGGGCGCTCATGGCCCGACCCAAACTGCTCATGCTCGACGAGCCGTCGCTCGGCCTGTCGCCGGCGATCACCGACCACGTCTTCGAGCTCATCGCGCAGCTGCGCGAGCGGGGGCTGACGATCCTGCTGGTCGAGCAGAACGCCGAACGCGCGCTCGAGGTCGTCGACAAGGCGTACCTGCTGAGCAACGGCGTCGTTGAGGCGTCCGGCACTGCCGCCGAGGTGAAGGCGCAGGTCGACCTGGCGTCGATCTACCTCGGTGGCGAGGACTCCGATGGCACAGGGGTGGGAATGTGATCGATCTTGAGTTCGTCATCAACACGCTGAGCCTCGGCAGCCTCTACGCGCTGCTCGCGCTCGGCCTGGTGCTGGTCTACGGCATCCTGAAGCTCGTCAACTTCGCATACGGCGAGTACCTGACCATCGCCGGCTATGCGATCTTCCTGTCCGCCACGGCGCTCAGCTTCCCGTGGTGGGCCACCATGCTCGTCGCGGTCATCGCCGCCATGAGCGTGAGCTTCCTGACCGAGTTCGCGGCATTCCGCCCGGTCCGGAGCAAGTCCATGGACGCCATGCTCGTGACGTCGTTCGCCGTGAGCATCTTCCTGCAGAACCTGGTCCTCATCGTCATCTCGCCGCGGGCCAAGGCCGTCCCGTTCCCGGCGTTCTTCTCGGACACGGTCACCGTGGGCGGAGCCACCGTCCCGGTGCGTAACCTGCTCGTCATCGGCACCACGCTCGTCGTGCTCACGGTCCTCTCGATCGTCATGAAGAAGACGGTGCTCGGCATGGCGATGCGCGCGGCTGCCGGTAAGTTCGAGACGACGCGGCTCATGGGCGTGCCCGCCAACACCGTCATCGCGGCTGCGTTCATCATCAGCGGCTTCCTTGCCGGCACCGCTGGCATCTTCTGGGTGGGCCGCTCGGCCTCGGTGGATCCGATCACCGGTTCCGCACCGCTGTTGATCGCGTTCATCGCCACCGTCATCGGCGGCATGCACAGCCCGGTGGGGGCGGTCGTCGGCGGCTACGTGTACGGCCTGTTGTTCAACGTGCTGAGCATCACCTTGCCGGCGAGCATGATCAGCTACCGCGACGCGTTCATGTTCGCGATCGTGGTGCTGTTCCTGCTGTTCCGTCCGGAAGGCATCGTGCGGCACGGCTATATCGAGGAGCGTGTCGGATGAGTCTTATGCGTCAGGCCGCTGACTGGACGCGCCATCACGCCGCGCTTCCGCTGCTGGCAGCCCTACTCGTCGTCGCCGGGCTGGTGATCAACTTCCTCGGCTCGCCGCTGTTGGTCAACATCTTCACGTTCTTCTGCGTGAGCCTGATGATGGTCATCGGCGTCCAGGTCTTCATGGGGAACTCGGGAATCCTATCGTTCCTGCACGTCGGGTTCGTGGGCGTGGGCGCGTACGTCTCGGGCCTGCTCTCCACCGCGCCGGCCACCAAGGCGCTCGGCGTCCCCAATCTCTACCCGTTCCTGGTGGATATCCAGATACCCGTCCTGCCGGCGATCGCCGTCGGCGGGCTCGTGGCGGCGCTCATCGCGGTCATCATCGGCTATCCGCTCATGCGGCTGTCCGATGCGGTCGCCGTCATCACGCTCTTCGCCACGCTGATCGTCTTCCACGTGATCATGACCCAGTGGGACAACGTCACCAACGGTCCGCGCACGTTCTTCGGCGTGCCCGAGTACACCACGCTCATCGTGGCGCTCATCGCCGCGGTCGGCTTCCTGCTCGTGGGCTACTGGTTCCGCGAGTCCTCCGTAGGCCTGCGGTTGCGGGCGTCGCGTGACGACCGCTACGCTGCCGCCGCGACCGGCATCCACGTCATGGGTGTGCGCTACGCGGGCTTCGTGCTGAGCGCGCTCATGGGCGGTCTGGCCGGTGGGCTCTGGGCACACTACATCACGTCGTTCTCGCCCAAGGCGTTCTACCTGACCGAGATGTTCCTGCTCATCAGCATGATCGTCATCGGTGGCACCGGCAGCATCTCGGGCGCGGTGATCGGCACGACGCTCGTGACGGTCGCGCGCGAGGGGCTGCGCCAGGTCGAGGCGTTCATCAACAACGCGCGCGTCCTGCCGTTCGAAGTCTACGGGCTGACCGAGCTCGTCCTGGCGGTGTTGCTGGTGCTTGTTCTTGTCTGGCGTCCCGCCGGAGTGATCGGCGGGCAGGAGATCGGCGTCCGCCTGCTCCGCAACAGGAGGGCGCTGCCACAACAGGACGTACCGACGGACTGAACGTCGGGTACCGCCGTTTCTACCGAGGAGGGCTACCATGGCACAGGAGATCACACGGGACACGGCATTCTTCGGGTTCTCGCCCGCTATCGAACCCGCCCTGCGTGTGGCGCAGGGTGAGGAGGTCCACCTGACCACGCACGATTGCTTCAGCGGTCAGCTCAAGACCCCGGCCGATACGCTCGCCACCCTGGACTGGTCGATCACCAACCCCGCGACCGGCCCGGTCTACATCGAGGGCGCCAAGCCCGGCGACCTGCTGCGCGTCGACCTGCTCGAGGTCACGGCGACGGGCTCCTCGGTCATGGTCGCGGTCCCCCAGGTGGGCGCGCTCGGCCACCTCATCGAGCAGGAAGAGACGGTCATCCTCGAAAACCGCGACGGCAAGGTCTACTTCAAGGACACCGTCGTGGTCGACCAGGACCCGATGCTCGGCGTCATCGGTGTGGCTCCGGCCGAAGGCGTGGTGCCCAACAGCACGCCCGGCCCGCACGGCGGCAACATGGACTGCACGCTCATCACCACCGGCGCCAAGCTCTACCTGAGCGTGGCGGTGGAAGGCGCGCTGTTCGGCTGCGGCGACATGCACGCGGTGATGGGCGACGGCGAAGTCGTGATCTGCGGCGCCGAGACGCCGGGCGAGGTCCGCATGACCGCCCAGGTGGTCGATATCCCCGCGCTCCCGACGCCGTTCGTGGAGACCGAGGACCTCGTCGCGGTGATCGCATCAGCCGAGAGCACCGACGCCGCCTACAAGATGGCGCTCGACATGATGCACGGGTTCTTGACCAAGGTCGCGGGCCTTCCCGTCAACGACGCGGCGTTGCTCATGAGCCTCGTCGGGAATCTGCGCTTCTGCCAGGTGGTCGACCCGCTGCTCACCGTGCGCTTCGAGTTCCCCAAGAAGGTGCTGGCCGACTACGGTTTCAGCATGCCCGGGTAGGGGGCACCGCCCGAGAAGGAAGCGCGGTATCACCTCATCCCGTCGCTCTGACGGCGGGTTGAGCCCCCTCAGGAGGCGGCGCGGCCCTTCGGGGCCGCGCCGTTCGTCTATGCAGCGTGCCGTTCGGCCTACAGTTGGGCCGTCCGTCCGCCGATGCATACCTTCAGGGACTGCGGTTGTATGATGCGGTTACCAACAAGGGAGGTGTGCCACGGCACGCCGGACGACACTCAATCAGCGCTACCTGGTCATGGCGGTCGTCGCGTTCGCGGTGTCTGCCGCGATCGTGGTCCTCGGCGTGCGCCAGGCCATGCGCGACTACGCGCTTGAGGAGGCCCGCGAGAAGGCCGAGATCCTCGCGGCGCGCAACCTCTCCGTGCACGACTACTTCACCCACGAGCTCAAGCCGTCCGTGTTCCCGCTCTCGCGCGGCACGCAGGGCGACGACTACTTCGATCCGCGTTGGATGTCGTCGTCATACGCGGTCCGGGGGATGCAGGACTACTTCAACGAGCGCTTCGAGGGCGAGGACTTCTACCTCAAGGATGCCGCCATCAATGCGCGGAGCCCGCGCAACGAGGCTGACGCGATCGAGGCCGCGTTCCTCGCCGAGATGAACGAGGCCGGTGAGCTGCTGACGCGCTCGGGCGTGCGCGAGATCGAGGGCGAGCCCTTCTTCTACGTGATGCGTGACGGCGAGCGCATGATCGAGGAGTGCCTCGTCTGCCACGGCGACCCCGCGGACGCGCCCGCGGACCTCGTCGCGTCATACGGCGCGGAGCGGAGCTTCGGCCGTAAGGTCGGGGACTTCTCCTCGGTGGTGTCGATCAGGGTCCCGCTCGCCGACGCCTACGCGTCGGCCGACCGCACCGCCGGCGTGCTCTCCGGGTGGCTCATTGCGGCGATGCTCGTCACGTTCGCGGGTGTGACCGTCTACAACCGCCGTGCGGTCGTTGCCCCCATCAAGTCCGTCCGGGACCAGGCGCGCGCGATCGCGAGCGACACGGAGGTGGTCGGCGCGGAGGTCTCGATCACCGGCGCCCGGGAGATCGAGCAGCTCGGCGAGGCCTTCAACGAGATGTCGCACCGGCTCAAGCAGCTCGTCGACTCGCTCGAGGACCGCGTGGCCGAGCGCACGGAAGACCTGGAGATGACCAACGAGGAGCTCATGAACCAGGTCGCCGAACGAGAGGCCGCCGAGGACCTCCTCGTGAAGCAGGCCGAGGAGCTGGAGCGCTACCACTTCCAGCTTGAGGAGCTCGTCGAGCAGCGCACGAAGCAGCTTGAGGAGGCCAACGAGGAGCTCCTCGCGGCCACGCGCGCAAAAGATCTCTTCATGGCCAACATGAGCCACGAGCTCCGCACGCCGCTCAACTCGGTGATCGGTTTCGGCGACGTGCTCCTCTCGGGCCTCGCGGGTCCGCTCACCGAAGAGCAGCAACGCCAGATCCAGATGATCCGGGACTCGGGCCGTCACCTGCTCGAGCTCGTGGACGAGGTGCTCGACCTCTCGCGGATCGAGACCGGCGGCGACCGCATCGATGTCGACACGTTCGACGCCGCGGCGACCATCGCCAAGGCGGTACGCAGCCTCGAGCCGGCCGCCGAGAACAAGGGCATCACGCTGAGCTACAAGCTGCCCGATTCGGTGATGATGCGCTCGGACGAGCGCAAGCTGCGCCAGATCGTGCTCAACATCGTCGGCAACGCCGTGAAGTTCACCGACGTCGGCGCCGTCACCGTCGTCGGCCGCGTTCTGCGCGACGACTTCGTCATCGCGGTGAGCGACACCGGTCCCGGCATCTCCGACGCCCACATCGACGACATCTTCCAGGTCTTCTGGCAGTTCTCGGGCACCGACCGCGGCAAGCCGCGCGGCGCGGGTCTCGGCCTCGCTATCGCGCTCAGGATGGCCGAGGTCCTCGGCGGGACGATCAGCGTTCGCAGCGAGCTCGGTTCGGGAAGCACGTTCGAGGTCGTGCTGCCGCTTGCCGCACCAACCGACGGGACGCACCCGCAGGAGTGAGGCCGCCGGCGAGGGGACGCCGACGGCCTCGCGCAGCAAGGAGCGCTGCGGGGGGATCTACTCGAGCAGGCCGTCCACGGTGCTGCGCACCGAGGCTGAGATCGCGCTCGTCCCGCCCACGAACGTGATGTCGTGGATGTCCTCGCTCATCATCTCGAGGAACCCCCGTGTCGCGTAGGGGAGCGTCCCGGGTTCGGTGAGCAGGATGGGGGCGTAGCGCTGTCCCGCGAGCGGGCCCGCCGACAGCGCGTCGGGGAAGTCGGCGCCGGTGGCGATGATTGCGCCGGTGGCGCCGAAGTCGCAGACCGCCATCGCGTACCCGCCGACCTCGGCCGCCGTATCAAAGCGGTTGACGCCCCAGATGCGAACGACGTTCGCCGTGCCGAACCGGGCCCTGAGCGCGCTCTCGACGTTGCTGCTGACAACGGCGGTGCCGCCCACGATGATGACGCGGTCCACGCCGTCGCCGTCCATCATGGCGACCGTGCTCGCGGGCATGCTCACGCCGTCGCACAGGTAGATGGGGATCGCGCACGCGTTGGCGATCGAGGAGGCCGCGAGCGCGTCGGGGAAGTTCAGACCCGTCGCCACGATGCCGGTCTTCTCGGTAAGCGAACCACCCTGCAGCGAGGCGACCTCGTCGGCGATTTCAAGCGAGGTGGCGTAGCGGTTCGACCCCTCGATGCGCGTGGTCCCGCCGCACGCCAGCATGGCGTCGGCTGCCTGCGCCACGACCGCGTCGGAGACGGCGGACGTGCCGCCTACCACGTAGATGTGCCCGCAGTTGTCGGCGAGCGATGCCGCCGTGGCAGGGGAGAGCGTGTCGCCGTCCGTCAGGACGATCGGGGCGCCGAGCGCGCCGGCGAGCGCCGCCGCGCCGAGCGCGTCGGGGAAGTTCTCGCCGGTAGCGAGCACGACGTCATCAGTGGGATAGATGCCCGCGTCGCAGATGAGCTTGCAGGTGGCGTAACGATTGGAGCCCGCAAGAGACTCGGTGTCGTGCGTCCACGAGAGGTCCGCGATGGCGATCTCCGTGTCGCCTGACTGGAGCTCGTAGGTGAGTCGTGCGCCCGAGATGCTGGGGCGGTACTGGTTGAGCGTCTTGGGCACGAGGTCATCGTAGAGCTCGAGGTCCATGAGGTCGAAGAGGTAGACGTCGCCCGGATCGTCGCGCGTGTCGTGCCAGACCACCCAATCGCCCGAGATGCGGGGGTTGTTCTGCATCGAAGGGTCGTTCGTGAGCCTGAGGATGGTGCGTGTAGCGCGGTTGTACGCCGCGATCTCGTAGTTGCCGTACGACGCATCGCGGTAGACGATCCACTCGTTGCAGATGTCGGGCTGCTCCTGGTGACCCGTCCCGATGCGGATGGGGAACTCCCTGCGCAGGGTGAGGTCGTACCCGTAGATGTCGAGGTTGCCGTTGCGCCAGTCGGTCCAGACCACGAAGTCGCCCCACACCGCGGGGTCGGTCTGGTCGGCGGCGTTGCTGCACACGTTGATCGTCGTGTGGAGGTAGCGGTCATACGCCTTGATGTCCCAGCTCCCGGCGGTGTCGCTCTGCCAGACGATGTAGCGCTCGTGGACATCGGGCGTTCGCTGGTTCCCGGCGCCGGTTGCCACCGAGAACTCAGTGTCTCCGATGAGGTCGTAGCCGTAGATGTCCCAGGTGCCGTTGCGGTCGTCGCTCCAGACGACCGTCTCTCAGTCCACGGCGGGGTAGACCTGATTGTGTGACTCGGTGGTGATGCGGAACTCGGTGTGGGCCGCGCGGTCGTAGCCGTAGATCTCCCAGTTTCCGTTTCGGTTGTCCTGCCACACGCTCCAGTCGCCGAACGTGTCGGCCTCCTCCTGCGTGAAGGCGTCGTTGGTGATAGCGCTGCCGGCTATGCCGGTGATGATCGCGGTCGCCGGCGCGGCGCCCGCAAGCAGGATGACGAGCGTGAGCGCGAGAAGCGGACGCGCGCGGACGCGCACGCGCCGTGAGCGTGCCTTCATGGCCGAGCTCCCCCCTCAAGACGCAGTCCCTACCAGGTGCTATGCGCCGTATGAGCGGAACGTAACCGCTCCGGCATCCCATCCGACGAACGGTTCTCCCAACGGCGCATCGTGGTAGAGTAGCGGCGGCGAATCCTGACGAGCGGGAGGGCGATCGTGCGGGTCATCGTGGTCGTGGGCGCTCGGCCCAACTTCATCAAGGTCGGCCCGCTCATGCCGGCGCTCGCCGCGGCGGGCATCCACGCGCACATCGCGCACACCGGGCAGCACTACGACAGCGCCATGTCCGATGTCTTCTTCGCCGACCTCGACATCCCCGAGCCGGAGTGGTTCCTCGGCGTCGGCAGCGGCACCCATGCGGTGCAGACCGGCACGGCGATGATGAAGCTCGAAGAGCTCTTCTCGGCCGAACGACCTGACGCGGTCCTGGTCGTGGGCGACGTGAACTCCACGCTCGCGGCCGCGCTCGCCGCGGTGAAGGTCCACGTCCCCGTCGTGCACCTGGAGGCGGGACTGCGCTCGCGCGACATGTCGATGCCCGAGGAGGTGAACCGCCTCGTCACCGATCAGCTGTCGGCGCTCCTGCTCACGCCGGTCACCGAAGCCGATGCGAACCTGCTCGCCGAGGGCGTCGATCCCGCGCGCATCGTCTTCGTCGGCAACATCATGGCCGAGTCCGTGCTGCGCAACCTCCCGCGCATCGAGGGGCGGGACGTGTGCACGCGATTCGGCATGGCCGAGAACGACTACCTGCTCGTGACCGTGCATCGGCCCGAGAACACCGACCATCCCGAGCGTCTGGCCGAGATCGCCGCGGCGCTCGAATCGGCGCCCTTGCCCGTGCTCTTCCCCGTGCACCCGCGCACCCGGCCGCGCCTGGCCGCGTACGGCGTGGGCGAGGCGTCCTCGCGCGTGCGGCTGACCGAGCCGGTGGGCTACCTGGACATGCTCGCGCTGCAGCGTGACGCCGCGGCCGTGCTCACGGACTCCGGCGGCGTCCAGGAAGAGGCGTGCATGGTGCGCACGCCGTGCGTGACCGTGCGGCGCAACACCGAGCGCGGCATCACCATCGACGTAGGCGCCAACGAGCTCGTCTCGGCAGAGCGCGAGCTCATCGGCGTCGCGCTCGAACGCGCGCTCGCCAAGCACCGCGACTGGAGCCCGCCGGAGCGCTGGGACGAGCTCGTCGCCTCGCGCGTGGCCGACGCGCTCACCGATGGCATCCCGCCGCTCGCGGGCTACGAAGGCGCGTAGGGGGTCAGCGTGAAGGTGCTCGTCACCGGCGGCGCCGGCTACATCGGGAGCGTCACCGTTCGCGACCTGGCCGACGCGGGACACGAGGTCGTCGTGCTCGACACGCTCGAGCGCGGGCATGAGTGGGCGGTCGATCCGCGCGCGACGCTCGTGGTGGGCGACGTGGGGGATGAGACCGCGCTTGCCACGGCCCTGCCGGGCGTCGATGCGGTGATGCACCTGGCCGGCTACATCGAGGTGGCCGAGTCCCAGCGCGACCCGGGCCGGTACTTCGAGAACAACGTCGCCCGTCCGCTCGTGATGCTGCGCGCGATGGTCGCGCACGGCGTCGACGCCCTCGTCTTCTCTTCCACCGCCGCCGTCTACGGCGAGCCCGAGCGCGTGCCGGTCACCGAGGACGCCCGCCTCGCGCCGGTGAACGCGTACGGAGCGTCCAAGCTCGTCTTCGAGCAGCTGCTGGAGCTCTTCGGCAGCGCGCACGGCCTGCGCTCGGTGCGCTTCCGCTACTTCAACGTCGCCGGGGCGATGCCCGACGCTTCTCTCGGCGAGGCGCACGACCCCGAGACGCACATCATCCCGCGCGTCCTGGGCGCGATGGCCGGGGGGCAGGAGCGCTTCGAGGTCTTCGGCGACGACTACCCCACGCCGGACGGGACGTGCGTGCGCGACTACGTGCACGTCTGCGACCTGGCGCGCGCGCACCGCCTCGGCCTGGAGGCGCTGCACGCCGGCGATGCGGGCGGCGTGTACAACCTCGGCAACGGCGAGGGCTTCTCCAACCTCGAGGTCGTGCGTATGTGTGCCGAGGTGACCGGCCGAGACGTCAGCGTTGAGTTCGGACCACGCCGGCCGGGCGACCCGGCGGTGCTCGTGGCGTGCGCGGATCGCGCCGAGGCCGCCCTCGGCTGGCGTCCGGAGCGCGCCGCGCTGGCCGACATCGTCGCCGATGCGTGGCGCTGGCACCGCCGCCACACGGGCTGATCGCGGCGACGTCACGGGCGCATGTACGCTGCTGGGAGCGGGTCTGGCGACCCGCAGGAGGACGCCGGACGGCGTCCTGGCCCATGTCACGACGTAGTGGCATACTGGTAGCGTTCGGAGAGGGAGGAGCCCGTGCTGGCGACGGTCACGCGCGGGCGGACGAGGGGTGTATCCCATGCTGCAGCCCACACGGGGCCGTGCGACGCGCATCCTGAAGAGCGCGTGCGCGGTCGTCTGCGTGTTCGCACTCGTGCTCGCGGTGCCGTTCTCGGCAGTCGCGGTCACCACAACGGATTCGGGGGCGGTGAGCCCCAAGGCGGCCAAGGCCGCCCGGTCGGCGCTCGGGCTCGACGACACCGGGATGATCGGGGCCGCGGACGTCTCGATCGCCGCAGACGCCGCCAACGACATCGGAGGAGCGCTCGCGCTTCCGGCGTCTCCGGTGGCCGAGACGCTGTCCTTCTCGGCCGACCCGCACGACGTCTGGTCGATCGAGCTGCAGCCCGGAGAACGGCTGCAGGTGACGCTCTCGGCGGCGGACGCCGACCCGTCGGATACCGCCGCGCTGCTGGCCGACGCGTACCTGCTCGACCCGTGGGCGACCGATGTGGATGCCGACCGGGCGATCGCGGGGACCGTGAGCGACGGGCCGGTGGAGACGTTCGTCTTCGACTACACGGGAACCGTCGCCGCGACGCACTACCTCGTGGTGGGCGCGTGGCGCGGGACCGGCGCCTACACCCTGCAGTGGGCCGTCTACGCGTCGCCGTCCGAGGCCGATGACGCTCCCGCGGGAGCGACAGCGTTCGTGGGGCCCACGATGGGCGGCACGGTCGAGCGCTACCACGATGAGATGGACTTCTACTCGATCTCGGTGGCGGCGGGCCAGCGCCTGTCGCTGCTGCTTGACATGGAGGGCACGCTCGACGCCGACGTGTACGTGTACGCGCCGGGTGCCAGCGCGGGATCGGTCCCGGTGAGCGGCTCGAGTTCCCCGGGTCCGGGTGTGACGGAAGCTGACCTTCACGACGTCTTCACCGCCGAGGGCGGCACCTACTACATCTGCGTACGGGCGCACGGCGGGTCGGGTGCGTACACGCTCAGCGCCACGGTGGGCGCGCAGCCCGCGGGCGCGTGGGACGACGTCGGACAGGCGGTCGCTATCGGCTCGAGCTCGGGTTCGCTTGGCGGGACGCTCGATCAGGCGACCGACGCCAACGACGTGTGGTACATGGACCTCGTCGCCGGCGAGCGGGTGGTCCTCGAGCTCACGGGGCCGGCGGACCCCGCCGTGGCCGACTTCGACCTCTACGCGTACGGCCCGGGGACGCTCTCGGTGCTCACCGGCGCTGCGACCGCGTGGTCGAACGACACGATCTCCGAGGAGACGGTGGTGCTCGACGCCACGACGTCGGGCCGATACTTCATCGAGGCGCAGGCCTGGGTGGGTTCAGGGGCATACACCTTCGCGTGGCAGCGCACGGTCACTCCCGTCTTCGACGAGAGCGATCGCGTCTCCGGCAGCAATCGCTACAGCACCGCGGTCCAGATGTCCAAGACGACGTTCCCGGCAGGGTCGGTCGACACCGTCGTGCTCGCGACCGGCGAGAACTTCGCCGACGCGCTCGCGGCTTCCGGCCTCGCGGGCGCGTATGAGGGCTCGCTGCTCCTGACCACGCGCGACGCCGTCCCCACGGTCGTGCTCGCAGAACTCTCGCGGCTCGGGGCGGACAAGGTGGTGATCGTCGGCGGGACGGCGGCCGTGTCCGCATCGGTGGAGACGTACCTGCGCAACGTGGCGGGCTACACCGTACAGCGCATCCAGGGCTCCAACCGGTATGCGACCGCTGCCGCGATCGCCCGGGAAGTGAAACGCCTGATGGGGGCTGACTGGTCAGGGACGGCGTTTCTCGTGCGCGGGGACCAGTTCGCGGACGCGTTGGCGGTCTCGCCGTTCGCCTACCACAAGGGGTACCCCGTCCTGCTGACCGCCTCCACCACGCTCTCGGGCGAGACGCGTTCGGTCATCGGACAGACCGGCGTGACCGATGTCGTCATCGCCGGCGGGACGAGCGCCGTCTCAGCGACGGTCATGAGCACGGTGAGAGGGCTGTCCGGTATGCGCACAGTCGAACGCGTGGCGGGCTCCAACCGCTACGCGACCGCCTCGGGCATGGCGCGCTACGGAGAACGACACTTCTGGGGGAGCGCGGCGTACGTGGGTATGGCCACAGGCGCCAACTTCCCCGATGCGCTCGGCGGGGGAGCCGTGTGCGGGGCGAGGGGCGGCGTGCTGCTTCTGACTGAGCCGACGCGGCTCTCTCCGCCGCCGTGGGCGTTCCTGCGCGACTTCAAGAGTGACGTCCTCGACGTGGAGGTCTTCGGCGGTCCGGCGGCCGTGGACTCCATCGTCCTGACGCAGATCGACGGCGTGCTGTAGGGTTCGCGCGATTCCCCGTGCGGGTGTGGCGCGCGCGGGGAATCTCGCTATAATGGTCGTCGCTGCCCCTTGGGGCGGCCGTGCGGGCGATTAGCTCAGTGGGAGAGCGCTTCCTTCACACGGAAGAAGTCACAGGTTCAAATCCTGTATCGCCCACCATGGATGCATGAACGCCCCTTCGGGGTCTCTGATGAGACAGCCGGAGGGGCGTTTTGCCTGTTCAGGGCAGGTGCATCCGACCTGGCATCCCGGTTCGAGACCGACCGTCCGGCGGCAGGGCGTGTCCCGCGGCACACAGGAATGTGCTTGAGAGCGCGCTAACGAATGCCGATAAACCAGCATGAACGGGTCTCGGCGATGGGGCGACGGTGACGCCGCCGAGGAGGGCGCGGAGAACCGCCGACGGTACGCGGCATCGACCCGCAAAGGCGGTCCAGATGGCGTTGGAACGGGAGTTCGGCAGCTGGACGCTCGATCGCGAGATGATGCGCGGCATCACGGCCGAGCGAGCGCGCGACCTCATGGCCGAGTGCATGTACGCCGTCCACGGACCCCACTTCGCACAGACCAAGCAGCACATGGGCTTGCCGTGCGATGAGGCGGCGATCCGCCGCAGCGTGCAGGGGACGCTGCGGCTGGCCTTCAAGACCTGCAAGGGCGATTACAACACTCCCACCCGCGAGTCGCTCGAGCGCGTCCTCGATCATCTCGGGCAGAAGGCCCTGGCATGGGGCGCCACGGAGGACATGGTCCGGCGGCACCGCTCCCAGCTCGAGCGCGTGATCTCCCGACTGCCGCAGTAGCTAGCCCGCCGACCAGTTGACCGCCTCGGTGAGCGCCGGGTGGATGGCGCGCGTGGCGGCGATCGTCTCGACATCCAGGCCCGCACGGAGCGCGAGCGCGAACGGGTAGATGAGGTCGCACGCGGCGTCATGCGCGATGTGCGCGCCGAGCAGGCTCCCGTCCTCGGCCACCACGAGCTTGATGAGCCCCTGCCGTGTGTCGTCGATGATCGCGGCGGCGACGTACTCGAAGCTGCCGGTCTTGGTGGAGTGGGGGATGCCGAGTTGCCCGGCGCGCTCGGCGGTGAGCCCGACCTGTGCGAGCTGGGGGACGGTGAAGCATGTGAACGGCACCGCGCTGGCATCCACCGCGACCGGGCTGTCGCCGAGGATCGTCTGGGCCACCGCCTTGCCGTGGAGGTTCGCGACGGGGGTGTGCATCTCTCGGCCCGCAGCATCGCCGATCACGTAGATGCGCGGGTTCGTGGAGGCGAGCGACGCGTCGAGGACCGGTGCGCCGCGCTCGTCGCGGTCGACGCCGGCGTGCTCGAGCCCGAGGTCGTCAAGCGCGGGCTTGCGCCCGGTCGCGAGCAGCACGCGCTCGGCGGTGAGCGTGTACGGCGCGCCGTCGGCCGGCGTGAGCGCGACGGTGAGATCGCCGGCGACGCCGCTGATCTCGGCCACGGAGGTGTCGAGGACGAAACGGACGCCGAGCTCCTCGAGCGCCGCGCGCGCGACGGCGACGGTGTCGGGGTCGAAGGGCGCGAGGATACCCGGATCGTGGTTGACGACGGTGACCTTCGTGCCGAACGAGGCGAAGATCCCGGCGAACTCCAGGCCGATGTAGCCCGCGCCGATGATGACCAGCGAGCGCGGCAGCTCGGGGTAGCGCAGCGCGTCGTCGCTCGTATCGGCGAGCTCCGCCCCGGGGATGGGCGGACGGGTCGCCAGAGACCCGGTGGCGATGATGAAGCGCTCGGCCTCGTAGGTGACACCACCCGCCTCGACGGCGTTCTCGGCCACGAACCGAGCGGGCGCGTCGATGTGGACGATCCCCCGGGATGCCATGATGCCTTCCTGGTCGCCCGCGTACGTCTCCTGCACGTGCCACTTCCAGGCGAGCACGCCGGGCCAGTCCACGGCGACGGCGCCGGGTACGAGCCCCCACTCCTCGGCCTGGCGCAGGTCACGGTAGGTGCGCGCCGAGTGGTAGAGCGATTTCTTGGGCACGCACCCGCGCCACAGGCACGTGCCGCCGACGCGGTCGGGCTCGGCCACGGCGACGGACTTCCCGGCATCGGCGAGCGCGCGGGTGGCGGCGTTGCCGGCGGTCCCTCCGCCGAGGCAGAAGACGTCGTAGCGCTCGGTCATGAGGCGGCCTCCTCGGTGGTAGACTCGTCGTCGTGATTATCACCGTCGACAACGTGACGAAAACGGTGGGGGAGCGCGTGCTGTTCTCAGACGCGTTCCTGCGCGTGGGCGCGCGCGACCGCGTGGCGCTCGTCGGCCCCAACGGCGCGGGCAAGACGACGCTTCTGGAGATCATGGCCGGCAACGAGGAGCCGGACGCCGGCACGATCGTGCGCCGCAAAGACGTCGTGGTGGGCTACCTGCGCCAGGAGGCGATCGAGATGGCGGGTCGCCCGGTGCTGGCCGAGGTCCTCTCGGCGGCGCCGCAGGTCACCTCGCTCGAGCACCGTCTCGCGGTGTTGGAGGCCGAGATGAGCGCGGCCGAGGAGCCCGACGAGCTCGAGCGCATCATGGCCGAGTACGGACGCCTGCGCGAGCGCTTCGACCATCTCGGCGGGTATGCCGCGGAAGTGGATGCGCGCGCCGTGCTGACGGGCCTCGGCTTCAAGGAGCACGACCTCACGCGCGACACCAGCGAGTTCTCGGGCGGATGGCTCATGCGGATCGCCATGGCAAAGCTGCTCTTCCTGCAGCCGGACCTCCTGCTCCTCGACGAGCCGACCAACCACCTGGACCTGGAGTCGGTGCTGTGGCTGGAAGGTTTCCTGCGCGCCTACGACGGCGCCGTGGTGCTCGTGAGCCACGACCGCGCGTTCATGGACGGGCTCGTGGACCGCGTGGCCGAGCTGGACCAGCGGACCCTCACGGTCTACCACGGCGACTACTCGAACTACGAGCGCGAGCGCGTCGCCTCGCTCGAGCGCCTGAAGGCGGCCTACGAGCAGCAGCAGCGTGAGATCGCGGCGACCGAGCGCTTCATCGAGCGGTTCCGCTACAAGGCGAACAAGGCCCGACAGGTGCAGAGCCGCGTGAAGGCGCTTGAGAAGGTCGAGCGGATCGAGCTGCCCGAGGAGCGCAAGCGGGTCCACTTCTCGTTCCCGCAGCCGGAGCGCACGGGGGAAACGGTCATCGAGCTCGACGGGGTGCGCAAGGCGTACGAGGACAACGTCGTCTACGACGGGCTCGACCTCACGCTCTACCGCGGTGAGAAGGTCGCCCTCGTAGGCCCCAACGGCGCGGGCAAGTCCACCCTCCTGAAGCTCCTCGGCGGCGCGCTGGCCCCCGATGCGGGGGAGCGTCGTCTCGGCCATCACGTGAGCGTCGCGTACTTCGCGCAGCACCAGCTCGAGGCGCTCGACGCCCGCAAGACGGTGCTCGCCGAGCTCGAGGACTCGGCGCCGGGGTGGACCCAGCAGGAGTGCCGCCGGCTCCTGGGTGCGTTCCTGTTCGAGGGCGATGACGTCAAGAAGAAGGTGAGCGTGCTCTCCGGCGGCGAGCGGGCACGCCTCGCCCTTGCCAAGCTGCTCGTCAGACCGGCGCCGCTGCTCTGCCTCGACGAGCCGACGAACCACCTCGACATCGCGTCGTCCGACATCCTGGAGCAGGCGCTCATGCAGTTCACCGGCACGCTCGTGCTCATCACGCACGACCGGCACCTCATCCGGGCTGTCGCCGATGTGGTGATCGAGGTCGAGTCCGGCCGGGTGACGCGTTACGGCGGCGACTACGACTACTACCTCTTCAAGAAGGGCGCGTCAGACGCCCTTCTGCCTCAGGCGGGGGAGGAGCGACGCCCCGGGCCGGTCCCGCCCGCGTCGCGGGAGCCTGGCGCGCAACCCGGCGCGCCCAAGTCGCGCGAGCAGAAGCGCGCGGAGGCCGAGGAGCGCAACCGCGCATACCGCACGGGGAAGGAGGCGCGCAAGCGCGCGCAGCGGGCCGAGAGCGACCTGGCTCACGCCCAGGCGCGCCACGATGAGCTGCTGGCCGAGCTGGCGCTGCCCGAGGTCTACGAGGACAAGGAGCGGTTCTTCGCCACCATGGAGGCGTACAACGAGGCGAAGGCGTGCCTGGCGGACGCGGAGGAGCGCTGGATCGAGGCGAGCGAGGAGCTCGAGCGGCTCGAAGCGCTCTAGTCGCACGCCCTGTGGCGCCTCAGATTGTAACAATGTTTACAAACTCTGAAACGTCTGGTATAACGCTGTCCAACCCGGCCGTGGTTCGTCAGCGCCGGGTATGGGAAGAAACGTGCTGACGTGGGCGGATACTCGCGAGCGGCAAGAACGTAACTGAGCGTTACAAGCCCACGCCGCATCAAGCGCCGATCGCCGGGGAGGAGGCATGCGTGGAAGCGACATCCGCGCCTGACGTCCTGTTCGTCATCGGTCTCGCCGCCGCCCCCGCGCTCTTCCTGCTCCTGCTCTTCGCGCTCAACGCGCTCCTCTCGCCGCGTCGTCCTTCTGCCGAGAAGCGAAGCGCGTACGAGTGCGGCATCCCGCAGGCTGGATCGCCGTGGCGTCGCGTGAACGTACGGTTCTCCACCATCGCGCTGCTCTTCGTGATCTTCGATGCCGAGACGGTCCTGCTCTTCGCAGTCGCTCCTGGCGTCCGCGGCTCGTGGACCGGCGCCGCCGAGGTCGCCGCGTTCACCGCGTTCCTTGCCTTCGGCCTCGTCTACGCGTGGCGGAAGGGAGCGCTCAAGTGGCTCTCGTAGACGACCTCGGCCGGGCGCTCGAGCGCACACCGGGCGGTGGGATCATCCTCACGAGCCTGGACGCGGTCATGGACTGGTCGCGCGGCCACTCCCTGTGGTCGATGCCGATGGGTACCGCGTGCTGTGCCATGGAGCTCATCGCCGCGTCGTTCGCGCGGTTCGACTTCGACCGTCACGGGACCATCCCGCGCGCCGACCCGCGCCACGCCGACGTGATGGTGGTGGCGGGGACGATCACCCGCAAGATGGCGCCCGCGGTCAAGCGGCTCTACGAGCAGATGCCCGACCCCAAGTGGGTCATCGCCATGGGCAACTGCGCCGTGTCGGGCGGCATCTTCTACTACGACACGTACTCGGTGGTGCGCGGCGTCGACGAGTTCCTTCCGGTCGACGTCTACATCGCCGGATGCCCTCCGCGGCCGGAGTCGCTCCAGGACGCGGTGCTGCGGCTGCGCGAGAAGATCCGCGCCGAGTCCATCGCGCCGGGGCGCTCTCGGCCCGCCAAGCTCGTCCTGCCGTCGCCGACCGACCCCCGCGCGGGCGGCGTCGCGACGGCCGACGACGGGAGCGGTGAGGGCTGATGCGCATCGAGGAGCTCCGCGAGCATCTGTGCTCGGTCTACCCGGACCTCTGCCCGCTCTTCTCGGTGGAGTTCGGCGACGGCACGCTCACCGTGCCGGCCGACCGGCTCTTCTCGGCGGCGCAGGACATGCGCGACCTCGGCTTCGACCTGCTCGGCATGCTGACGGCGGTCGACCGCGGCGAGACGTTCGAGCTCGTCTACCGCGTGCGCTCCCGCGAGATGTCTGCCGCGATCTTCCTGAAGACCGAGGTCCCGCGTGACGAGCCGCGCATCCCGTCGCTCGTACCGCTCTGGCCCGCCGCCGACTGGCAGGAGCGCGAGGTCTACGACATGTTCGGCATCGTCTTCGAGGGTCATCCCGACCTGCGGCGCATCCTGCTGCCGGACGACTGGGAGGGCTACCCGCTGCGCAAGGACTACGCGGACGAGCGCATCATCCGCCGGCCGGACTACATCTGAGGAGCGAGCGTGCGAGACGAGCTGCGTGCAGAGGAGGTGACGATGACCGGGCAGGCCGAGGCGTGCGGCGTCGACGCGCACCTGCTGCAGACGGGCGACGAGCTCGTGGTGAACATCGGGCCGTCGCACCCTTCCACGCACGGCGTCTGCCGCGTGATCGTCCACCTCGACGGCGAGGTCGTGACGCACGCCGAGCCCGTCATCGGACACCTGCACCGGGGCATCGAGAAGATGGCCGAGAACCGCACGTACCTTCAGGTCGTTCCGCTGACCGACCGCCTCGACTACGTGGGCTCGATGTATGCGAACTGGGCGTACTGCCGCGCGGTCGAGCGCCTTGCGGGCATCCGCGTCCCCGAGCGTGCCGAGTACATCCGCGTCGTCATGTGCGAGCTCCAGCGCATCGCGAGCCACATGATGTCCATCGGCTCCACCGGCGCCGACACCGGGGCCACGTCAGCCTTCATCTACGCCTTCAACCAGCGCGAACAGGTGGTCGACCTGTTCGAGGCGGTGTGCGGCGCGCGGCTCACGTACAACTACGTCCGCCCCGGCGGCGTGTCGTTCGACCTCCCGGACGGATGGATCGAGCAGTGTCGCGCGTTCACGCGTTCGCATCCCTCGGCCATGGTCGAGATCGACAAGCTGCTCTTCGGCAACGTCATCGCGCGCCAGCGCCTCAAGGGCATCGGTGTGCTGCCCGCCGAGGAGGCCATCGCGCGCGGTGTCACCGGGCCTGCTGCCCGCGGGTCGGGCGTGGACTGGGACCTCAGGCGCGACGACAGCTACTCGGTCTACCCGCGCGTGGACTTCGAGATCCCGCTCGGCGAGAACGGCGACGCGTACGACCGCGGTCGCGTCCGGCTCTGGGAGTGCGTGGAGAGCTGCCGGATCATCGACCAGGCGCTCGCGCAGATCGAAGAGGGCCCCATCAAGGCCGAGGGTCTGCCGCGGCTGCTCGCGCCGCGCCCGGGCGAGGCGTACGACCACATCGAGAGCGCGCGCGGCTCACTCGGCGTCTACCTCGTCTCTGACGGGAGCGTGCGCCCGTATCGCATGCACGTGCGGTCGCCCGCGTTCCAGAACCTGTCCGTCCTCGGCTACCTTGCCGAGGGCCACACGCTCTCAGACCTCGTCGTCATCCTCGGTTCCCTCGACCCCGTCTTCGGGGAGGTGGACCGATGAGCCTGCTCTGGGGCCTCCTCTGGGGTCTTGCCGCGGTGATGCTCATCGCCGGCGGCGCGATCATCGGCGTGTGGTGGGAGCGCAAGGTGGCCGGGCGCGTGCAGATGCGCTACGGGCCGCAGCAGATCGGGCCGGCGGGCTCGCTCCAGATGATCGCCGACGTGCCCAAGCTGCTCTTCAAAGAGGACATCGTCCCCGAGGGCGCCGATGAGCCGCTCTTCCGCTACGCGCCGCTCGCGGTCTTCGCGCCCGCGGCGATGTCGCTCGCCGTCGTGCCCTTCGCGGCCGGCTGGGCCCCGTTCGACAGCACGGTCGGCGCGCTCTTCTTCCTTGCGGTGCCGTCCATCTCGGTCATCGGCATCCTGCTCTCCGCGTGGGCGTCGCACAACACCTTCGCGGCGCTTGGCGGGCTGCGTGCGGCCGCGCAGATGGTGAGCTACGAGGTCCCGCGTTCGCTCTCAGTGCTCTCGGTCATCGTGCTCGCGGGCACGCTCCGGCCCACCGACGTCATGGCAGCGTGGGAGTGGTGGTGGATCCCGCTCACGTTCGTGGGCTTCCTCGTCTTCCTCATCTCGTCCATCGCCGAGATGAACCGCGGCCCGTTCGACATCCCTGAGGCCGAGAGCGAGCTCGTGGCCGGCTACTTCGCCGACTACTCGGGCATCCGATGGGCGGTCTTCATGATGGGCGAGTACGGCGCGCTCATCGCCACGAGCCTGTTCGGCGCCGCCTTCTTCTTCGGCGGGCATCGCCTGCTCCCCGGCGTCGGCGGCATCGTCGCCATGGTCGTGGTCGCCTGCGCGATCATCACGGTCGTGATGTGGGTGAAGTGGACGTTCCCGCGCCTGCGCGCGGACCAGCTCATGGCGTTTTGCTGGAAGGTGCTCACGCCGGTCGCGCTCGTGCAGCTGCTCGTGGCGGGGGTGGTGGCGGCATGGCTGTAGACCGCGACCGCGTCCGCACCCCGCGAACCGTCTCCAACGACTTCGCCGCCGGCCTGCGCGGCTGGCTTGACGCCGGGCGCTCGCTCCTCACCGGGCTGGGCATCACCGGCCGCACGGCCGCGCGCACGCCGGTGACGGTGCGCTATCCCGCCGAGAAGATCAGGGTGAGCCCGCGCTGGCGCGGAGCGCTGCGGCTGCGGGGTCTTCTCGGCCATGACGAGATACCGCTCATCTCGGCGGAACCTCCCGGCTACAACGCGGTCATCGACGACCTGTATCGCGGCGAGCGGCTGCCGCCGTGCGTGGGGAACTGCCCCGCCAACGTGGATGCGCGGGGGCAGGCGTTCCTCATCGCCGACGACCGGATCCCGGAAGCGTACGAGCTCGTGCGGTCGCGCAACATCCTGCCGGGCGTTCTCGGGCGCATCTGCCACCACCCGTGCGAGACGGCGTGTCGCCGCAACTACTACGACGAGCCCGTCGCCATCCGGCCGCTCCACCGCTTCGCGTACGAGGAGTATCGGAAGGTGGCCGAGGAGCGGCTGACGCCGCTTCCCGTCACCCGGGAGCAGACCGTCGCGATCGTGGGCAGCGGGCCGTCGGGCCTTGCCGCGGCGTACGACCTCATGACGCTCGGCTACGCCGTGACGATGTTCGAGCGCGAGCCGCAGCCGGGCGGAGCGCTCAACACCGGCGTGCCGACGTACCGGCTGCCGCGCGACGTGCTCTACAACGAGGTGAACGACCTCGTGGCGCTCGGCCTCGACCTGCGTCTGTCCACCGAGGTCGGGAAGGACGTCCCCCTCAGCGTGCTGATGCGTGACTACGACGCCGTGCTGCTCGCCGTCGGCCTGCAGGAGAGCCGCATCCTCCCGATACCCGGTCACGACGCCGATGGTGTCGTAGGCGCGCTCGAGCTCTTGTGGGCCGCCAACCATCGCGGCGAGGCCGGACTGCGCGGCAAGCGGGTGCTGGTGATCGGCGGCGGCAACGTGGCCGTCGACGCCGCCCGGTGCGCGCTGCGCATGGGCGCCGCGGACGTGAGCCTCGCGTGCCTCGAGGGCGAGGACGAGATGCCGTGCCACCCGTGGGAGATCGAGGAGGCGCTCGACGAGGGCGTGACGGCGCTCTGTTCTCTCGGCCCGAAGGAAGTCCTGACCGAGGGCGGGCACGTCACCGCGATGCGCATGCAGTCCTGCACGCGGGTGTTCGACGAGACGGGACGGTTCGCGCCCGAGTTCGCCGATGAGTTCACCGACGTGCCGGCCGACGTCATCGTCTTCGCGATCGGCCAGGCGGCCAAGCTCGACGACCTGCTGGGCGGCACCGAGCTGCTCGTCTCGGGTCGTGGGCAGCTCGTCGCCGACGGCACCGACTTCACCACGTCGGTGGCGGGCGTCTTCGCGTGCGGCGAGGTCGTCACCGGGCCCGGCAGCGCGATCGTCTCCATCGCGACCGGCCACGAAGCGGCGACGTCCATCCACCGCTTCCTCGAGGGCCGGCCCACCGACGACGAGCACCGCGTGCGTCGGCCGGTGCCCGTCTACGCCCGGTACGCCAAGGCCGACGTGGCGGGTGTCGAGCGCACCCGTATGCGCGCGGTGATGCCGATGGCCAAGCCCGAGGACCGCGCGCGGGACTTCCGCCCGGTGGAGCTCGGCCTCACGCACCTCGAGGCGATGGCCGAGGCGTCGCGCTGCCTGCGCTGCCAGTCCGAGGTGTGCGTGGGCTGCACGTTCTGCGCCCGGACCTGCCCGGACTACGCGCTCCAGGTGGAGCGGGTCGACGACCCGGGCATCCGCTGCCTGACGCGCTACGACCTGGACCTCACGAAGTGCTGTTTCTGCGGGCTGTGCGCCGAGCAGTGCCCCACCAACGCGCTCACCCATACCGGGCAGTACGAGCTGTCCTTCTACCATCGCGACCTCATGACGTTCGACAAGGGCGAGATGCTGCGTGATGGCGGCGGCACCCGCGCGACCGGCCGGGACGGGGTCTTGCCGCCGTCCTGCCCGACGCGTCCGCATCGAGGCGGTGAGGACCGGTGACGCTTGAGATGACCGCGCTGATCGCCGGATCGCTGCTGCTCGCTCTCGGCGCGCTCGGCGTGCTGCTCGTCAAAGAGGCCATGCGCCTCGTGATCGCGCTCGGCGGCTTCCTGCTGGGCGTGGCGCTGCTCTTCGTGTACTTCGCGGCTCCCTTCCTGGCTGTCGCGCAGGTCTTCGTGTATGTGGGCGGCGTGCTCGTGCTCTTCCTCTTCGCGCTCATGGTGCTGCGCCGCGGATCGGGCGACATCACGCTGCTCGCCACGCGCCACGACGTCGGCGCCGCGGTGACCGCCGCTGCCGTGTTCGGGCTGCTCGTGATCGCCCTCGTGCCCGAGTCGGGTGGGCTGTGGCCGGTGCCCCCGGACGTGGCGGGGAGCGTCGCCGCCGATCTTCTCGGCCCGCGCATCGTGCCGTTCGAGCTAGCGGGCCTGCTGCTCCTGGTCGCGCTCGTCGCCGTGCTCGTGATCGTGAACGGCGGTGATGCCGAGTGATCGTGGTCGTGCTCGCATCGGCGGTCTTCTCGGTGGGCCTGTACGTGGTGCTCGTCAGGCGCGACCTCGTCGCGATCCTGGCGGGTGTCGAGCTCATGCTCGGCGCGGCCAACGTGTTTCTGGTGGCGCTCGCCTCGGTCGCTGGGTCGTTCACCGCGCTCGTGGAGTCCGCAGGAGCGCTCGTGATCGTTCTGGCAGCCGCCGAAGCGGCCGTCGGCCTCGCGCTCGTGATCGCCGCCGTACGGCGCAGCGGGCGTTCGCGCACCGATGAGTTCACGGAGGTGAGCGGCTGATGGCGTACCTGGCGGCTCACCCGCTCCTCGCCGTCGTCGTGCCCGCGGCGCTCGGCCTGGTCGTCATGGCCGGGGGACGGCGCGCGGTGCGCGCGCTCAAGTGGATCGCCGTCGCCGGCCCGCTGGCCACCGCGCTCGTGGGCATCGCGTGGCTCGGCGGCGACGGCGCCGCGGCGGCGGTGCAGGTGGACTGGCTCGCGCAGGGCGGGGCGGTGATGACCGCCGGGGTCGCGCTCGACGCGCTTTCCGCGGTGATGCTCGTTGTCGTGGGGCTCGTCTCGGCCTGCGTCGTGGTGTTCTCGATCGGCTACATGGCCGAGGAGGACGGGCAGGCGCGGTACTTCTCGGTCATCTCGCTCTTCGTCGGCGCCATGGCGCTCCTGGTGACCGCGACGAGCCTCGTCACGCTGTTCGTCGCGTGGGAGGTGATGGGCGCTTGCAGCTACCTGCTCATCGGCTTCTGGTACCGCAAGCCCTCCGCGGCCGACGCCGCGATGAAGGCGTTCCTCGTGACGCGCATCGGAGACGTCGGCCTGCTGTTCGGCCTGGCGCTGTTGTGGCGCGAGACCGGGACGCTCGTCATCGCTGACGTGCTCGCCGCCGCCCCCGCGCTTGGCGCGGGCGTCGTGACCGCTGCGGCCGCCCTGCTCTTTGCGGGCGCGGTGGGGAAGTCCGCGCAGTTCCCGCTGCACGTGTGGCTGCCGGACGCCATGGAGGGCCCCACGCCGGTCTCGGCGCTCATCCACGCCGCGACGATGGTCGCCGCCGGCGTCTTCCTGATCGCGCGGATGTGGGGGCTCTTCGAGGTTGCCGAGACGGTCCGTGTGGCCATCGCAGCCATCGGGGCGGTGACGGCGCTCTTCTCGGCCATGGTCGCGATCACGCAGACCGACATCAAGAAGGTGCTCGCGTACTCCACGATCAGCCAGCTCGGCTTCATGTTCGTCGCGCTCGGCGCGGGCGTGTGGCAGGCGGCGCTGTTCCACCTGGTGACGCACGCCGCGTTCAAGGCGCTGCTCTTCCTCGGCTCGGGCAGCGTCATCCATGCCACCCACACGCAGGACGTCCGCGAGATGGGCGGTCTGGCGCGCCGGATGCCGGTGACCGCGGCGACGTGGTGCGCCGGTGCGCTCGCGCTCGCCGGTGTCCCGCCGCTCGCCGGCTTCTTCTCCAAAGACGCCGTCCTGCACGCCGCTCTGGGCCATATGCCGCTCGCCGGTTGGGCGCTCGCGCTCGCGAGCGTGCTCACCGCGCTCTACGCGACGCGCGTGACGTTGCTCGTATTCTTCGGCGAGCCGCGCCACGACGGCGCCCCGCACGAAAGCCCGCTCGTCATGACGCTGCCGCTCGTCGCCCTCGGCATCGGCGCGGCCGGCCTTGGTGCGGCCGCCGGCCCGCTCGCCGTGCTCTGGGGCGGCGAGGCCGGCCTCGACGCGACCGTCGCCGCGATCTCGGTCGTCGCAAGCGCGCTCGGCATCGGCGCGGGCGTAGCGCTCTACCGTCGAGGTCCGGCGCTCGACACGCGTCTGGCCGAGAAGCTCGGCGGCACATACGCGTTCATCGCTGAGGCGTACCGCATCGACGCGCTCTACGATCGGGCGGTCGCACGCCCGGTGAGGGCGCTTGCGCGCTGGCTCGCCGACCGCCTCGACCGACGCGGGCTCGACCGCGCCGTCGAAGGGCTGCCGTCGCTGGCGGAGCGCGCGGGCCGGCTCGTCGCCTCGCTGCAGACGGGGGAGACCGACCTTTACGTGGCGCTCATGGCCATCGGGCTGGTCGCGCTGATCGGCGTCGCGCTCTGGATGGGGGTGTAGCCATGTTCGTGGTCGCGCTCCCGGTCCTCGTGCCGCTGGCAGGTCTGGCGCTCGTCGTCCTGCTCGGTCGCGATGACGCTCGCGCGCGCGTGCTCTCGGTGATCGCCACGCTCGCGACGATCGCGGCCTCGGTCGTCTTGTTGCTCGAGTGGCGTGGGTCCGATGGCATCCTGGCGTGGGTGGCCGAGGGGCCCTCGGCCGTCCCCGTGGCGCGGCTCGCCGCGGACGGCCTGGCGCTCCCGCTCGTCCTGCTGACCGCGCTGCTCGGCTTCGTGGCCGTGCTCGCGTCGTGGACGGTGACGTCTCGCGTTCGGACGCACTACGCCCTGCTGCTCGCGTTGCAGGCAGCGGTGACGACCGTCTTCCTGGCGGACGACCTCGTGCTCTTCTACGTGGCGTGGGAGGCCGTGCTCATCCCCATGTTCTTCCTCATCGGGGGATGGGGTCACGAGCGCCGCCGCCACGCGGCGATGAAGTTCTTCCTCTACACGTTCGCGGGGTCGGCGCTCATGCTCGTCGGCCTGCTCCTCATCATCTTCTGGGGTGGCGGCACGACCGACCTCGGCGCCGAGGTCGAGGCGCTGCCGACCCACGTCCAGACGGCGGTGTTCTGGCTGCTGGCCGCCGGGATGCTCGTGAAGCTGCCCGTGATCGGCGTCCACACGTGGCTGCCCGACGCCCATACCGAGGCGCCGACGGCAGGCTCGGTGATGCTCGCCGGCGTCCTGCTGAAGATGGGCGGCTACGGGCTCATGCGCGTGGCCGTGCCGTACGCCCCTCAGGCGTTCGCCGATGCGGCGTGGGTGCTCGCGGTGCTCGGCGTGGGCGGCATCGTCTACGGAGCCTTCCTCGCCTTCGGCCAGACCGACATCAAGCGTCTCGTCGCGTACTCCTCGGTCGCGCACATGGGGTTCGTGGTCCTTGCGATCGCCACGGGCACCGCGCTCGGCTACGGCGCGGCGATGCTCGGCATGGTGAGCCACGGGTTGGTGGCGGGGCTTCTGTTCTTCCTCGTCGGCGCGCTCTACGAGCGGACGCGCACGCGCGAGATGGCGCGGCTGCGCGGGCTGGTCGCCGCTGTCCCGCGCTGGGGCGGCGTGTTCGTTTTCGCCACCCTCGCGAGCCTCGGCCTGCCTGGTCTCTCGGGGTTCCCGGGCGAGTTCCTCACGCTGGCCGAGGCGTTCTCCCGCTGGGGCGGCTGGATCGCCGTTGCGGGCGTAGGCGTGGTCATGGCGGCGGTCTACGGCCTTGCGGCCGTGCGGCGGATCGGGCACGGCGCCGACGCTCCGGAGGCCGCCTGCCGCGACCTCACCGGGCGTGAATGGCTCGCCGCGGCGGTCCTCGGCCTGCCGATCGTAGCGCTCGGGGTGGCTCCGGGGCTCGCGCTGAGCGCCACCGAGCGGGCCTTCTCGGCGCTCGCGGCGATCGGGGGTGGGTTCTAGGTGAACGTCATCACCGCTCCCGCGTGGCTGTTCTGGCTTCCGGCCGCCATCGCGCTCGCTGCTGCGTGCGCGGGGCTTGCGGCCGACGCCGCAGGCCGTCGCGCGGGTGCGCTCGCCATCATCTTCTTCGGCCTCGCCGGAGCGGCGGGTGTCGCGGCGTACACCGCGTGGATGCATCCCGTGCAGCTCGCGCTCGGCGACGCCTTCGTCGTCGGCCGGGGCTTCGCCGGGGTCACCGCGCTCGGCTACCTCATCGCGGCGCTCGGCGTCCTCGCCGGCGGCTCGCGGCTCTCACGTCGCTCGAACGGGCCGGGCATCGGGGCGCTCATGGCGTTCCTCGCCATCGCGTCGCAGGCCCTCGCCTCGGCGCTCGACCTGCTCTCGGTGCTCATCGCGCTCGAGATCGTCGCGGTGGGCAGCTACGCCGTCATCGCCGGCGCGCGTACCGATCGCAGTGACGAGGCCGCCGTCAGGTACTTCGTGCAGGGCGCGGTCGCGACCTCGCTGGCGGTCCTCGGCCTCGCGCTCGTTCACGCCTTCGGAGGCGGGGCGGTCGACTATGGCACGCTCGCGGTGAGCATGGCGCAGGCGCCGGCCCGGCCCGCGCTGCTTGCGATGGCGCTCCTCCTAGCCGTCTTCGCGTTCAAGCTCGGGGCGTTCCCGTTCCACGCGTGGGTGCCCGACGCGTATGAGACGAGCGAAGCGTCCGGCGCGGCGGTCCTGTCTTCGGTACCGAAAGTCGCGGCGCTGGCGGCGATGTTCGTGCTGTTCCGCGGCGCCGTGTTCGAGGCAGACGCGTTCGCGGTCCTCGCCAACCTCGCTGCCGCGCTCGCCACGGCGTCGATCGTCGTGGGCAATCTTGGCGCGCTGCGGCAGTCCTCGTTCGCGCGGATGCTCGGCTACTCGGGCATCGCTCAGGTCGGGTACGCGCTCATCGGCCTCTCGGCGGGCGACGCAGGTGCGGGACGGGCCGTGCTTTTCGGCGCTACGTACGCGGTGAGCGTGGCCGCGGCGTTCATCTGCGCCGAGGCGCTCGCCGTTGCCGAGCCCCGCTGGAACGGCACGGTGGCCGGGATGAAGGGCCTGGGCAGACGTCATCCGCTCATCGGCGTGGCGCTGGCGGCGTCGATGCTCTCGCTCACCGGGATACCGCTCCTGATCGGGTTCTGGGGCAAGCTGCTCGTCTTCCTGTCCGCTGTCGGCGAGGGCTGGACGTGGCTCGTCATCGTCGGGGTGATCGGCTCGGTCGTGTCGTTCGGCTACTACGGCCGCGTGCTCAAGGTCGCGTACTTCGAAGAACCGGACGAGGCGCTCGCGGTGCTCGGCGATGAGCCGGGCGCCCGTGGCGGCAGCGCCGCATGGGCGGCGGCGATCGCCATACTGCTCGTCATCGGCGGGGGAGTGGCGCCGGTGGCGTTCGGTATCGAGCCGATGCTGCGCCTGCTTGCGGTGATGTAGGCGCGGCTCCGGACTGCATGTTTCCACCCTGTGAACTGCATGTGAATAGTGTGGATTCATTCACAAGACCCTTGCGCGATGCTGAATCCGTGCGTAGAATCACTAGCAGAGTTGCTTCGGCAACCCCTTACCCCTGAGCCTCAAGGTGCCGGCCTTGGGGCTCCCCCTTTTGTAGGGGTCGCGTCCGTGGGTGCCCCATGCAGTCGGCGCACCCCGTCCACGTCCCGCGCCGGGCGAGGAGGGCGATCGGTGTGGACGCGCGCCGCCGGGCGCATCGCTCTCAAGTGAGCGAGGCGCCAAGCCGATATGAACCGCATCATGATCATCTCAGCCGAGCAGGTGCGGTGCGCCGTCGAGTACCTGCGGACATCAGACGAATACGAGCCTGCGAAGTGTCCGGCGACGCACGAAGCACCACGTGAGCTCGTGGTGCGCGTGACGGAGGCCCTGCGCGAGGTGCCCGACGTTCGCGACGACCGTATCGCGGAAGCGCGGCGGCTGCTCGCGGAGTCGGCGCCGAGCGCGTCCGAGGTGGCCGAGAAGCTCATCGGCCGCGTCATCTCGGACGCCGTCCGCTGACGCGACTGCCCGGTCGGGGTGACGAGCGGCGGCGCATTCGCGCCGCCGCTTTTCTGCTACGATTCCAGTGGGCCGGGCACGGCGTCTCGGCGGGTAGGGACGACCGGAGAGGGCTCATGCGCAAGCTGCCGGCACAGCGGTTCGTCACGTTCGTCATGGACGTGCTCGTCGCCGTCGCGATCGTGCTGACCGCGGGTATCGTCGCACGGTACTTCGGGGTCCTCGCGCAGTCGGCGGTCGGCGGGGCGGTCCTCAGGCTTGCGGATGCGCTCACCCCCGCGTTCGGGCTGCCGCGCGTGTCGACGCCGTACTTCGGCGTGTTCGACGCCTCAGCAGCGGCGACCGTGGCCGGCGTGCTCGTCATGGAGTGGGTGCTCGCGATCGTACGCAGACGGCTGTAGCGGATCTCCGGGAGAGTGATCTGATGGGTGGCGGCGTCGGGTACACGCGCGAACGACTGGGCGAGCTGCTCGTGGCGGCGGGGCTGGTCACCCGCGCCCAACTCGATCACGCGCTCCAGGTCCAGGTTGCCGAGGGGGGCAAGCTCGGTCAGATCCTCGTCAGGCAGCTGATCGTGGACGAGGACGACATCGCACGGACGCTTGCGGAGCAGAAAGGGCTCGACCATGTGAGCCTCACCACGTATCCGGTGGACCGCGAGGCCACGAGTCGCATCCCCGAGCGCATCGCGAGGCGCAACCTCGTGATTCCCATCGGCTACGAGGACGGTTCCCTCGTGCTCGCGATGGCCGATCCGCTCGACGTCGAGGCGATCGACGACGTGAAGGTGAGCACGGGCCTCGGCGTGATCCCGGTGGTCGCGACCGGCACCCAGATCCAGTACGCGATCGAGAAGTACATCGCTGCCGCCGACGTCGTGCAGGACATCATGGTCGCGGCGGGCGAGGAGGAAGCAGTCCCCGACGAGGTGATCGCCGGTGACGAGGACGTGCCGGTCGTCCGCCTGGTCAACCAGCTCATCCGTGAGGCGATCGCCGACAACGCGAGCGACATCCACATCGAGCCCGGTGACAAGGGCGTGCGGATCCGCTATCGGATCGACGGTGTGCTGCAGGAGATCATGCGGCTCCCGCTCTCCATCAAGCCCGGCCTCATCAGCCGGGTGAAGGTCATGGCCGACATGAACATCGCCGAGCGTCGCCGCCCCCAGGACGGACGGATCGGCGTCATCGTGAACGGTCGTCCCGTCGACCTGCGCGTCGCTACGCTGCCCACCCCCTCCGGCGAGAGCATCGTGCTGCGCGTGCTCAACCAGGACATGGAAGCGCTCAAGCTCGAGGACCTCGGCCTGACCGAGGGCAACCTCGAGATCATGCGGCGGTTCCTGACGCGTCCGTACGGGGCGGTCTTCATCTCGGGGCCGACCGGGTCGGGCAAGACCACCACGCTCTACGCGTCGCTCATGCAGCTCAACGAGCCCAGCCGCAAGATCATCACCATCGAGGACCCGATCGAGTACCAGATCGGGGGCATCACGCAGATGGCGGTGAACCCGGCGATCGGCCTGAGCTTCGCGCGGCTGCTGCGCACGGTCCTGCGCTCCGACCCTGACGTCGCGATGGTCGGCGAGATCCGCGACCCGGAGACCGCCGAGATCGCCATCAGGGCGGCGCTTACCGGGCATCTCGTGCTCTCCTCCATCCACACCAACGACGCCCCTTCCGCGCTCACGCGTCTGGTCGATATGGAGGTGGCGCCGTACGTGACGTCCTCGGCGCTCGTCGGCGTGGTCGCCCAGCGCCTGGCCCGGCGACTCTGCCCCGCCTGCAAGAAGCGGCGCCGGCTCTCCGCATCCACGCTCACTGCTGCGGGCTTCACGAAAGAGGAGTCTTCCTCGGTCAAGGTGTACGGCCCGGTCGGCTGTGACGAATGCTACGGCACGGGGTATGCGGGACGTATCGGGCTGTTCGAGATCATGGAGATGAACGACGACCTCCGTGCGCTGTTCCTCAAGCGTGCCTCCTCGGAGGACCTGCGCAAGACGGCGCTCGCCACGGGGATGAAGTCGCTGCGGCGGGATGCGCTCGACAAGGTGGCCGCCGGCGTCACGAGTCTCGAGGAGATCGCCCGGGTCGTCATCTAGAGCGAAGGAGGCTGCCGTGGGAGGGACGTCGCGCGCCCCGCGGGCGATCGTGCTCGTGCTCGACAGCGTCGGGGCCGGTGCGCTGCCGGACGCCGACCGCTACGGCGACGAGGGTTCGAACACCCTCGGCAACACGGCGCGGGCCGTGGGCGGGCTGGCGATGCCGCACCTCCAGCGCATGGGGCTCGGCAACATCACGGACATCATGGGCGTGCCGCCCGCCGATGCGCCTACCGCGTCGTGGGGCATCAACGCCGAGGCCTCGGCAGGCAAGGACACCACGACCGGGCACTGGGAGATGATGGGGCTCAAGCTCGAGCGGGCGTTCCCGACCTATCCTGACGGCTTCCCCGATGTGGTCATCGACGAGTTCGTGCGGCTCACCGGCGTCCCGGGCGTGCTCGGCAACTACGCGGCGAGCGGCACGGTCATCATCCAGGACCTCGGCGACGAGCACGTCGAGACCGGCAAGCCGATCGTCTACACGTCCGCGGACTCGGTCTTCCAGATCGCGTGCCACGAGGAGGCGTTCGGCCTTGAGCGGCTGTACGAAGTGTGCGAGACGGCGCGCGCGATGCTTACCGGCGACCACTGCGTCGGGCGAGTGATCGCCCGGCCGTTCGTGGGACCTGACGAGAGCGGGACGTACGTGCGCACGCACCGTCGTCGCGACTACGCCGTCAAGCCGTTCGAGCCTACCGTGCTCGATATCCTGCAGGAGCACGACGTCCCGGTCTTCGGTGTCGGGAAGATCGGCGACATCTTCGCATGGCAGGGCGTGACGTCCTCGCCGCACGTCACCGACAACATGGACGGGTTCACAACGCTCGTGCGGGAGGTGTCCCGTGCCGAGCAGGGATTCGTGTTCGCCAATCTCGTCGACTTCGATATGTTGTGGGGACATCGCAACGATGCCGAGGCCTACGCGCGAGGACTGGAGGACGTCGACCGGCGGATGCCCGAGCTGCTCGATGCCATGGCCGAGGGCGACCTCCTCATCATCACCGCCGACCACGGATGCGACCCCACGACCGACAGCACGGATCACAGCCGGGAGCACACGCCGCTCATCGCGAAGATCAAGGGTGTGGACCGTGGCGTCGGGCTCGGTACGCGAGCGACGTTCGCCGACGTGGGCGAGACGGTGCTCGACTTCTACGGGCTGGCCGGCAGCTGCGGCCGCGGCACATCGTTCCTGCGGGAGGTGCGTGAAGCGTGAAGTCTGTCGAGGAGCTCATCGAGGTCAAGCGCGACGGGGGCAAGCACACGGAGCAAGAGCTCGAACACATCGTGAACGCGTTCGTCAGCGGCGAGATGGCTGACTACCAGATGTCGGCGTGGCTCATGGCCGCCTTCATCAACGGCCTCGATGACGACGAGACGGTGTGGCTGACCAAGGCCATGGCCGAGTCCGGCAGGACGGTCGACCTCTCGTCCGTTCCCGGCACCAAGGTCGACAAGCACTCGACCGGCGGTGTAGGCGACAAGACGACCCTCGTGCTCGCGCCGCTCGTGGCGAGCTGCGGCGTGCCGGTGGCGAAGATGAGCGGCCGGGGACTTGGCCACACCGGCGGGACGCTCGACAAGCTCGAGTCCATACCGGGTTTCAGGGTGACGCTGGACACTGATGCCTTCGCGAAGCAGGTCCGCGACGTGGGGATCGCGGTGATCGCGCAGAGCGCCGATGTGGATCCGGCCGACAAGAAGATGTACGCGCTCCGGGACGTCACGGCGACCGTGCCGTCCATCCCGCTCATCGTGGGCTCCATCGTGAGCAAGAAGGTCGCGGGGTGCGCGGATGCCGTCCTCCTGGACGTGAAGGTGGGCTCCGGCGCGTTCATGAAGACCGAGGCCGAGGCGCGGCGTCTTGCGGCCGAGTTGGTCCGCGTGGGCGAACGTCTCGGGCGACGGTTCGTCGCCGTCCTGTCCGACATGGACCAGCCGCTCGGGTGTGCCGTCGGGAACGCGGTCGAGGTGCGCGAAGCGATCGCGACGCTGCGGGGCGACGGTCCCGAGGATCTGACGGAGCTCTGCATCGCGCTCGGCGCCAAGATGCTCGTGCTCGGCGGGCGGGCCGAGGACGAGCGCGAAGGGCGCCAACTGCTGCTCGACTCCATCGCCTCAGGGCGCGCGCTCGAGACCTTCCGTGCATGGATCGCGGCTCAGGGAGGAGACGCGCGGGTGGCCGAGGATGACTCCCTCTTGCCGCTGGCACCGGCGACCCGGGAGGTGACGGCCGCGCGCGGCGGCTGGATCGCGGGATTCGACGCCGAGGGCGTCGGTCGGGCGGCGATGGCGCTCGGGGCTGGCCGCGCGCGCAAGGAAGACCCCATCGACCCGGGAGCGGGCATCGTGCTCGCGGTGAAGGCCGGTGACGAGGTCGCCGCCGGCGATGTCATCGCGACGCTGTACGCGCAGGACGAGGCGCGCCTTGAGGAGGGCGCGGCGCGCCTCGTGGCGTCGGTCCGCATCGCCGATGAGCCCGTGACGCCGCCCCCGCTCTTCCACGAGGTCTGACATGACGCGGCGCTCCGCCCGCGCGCGCAAGCGCCCGCCGGTCACGCAGCTCGTCGTCGGGCACGCGAACCCCGACTTCGACGCGTACGCAGCGATGGTCGCCGCCACCAAGCTCTACCGGGGAGCGCGGGCGGTCTTTCTCGGCAGCCAGAACGCGAACGTGCGTGAGTTCCACAACCTGCACGAGGACTTCCTGTCGTTCGTCGACCTCAGGTCGCTCGACGGCGACGCGGTGGAGCGTGTCATCATGGTCGACACGCGCGACCCCGGCCGGATCGGCGAGATCGGGCGCATCGCCGAGCGCGAGGACGTGGAGGTCGTCGTCTACGACCACCACCCGCGCGCCGAGGGCGACATCGAGGCCGCCGAGGACCACTGCATGAGCGTGGGAGCGGCCACCTCGATCCTCGTGCACGAGCTCCGCGACCGTGGCATCGCGATCACCCCGCTCGAGGCGAGCGTCATGCTGCTCGGCATCCACGAGGACACCGGCTCGCTCACGTACCCGGGCACGACGGCGTACGATGCCGAGGCGGTCACCTACCTCATGGCGGCGGGTGCGGACCTGGAGGTCGTGAACCGCTTCCTCTCACGCGCGCTCGACGAGCAGCAGCGCGCCCTGCTCGACCGGCTCCTCGACTCGCTGGAGACGTGGAGCGTGCACGGCCAGGACATCGCCGTCGCGTCGGCTTCTGCCGAGGAGTACGTGGACTCCGCAAGCGTGCTCACGCACTACATCAGCGAGGACCTCGGCTATCCGGTGGCGATCGCCATCGTGGACATGCCCGAGCGGCTGCACGTCGTGGCGCGGAGCCGTCTGGCCGAGGTGGACGTGGGGAGCGTGCTCGCGCATCTCGGCGGAGGCGGGCACCCGCAGGCGGCGTCCGCGGCGCTCAAGGGCGCGAGCGTCGAGGAGGTCCGCGAACGCCTGCGCGACGCGCTCGAGCTCGTGGTGACGGCGCCGCTGCGTGCCGCCGACATCATGTCGACACCGGTGCGGACCGTCGGCCCGGAGATGACGATGGGCGAGGCGGGGCGCCTGATGGCGACGTGGGGGCACGGCGGCCTGCCCGTCGTCGAGGACGAGCGGCTCGTGGGGCTCGTGACCCGCAAGGACGTCGACAAGGCCTCGCGGCACGGGCTCGACCACGCGCCGGTGACCGGCTTCATGGCGCGCGAACCCATCACGGTCGCCCGGTCGACGCCGATGGCCGAGCTCGAGCGGCTGCTGGCCAGGGCCGGCATCGGGCGCGTCCCGGTGGTCGAGGGCGATCGGCTCGTCGGCATCGTCACGCGCAAGGACCTGCTGCGGGCCGAGCACGGCGAGGCGTACCTCGACCGGGCGGTCGTGCGCGAGCGGACCGAGGCCACGCGCGCGTTCCTCGGCTCAGTGGACCGGCTCCTGCCGGAGAACGCGCGTGAAGCGGTCCACGTCCTCGGCAGGCTGGCCGATGAGGACGGGCTGCGCGCGCACGTCGTGGGCGGGTTCGTCCGCGACATGCTCCTCGGAAGGAAGAACCTCGATGTGGACATCGTCGTCGAGGGCGACGGTCTGGAGTTCGCGCAGCGGGCCGCCGAGCGCCTCGGCAAGCGCGTGCGGGTCCATCGCCGCTTCGGGACCGCCGTGCTGATCTGGGACAAGCACCTGCACGTGGATATCACGAGCGCGCGCACCGAGTACTACACGCGGCCGGGTGCGCTGCCCACGGTGGAACGCTCGTCGCTCCGGCAGGACCTCTTCCGGCGCGACTTCTCCATCAACGCCATGGCCGCTTCGATCGATCCCGCGAGCTTCGGCATCATCGCTGACCCGTTCGGCGGGTTGCACGACCTCAAGCGAGGAGTCGTGCGTTCGCTGCACTCGCTCTCGTTCGTGGAGGACCCCACGCGCGTGCTGCGCGCCGCGCGCTTCGAGAAGCGTTACGGGTTCTCGATCGACCCCTCCACCGAGGCGCTGCTCCGGCAGGCGGTGGACATGAACATGCTCGATGAGGTCAGCGGCGCGCGGATCCGCGAGGAGGTCCTCGACATCGTGGACGAGGAGCCGTGCGCGCCCATCTTCGAGCGGCTCGCCGAGCTCGGCGCTCTTGGCACGCTGCTGCCGGATGGCGCCGACCCGCGACGGGTGCTCGACGAGCTCGCGCTCACCGAGACCGCGTACCGCACGCTCTCGGAGGGCTTCCAGCGCACGCCGCGACGGCGCGTCACGCTCATCACGGCGCTCGGCGCGTCGGGCGGACGGCGCGAGACCGAGAAGTGGGCGAAGTGGCTGCGGTTCGGGCGCGAGTACGGCACGCCCGTCGTGTTCGCCGCCGAGAAGAGCGAGCACCTGCTGCAGCGTCTGCGCGACCGCCGCAAGATGCGTGACAGCCGGCTCTACTTCCTGCTCGAGGGAGTCCCCGATGAGGTCGTGTGCTACCTGTGGGCCGTCGGCGACCGGACGACGCGCGAGCGCGTCGAGCGGTTCGTGCGCACGCTCTCGCGGATCCGGACGGCGGTGAGCGGCGAGGACCTCGTCGCGCTCGGGCTCGAGCCGGGTCCGAGGTTCTCTGGTATCCTTGCCGAAGCTCTCGCGGACCGCATCGACGGACGCGCCGTCGGACGCGAGGCGGAACTCGCGAATCTCGAGCGGCTCGTCCGACGCCGCCGAAAGGACTCCTGAACACGATGCAGCTTCCCGACTGGGCGTTTTCCGTTGCGGCCTTCGTCGTCCTCATACCGTCGGTGATCTTCCACGAGGTCGCGCACGGCTATGCCGCGTTCCGTCTCGGCGATCCCACGGCCAAGCGCGCGGGTCGGCTCTCCCTGAACCCGCTCAAGCACGTCGACCCCTTCGGGACCATCCTGCTGCCGGCGCTCATGTCGCTTGGCGGCGGGCCCGTCTTCGGCTACGCCAAGCCGGTGCCGTTCAACCCGCACAACCTGCGCGATCCCCGGAAAGGGGAGCTCATCATCGGGCTCGTCGGGCCGCTCACCAACTTCGCGCTCGCGGCGGTCGGCGGGGTCATCGTGCGTGCGGTCTCCTACGCGCCCGCCGGCGCCGTCTTCGATGTCGTGTGGTACCTGGGCTTCCTGCTGGCGTACGTGAATCTCGTGCTGATGTTCTTCAACCTGCTGCCGATACCGCCGCTCGACGGGTCGTCGGTGATCGTGCCGTTCCTCTCTGACGAAGGGCTCCGGACGTTCCGCCGGATCGAGCGGCAGGGGTTCATCCTCCTTCTGGCGCTGCTCTGGATCCCCCCGATGCTCGGCTTCGACGTGCTGAGCTGGTACTTCGAGTCGACCGTCATGCCGCTCCTGGGGCTCCTGACGGGCGTCAGCTAGGTCGCTCTCGGCACGCCGCGCGAACGGGTCAGACCGGGCCGGGTACGGTATGATGATGCGCGTCCATCCGCACGACGTCAGGAGCCTCGCCGTATGACCACCAACCGCGTGCTCACGGGGTACCGGCCCACCGGTCGTCTCACCCTCGGCCACTGGTTCGGCAACCTGCTCAACATGCGGGAGCTCCAGGAGCGCTACGACGCGTACTACTTCGTCGCCGACTGGCACGCGCTCACGAGCGACTGGCAGGACACGCACGCGATCAGGCGCTTCACCGAGGAGATGGTGCTCGACTGGATCGCGGCGGGCATCGACCCGGAGCGGTCCACCATCTACCGGCAGTCCGACATCCCCGAGGTGGCCGAGCTCACGCTCTACCTCTCCATGGTCACCCCGATGCCGTGGCTCGAGCGCGTCCCGAGCTACAAGGAGCAGCGCGAGCAGATCACCGAGAAGGACCTCGGCAACATCGGCTTCTTCCTCTATCCGCTCCTGCAGGCCGCCGACATCACCATCGTCAAGGGCGACTTCGTGCCGGTGGGCGAGGACCAGCTGCCGCACCTCGAGCTGACGCGGGAGGTCGTGCGCCGCTTCAACAACCAGTACGGTGAGCTGCTGCCTGAGCCCCAGGCGATCATCGCCAAGGAGGGCGCGCGCGTCCCGGGCACCGACGGCCGCAAGATGTCCAAGTCCTACGGCAACGCGATCTACCTCTCGGAGACCGAGGAGGAGACCGCGGCCAAGGTCCGCGGGATGATCACCGACCCGGCACGCAAGCTCAAGACCGACCCCGGCGACCCGGACATCTGCCCGCTCCACCAGATCCACAAGCTCGTGAGCGCGGACGCCGGCGCCATCGCCGAGTGGGACCGCTGCTGCCGTGGTGCCGAATGCGGATGCGTCGCCCACAAGAAGGCGCTCATCGAGGATCTCAACGCGTACCTGCGCCCGTTCCGGGAGCGTCGGGCGGAGCTTGCCGCCACGCCCGGCTACGCCTGGGAGGTGCTGGCGGACGGAGCGGCGCGCGTCCGGCCCGCGGTCGAGTCGCTCATGGCCGAGGTCCGCTCGGCGCTCCACATCGACGCCGGGTAGCGCCTCATGGGCTACACCGTCAAGACCGACGTCTTCGAGGGGCCCTTCGACCTCCTGCTCCACCTCGTGGCCAAGCAGAAGGTGGACGTCGCCGAGCTCTCGATAGCCGAGATCGCCGACCAGTACCTGGCCCACGTCGAGCGCATGCGCGACCTCGACCTCGACGTCGCGAGCGACTTCCTGCTCGTGGCGGCGACGCTGCTCGAGCTCAAAGCCGCGCGCATGCTGCCCGAGACCGCGGATGCCGCGCTCGAGGAGTTCGACGACCTGCCGCCTGAAGAGGCGCGCGAGCTGCTCATCGCGCGGCTGCTGACGTACAAGCAGTTCAAGAACGCCTCGCTCGAGCTGTCCGGCCGTTACGAGGCCGCTGCCCGCACCCACCCGCGAGCCGCCGGGCTCGAGGAGCCCTTCCTGCACCTGATGCCCGACTTCCTCGAGGGCGTGACGCTGCACACGCTTGCGGTCACCTGCGCCGAGCTCGTCTTCCGCCGCGAGATCTTCCTGCTCGAGGCGGAGCACATCGCCTCGGCGCCCATCAGCCTGGAAGACCACGTCGACCTCGTCGCGCACCGCGTCCGGCGCGAGCGGCGGGTCTCGTTCAGCGAGCTGGTGTACGCGGGTGCGAGCCGCGAGGAGGTCGTCGTGACCTTCCTCGCCATCCTCGAGCTCTACAAGCGTGGCGAGGTCGTGTTGCGCCAGGAGACGATCTTCGGGGACATCGAAGTGGAGACGATCGAGAACGAGGGAGTGCGATGACCGACATCTCACGCGAGCTGCGCGGCGCGCTGGAGGCGCTGCTGTTCGTGAGCGACGAGCCTGTATCCTCGGCCAGGCTGGCGAGCATCCTCGAGGCCGCCAAAGCCGACGTGGATGCCGCGCTGCGCGCGCTGTCCGAGGAGTACGCCGCCGATGAGCGCGGGTTCCAGCTGCGCGAGGTCGCGGGCGGGTGGCGACTCTACACGCACCCCGCGTTCCACCACCACGTCGAGCACTTCGTGCTGTCGTGGGACACGCGCCGTCTGTCGCAGGCGGCCCTCGAGGCGCTCGCCGTGGTCGCGTACCACCAGCCGGTGACGCGTCAGGGTGTGAACGCGGTCCGCGGGGTGAACAGCGAGGCGGTCATCGCCTCTCTGGTCGAGAAGGGGCTCGTCAAGGAGGTCGGTCGCGACAAGAACGCGGGCAACGCGATCCTCTACGGGACGACCCGCGTCTTCCTCGAGAAGTTCGGGCTCAAAGACCTCGCGGGACTGCCGCCCCTCGAGGAGTTCGCTCCCGAGCCGGAGACCGAGCGGGCCATCCGCGAGCGGCTGAACGCGCTCGACGGGTCGGCTCTTGGCGCCACCGAGGAAGAGTACGAGGACGACGAGGAGGACGACGACGAGGACGAGAACGGGGACGACTGATCGATGACCGAGGGCGAACGCCTGCAGAAGTTCCTCGCTCGGGCGGGCGTCGCGTCGCGACGGGGCGCCGAGACGGTGATCGAGTCGGGCCGGGTGGCGGTCAACGGGACCGTCGTCACGCAGCCGGGCACCCGGGTCGCGGCCGGTGACGTCGTGGCGGTGGACGGGAAACCCGTCCTGCCGCCCGAAGGACACGCGTACTTCGTGCTCAACAAGCCCGCCGGGTATGTCACGACGATGGACGACCCGCAGGGGCGGGCGACCGTGGCCGACCTGTTCCCGGAGACGTCGCGCCGGCTCTTCTCGGTGGGCAGGCTCGACCGCGACACCACCGGTCTGCTCCTGCTCACCGACGACGGCGAGCTCGCGCACCGGCTCATGCACCCGCGCTTCCACGTGCGCAAGACGTACGTCGCCGAGGTCGACGGCGTGCCGGACGATGCGGACCTGCGCGTGCTCGCGCGCGGCGTGACGCTCGACGACGGCCCGACGAAGCCCGCAGAGGTCGAACTCGTGGCCGAGGGGGCGGGTGTGGCGACCGTTCGTCTGACGATCGCCGAGGGCCGCAAGCGCCAGGTGCGAAGGATGCTCTCGCACGTCGGGCACCCGGTACGCGCGCTCACGCGCGTCGCGTTCGGGCCGCTGACGCTCGGGACGCTCGAGGAGGGTGCGACGCGACCCCTCTCCGCCGCCGAGGTCGCAGCCTTGCGCGATGCGGCCGGGCTCTCAGGGCGGGGTGAGGCGTGATGGCGCTCGTCGTTCTGACCGGCCCCGTGCGTGGCGGTAAGTCGGCCGCCGCCACCGAGCTCGCGGCGCAGCGCGGGGCGCCGGTCGCCGTCGTCGTCGCGGGCGACGAGGCCGATGACGAGATGTCCCGCCGCATCCGCCGGCACCGGACGGAGCGTCCGGTGGGCTTCAGGACGCTTGAAGCGCGCGACGCCGTCTCGTGGCTCGACGACGTCCGTCCCGCCGAGGTCGTGCTCATCGACTGCCTCGGCGCGCTCGTGACGTGCGCTCTCGCGCCGCTCGACGTGTGGGGCGCGTCTGTCTCCGGCCAGGCCGAGAAGGCCGCCGAGAAGGCCGTAGACGGGCTCGTAGCGGCTATCCGTGACCGCGACGGTGACACGATCGTGGTGACGAACGAGGTCGGGTGGGGCGTGGTGCCCGTCTCGGCGAGCGGGAGGCTGTTCCGTGACCTTCTCGGCCGTGCGACGAGGCAGCTCGTCGACGCCGCCGACGCGGCGTACCTCGTGGTCGCCGGGAGATGCGTGGACCTGGGATCGCTGCCGGTGACGGCGGCATGGCCGGACGGACCCGACAGGGAGGACGGATGACCTTCGAACAGCGCCTGCACGACCTCGTCGCGAGCGTGAACGAGCCTGATGTCACCTTCGAGGCTGCGGCGTGGCAGCGCCTCGACTCCCTCACCAAGCCGCCGCGCAGCCTCGGCAAGCTCGAGACGATCGCCGCGCGCGTGGCGACGCTCCAGCGCACCGCGCACCCGGCGGTCGCGCCCATGGCGATCGTGCTCATGGCGGGAGACCACGGGGTCACCGCGCAGGGCGTGAGCCCCTACCCGCCGGAGGTCACCGCCCAGATGGTCGCGAACTTCTCGGCGGGCGGCGCGGCGATCAACCAGCTCGCCCGCCACGCGGGGGCGCGCCTCGTGCTCGTGGACGTGGGCGTCGCCGGGGACGTCAGCGGCATCGACGGCGTCGTGCACGCCAAGGTGCGTCCCGGGACCGCGGACTTCTCGGCAGGCCCCGCGATGTCGCGTGAGGAGGCCGCCGAGGCCGTGCTCGTCGGGGTACGCGTCGCACAGGAGCTTGCCGAGGAGGGCGTGCGGCTCGTCGGCACCGGCGAGATGGGCATCGGCAACAGCACGGCGGCCGCGGCGCTGACGGCCGCGTACTGCGGCGCAGACCCCGGTGGCGTCGTCGGCGCGGGCACCGGGCTCGATGCCGCGGGCGTGGAGCGCAAGGCCCGCGTCATCGCACACGCGCTCCAAGTGAACGACGTCGCTCGCCTCGATGCGCTCGGCGTCCTCGCTGCGGTCGGCGGGCTTGAGATCGCGGGACTCGCGGGCGTCTTCATCGGATGCGCCTCGGCCGGGCTGCCGGTCGTGAGCGACGGATTCATCGCGGGCGCCGCGGCGCTTGCCGCCGTGAACCTCTGCCCCGCGGCGAGCGGGTACCTGTTCCCGTCGCACCGCTCGGCTGAACCGGGTCACGGGACGGTGCTCGCGGCGCTCGGGCTCACGCCCGTGCTCGAGCTCGACATGCGGCTCGGTGAGGGCACAGGCGCCGCGCTGGCCATGGACATCATGGCCGCGGCGTGCGAGGTCATGAGCGGCATGGCGACGTTCGCCTCGGCGGGCGTCTCAGGAAGCGGGGAGTGAGGGTGCGGTTCCTGCGGGACATCGCGACGGCACTTCGCGTCCTGACGATCCTTCCATTGCCCGGCGGGGTGGGCGACCGTCCGGCGCGCTGGTTCTCGTGGGTCGGGCTGCTGTTCGGCGCTCTGGGCGTCGGGCTCGCGTCCGCGGCCGCGTGGGCGGGTGCGGACGACGGCCCGGCGGCCCTGCTCGTGGGCGCGATCGTCGTGTGCTCGTGGGCGGTACTGAGCCGTCTGCTGCACTGGGACGGCCTCGCGGACACCGCCGATGCGCTTGGAGCGCGCGGCGACGTCGACGCGCGGCTCGCCGTCATGCGCGACAGCCGCACGGGCGCTTTCGGTGTGGCGGCTATCGGCCTGGGCCTGCTGCTGCAGACCCTCGCTGCGGGCGTGATCATCGACAGCGGCTCGTGGTGGGCGCTCGGCGCGGCCCCGGTGCTCGGACGGTGGGCGGCTGCGATGGCGCTCAGCCAGCATCGCGCTGCCCGCCCGGAGGGTCTGGCGGCGTCGCTCGCCCGGCGCGAGAGCGTCCAGGGCGCGTTCGTCGCCGCGCTGCCGCTCGTCGCCCTCATGGCCGTCCGACAAGCCCCCGAGCGAGTGGCGATCGTGGTCGGCGGCGTCGTGGTCGCGGTCGTCTCGGCATGGTGGCTTGCGCGCAGGTTCGGGGGCGTTACGGGCGACGTGCTCGGCGCCGTGATCGTGGTGGTGGAGACGGCTGTGCTCGTGGCAGGGGCGCTCGTGGGCGGGCTCGCATGAGCGCGCCGTGCGGCACCGAGCTGCTCATCGTCCGGCACCCCGAGACCGTCGCCAACACCGAGCGTCGCTACGTGGGGCGCGGCGACTCCCCGTTCACGCGGCGCGGTGAAGAGCAGGCCGCCGACCTCGTCGTGGCGCTCACCGAGTGGCGCCCCGTCCGCGTCTACACGTCGCCGCTGCAGCGCGCGATGGCCGTCTCCGTGCACGTCGCGGGGTGCGGCGTGCCGCTCCTCGTGCGTGACGGGCTCGCCGAGGTAGACTTCGGCCCCGCCGAGGGGCTCACCTTCGAGGAGATCTCCGCGCGCGGCATGGCCGTAGAGCAGCCCGGTCTCCCGGCGCCGGACGGCATGCGTGTCGTGGGGGAGCCATGGGACGCGTTCTACTCCCGGGTGTGCTCGGTGGCCGAGGAGCTGGTGGCCGAGGAGGGACGCACCGTGGTCGTCGCGCATGGCGGGGTCGTGCGTGCGCTCGTCGCGCACCTTCTCGGCCTGCCGCATGAGACCGCGTGGCGTCTGCGGGTGGGCAACGCCACCGGAGCGCGGATCCGCATCGATGACGGCTACGCCAGCCTGCTCGGATTCGGCGTGCCCGCGTGCGGCTTCGACGCGTAGCGGTTGCGGGACGCGCCGCAAAGCGGCACAATCCTTCGATACCCGCGAGGAGGGGCGAGGCGTGCGCTGGGACGAGATCATACGACCCGAGGTCGGCCGTCTGAGGCCGTACGAGCCCGGTCTGCGCGTGAGCCAGGTGCGGGAGCGCTCGGGCAAGGACGTCGTCCTCAAGCTCTCGAGCAACGAGCATCCCTGCGGACCGGTCCCCACCGCTGTTCGCGCGATGGAGGCGGTGCTTCCCCGGATGAACCGCTATCCCGACGGCGCGTGCCGCGCGCTGCGGGGCAAGCTGGCTGACCGTCTCGGCGTGCCGGTGGCCAACGTCGTCATCGGCAACGGCTCCAACGAGATCCTGCGCCTCATCGCGCAAGCCGTCCTCAGACCCGGTGACGAGGTCGTCTACGCGTGGCCGTCCTTCATCGTGTACTCGATGGTGACCGACCACTTCGGCGCCACGCACGTGCGGGTACCGCTCGATGCCGCGCAGACGCACGACCTCGAGGCGATGCTCGACGCGGTGACGGACCGGACGCGGCTGCTGTTCCTGTGCAACCCCAACAACCCCACCGGGACCGCGTACGGCCGCGAGGCGTTCGCGCGGTTCATGCAGCGCGTGCCCGAGCACGTCCTCGTCGTCGTCGATGAGGCGTACTTCGAGTTCGTCACGGCCTCCGACTACCCGGACGCGTCGGAGTGGTTCGACGGCGCGCGGCCGCTCGTGGTCACCCGGACGTTCTCGAAGATCTACTCGCTCGCGGGGCTGAGGACCGGCTACGCGCTCTGCCCCGAGCCGCTCGTGCGCGCGATCGACGCTCTGCGCGAGCCGTTCAACGTCAACACGGTCGGCCAGGTGGCCGCGTACTACTCGCTCGACGACGAGGCCGAGGTGCGGCGCCGCCGCGCGGAGAACCAGGAACAGAAGACCTACCTGTATTCGTGCTTCGACCGGCTCGGCATCGGCTATGCGCGATCGGAGACGAACTTCGTCTACTTCGCGACCGAGCGACCGGTCGAAGTCTTCGAGGCCCTGCTCGAGGAGGGCGTCATCGTCCGGGACTTCGGCAACGCGCCCGCGTTGCGTGTGGGTATCGGTACACCGACGGACACGGAGATCACCGTCCGGGCGATGGAAGCGGTCGCCGCGCGCCTGGGAAGCATCTAGCTCCCTGCGTGGCGGACCGGATGACCGCCACGACGCACGCGCCGCGTGCTTGAGGAGTGAGTGACGATGCTTGTGATCATGCGCGACCACGCTACCCCCGGCGAGGTCGAACACGTCGTGTCCCACCTGCGGGAGGCCGGTGCCGAGGCGCACCTGTCCGAGGGCGAGATCAAGACCATCATCGGCGTCATCGGCGACCGCGAGGTGATCTACTCCCTCGAGCTCGAGGGGTTCCCCGGCGTCGAGAGCGTCATCCGCGTGCTGAAGCCCTACAAGCTCGTGTCGAGGGACTTCCAGCCGGAGCCAACGGTCGTGCGCGTCGGGGATGTCGCGATCGGCGGCGGCGCGGTGGCGCTCATCGCCGGGCCGTGCTCCATCGAGTCGGCCGAGCAGGTCATGGCCACCGCCGAGGCGGTGAAGGCCGCTGGCGCCGCGATGCTGCGCGGCGGCGCGTACAAGCCCCGCACGAGCCCCTACGCGTTCCAGGGCATGGGGGAGGAGGGGCTCAAGCTCCTGCGCGAAGCCGGGGACGCCACCGGGCTCCCGGTCGTCACCGAGGTCCTCGACGTGCGCGATGCCGAGAAGGTCGCCACGTACGCGGACATCCTGCAGGTCGGCGCGCGGAACATGCAGAACTTCATGCTCCTGGACGAGCTGGGCACCATGCACCGCCCCGTGCTGTTGAAGCGGGGCCTCTCGGCCACCATCGAGGAGCTCCTCTCGGCCGCCGAGTACGTCCTCAAGGGCGGCAACCGCGACGTCATCCTCTGCGAGCGCGGGATACGCACCTTCGAGACGTACACGCGCAACACGCTCGACCTGGCGGCCGTCGCGGCGCTGAAGACGCTCACCCATCTGCCGGTCGTCGCCGACCCGTCGCACGCCACCGGTCGACGCGACCTGGTGACCCCGATGTGCCGCGCGGCGCTCGCCGCGGGCGCGGACGCGCTCATGGTCGAGGTGCATCCGGATCCCGAGCACGCGCGCTGCGACGGCCCGCAGTCGCTCACGTTCGACGAGTTCGACGCCTTGGTGTCCGACATCGCTCCCATCCTCGCCGCGTCTGGTTCCACGCTCGAACGGGTGTCGTGACGATGGCCGAGACGAGACCACAGCAGGCACCGTTCTCCCGCGTGACCGTGGTGGGCCTCGGGCTCATCGGCGGGTCGGTGGCGCACGCCGCGCGCCGGGCCGGGGTAGTGCGAGTCCGCGGCGTTGACACGGATGCACGGACGGTCGCCCTCGCGGTCGAACGCGGCGCGTGCGATGAGGCGCTCACGGTGCCTGAGGCGTGGGCGGCCGGCTGGTTCGCGCCCGACCCGGACGGGCTCGTGGTGCTGGCGACGCCCGTGGACGCGACGCTCGCATGGATCGCCGAGCTGGCCCAGAAGGGATTCCGTGGCGTCGTGACCGACGTGGCATCCACCAAGGCCGCCGTGATGGCTGCCGCCGCCGGCAATGCGCGCGAAGGGCTGCACGTCATCGGCGGGCACCCGATGGCGGGCTCGGAGCGCAGCGGCATCGACGCCGCTTCGCCGACGCTGCTCGACGGCGCCTACCACGTCCTCACGCCCGCCGCCCACACCGACGCCGACGCGTTCCGGCGGCTGCACGCCTTCGTCACCTCGCTCGGAGCGCGCGTGATCTCCGTGCCCGCCGCGGCTCACGATGAGGCGGTGGCCGTCATCTCGCACGTCCCGCACGTGGCTGCCGCGGCGCTGATCGCCCTCGCCGGCGAGCGCGCGCGCTCAGGTGGGCAGGACCTGCTCCGGCTCGCAGCGGGCGGTTTCAAAGACATGACGCGCATCGCCGCGGGCAGCCCGGGGCTGTGGACGGGCATCTGCCTGGACAACGCCGAGGCCGTCATCGCGGGCGTGGAAGACCTGCGCCGCGTGCTCGGGGACTTCTCGGCGGTGCTCGGTCGCCGTGACGCGGAAGCGCTCGAGGCGTGGCTCGCTGAGGCCGCCGAGCAGCGGCGTGCCCTTCCGGCGCAGTGGGTCCCTGCCACGAGCGCGCTCTCCGAGCTGTCGATCCTGATGCGCGACGAGCCGGGCGTCATCTCGACGATCACCACGGCGGTCGGTCGTCACGGGTGCAACATCGAGGACATCGAGATCGACCACCAGTCCGAGGACGCGGCGGTCCTGCGCCTCGTGCTGACCGACGAGGGCGACATCGGCGGCCTGATGGCCGAGCTCGCCGAAGCCGGGTTCGCCCCGCAGCTCAAGCCGCTCGAGTAGGAGGCGCCCATGCGGTACCATGCCCGACCGGTCGACGGCCCGCTCGCGGGGGAGGTCACGGTCCCCGGGGACAAGTCGCTCTCGCACCGCGCGGTGCTCTTCTCGGCTATGGCCGAGGGCACGTCGGCGCTCACCGGCGTGCTCGACAGCGCGGATGTGCGCTCGACGATCGAGGCGGTGCGGGCGCTCGGGGCACGCGTGGAGACCGCGCGGGTCGGCGGCGGTCTGGACATCGGCGTCGTCGGGTGGGGTGCATCCGGTCCGCTCGCTCCCGGCGGGCCCGTCGACTGCGGCAACAGCGGCACCACGGCCCGGCTGCTCATGGGCGTGCTCGCCGGATGGGACGTCGAGGTGACGCTCACCGGCGACGAGTCGCTCTCGCGTCGGCCGATGGCGCGCGTGACGGCTCCGCTCGAGCGCATGGGGGCCGCATTCACGATGGCCGAGGGTGACCGCCTGCCCGTCACGGTGCATGGCGGGCCGCTCGCGCCCATCGACTACGAGCTTCCTGTCGCGAGCGCGCAGGTCAAGACCGCCGTGTTGCTTGCGGGGACGCGGGCCCCCGGGCGGACGCTCGTGCGCGAGCCCGCGCCGTGCCGCGACCATACCGAGCGGCTCCTGCCGCTCTTCGGCGTGCCGGTGGGCACGGATGCCGTCGAGCGCACGGCCTGGGTCGACGGCCCCGTCGTCCCGCGCGCCGCCCACTATGACGTCCCGGGCGATCCCTCCTCGGCGGCGTTCCTCGTCGCGGCGGCGCTCATGGTCTCCGGCAGCGACATCGTCCTGCCGCGCGTTGCGCTCAACCCCACGCGCATCGGCTTCCTGCGCGTCCTGGAGCGGATGGGCGCCGACATCACGGTCGACCTCGCGGTCATCGACCCCGAGCCGGTCGGCACGCTGCGGGTACGCTCGGGCGCGACGCTCGCGGCCACGATCGTGACCCCTGACGAGGTGCCGTCGCTCATCGACGAGGTGCCGGTCCTGGCGATCGTGGCGAGCATGGCCGAGGGGACGACGCGTTTCGCCGGCGTGGGGGAGCTGCGCGTCAAGGAGTCGGACCGTCTCGAAGCTCTCGCCGAGGGGCTGCGCGCGCTCCGCGGTCGCGTGCGCTCCGGGGACGACTGGCTCGAGGTCGAGGGTCCGGTCCGCCTTGCCGGTGGCACCGTCGACTCCCGTGGCGACCACCGCCTCGCGATGGCGTATGCGGTCGCCGGCCTCGCCGCGACGGGCACGGTCTCGATCGACCGGTTCGAGGCGGTCGACGTGTCGTACCCGACGTTCACCGAGGACCTCGCGGCGCTTGGCGTCGGAGGGGCGCTCCGCTGACCCTGACGTGCTAGAATCTCCCGTGCCTGCACCCCTCGGATCGGAGCCTCGTGATCGTAGCGATCGACGGCCCTGCGGCCTCCGGCAAGTCCACCGTGGCACGCGCGCTCGCGCGGCGTCTCGGCTTCGCGTATCTCGACACCGGCGCCATGTACCGCGCCGTCGCGGCGCTCGCCCTCGACCGGGGCATCGACCTCGCTGACGAAGCGGCGCTGGCGCGGTTGGCCGAGGGCGAGGTCATCACGTTCGGACACCCCGCTGGCGATCCCGTCCCCGACACGGTCCACATCGGCGGGACCGACGTGACGGCCGCCATCAGGACCCCCGAGGCGGACGCGGCGGTGAGCGCGGTCGCCCGGGTCCCGGGCGTGCGCGCGGCGATGGTCGCGCAGCAGCGTCGTCTTGCGGGTGTGAGCGACACCGTCGTCGAGGGCCGGGACATCGGGACGGTCGTCTTCCCCGACGCGCCGGTGAAGGCTTACCTCACGGCATCCGCCGAGGAGCGCGCGCGCCGCCGGCACGGGGAGCTTGCCGAGCGCGGTCACGCCCTCGAGGAGCGTGCGGTGCACGCGGGCATCGAGGCGCGTGACAGCGCGGACTCCACACGTGCGGCGAGCCCGCTTGCGGTGGCCGACGACGCCGTCGTGGTCGACACGACGGGCATGAGCGTCGACGAGGTCGTCGAGCGCGTCGCACGGCTGGTCGGTGAGGCGTCGTGAACCAGCCGGTGGGACGGTTCGTGCGTGCTACGGTCGGCAAGCTCGTGCTCGCACTATTCCGCGTCCGCACGGTGGGCGTCGAACGCATCCCGGAGGGCGGCGCGGTGCTTGCCGGCAACCACGTGTCGTACATGGATCCCGTCACCCTGTGGTGCGCTGCACCGCGGCCGGTGCACTTCATGGCCAAGCGCGAGCTGTGGGAGGGCTGGTTCCTGGGGTGGCTCCTGCCGAGGCTCTGGGCGTTTCCGGTCACGCGGGGCGAGGTCGACCGGGCCGCGATCGAGCGCGCGACGGCCATCGTGCGTGAGGGCGGGCTGGTGGGCATCTTCCCCGAAGGGACGCGGGCGGAAGCTGATGTCGAGGCCCCCGGCGAGGCGCACGGAGGCGCCGCATTCATCGCGCTCCGGGGCGGGGTGCCGGTGGTCCCGGCGGCGTTCATCGGGACGGATCGGGTGATGCCGCGGGGAGCGAAGCTCCCGCGCCTCGGGCGCGTGACCATACGCTTCGGGGTGCCGATCCCGCCCGATGAGGTCGAGGCGGCATCGCGCAAGGAGCGCGTCCGTGCGCTCACCGATGCCGTCATGGCCGGGATCGCCGCCGAGCTGGCGGCAGGACGGGGTGAGGCCTCATGAAGGTGATCGTCGCAGAGCACGCGGGCGTCTGCTACGGCGTCGAGCGTGCGCTCAAGCTCGCCGTCGAGGCGAGCGGGGCCGAGGGCCCCGTCCACACGCTCGGTCCGCTCATCCATAACCCGCAGGCCGTCGAGGGGCTCCGCGGAAAGGGTGTCGAGGTAGCCTCACGCCTCGACGAGGTCTCGGAGGGCACCGTCGTCATCCGCTCCCACGGCGTCGACCCGGCCATCATCGAGGCGGCGCGCGCCAAAGGGCTGGAGGTCGTCGACGCCACATGTCCGTTCGTCCGTGCCGCCCACACATGCGCCTCAGACCTGGTGGCCGGCGCGTACTCGGTGATCATCGTCGGTGAGGCCGAGCATCCCGAAGTGGAGGGCATCCTCGCCCACGCGGGGGGCAAGGCGCTCATCGTGCAAAGCGCGGCGGACCTCCCGGCCAAGCTGCCGTCACGGCGCATCGGCGTCGTGGTCCAGACCACGCAGTCGCTCGCGCGGCTCGAAGAGGTCGTCTCGGCGCTCCTCGGCAGGGTGACCGAGCTGCGCGTCTGCAACACCATCTGCAGCGCGACGGCACAGCGGCAGGCCGCGGCCGCGGACCTCGCCGCGCGCGTCGATGTCATCGTGGTCGTCGGGGGGCACAACTCGGGAAACACGAACCGGCTCGCTGAGATCTGCCGGTCGGTGAATCCCAACGTGCGGCATGTCGAGACCGCCGACGAGCTCAGGGCAGAGTGGTTCGCCGATGCCGAGACCGTCGGTGTGACGGCGGGCGCGTCCACGCCCGACGAGCAGATCCGCGGTGTGATCGCGGCGATCGAGGCGCTCGACGGCGATGGAGCATAGGCGATACGCGGAGACGCGCCCGGCGGCGGGCACCGGCGGCACGCTCGAGACCGTGGAGCGCGGGTCGGTCGCCTGGAGGGCCGGGCTTCGGCCGGGTGACGTCGTCCTCGCCGTCGATGGACGGCGCGTGCGCGACATCCTCGACTGGCAGTGGCTCACCGGCGAGCCGTCCTTCTCGGTCACCATCGAGCGCGGCGGCCGGCGGCGGGAGATCGAGATCGAGCGTGACGGGACGGCGCTCGGCGTGACGTTCCGGGACGCCGTCTTCGACGGGGTGCGCGAGTGCGAGAACGCGTGCACGTTCTGCTTCGTCGCCGGGCTGCCCACGGGATTGCGCCGGTCGCTCTACGTCCGCGATGACGACTACCGGCTGTCCTTCCTCGAGCAGACGTTCATCACGCTCACCAACCTCGACGACGATGACGTGACGCGCATCGTCGAGCAACGCCTCTCGCCGCTCTACGTCTCAGTGCACGCGGTCGATCCCGATGTGCGCCGGCGCCTCATCTGCCCGACGGTCGAGGACCGCGCGCTCGAGCGTCTCGACGAGTTGCTCGAGGCGGGCATCGAGGTCCACGCGCAGGTCGTGCTCGTGCCCGGCGTCAACGATGGCGACGCCCTCAGTCGCACCCTTGCGTGGCTTGCAGCCCGGGACGGCGTGCGCTCCGTGGGGCTCGTCCCGGTTGGTCGGACCGCGCGGCATGCCGCCGAGAAGCCCTCGTACCGCACGCACGCGCAGGCGCGCGACGTGCTCGACGCGGTGGCCGAGACGCAGCGCCGGATGCGGAGCGAGCGGGGGTCCGGGTGGGTCTACGCCGCCGACGAATTCCATCTCCTGGCCGGGTCGGAGGTGCCGCCCGCTGAGGCGTACGACGGATTCCCACAGTACGAGAACGGGATCGGCATGGTCCGGGCGTTCGCCGATGAGCTTGCCGGCTCCACGGACGTGTCGCCTCGCGTCGGGCGCGGGGTGCTCGTGACCGGGACGCTCTTCGCGCCGGTGCTTGAACGCCTGTTGTCGGCCGCGGGGCTCGATGGCCGTGTGCGCGTCCTCGGCGTGGGCAACACGCTCTTCGGGCCGAGCGTCACGGTGGCGGGCCTCCTCGGCGCCGCGGACATCGTCACCGCGATACGGGCGGATGGGGACGACGGGCCCTACATCGTGCCGGACGTTATAGTAAACTCCGACGGGCTCACCCTGGACGACATCCCCGCGGCTTCGCTCGGTGAACTCGCCGACGCGCCGGTGCGGATCGTCCCCGCCGATGCGGCGTCGCTCGTGCATGCGCTTGCGGCGTACCCCGGCTGACGAAAGGCGCTCGGAATGGCACTTCCTATCATCGCTGTCGTCGGACGACCCAACGTCGGCAAGTCGACGCTGGTCAACCGCCTTGCCCAGGCACGCGACGCGATCGTGCACGCCGCAAGCGGCGTCACGCGCGACCGCAGCTACCACCACGCCGACTGGGCGGGTCGCGAGTTCATGCTCATCGACACCGGGGGCATCGAGTTCGCTGATGCCGACGCGTTCGGTTCGTCCATCCGCGCGCAGGCCATCCACGCGGCCGAGGAAGCAGATGTGGTCGTCTTCCTCGTGGACGCGGCGGCGGGGGTGCAGACGAGCGACGAGGAGGTCGCGCGGCTGCTCAAGCGCTCCGACAAGCCGGTCTTCCTCGTCGTGAACAAGCTCGACACCCCCGGGCAGCAGGATGCCGTCCACGACTTCTGGTCCCTCGGACTTGACCGCCCGTGGGGCGTCTCGGCGCTCCACGGCCACAATACCGGCGACCTGCTCGACGCGCTCGTCGCTGCGCTGCCGGACGAGGCGGGCATGGCCGAGGAGGGCGAGGGCGTCATCGATGTGGCCATCATCGGCCGGCCCAACGCCGGGAAGTCGTCGCTCTTCAACCGTCTCGTGGGCGCCGAGCGCACGATCGTCTCGGATGTCGCGGGTACCACGCGCGACGCGATCGACACCCGCATCGAGCACGAGGGGACCGCGATCCGGCTCGTGGACACCGCGGGGCTCCGTCGCAAGTCGCGGATCGACGAGTCGGTCGAGTACTACAGCTTCGTGCGCGCCATGCGGGCGATCGACCGGGCCGACGTCGCGCTGCTCGTCATCGACTCGCCCCTCGGGGTGACCGACCAGGACCAGCGGGTCGCGCGCTTCGCGGCAGAGCGCGGATGCGCGATCGTCGTGCTCATGAACAAGTGGGACATCGTGGGCGGTCCGGAGGAGAAGGCCGAGGTGGCCGAGCAGGTCGCCGAGCGACTCGGTTTCATCGGCTTCGCGCCGGTGCTCCGCGTGAGCGCCAAGACCGGGCGCGGCATGCAGACGGTCTTCGCTGCGATCGAGCAGGCGTACGCCGCCTACACGCGCGAGATCTCGACGAGCGCGCTCAACAAGCTGCTCACCGACCTGCGCGCCACCGGACACACGGTCTCACGGCAGGGGAAGTCGCTCCGCATCCAGTACGGGACGCAGACGCGCACCAGGCCGCCCGGGTTCACCTTCTTCGCCAACCATCCGCGACTGGTCGACGACAACTATCGCCGGTACCTCGAGAACCGCCTGCGCGAGGCGTTCGACCTCGTGGGAACGCCGATCATCCTGAAGTTCAAGAAGAAGGACTGAGCGTGGAGTATGCGTGGCGCATAGGCGCGGCGGCGCTTGCCGCGTACGCGCTCGGCTCGATCCCGTTCGCCATCCTCGTGGGACGCGTGTTCTGGGGCGAGGACATCCGCCGCCATGGCTCGGGTAACACCGGTGCCACCAACGTGCTGCGCGTGTTCGGCCCAGCGCCGGGCTTCCTCGTGCTCGCGCTCGACGCCCTCAAAGGAGCTATGGCGGTGTGGATCGCGGCTGCGCTCGCGGCGCCCGCGTGGGGGATGAGCGGCCATGACTGGATGTCGGTCCTCGGTGCGACCGTCGCCATAGCAGGCCACTCGTTCTCGCCGTTCATCGGCTTCTCGGGCGGCAAGGGTGTGGCGACGGCCGCCGGGGCGATCGTGGTCGCCGCGCCCCAGTCGGCTGCTGTCATGGCCGCCGTCTTCTTCATCGTCGTGGGGATCTGGCACATGGTCTCGCTCGGGTCGATCACGATCGCCGCGCTCTTCCCGGTGGTGACCGCGCTGCTCTATCCCGGTCGCACCGCGCTGCTCGTGTTCGCGTTCATCGCGTGCGTCCTCGTGATCTGGCGACACCGCTCCAACATCCGCCGCATCGCCCGTGGCGAGGAGTCTAAGATAACCTTCAGAAGAAGGCTGTGGGACGAAGTGCGCAAGCGGCGCCAGGGAGGAGATGCGTGATGAGGATCGCAGTCATCGGGGCCGGGTCGTGGGGCACGGCCGTCTCCTGGCTCATCGGCTCCAAGGGCATCGACGTCTCCCTCTGGGCGCGTGAACCCGAGATCGCCGAGGGGATCAACGCAGATCGCCACAACCCGCTGTACCTTCCCGACGTGCACGTGCCCGTCTCGGTCACCGCGTATCCCGACATCGAGGAGGCGCTGCGCGGCGCCGAGGGCGTGGTGATCGTGACGCCCAGCCACGGCGTGCGCGGCACCGCCGAGAGCATGCGCGGCGTCCTTCCGGGCGATACCCCCGTCATCAACCTGGCGAAGGGCGTAGAAGAGGGCACGCACATGCGGATGACCGAGGTGCTCGAAGATGTCCTCGGCAATCGTGCCCGCCTGGCGGCCCTCTCCGGCCCCAACCACGCGGAGGAGGTGTCCCGCGGGATCCCCTCGGCCACCGTCGTGGCGGCCCATGAGGAGCCGGTGGCCAAGCTGTGGCAGGACGTGTTCATGAGCCCGGCGTTCCGCGTGTACACCAATCCCGACATCGTCGGGGTGGAGCTCGGCGGCGCGTCCAAGAACGTCATCGCGGTGGCGGCCGGGATGTCGGACGGCGTCGGGTACGGGGACAACACCAAAGCGACGCTCATGACACGCGGTCTGGCCGAGATGAGCCGCCTTGGGCGCGCGCTCGGCGCGAACCCGCTCACGTACATGGGGCTGGCCGGCATGGGGGACCTTATCGCGACGTGCACGTCGCAGCACAGCCGGAACCGGGCGCTGGGCGAGTGGGTCGCCCGCGGTGGCACCGTCGAGGGGTACGCCGAGAAGACGCACATGGTGGCCGAGGGAGCTCGCAGCGCGATCAGCGTGCACGAGCTGGCGCAGAGCGTGGGCATGGAGCTGCCCATCACGCACCAGGTACGCGCGGTGCTGTACGAGGGCGCCGACGTGTCGAGCGCAGGCAGCCTGCTCATGGGCCGCAGCGCCACCGACGAGCTGCACGGCATGGGTCTTGTGGACGAGGAGGCATGATGGCGCGCAACGAGCTCTTCATAGCCCCGTCGATCCTCTCGGCGGACTTCGCGCGGCTCGGCGATGCGGTGAAGCTCGTGGAGCAGGCGGGCGCCGACCTCATCCACGTCGATGTGATGGATGGGCACTTCGTCCCCAACCTCACCATCGGGCCGCCGGTCGTGCGGGCGCTCAAGGCCATCACGGACGTCCCGCTCGACGTGCATCTCATGATCGACAACGCCGAGGCGACGCTCGACTGGTACCTGGACGCCGGTGCGGACATCGTGGTGGTGCACGCCGAGGCGTGCGACCACCTGCACCGCGTCGTGCAATCGGTGCACGAGGCGGGCCGCCTTGCGGGCGTGTCCATCAATCCTGCGACTCCGGTCGAGGCGTTGCGCGACATCCTGACCGACGTCGACCTCGTCCTCGTGATGTCGGTCAACCCCGGCTTCGGGGGACAGGCGTTCATACCCGGCTCAGCGGGTCGGATCGAGCGTCTCGCTGCGCTCTGTACCGAGGTGGGCGCATCGCCGCGCATCGCCGTCGATGGCGGGATCGACGCCACCACTGCGCCGCTCGTGGTCGAGGCGGGCGCCGACACGCTCATCGCGGGCAGCGCCATCTTCGGCAAGCAGGACCCCGCGGGCGCGCTGGCAGCCATCCGCGCTGCGGCGCGCACACGCTTGGTGTAGAATAGCGACGCACTTTCTTCAGGGCGGGGTGAGAGTCCCCACCGGCGGTGATAGCCCGCGAACCCCGAAAGGGGCCGATCCGGTGAGATCCCGGAGCCGACGGTCACAGTCCGGATGGGAGAAGGAAGGTTCTTCGTGCATCTGTTGAGCGACGCACGCCCCCTCGTCGGTGAGCGGTGGCTGTCGCGCGCCCTCGATCTCGCGATGCGCGGTCTCGGCACCGTGAGCCCCAACCCGCTCGTGGGCGCCGTCATCGTCAAGGACGGAGAGGTCGTGGGGGAGGGTTGGCACGAGCGCGCGGGTGACGCTCATGCCGAGGTGCGCGCGCTGGAGGCTGCAGGCGATCACGCCGCGGGTTCGGATGTCTACGTCACCCTTGAGCCCTGCAATCACATCGGCCGAACGCCTCCGTGCACCAACGCGCTCATCAAGGCCGGTGTCGCCCGTGTGGTCATCGGCATGGCCGACCCCAACGAGATCGCGGGTGGCGGGGCGCGACGTTTGCGTGAGGCCGGGATCGAGGTCCGGTTCGCCGACGATCCCGCACCGTTCGAGGAGCTGAACGAGGCGTGGCTCAAGCGGTTGCGCACCGGTCTCCCGTGGACCCGGGTGAAGGTAGCGCTCTCCCTGGATGGCAAGGCGTCGCTCATGGCTGGCCGACGCGCGCGGATGACCGGGCCGGGGGCTGCGGGCGTGACGAGACGTCTGCGAGCGCTGTCAACCGCTGTCGGCGTGGGCGCCGCGACGCTTACCGTCGACGATCCGGGTCTCACCGTGCGCGCGGGTGACGGAACGCCGCTCGACCGCCAGCCGCTGCGGGTGGTCTTCTCGCGGACGTCGGTGCCGCGACCGGAGCGAACGGTCTTCACCGACAGCCTGGGGCCCTCGCTCGTGATCGCAAGCGATCGTGCCGATGACGCGCAGCTCGATGCGGTGCGGGCGGCGGGGGTCGGTGTCGCGCGCTACGTGTACGCTGAGGGCATCCGTGGAGCACTGAGAGCACTCGCAGCCGAGGGCGTCGATGACGTCCTTGTGGAGGCGGGGCCGGGGATGCTCACCGCGCTCTGGGAGGCGCGCGCGATCGACGAGCTCATCGTCGTGCAGGCGGGCGGGATGGCCGGCAACGCCGCCCCGCCGCTGTTCCTCGGTCGGCCGGCGGACGTAGCGGGTGACCTGGATGTGAAGCTGAGGGCCGCCGAGGCCGTGGTGGCGGGAGACGATGCCGCCGTGGTATGGCGCCCTGTGACTACCGAAGAAGCGTGACGAGCCGAGGAGGGAGCGCTCGATGTTCACCGGTCTCATCGAATCTGAAGGTATCATCACCCGCGCCGAGCGGCAGAGCGGCGGCATGCGGATCGAGGTGTACGCGCCGGAGTTCGGCCGCGACATGGCCATCGGGGACTCCATCGCCGTCGACGGCGTGTGCCTGACGGTCGTGAAGTTCATACGTGGCGCGTTTCTGACCGACGTGTCCGCCGAGAGCCTCGAGCGCAGCACGCTCGCCGGCCTCCAGCAGGGCTCGAAGGTCAACCTCGAGCGCGCGCTGCGCCTGTCGGACCGTCTCGGCGGACATCTCGTGACGGGGCACGTGGACGGCATCGGGACGCTTGAGCTGCGTCAGCCGACGGGCAAGTTCACGGTCTATCAGTTCGGCGCGCCGCCCGAGGTCATGGCGTACGTCGTCGAGAAGGGCTCCATCGCTGTGGACGGCATCTCCCTGACCGTCGCCAAGCTCGGCGAGAGCGGGTTCACCGTCGCCGTCATCCCTCAGACCGAGCAGTCGACGACGCTCAAGGACAAGGCCATCGGCGCCAAGGTGAACCTGGAAGCTGACATCCTCGGCAAGTACGTCGAGCGCTTCGTCGCTCGCTACACCGGGCATGCCGAAGAGACCGGCCGCCGCGGTCTCGGCGACCTGCTGCGCGAGTTCACGGAGGGCCGGTGAGCGTCATGAGCGGACCGTTCGCGCGCATCGAGGACGCGATCGAAGAGATCGCCAAGGGCCGCATGGTCGTGGTCGTCGATGACGAGGACCGCGAGAACGAGGGCGACTTCGTGATGGCGGCCGAGAAGGTCACGCCCGAAGCCATCAACTTCATGGCGCAGCATGGTCGCGGCCTCATCTGCATGCCGCTTACCGCCGACCGGCTCTCGGCGCTGCGCATCCCACCCATGACCGACCAGAACACGTCGGCGCAGGGCACCGCGTTCCACGTCTCCATCGGCGCCAAGGGTCGGATCACGACGGGTATCTCGGCGGCCGACCGTGCCGAGACGATCCGCATCGCCATCGACCCCGGGAGCACACCCGACGACATCTCGATGCCGGGGCACGTCTTCCCGTTGCGGGCCAAGGACGGCGGCGTGCTGGAGCGTGCGGGCCACACGGAGGCCGCGGTGGACCTGGCCCGCGCGGCGGGGCTGACGCCGGCGGGTGTGATCTGCGAGATCATGAACCCCGATGGGACGATGGCGCGGCGGCAGGAGCTCGAGCAGGTGGCCGCCGACCACGGGCTGCTCATGATCACGGTCGCCGACCTCATCCGCTACCGTCGCCGCACGGAGCGGCTCGTCGAGCGCATCGCGACCGTCAGGATGCCCACCCGTCACGGCGAGTTCACCGCGTACGGCTACCGGTCCACCGTGGACGACTCGACGCATGTCGCGCTCGTCGCGGGAGCGGTGGAGGGCGCCGAGGACGTGCTCGTGCGCGTCCACTCGGAGTGCCTGACCGGCGATGTGTTCCACTCGGCGCGCTGCGACTGCGGCGACCAGCTCGAGGAAGCGATGCGGCTCGTCCAGGCTGAAGGCCTCGGCGTCATCCTCTACATCGTCGGGCACGAGGGTCGCGGTATCGGGCTGGCCAACAAGCTGCGCGCATACGCGCTGCAGGACGGCGGGGCGGACACCGTTGAGGCCAACGAAGCGCTCGGCTTCGCCGCGGACCTCAGGGATTACGGCATCGGCGCGCAGATCCTCGCGGACCTCGGCTTGACGTCGATGCGGCTGTTGACCAACAACCCGACCAAGATCGTCGGGCTTGAGGGATACGGGCTCACGGTGACCGAGCAGGTGCCGCTGCAGGTCGGCTGCGGTCCGGACAACCTGAGTTACCTGCGCACGAAGAAGGAGAAGATGTCCCACCGGCTGGAGCTGCCGGGAGAGACGGGCGGGAAGGAGTCGTAGCATGGCTGTCTACGAAGGGAAGCTCATCGGGACCGGCCTGAAGGTCGGCATCGTCGTGAGCCGCTTCAACGAACTGTTGTCGGGTCGTCTGCTGAGCGGCGCGCAGGACGCGCTCGCGCGGCATGACGTGGCAGCCGGAGATGTGGACGTCGCCTGGGTACCGGGCGCGTTCGAGATCCCGCTGGCGGCGCGTGCGATGGCCGAGTCCGGGCGTTACGATGTCGTCCTCGCGCTCGGCGTCGTCATCCGCGGAGCGACCCCGCACTTCGATTACGTCGCCGCCGAGGTCTCCAAGGGCGTCGCGAAGATCGCGCTCGACAGCGGCGTGCCCGTGATGTTCGGCGTGATCACCGCCGACACTATCGAGCAGGCGGTGGAGCGCGCGGGGACCAAGGCGGGGAACAAGGGCTGGGATGCCGCGCTGGCCGGCATCGAGACGGCCAACCTCGTGAAGTCGCTGCGCGGCTAGCCTGGCAGGAAGACGCCGGAACGCCCGGGCCGCGATGCAGCCTGGGCGTTCCATCTGGGCTATCCAGTGGGCTCTCGCCACCCTGTGGCTATCAGCCGTGGAAGTCCGATCTTCCACCCGCTCGCGAGAGCGGGCTTCCACCCTAGCAAAGCCCCACCGGCGTCACAAGCGATGGTTTGTTCGATTCGATGAGCGGACGCGCTTCGGGGGTGGGTGGTGGTCATCAGCCTGCGAAAGGGTCCCGTGCTCGCCGACGCCGGACCGTGCGGTGACGCACGGTCCCGGGTCGCTTCCCACCGGCACAGGCATGGGATACCCTGACGTGTGGGGGGAGGGCCGGCAGGCGACGATCGCAGAGGAGAACGAGGCGATGAGCGCACCTGATGACGCGGCTCCAGGCAAGGACGGACGGTTCGCGGTTCTCGACGTGTTCGGACTGAAGCTCGAGGTGAGCAATCCACGGCTTGCCGAGCTGCTCACGATGGATGCCAAGGACGCCCTCACCTCCGACGTGCGCGACCTCGTCGGACCCGAGGATGGCCCGGATGTCGCGCAGGTCCAGGAGGCCGTGCCCGATGTCGTGATCGCACCCTCCACCCCCCATACGGACGAGCTGGCGCGTGCCCGCAAGGAGTTCCGGCAGCGCGTGGAGACCATAGCCCAGTCCCTCGGCTTCGAGACCCGCGGCGACGGCAAGTGGACATCGGACACGGGGATCGCCGTCAGCACGAGGACGGTCGAGCGGCCCCTCTCGCTCGCCGCCGCGACGCACTTCGTGAGCGAGGTCGCCCAGCGCTGCGAGCACGTACCCGACGAGGAGTCGGCTGTGCTCTTCGTTGTGGAGTCGCAGCAGACCGCGGATGTCTTCAAGGTGGCGATCCGACAGCGCCGCATGCACCACCTCATGCGTACGGTGTCGATCGACAACCTCGAGGACATGCGTGCCATGAAGCACCGCGGCCTGTTGTCGCACGCCCAGATCGTGGTCCTCCTCGCGCCGGTGGCCGACATCGACGTTGGGGAGATGCTCTCGGTGCTGCACGCCGACGAGGACGCGGCCGCCGGAGCGCAGTGAGCAGCCCCGCGCAGACCGCACCGCCCGCGTCGTGGCGCACGGTCTGGGCCGGGTTGAGCGGAGGCGTCGACAGCGCGGTCGCCGCCGCCCGTGCGCTCGCAGCGGGTCTCGATGTCATCGGCGTGACGTTCCGTCTCGGCGTCTCACGCAGCAGCGACGAGGAGACGTGCGCCGCTGCGGAGTCCGTCGCCCGCGCGCTGGGGATCGCGCACCGTGTGCTCGACGTGTCCCCTGCGTTCGCCGAGGAGGTCATCGACCCGTTCTGCGCGGCATACCTTGCCGGACGCACCCCCAATCCGTGCATCGTGTGCAATGCGCGGATCAAGTTCGGCGCCCTGCTCGACGCCGCCCTCGTCGGCGGCGCTGACGGCCTGGTCACCGGCCACTACGCGGCTGTCGCCGCGACACCCGCTGGTCCACGCCTGGCAAGGGGGAAGGATCCCGCCAAGGACCAGTCGTACTTCCTCTACCGCCTCAGGCCGGAGACCCTGCGGCACGTGTGGTTCCCGCTGAGCGGGATGCACAAGCGCGACGTCCGTGCCGAGGGCGCTCGTCTCGGCGTCCCGACGCACGACCGCTCAGAGAGTCAGGACGTGTGCTTCCTGGCAGGGCAGGACGTGAGCTCGTTCGTCCGGGAGCACGGGTCCGCAACGTGCCCGCCGGGTGCCGTCGTGGATCTCGCCGGACACGAGATCGGCCGCCATGACGGCGTATGCGCGTTCACCGTCGGCCAGCGCAGGGGTATCGGGGTCGCGGCCGCCGAACCGCTCTTCGTGGTGGCGATCGATGCCGAGAAGGCACGCGTGGTCGTCGGTCCGCGTGAGGCGCTCGCGTCGACGATGGTCGGGGCGAGCGACCCGGTCTGGTATGCGGACACCCCGTCGGCGCGGTGCGAGGCTCGGACCCGTTACCGCATGGCGCCCGTGCCCGCCGAGGCGAGCATCGACGGTGATCGGCTCATCGTGCGTTTCGACCGACCGGTGGAGGGGGCGGCGCCGGGCCAGTCGGTGGTGTGCTACAACGAGGACATCGTGATCGGTGGCGGTTTCATCACGGAGGTCGGATGAGCATCGATATGCACGTCCATACGGCACGCTGCGGGCATGCGCGCGGCGCCGCTGCCGAGTACGTGGCCGCCGCGCGCGAGCGCGGGGTGAGCATCCTCGCGTTCACCGATCACCTCCCCCTGCCTGCGGCGGTGCTCGCTGCCGACCCGCATGCGGCCTCCTACGCGATGCCGGCGTCCGAGCTCCCCGACTACGTGGCCGAGATCCGCGACCTCGCGAGCCGCACCGCGGCGCCGGAGGTGCTTCTCGGCATAGAGGCCGATCACCTGCCGGCGCATCTGGAGGAGACGGAGCGCGCGCTGGCGTCGGCGGACTTCGACGTCGTGCTCGGGTCGGTGCACTACCTCGACGACTGGGCGTTCGACGACCCGGACCGCACAGACGGGTACGAGGGTCGCGATCTCGACGCGCTGTGGGACCGCTACTTCACGCTCGTGTGCGAGGCGGCCGAGACCGGCCTCTACGACGTGATGGGTCACCCGGACCTTATGAAGAAGTTCAACTTCCTGCCGCCGGGCGGGCTGGACGAGCGCTACCAGTGGTGTGCCGAGCGGCTCGCGGCAGCCGGGGTCGCCGTCGAGGTGAACACGGCGGGTCTCCGCAAGCCGTGCCGCGAGCTCTACCCCTCCGTGGCGTTCCTGCGAGCGCTGAACCGCGCAGGCGTCCCCATGACGGTCGGCTCCGATGCGCACCGGCCCGGGGAGGTCGGCGCGGCATGGGACGAGGCGACGGCGGCGTTGCGCTCGGCTGGCTACCAGAGCGTGCTCGTGTTCCGCAAGCGCGTGCCGGAGGAGGTCGGTCTGTAGGATGCCTGCCAAGCAGCTGCGCGTCTTCGATGTGTTGTCCGCGCTCGAGGAGCGCTTCCCGTCGCAGTGGGCCGAGCCGTGGGACCGCGTCGGGCTTGCGGTCGGCGATCCCGGGTCGCCGGTGCGTTCCGTCCTGGTGACGCTCGATGCGTCCGTTACGTCAGTGCGTAGTGCCGCCGAGCAGGGATACGACCTGTTGTTGACGCATCATCCGCTCTTCCTGGAGAGCCCGCCCACGCTCACCCCTGCCACCGCCCCGGGCGCCTTCGCTGCCGTACGGCACGGGGTCGCCGTCGCTGCGTTCCACACGAACCTCGATCGTGCCCCCGCCGGGGCCGAGGCGCTCCCGCGCGCGCTCGGGCTGCGTATCATGCGCCCTCTCGAGCGCGCCGAGCAGGAGGTGGACCGTATCGTCACCTATGTCCCCGGGGCGGCGGTCGAGTCCGTCGTCGAGGCCGCTGGGCGCGCGGGCGCCGGGCGGATCGGGGAGTACGAGCGGTGCGCGTTCTTCAACGACGGCACCGGGATGTTCGAGCCGCTGGACGGGGCCCGTCCGGTCGCTTCGGCCTCCGGAGCAGGCGCGCCTGAGACGCGCGTCGAGATGGTCGCACCACGGGCTTCTCGAGCCGCCGTGCTCGCCGCGATCCGCGACGCGCACCCGTATGAGGAGCCGGTGGTGATCGCTACCGAGGGGCGCCTCTCCCGGGGCGCCGCACGTCTCGGCAGGCTCTGCGTGCCCGACGCGCCGTTGACGCTCGCGTCACTGGCGACGCTCGTCGCGACCCGCCTGGGCGTGGAGCCGCGGGTCTGGGGGGACCCGGAGCTCATGGTCTCGACCGTCGCGGTCGGCAACGGGTCGGTCGGCGGCCTCGTGCCAGACGCGATCGCGGCGGGAGCCGACGTCCTGGTCGGTGGCGAGGTGCGGTATCATGGCGCGACGGGCGCGGTGGAAGCCGGCTGCGCGGTGATCGAGGCGGGGCACGACGCCACCGAGTGGCCGCTCGTGCGCGTCCTCGCGGACGCCGTGCGAGCCGTCGTGGCTGACAGCGACGTGCGCGTGGTCGCGGATGAGCCCGTGGTGGCCTGGTGGACAGCGAAGGGGCGTTGATGGAAGCAGCGAAGGTACTCCTCGCGATCGCCGATGCGGACGCCGCGATCCTGCGTGCCGAGAAGCGCCTCGAGGCGCTGCCCGAGAAGCAGGAGATCCTCTCCCTTCGTCACAAGATGCGCGAGGTCGAGGCGTTGCTCGGCAAGGCCGAGACGTACGTGGCCGACGCCGAGCGCCTCATCAAGGCCAACGAGGACGAGGCCGCCCTTCTCGATGAGAAGATGGAGGTAGAGCAGGCCAAGATCCTCTCGGGCGACGTCACCAACCCTAAGGAGCTGCAGAACCTCTCGCGCGAGCTCGACTCGCTCAGGAGACGGAGAGACAAGCTCGACAATCAGACGATGGGCTTCATGGAGAAGCTGGAGAACGGTCAGGCACAGGCCGAGAAGGTCCGCGACGCGCTCACGAATCTGGCCGCACGCGAGGCGCGGCTCGTCGAGGAGTTCAAGCACGCAGGCGGCGAGCTCACGGGCGAGATCGCCACGCTCAAGCGCAAGCGCACGACGCTTCTGAAGGAGCTCGACGCGGAGCTGACCGCGCGCTACGAGGAGGCGCTCGCCACCAAGCACGGCGTGGCGGTAGGAGCGCTTCGCGACGGTGTGTGCAGCGCGTGCCGCATGGCGCTTCCCGCCGAGCGCGTCCAGGCGCTGCTCGCCGGTCCGGCGGTCGCGATCTGTCCCACCTGCCACCGGCTGCTCGTCGTCCGCGACGGCAAGGACGCCTGATGCCCGGCACGTGGGTGCTCAACACCGACGGGGGAGCGCGCGGCAACCCCGGTCCCGCAGGCGCGGGGATCATCCTTCGAGACGACTCCGGCGAGATCGTCTGTCGTGCCGGCCGGTACCTCGGCGAGACCACCAACAACGTCGCCGAATACGAGGGTCTTCTCCTCGGCCTCGAGGCCGCCGCCGAGCGGGGAGCCCGTGCGCTCGAAGTCCGCATGGACAGCGAGCTCATCGTCAAGCAGCTGCGCCGTGAGTACCGCGTGAAGCACCCCAATCTCAAGCCGCTCTACGCCGCCGCTGTATCGGCGATGGCTCGTTTCGAGCGGGTCGACGTCCGCCACGTACGACGCGCGGAGAACGCGGAGGCTGACGCGCTCGCCAACGAGGCCATGGATGCGCGGACATCCGTCGGCGACCGCTGCGGCAGCGGCTCGTGGCGACAGGACGCGCTCTTCGGAGGTGAGTAGGGTGTACGAGCTCACGATCAAGGGCCACTTCGATGCGGCCCACGCGCTCTACGGGTATCCGGGCGAGTGCCGCAACCTTCACGGGCACACCTGGGACGTCGAGGTGACCGTCGCGGGGGAAGCGCTCGATGACATCGGGATCGTCTACGACTTCAAGACGCTCAAGGCCGACCTGGCGGCGGTGCTGGCCGAGTTCGACCACGTCTACATCAACGAGGTGCCGCCGTTCGACACGGTGAGCCCGACCGCCGAGAACCTCGCCCGCGTGATCTGCGAGCGCCTGGCCGAGAAGGTCGGGGAGCAGGTTCGTGTCACCGAGGTCGCGGTGTGGGAGTCGCCCGTGGCCCGGCTCGTCTACCGCCCGTAAGGACGGCACCGCAGGTCATCAGGGCACAGAGATGTCCCGAGAGACCTTACCTACGAGGGCCACTACTCAACAGCTTCCCGTTTCTTGCCTTCCAGGACCCCGGCCACCCGGCCCGCTCACACGGTGCCTTCCTGCCGACGCCCCGTCCGGTAGCTACTGGTACGCTGCCTTTCGAGGTTCGATCGGTCCGACCTCTCGGGACGGCTCTCACTCTAGGCGAGGGTCCGCCCCCGCGTCAAGGCGGATTGGGGAGATCGTCCGCATTCCTGATGAACGGATGCGGGTGGACTCCGGACGGAGCCGCGCCAGGGATGGAAGGACTCCGGACGGCGACGAGTCGCGGGCGTTCATGATGCGTCGGACAGCGGCTTACGAACGCTACTCATGCCTGGTAGACTGGGCTAAGCACGTCCGTTCGCACGACTCGTGCGACTGACACCGGAGGTCGGGATGCCGAGCGCGACGCTCGAGGAGTACCTCGAGACCATCTACAAGCTTGCCGAGCGAGGAGACGTCCGCCCGACGCAGATCGCCGAGGAGCTCGGCGTCTCAGGGCCGACCGTCACCGCCACGCTGAAACGCCTCAAGACCCAGGGCTACATCACGCGCCCGGGTACCGCGGTCGCGCTCACCAGTGCGGGCACGAAGGCCGCGCTCGACATCATCCGGCGCCACCGGCTTGCCGAGCGGTTCCTCGTCGACACCCTCGGCATCCCCTGGGAGGACGTGCACGAGGACGCCTGTCTGCTGGAGCACGCGCTGTCGCCGAGGGTTCAGGAGGCCCTGGAGCGCTTCCTCGACAACCCGTCGGAGTGTCCTCACGGCCACCCCATCCCCGCCGCAGACGGCACGGTGGCCGATCGGATGGGGGAGCCGCTGTCCGAACAGGCATCAGAGTGCGAGGCCGCGGTGCTGCGTGTCGAAGACGAGGACGAGGACCTGCTCACGTACCTCGCGTCGCTGGGCATGTTCCCCGGCACGACCGTGAAGGTCTGCGATGTCGCGCCCTTCAAGGGCCCGATGATGGTCGAGGTCGGGGGCTCGCGCTACGCGCTCGGTCGTGACATCGCCAGCAAGATCGTCGTCGAGCCGCGTCGCCGTCGCGAGAGGCGCCGGGGTTAGCGGATGAGCGGCACGGCTGTGGAGTCGGCGCACCGCGAGCCTGCGCCGCTCGCGCGACCGGATGAGCCGGGCGTGCTCGTCGTGCTTGCCGGGAACCCGAACGTCGGGAAGTCGACGCTCTTCAACCGTCTCACAGGCCTCGGTGTGGAGACGGCGCACTACCCGGGCACCACCACCGAGGTCCAGTCGGGCAAGACCGTCTTCCGTGGACGCGGATTCACCGTCGCCGACCTTCCAGGTGCGTACGGGTTGTCCGGGGCTCCCGACGAGCAGTGGACCGCACGGCATGCGCTGCGTGACCTCGCCCCCGATGTCGTCGTGGTCGTGGTGGACGCAACGAACCTCGCGCGCAACCTCGTCCTCGCGCTCGAGGTGATGGAGTCGTCCGTCCCTGTGGTGGCTGCGCTGAACCTCACGGACGAAGCCCGCCATCGCGGCCTCGAGATCGACGAGGCGCTCTTGAGCGACCACCTCGGGGTCCCCGTGGTGCCGATGGTGGCGTCCGAAGGGCGCGGTGTCGAGGAGCTCGTCGATGCGGTGCTCGACGCCGTGGGCACGCCGCCAGCGACGCCACCGGCGTACGGCGACCCCGTCGATGGCGCGCTGAGGTCCCTGCGGGAGTCGGCGGCGGCATTGAAGCGACTCCCCGAGGGCTTCTCGGCACGCGAGCTCGCCGTCGCGGCGTTGCGCAACGACCCGGAACTGAGGGTATGGCTCGACGCTCTCGAGGACGGCGCCGCCTTCGCTGAAGCGGCACGGCTCGCTCGTGGACGGGTGCGCGCGGAAACCGGTGAGCGTGCGGGCGTCGTGCTCGCGCGCGCTCGTCATGAGCGAGCGAGGAGCATCGCCGACGAGGTCACGACACGCGTGCCCGCGTCTCGTGCCCGTGACCTCTGGTCGCTTACGACGTCGCGTGTCAGCGGCGTCATCATGCTTCTTGCGGTCCTCGCCGGCGTGTTCGGCTTCCTGTTCGCCGTGGGCGACGCGCTCGCGTCGGGGTTCTCGGCGATGTGGGCTTCGTACGTCTCCCCGGTGATCACCGGTGCTGTGACCGCCGTGGTCGGTGAGTCAGCCTTCGGAAGGACGCTTCTCTGGGGGCTGGACGCCGGCGTGGAAGCCTCGCTCGCCATCGGTCTGCCGTACATCCTGACGTTCTATGTGCTGCTCGGCATCCTGCGTGACAGCGGCTACCTGAACTCGGTGGCGTTCCTGGCTGACCGGGCGATGCACCGTCTCGGCCTGCACGGCCACGCGATCCTGCCGCTCGTGGCCGCAGCGGGGTGCAATGTCCCCGCGGTGGCCGCAGCCGACACGCTTCCCGACGATCGCGAGCGGTTCATCGCCTCGGCGCTCGCCGCGATGGTACCGTGCAGCGCGCGGACCGCGGTCATCCTCGGCGCCGTCGGTCACTACCTCGGGCTGGCACCCACGCTGGCGGTCTTCGGTATCGTCCTGCTGCTCGATCTGGGCACTGGTCTGCTCCTCGACCGCTTCCTGCCCGGCCGCTCATCCGGCCTGGTCATGGAGATGTTCCCGTTCCGGAGGCCGAAGGCGTCCCGTGTGATCGCCCGCGCGTGGGACCAGTTCCGCGAGTTCGTCTACGTGGCGATGCCGATCGTCGTCGTCGGGAGCCTCGTCCTCGGCGGTCTGTACGAGACCGGTTGGCTGACGCGACTCGCCGAGCCGCTGTCGCCGATCGTCACCGGAGTGCTGGGTCTGCCTGCCGTAGCTGGCCTGACGCTCCTTCTGGGCCTGCTCCGAAAGGAACTGGCACTACAACTGCTTGTGGCTATGGCGGTCGCGATCACCGGGAGCGGGACGCAGGACCTGACGACGTTCATGTCGTCGACGGACATCGTCGTCTTCGCGCTCGTCAACACGTTGGCGTTCCCATGCATCTCGACCATCGCAGTGCTCGCCAGGCGTCAGGGGTGGCGTCGCGCTGCACTCGTGGTGGGATGGACGCTCGTCGTCGCGCTTGTGACGGGTGGCACGGCGGCCAGGGTGCTGCCCCTGCTAGGCTGGTCCTGACCGGATTGGGTGGGAGATGAAGCGACGGCTCGGAATCGTCGGTAGATACGCGCTCGAGAGCTTCGTTCTGAGCACCGCTATGGCGGTGCTTCTCGGTGTGGCCGTCACATGGATCGTGGATGACACCATCGTCAACGAGTCCACCCGGTCGATGAGCACCATGGTCAACGCCGTGATCGTGGAGCAACTCCACGGCGCCGACATCTCGGGTCCGCTCGACCAGACCACGAGCGACCACCTCGACCAGGAGATAGCGGCCAACCTGCGGGTCGGCGGCATCGACACCATCAAGCTCTGGAACGCTGACGGCATGCTCGTGTATTCGAGCGACGGCGAGGGCGTGGGCCTCACCTTCGACGATCACCCCGCGATCGTCGCCGCCCTCGGGGGAGAGGTCGTCTCGGTGATCGAGCGCCGCGCGGAGGACGAGAGCCGCTCGCAGTTCGAGCGCCTCGGCACGCTCATGGAGATCTACGCGCCCCTCTATCGCCCCGGGCTCGACAAGCCCTTCGGCGTCTTCGAGACGTACCAGAGCTACGCTCCGGTGCAGGCGCTCATCGTGCGGGCCAACGTTGTCATCTGGAGCATCGTCGTCTTCGGTGCGCTGCTGCTCTACGTCACACAGCTCCAGATCGTCCGGAAGGCCGAACACCGGCTTCGGCACACCGAGGCGGAGGCGGCGCTCATCAACGAACGGCTCGAGCGCTCGCTGCGTGATATCGAGGAGCACTCGGTGGGAACGCTGCAGGCGCTCGTGACCGCCGTCGACGCCAAGGACAGCTATACCGCGCGTCACTCCCTCGGCGTCACCGAGTACGCGCTGGCGATCGGCCGGCGCATGAAGCTCGATGCGAACGAGATGCGCCAGCTGGAGGTCGGCGGGCTGCTGCACGATATCGGCAAGATCGGCGTGTCCGAGGCGATCCTGCTCAAGCCGGGGCGCCTCGATCCCGACGAGCGACACGTCATCGAAGAGCACAGCGAGGTGGGCGCTCGCATCATCGAGTCGATCCCCTTCGTGCGTGACCTTGTTCCCGCCGTCAGGCACCACCACGAGCGGTGGGACGGGACGGGGTATCCTGACGGCCTGCTCGGGGAGCGGATCCCGCTGCTCGCGCGAGTCCTCGCCGTGGCGGACGCCTTCGACGCGATGATGTCCGACCGCCCGTACCGCAGCGGCATGCGCCTCTCGGAGGCCCGCGCCGAGCTCATGCGGTTCAGGGGTATCCAGTTCGACCCCGCGTGCGTGGATGCGCTCCTCGCCTCGTTGGACGCGGGCGAGCTCTGGAGCGTGAGCCACCACCAGCTCCCGCAGGACAGCGCGACCGCCTGACCTCCCGCGGGTTCCCTCGCCGGTGTCAGAGGCGTCTTGTATACCGAACATACGTTCGCTATACTGGACCATGCCGGGCGTGGACCCCTGAAAGCTCCTTCCGCGCCCGGTCTCTTACCCTCGGAGACGCCTCATGGGCCGGAATCGCGCCATCAAAGAGTTCGATCCCAAGCGTCCGGGCCAGCCGCTCGACCTGTTCGAGGCTCAGAACACCCGGCTTCCCGTGGTGCTCGAGCTGCTGCGGAGCCCCTGGATCATGCGTGCCTCGGACCTGCCGCCACGCCCGGTAGGAGCGGGCAAGCACGTCGAGCACGAGGTCGACGTCGTCTGGGACGGGGCACGGAGCTGTCCGTCCTCGTTCACGTACGCCGGCAGGCGGTACTCCGTCGATGCCCTCGTGCAGACGTGGAGCGTGGAGCGCTCCTGGTGGGACCTGCGCGCGCGGATGAGCCGCCGCTGTTTCCGGGTCCTCGCGCGTGGCGGCGTCTACGACCTCGCGTACGACCGTATCGCCGGTCACTGGCTGCTGACGGGCATCGGTGACTGACCGTGGCTTCGTTCGTCCATCTCCACGTGCATTCGAACTTCAGCTTCATGGACGGCGCGGCCGACATCGAGGCACTGATCGAGCGGGCCGTCTCGCTCGGCATGCCCGCTCTTGCCCTGACCGATCATCAGGGCCTTTCGGGAGCCATCCGCTTCTACCGTGCTGCCATCGCGGCAGGCATCCGTCCGATCATCGGCGCCGAGGTGGTCGTCGAGGCGGCGGGGACGCTCGGCGGTGAGGGCGACCTGCCCCCCGAGGAGCGGCTGCCCGTTCCGGCGCCGGTCGGCTTCGGGCGCGCGGCGGGCTACGGTGGCTTCCACCTGACGCTGCTCGTCAAGGACATGACCGGTTACCGCAACCTCTGCCGTTTGCTCTCTCGCGCCCACGTACGCTCGGGAGATGAGGCGTCGCTCGTCGGCATCGGCGATCTCGAAGCGCTCTCCGAAGGGCTCATCGGCCTGACGGGATGTCCCGGCGGAGAAGTCGGCAGCGCGGTCCTCGCCGCGCGCCCGGGACGCGCTGAGCGCGCGCTCCGGCGCCTTGCGCGCTGCTTCGCTCCGGGCGACCTGTACGTGGAACTCATGCATCTGCTCACACCGGAGAGTCCCCGCTACGTGAGCGGTCTGGCATCGCTGGCCGAGCGGTGCGGGCTGCCGGTCGTCGCCACCAACGATGTGCACTACACCACCGCCGATCGCTTTCGGCTCCATGACGTCCTCGCGTCGGCCGGCGCACGGACGACGCTGCCGGGTCCGTACGACCGTCCCAACGCCGAGCTCTGGCTCAAGCCAGCGTCGGAGATGCGGCGGCTCTTCTCGGGCATGCCCGAAGCGTGCGACGCCACGCTCGAGATCGCCGCGCGCTGTGACCTGGACCTCGGCCTCGGCCAGCTGCACTTCCCCTCAGTGGAGGTCCCGCACGGCGAGACACCGTACTCGGTGCTCTCCAAGGCCGCCTGGCGCGGCCTGGAGGACCGCTACCGGCCGATGACCCCCGAGGCGCTGCGGCGTCTCCAGCACGAGCTCGCCGTGATCTCCGATCTTGGGTACGCCGAGTACTTCCTCGTCGTGAAAGACATCGTGGACTTCGCCCGGCGCGAAGGCATCCGGTGCAGCGGTCGCGGGAGCGCGGGAGACTCGATCGTGACGTACGCGCTCGGCATCACCGACGCGGACCCCATCGCCTACGACCTGCTCTTCGAGCGCTTCCTCAACCCCGAGCGGCGCCAGATGCCCGACATCGACGTCGACTTCGACTCCCGCCGTCGGGACGAAGTCATCGCCTACATCTACGACCGCTTCGGGCACGACCACGTCGCGATGGTCGCCACCGTGAACACGATGACGGCGCGCAGCGCCGTCCGCACTGTCGCGCGCGCGCTCGGCCATCCGTCCGACACCGTCAACGCGCTCTCGCGCTACCTGCCGTGGGTCCGCGCGAGCCGGCTTGCCGAGGTGCTCGAGACCTACCCCGAGTGTCGCGACCATCCCCTCAAAGCGCCCGAGCACGCGCTGCTCATCGAGCTCGCGAGCCAGCTCGAGGCGTGCCCCATGCACCTCGGCACGCACCTCGGCGGCTTCATCATCACGCGCGAGCCGATCGACACGTGGATGCCGCTGCAGTGGGCGGCCAAGGGCGTCGTGGTCTCGCAGTACGACAAGGACGACATCGAGGCGCTCGGGCTCGTGAAGATGGACATCCTGGGCCTCAGGATGCACTCGGCCATCAGCGACACGGTGGCCATGGCGCGCGAGCGTGCGGGTGAGAGCGCGGTCCCCGAGCCCTTCGAGCTCGACCCTCGTGACGACCCCCGCGTCTACGAGCTCATATCCTCGGCGGACACGGTCGGCATGTTCCAGCTCGAGAGCAGCGGCCAGCGTAACCTCGCCACGCGCCTGCGGGAGCGCACGTTCGAAGACATCATCGCCGCGATCTCGCTCTTTCGGCCGGGTCCTCTGGAGGCCGAGATGATCACGCCCTTCATCCGCCGCCGCCATGGCGTGGAGCCGGTGACCGTGCCGCATCCGGCGATGGGCCCGGTGCTGGCCGATTCCTACGGCGTCATCGTCTACCAGGAGCAGGTGCTGCGGGTGGCCGAGAAGGTCGCCGGCTTCACGCTCGCCGAGGCGGACTCCCTCAGGCGCGCGATGACCAAGGACCGCTCACGCGAGGAGATGGAGTCCATCCACGCGCACTTCGTCGACCGGGCCGTGGCGCTCGGCACCACACCCGAGGTGGCCGAGGAGGTCTTCCGCCAGCTCCAGGGGTTCGCCGCCTACGGCTTTTGCAAGGCGCACGCGGCGTGCTTCGGCGTCGTGAGCTATGCGAGCGCCTGGCTCAAGGCGCACTATCCGGCCGAGTTCGTGGCCGCGATCATGAACAACCAGCCGATGGGGTTCTACAGCCCGCGGCTCGTCGTCAACGATGCCCGGCGGCACGGCATCCGGATACTGGCGCCGCACATCAACGCATCCTCGGCGGAGTACCGTGTGGAGGACGAAGGGGGCGCCGTACGCGTGGGCCTCAAAGACCTCCTCCATATGACCTCGCGCCTGCTCGCCGCGATCGAGCGCGAACGGGCCGTGCGGCCCTTCGCCGACCTCGCGGACTTCCTTGCACGGACGCGCGCCGAGGAGCCGGCCGCCGAGAGCCTCGTTCGCGTAGGGGCTCTCGATGGTCTGGGGGTGACCGACCTCGGACGACCACCCACGCGCGACGAGATGCTCGCGCTGGTCCCCGAGCTCAAAGCGGTCATCGCCAGGCAGGGCGTGGCCGGCGACGACACGTTGCTGATCGCACCGGCGCGTGCGCGGGAACGTGAAGACGCCGGCCACGTCTCGGGCTGGTCGCCGGCGCGGCGCGTCGGTGCGGAGCTCGAGCTCATCGGCCTGTCGCTCACCGCGCATCCCCTCGAGCTCGCGCGCGCGGACCTCGAGCGACGCGGCGTCACCTGGGCGCGCGACCTCCCGCGTCTCTCCGACCGCACCCGCGTCCGTGTGTGCGGGGTGCGGGAGCGGGCTCAGACGCCGCGCACGCGCTCGGGCAAGCGGACGTGCTTCCTGACGATGGAGGACCCGACAGGCTTGCTCGACGTCGTCGTGTTCGAAGATACGCTCGGGCGCTACGGCGACGTCATCGTCAAGCACCGCGCATACGTCGTGGAGGGCGTGCTGCAGAACAACCACGAGCGGGGGCTCGCGATCGTGGCCGAGAAGATCGCGCCCTACGTCGTCCGTGCGGGGACAGGCGCGCCGGTCCGCATGCGACGCGGCGTCGGGCTCGGGCCGATGGGACCCACGCGACCGGGAGCGGGCGCGCCCGAGGAGGAGTCCTGGGAGCACGCCGACGTCTACGCCGAGGGCGGGTGACCTACTCGGCAGGCACCTCGGCGGCTACGACCGCGTCGGCCTCGATCTCCGGTCCGGCCATGCGGATGCTCACGCCCTCGACCATCACGCCGGTCACGCGTACGTAGTCGTTCTTCATGGCGCAGAACGAGTCGTCCAGGTCGCCCGGGTTCGCGATGACGACAACGAGGGGCGTCGTCTCGTCCACCTCGTCGGGAAGGCCGTCCGCCACACCCCAGAACCCGCCCTCCAGGTCGCGGTAGACGAGCGTCCCGTACGCGACGGCGCCGTCGGCATCCTCGCTGAGCCCGGGTTCGGCGAAGGGCGCGGCGGGCACCTCGTCGTCCTGCGCGGCATCGTCGCCGGGATCGTCGGCGCTCCCGGACGAAGCGCAGCCGGCCGCAGACAACCCAAGAACGAGCAGGAGGAGAACGAAGCCGATCGCGGTTCGGCGCATCACGAGACTCCTTTCAGACGTCACACTACGCACTTACCCTTCGTCGCCCTCGCGAGAAGACCTCCGCGGTGGCCCGATCGAGATGCTGCCTTCGCCGAAGCGACCGCGGATCGCGTCGATGCCGCGCATGAGCTCGCCGTGGCGCACGGCGTCGGAATCGGCGCCGAAGAGGTCCAGCTGGCGGGACGGGTCGGTGAGACCGGAGACGCCGAAGCCGAGCAGCCGCAATCCCGTTCCGACCGACCACACCTCGGCCAGCAGTTCGAGCGCGACCGGCTCGAGTTCGGCCCCCAGGTCGCTTGGCCCGGCGAGCGTGCGCTGCGCGGTGCGCGTCGTGAAGTCGGCGAACCGCAGCTTCACCGTCACCGTCCGCCCGGCCACGCCGGCACGGCGCAACCGGGACGTCACGCGCTCCACGAGCGCCCGCATGTGCATCTCGACCTCGTCGCGGGTGTGGATGTCGGTGGAGAACGTGTGCTCCGCCGAGACGGACTTGCGCTCGCGGCCTGTGTCGATCGGTCGGACGTCGACACCCTGGGCGCGTTCCAGCAGGCTCGTTCCCGCCGAGCCGAGCAGGTGACCGGCGGTCGCGGGATCGAGCGCGGCCAGGTCGCCAAGCGTGCGGACGCCCACCCCGGCGAGACGTGCCGCCGTCGACCGACCGATGCCGCCAAGGGCGGTCACCGGGAGGGGAGCGAGGAACGCGCGCTCCGTGCCGGGAGGGACGACTGTGATCCCGTGCGGCTTGCGATGGTCCGACGCGATCTTGGCGACCGACTTGGATGTCGCAACGCCGATCGAGCACGAGAGCCCAAGCTCGTCGACGGCCGACTGGATGCTCTGTGCCACGCTGACCGGGTCCTCGCCGTGGGTGGCGGGCGTCACGTCGAGGTACGCCTCATCGACCGACATCGGTTCCACATCGGGTGTGATATCCCCGAACAGAGCGAACACCGCGCGCGAGAGCTCCCGGTAGCGGTCGAACCGCGCCGGGGCCCACACCGCGTCAGGACAGAGCCGCGCTGCCTGCGCCGAGGGCATGGCGGAACGGACGCCGAAGCGACGCGCCTCGTAGCTTGCGGCCGAGACGACGCCGCGGCCGTCCGGGGAGCCGCCGACGATGACGGGACGTCCCCGCCACTCGGGATGATCGAGTTGCTCCACGCTCGCGAAGAACGCGTCCATGTCCACGTGGAGGATGGCCCGACCCGTCCAGGATGGTACGCTCTCGTCCATGCCTCCAGTGTAGTGCGAGGCGCGTCTGCGCACAGCAAGCGAGAGAGAGTCCATGAGGATCGGTGTCCATGTGAGCGCCGCAGGCGGCTATCCCAAGGCCGCCGAGTACGCGCGCGACGTCGGAGCGGAGTGCATCCAGCTCTTCGCGAAGAGCCCGCGGCAGTGGCGGGCGCCGGCGCTCTGTGCCGAGAAGGCCGCCGAGCTGGCACCCGCCCTCGCGGCCGCCGGCGTGGGACCCGCCTTCACGCACACGGCGTACCTCATCAACCTGGGTACCCTCGACGATGCGCTCCGGGAGCGCTCCGTGCGTGCGCTCGCTGACGAGCTCGCCCGGGGCGAGCTGCTGGGAGCCGTGGCTGTCGTCACACACCTGGGGACGGCTCCTGATGGTCCCACGATGGCAGCGCAGCGGATCGCAGAGGGCGTCTCGGCGGCCTTCTCGGCATCAGGGACGGACAGCGTGCGCCTCCTGCTGGAGAACACCGCGGGGGCGGGGACGACGTTCGGGGCCACGCCCGAAGAGCTCGGCGATGTGCTCGCGTCGCTCCCGGGCCCCGTTCGCGGACGGACCGGGGTCTGTCTCGACACCTGCCACGCGTGGGCGGCGGGCCTCGACCTCGGTCATCGCGACGGATGGCGCACCGTCATGGATCGACTCGAAGCGGCGTGCGGGACGGACGCGATCGCACTCGTCCACGCCAACGATTGCGCGCATGAGCTCGGGTCCCGCAAGGACCGCCACGCGTGGATCGGGGATGGCGCGATCGGCTTGGGGGGCTTCGAGGCGATGTTCGCCGAGCCGCGGCTGACAGCCGCATGCGCGGTGATGGAGATGCCCGGCGAGGCGCCGTTCAAAGACGCCGAGAACATCAATCGTCTGAAGGCGCTCCGTGCGAGTTCACGGGGATCCGCATGAGGCGTCGCACGACCGCGACGATGCGTCGGGCCGTCTCCGCGGCGTCACCCGCGTGCGCCACCTCCTGCGGCGCTTGCTGGGAGCGGTACGAGTGGATGAGGAAGATGTCGCGCAGCTGACGCTCGGTCAGGTGCCCCGGACCGTCATCGGCTTCGTCGAACGCCTGCCGAACCGCACGGTCGATAAGCGGCTCCCAGCCCGCACCCGCCAGCTGCGCGCGGCTGAGGCGTAGCGTGCGGGCGAGGTACCCGTTGCGCAGGAAGTGCAGCGCCGCGCCACGGTCACCACCCTCGACGACCACACGTCCGGCATCCTGCGTCGCCTCGCGTACCACCTTGAGCGCCGACATGGTCCGGTCGTATGCCCGCAGAGCATCGCGATGGCCGATCGCTTCTTCGTAGCGCTGATCAGCGGCGGCTTCCTCGCGGCGCTCTTGGAGCGCAAGGCGGAACCGCGGTCCCGCGCCGTCGAAGACGCCGAGGGCGCTGTCCACCCGCACCCGGTACTCCTCGGCCGGGATACTGCCGAGACACGGGCTCGGACACGTCCCGTCGGCGCGACGGGCGCACGGCCGATCGGGTGCGCTCCCGTCCAGACGCCGGGCGCACTGTCGCAGGCCGAAGTGCGCCCTCAGCGACTCCACGAGCGTCTCGGCAGCCCACCGATTGGAGAGCGGACCGATGACCGTTCCCCGACGGTACCGTCGGCGGACGACGCGGACCGACGGGAAGCGGTTGTGGGTGTCGGCGTAGACGTACACCGCGGCGCGGCCACGCTCGTGGTCTCGATGGTGGCCGGGACGATAGCGCGAGAGCAGGCGGCTCTCGACAAGAACAGCATCCAGGGGTGATGGACACACACGATGTGAGACCGACGAGGCAACGAGCGCCGGCCCCGCCTGCTCCGAGTCGGTGGGCGCGTAGAAGAAGCTGCGGACCCGCGCACGAAGGTTCTTGGCCCTGCCGACGTAGACGACCCGTCCCTCGGCGTCCCGGAACAGGAACACCCCCGGCTCGTCCGGAAGGTCGGTCGCCATGACGAGCTTGCGGGAGAGCGCGCCCTGGCACGCGAGCCCGCACAGCTGCGCGGCATCGCCGGCGGTCGCCAGGCCGCGGGCCTCGAGTTCCGGCAGCATGCGGGTCAGGATCTCCGCTGTGGCGAGCGCGTCGGCCTCTGCACGGTGGTTCGGGACTGTCTCCGCTCCGTAGAACGCGGCGAGCGCACGGAGGTTGTGTCGGTGCAACTCCGGGTGCAGGCGACGCGACAGGGCGAGCGTGTCGAGGATGGGGCGCTGGAACGGCTCGCCCCAGGCGCGCTCCGCCTCGTAGTCGAGGAAGCCGAGGTCGAAGCGGTGGTTGTGCGCCACGAGCACCGCGCCCTCGGCGAACGCCCGGAACGCGTGCATCGCGTCGGTGACCGACCCGGCCGAGGCCACCATCTCGTCGTCGATACCGGTCAGATGGCGGATCGCGGGCGGGATGGGCGCGGTCGGTCTCACGAGGACCGAGAAGCGTCCCACGATCGCACCCGCGCTGACGCGCGCCGCGCCGATCTCGAGGATGTCATCACTGCCGGGACGACATCCCGTAGCCTCGATGTCCACCGCGACGAAGTCGCCGTGAGAAAGGGTTGTACCAGCTAGCATAGGGTGATGCGCTTTCGTCCGGTCGCCGCCTATGGTAGCACGCGCAGCGTGGCGAGCATCAGCGTGTGTTGCCCGTCACCGACGCACCCCGTAGCATATGGGTGAATGGAGAGTAGCCCGCTTCCGTCAGCGCGGCGTGCCGCGTGCGAGGAGAGATGCGTGATGTCGTTCTTCCTGCTTGATCGTGACCGCGCCGACGGCTCGCTCCGCATCCTGTCGAGCGCTGTCTACGACACTCGCGACGAAGCCATGGCAGCGCTCTCCACGCTTGCCGCAAGCGGCGCCACCACCGCAGACCACGACGTGTTCATCGCAGACCTGGCCGCAGCGACCCCGGTGCTCCTCGTGCCGCAAGCCACCGCACCGCTCGCTGAGTCAGCAAGCGCGTGGGAAGCACCCGCCGAGGAGACGCCCGAGGCGGACGCGACCGCTGTGGAGGCGCCCTCCGCCGATGAAGGCGAGGGCCTGGCGGGCGCGCTCCGGCGCGCTGCGACGTCGCTGGAGTCGGAAGGTATCGTCGCGCCTGAGTCGGTGCCACCGGCCGAGGAGGTCGCGTCTGTCGGGGAGCCGCTCGCGCCGGACGCTGACGAGCCTCTCGCTTTCGTAGCCGGATCCAACGTCGAGGCGCCGGGCGATACGGACGATGACTCGGCACAGAGCACCGACGACCTTGCGGCCACGATCGCATCGCTCGGCGCCGAGGCACCCGCGGCTGAGCCTGCCGAGCCCGCTGAGACCGACGTCTCCGAGCCGATGGGCGTCACCGAGCCGGAGCTCGACGCCGCCGAACCGGAGGGCGCACCTGACGGGGGCTGGCCGTGGGCGAACGTGGAGCCCGTCACGCCCGAGGAGCCGTCTCTCGAGATGGCCGAGGCGGACGCCGAGCCTGTCGACGCAGGCCCGGGGGTGGAGGCCGACGAGTCTGTCGTCGAGCCCGATGCACAGCCTGTCGTAGAAGATGACTCCATGATCCGCGGCACCTCCATCGGTGAGGACGAGTTCGTGGCGCCCAAGGCCGTCATCATGGGCGACTACGGGGCCGATGAACCGTCTTCCGCGACCCCTCCGGGCTACGAGGGAGGGGACGTGCAGCTCTCCGACTACACGTGTGAGGACTGCGTCTACGCCAACACATGCCCTAAGGCGGGGGAGAGCACTCCGGCCGAGTGCGGCAGCTTCCAGTGGAAGTCGGTCTGACCTCTAAGGTTCACCAGACCCCATAATGTGGGTAGCATCAGCAGCCTGCCTACCATATAGTGTAGGTAGGCTGTCTGCTGTCGGAGGGGTGACGTGAGCGAGCGCACCGGGCGCACGTACCCGTTCAGCGCGATCGTGGGTCAGGACGATCTTAAGGTCGCGCTGCTGCTGAACGCCGTCGACCCCCGTGTCGGCGGGGTGCTCATCCGGGGTCAGAAGGGCACGGCCAAGTCCACCGCGGTGCGCGCGCTCGCGGCGGTCCTCCCTGAGATCGATGTCGTCGAGGGCTGTCCGTACGGGTGCGATCCCGTGGAGGAGCGGCACCGCTGCTCACGCTGCGCGGAGGCTTCCCATGAGGGCGACCTTCCCGTCATACGGCGCCGTCCGCAGCTCGTGGAGCTGCCCGTCTCGGCCACCGAGGACCGGGTCGTCGGCACGCTCGATCTTGAGCACGCTCTCAAGCACGGAGCGCGACGCTACGAACCAGGCCTGCTCGCTGCCGCCAACCGCGGACTGCTCTACGTCGACGAGGTGAACCTGCTCGACGACCACATCGTGGACACGTTGCTCGACGCCGCGGCGAGCGGCGTGAGCGTGGTCGAGCGCGAGGGGGTCCGCCACCAGCATCCTGCGCGTTTCATCCTCATCGGCACGATGAATCCCGAGGAGGGCGAGCTCCGTCCGCAACTGCTCGACCGCTTCGGGCTCTGCGTGGACGTGCGCGGCATCGGTGACGCCGCAGAGCGCGTCGAGATCATGCGTCGCAGACGCGCATTCGAGGACGACCCTGATGCGTTCGCGCGCGGTTGGGCTGACGCCGAGACCGACCTCGCGGTCCGTCTCGACCGTGCCCGGGCGCTCCTGCCCGACATCGAGCTCGACGACGACCTGCTCTTCCTCATCGCATCCGTCTGCGCCGAGCTCGGCGTCGACGGACACCGTGCTGACCTCGTCATGGCGCGAGCCGCGGCGGCGTTCGCGCTCCTCCACGATCGGCGTGAGGTCACCGCCGCCGACATCCGACGTGTGGCTCCCATGGTGCTTGCGCACCGCATGAAGCGTGCCCCCTTCGAGGAAGACCGCTTCGACGAGTCGCACGTCCGCGCCCTCCTCGGCGATGCCGGATCGGGCGAAGGCGACGAGACAGACGGTGACTCCCCGGGAGACGGTGCGGAGGACGGCGCGGCCGCGCTCCGCGCGCTGCGTGAGGTGTCGGAGGGCGCTGGTCCCGCCGACGCCGCGCTCGAGATCGAGCGTCCGCTCTCGGTGGAGGTCGACCGCATGCGGCGCTCGTATGGCGGCAGGCGCCAGGAGACCACTTCTGACGACCGCTCGGGCCGGTACGTGCGTGCCGAGATCCCGCGTCCGGGGACGCCGGCCGACGTCGCGCTTGACGCGACGTTGCGCGCCGCCGCGCCTTACCAGCGTGAACGCGACAGCGAGATGGCGATCGCCGTCGAGCCGGGCGACATCCGCAACAAGGTGCGTCGCCGGCGCGTCGGCGCCTCGATCGTGTTCTGCGTGGACGCGAGCGGCTCCATGGGCGCGCAGAACCGGATGGATGCCGCCAAGGCCGCGGTGCTCGAGCTTCTCGTCGATGCCTACCAGCGGCGCGACCGTGTCGGACTGGTCGCGTTCCGAGGAGAGACCGCCGAGGTCGTCCTCGCACCCACGGCGAGCGTCGAGCTCGCGCAGCTGAAACTTCGGTCGCTGCCCACCGGCGGCGCCACACCGCTCGCGCACGGGATCGTGAAGGGGCTCGAGCTCCTCTCGTCCGAGACACGCCGCAACGACGAGGTGATCCCCTGGCTCGTGCTCGTGACCGATGGTCGCGCCAACGTGGCGCTGGCGGACGGTATCGGCTCGAATGACGCACGCGATGCCGCAGCTCGTCTCAAGGAGGCGCGCGTCAACACGATCGTCATCGACACCACGAGCGCCCGTGGATCCGGGACCGCCGCACGCGAGATCGCGCGCGTGGCGGGCGGGGAGTACATCCGGCTCGCCGACATCGGCGGGGGCGCGCTCACCGAGGCGGTCAGGGAGCGCGTTCGCAGCGCCTGAACGTGTGGGTGGAGTGGGCCGGTAAGCCGGATTCTGTCGTGGACGACCATCTATCTGGGACCGCCGTCGCCGGCGGCCTCACGCGGGCATACCCGAGCGTCGGTCGGGCCGACCTTGACCGCTCCTATTCGCCCTTGCTCCAGGTGGGGTTTGCCAAGCCGCCACGTTGCCGTGACGCTGGTGCGCTCTTACCGCACCGTTTCAGCTCTCCTCCCGGCCGAGGCCGAGGGGGTTTCCTTTTCTGTGGCACTTTCCGTCGCGTCGCCGCGCCCTGCGGTTAGCAGGCACCCTGCCCTGTGGAGTCCGGACTTTCCTCACGCCCGAGGGCGCGCGGCCGTCTGGCCCACTCCGAGTGTGATTCTAGCAGGTAGCGGGCCAGATGCGAGGGGAGAGCCACGACGCGCCCGAATCCGGCGCCACCCGGCGCCGTGGCGGTCAGGAAGCGTCGTGTCGACCCTGCGACCGCAGCTTCGCCCAGGTGTCCTTGAGCGTGAGCGTGCGGTTGAAGACCGGGTGCTCCGGCGTCGAGTCCGGATCGGGGCAGAAGTAGCCGAGCCGCTCGAACTGGACGGTCTGGCCGACGGGCGCCTGGGCGAGCGCCGGCTCCACGTAACACCCCTCAAGGACCGTCTCGGAGGCGGGCTCGAGGTCGTCGAACAGGTCACGACCGTCAGAGCCGGGATACGGGCTCGCGAAGAGGTGGTCGTAGAGCCGGACCTCCGCGGGAACCGCATGCGCCGCTGAGAGCCAGTGCAGGGTGGCCTTGACCTTGCGCCCGTCAGGTGCGCTGCCGCCGCGGGTCTCGGGGTCGTAGGTGCAGCGGATCTCGGTCACGCGACCGTCGGCGTCCTTCACGACATCGGTGCACGTGACGAAGTACGCGGAGCGCAACCTGACCTCCCGGCCAGGTGCGAGACGGAAGAACTTCTTCGGCGGGTCCTCCATGAAGTCCTCGCGCTCGATCCAGAGCTCTCGCGTGAAGGGCACGCTGCGCGTCCCGGCCGAAGGGTCCTCGGGGTTGTTGACGACGTCCATGTGCTCGACGACGCCCCCCGGGAAGTTCTCGATGACGACCTTGAGGGGGTCGAGCACGCCGAACCGCCGCAGCGCGTCGCGATTGAGCACGTCACGCACCGCGTGTTCCAGCATCTCGATCTCAACCACGCTGTCGGCGCGCGCCACGCCGATCATCGCCGCGAACTCGCGGATCCCCTCGGCGGGGAAGCCGCGCCGGCGCAGCCCGGAAAGCGTGGGCATCCGCGGGTCGTCCCAGCCGCGGACGTGACCCTCCTTCACGAGACGCAGCAAGACGCGCTTGGAGAGCACCGTGTGCGTGAGGTTGAGCCGGGCGAACTCGTACTGATGGGGCGTGGACGGGACGGGCAGGTTCTCGATGAACCAATCGTAGAGCGGGCGATGGTCCTGGAACTCGAGCGTGCAGATCGAGTGGGTGATCCCCTCGATGGCGTCTGACTGGCCGTGCGCGAAATCGTACGAGGGGTAGATGCACCAGGCGTCCCCCGTGCGGGGATGCGTCGCGTGCACGATGCGGTACATGACCGGGTCGCGGAAGTTGATGTTGCCGGAGGACATATCGATCTTGGCTCTCAGGACACGGCTGCCGGTCGGGAACTCGCCGTCCCGCATCCGCTCGAAGAGGTCGAGGTTCTCGTCTATGGGGCGGTCGCGCCACGGGCTCTCCGTCCCCGGCTCCGTCAGCGTTCCCCGGTACGCCCTGATCTCCTCGGCGGAGAGGTCGTCCACGTAGGCCTTGCCCTGCTTGATGAGGTAGACGGCCCACTCGTAGAGCTGCTCGAAGTAGTCGGACGCGAAGTAGAGGTGCTCGCCCCAGTCGAATCCGAGCCAGCGCACATCGGCCTCGATGGAGTCGATGTACTCCTGCTCCTCCTTGGTGGGGTTCGTATCGTCGAAGCGCAGGTGGCACCGACCGCCGAACTCGTTCGCGATGCCGAAGTTCAGGCAGATCGACTTCGCGTGCCCGATGTGCAGGTAGCCGTTGGGCTCCGGCGGGAAGCGTGTTACGACGCCGTCGACACGGCCTTCTCGGACATCCGCGGCGACGATCTCGCGGATGAAGTCGGAGCGTTCGGCGGGGGCGGGGGTCTCGTTTTCCATGGGTGCGAAGATAGCACAGTCTCGGAGCATGGCCGAGAGGGGATCGCGCTGCCGCGCCCGCATCATCCGCATGAACGACAACAGGCCCGAGTCGGTGTGACTCAGGCCTGCGAGAGGTCTGGTAGCCCGTACGGGATTCGAACCCGTGATCTCCGCCTTGAGAGGGCGGCGTCCTCGTCCACTAGACTAACGGGCCGTTCATGGCTGGGGTGCTAGGGCTCGAACCTAGACTCTTCGGAACCAGAATCCGACGTGTTGCCAGTTACACCACACCCCATCGCGCCCCAGGCGCTCCTGGGCGCGAATAGGAATCCTACCTGCGGGTCGGGCACGTGTCAACCCGCCCGGGCTACTCGGCGGCCAGTCGCGTGGCTGCTTCGAGCCGTGCGACAGCGCGCTCACGGCCGAGCAGCTCCAGTGACTCGAACAGCGGGGGACTCACGGTGCTGCCGCTGATCGCGACGCGCACGGCCTGGAAGACCTGCTTCGGCTTCAGGCCGAGGCGCTCGGGCACGGCGCGCAGCGCGCTCTCGATCGCCGCCGCTTCGTACGGCTCCACGGCGCCCAGCTCGTGAGCAGCCGTCTCGAGCGCCGCACGAGCGCCCGGGACGCTGAGGACCTTCTCGGCAGCGGACGGATCGATCTCGATGTCGTCGGCGAAGAGGAATGCCACCGCCGGCGGGACCTCCGTGAGGCGCTTGACCCGCTCGGCCACCAAGGGCGCGAGGGACTCGAGCCAGGGGCGGCGCGTCGCCGCGTCTTCGGCACGGAGCAGTCCGGCGTCCACGAGCAACGGCGTCACGCGCTCGGCGAACTCGGCCGGGGAGAGGTCGCGGATGTACACCCCGTTGAGCCATGCGAGCTTCTCCGGATCGAAGACCGCCGGATTCTTGGAGACACGGTCGAACGAGAAGTTGTCCACGAGCGTGGCCGCGTCGAACACGGTCGTCTTGTCATCGAGCGACCAGCCGAGAAGCGCAAGGTAGTTGACGAGCGCCTCGGGGAGGATCCCCTCGTCCCGGTACGCTTCGACCGACGTCGCGCCGTGGCGCTTCGACAGCCGCTTGCCGTCAGAGCCGAGGATCATGCTCAGGTGCGCGAACGTCGGAACGGCCTGGCCGAGCGCCTCGAACACCACGATCTGTCTCGGCGTGTTCGACAGGTGGTCATCTCCGCGGACGACGTGAGTGATCTCCATCGACACGTCGTCGACCACCGTCGCGAAGTTGTACGTGGGCGTGCCGTCCGAGCGCACGACGACGAAATCGTCGAGCGCGTCGGCGGGGAAGGTGACCGTCCCGCGGATGGCGTCGTCAAAGATGACGTCCCCTCGGGACTCAGGCACCGCGATGCGCCACACATGCGGCTCGCCGGAGGCGATGCGCGAGGCGGCCACGGCCGGCTCGAGCGAGCGGCAGGTCCGGTCGTACCCTGCGGGACCGCCCGCAGCGCGGGACGCATCGCGCTTCTCGGCAAGCTCCTCCGGCGAGCAGAAGCAGGGGTAGACGGCTGACGCCTCCTGGAGCCGGGCGAGCGCCTCGTCGTACAGGGGTCCCCGCGCCGTCTGGAAGTACGGCCCGTACGGCCCGCCCGCCTCGGGACCCTCGTCCCAGTCCAGACCGAGCCAGCGCAGGGAGCGGAGGATGGCGGCGGTGTTCTCGGCGGTGGACCGCTCGGGGTCGGTATCGTCGATCCGCAGCACGAAGGCTCCCCCGTTGCGGCGCGCGAACGCCCAGTTGTAGATCGCCGTCCTGGCGCCACCGATGTGCAGGTGGCCGGTGGGGCTCGGCGCGAATCGAACGCGGACAGGCTGGCTCACGGACTTCCCTTCTCTCACACGGCCGGGCAGAGGATCGCTATGCGACGTCTGGCGCGTCCTTCTCGGTCCGACGCAGCAGATACCACGTGATGCCGACAGCGAGGATGAGCACCGCGAGCGCGCCCGCCTTCTCAAGGACCTTCTCGGTGCTCTCGAAGATGACGAGCTTCCGGACGACCGCGACCAGACCCGCCTCGAGCACTGTCCCGACGACGTTCTTGTGCTGCATATAGGCGACCGCGATCCGTATGAGCTCGATGACGATGAAGACGACGAGCACCGTGTCGATCGTGCGCGTGATGCCTTCCGGCGTCATGAACCCCTCGGCGAGGGTGACCTCGTACATCTTGATCACGATGTCGACGACGCCGAGCGCGGCGAGGATGACAAGGAGGCCGGCGACGGCGCCCTCGATGTACAGCGTCGCGCGGTCGAGCAGCTGAGACGGCTTCATGGCACCTCCCGGATCGTTCTGCGGTCGCACCACTATACCGCGTCGTCGCACGCTTGGCAGTCACGGCGGGGCGTGCTATGGTGCGTTCGTTCTCATCACGAGGCAGCGCTCAGGCGCTGCAGAGGGTCGAGGGACCGCACCCGACGACACCCCGGCAACCGACGCGAAAGCGGCGCACGGTGCCACATTGCGGCAGACGGATACGTCTGGAAGATGAGGGAATAGCGAGGCGCGTGTGCGCCATGCCGAGGTCCCTTGTCTGTCCGGGCAAGGGGCTTTTCTCTTGCCCGGGACCGAAGGATCAAGCCCGGTGCTGCCGGGCCGGAGAGTGAGGAGCGTCAATGGCCGAGCGCGAGTACCTGTTCACCTCGGAGTCCGTCACCGAGGGACACCCCGACAAGATGTGCGACCAGATCTCGGACGCGATCCTCGACGCGATCATCACGCGCGAGGGCGAGCTTGCCGAGGAAGGCTATGTGACCGACAAGGGGTCAGCCGCATCTCCTGACTACGTCCGCGTCGCGTGTGAGACGCTGACCACCACCGGACTCATCGTGGTCGCCGGCGAGGTCCGCACGCACGCCTATGTGGACATCCCCACGATCGTCCGACACGCCGTGAAGGACATCGGCTACACGCGCGCCAAGTACGGTTTCGACTACGAGACATGCGGCGTCGTGACCGCCATCCACGAGCAGAGCCCCGACATCGCGCAGGGTGTCGACGAGGCGTACGAGATCAAGCACGGCGACACGGACCCGCTCGACCGCATCGGCGCTGGCGACCAGGGCATGATGTTCGGCTACGCATGCACAGAGACTTCGCAGCTGATGCCCGCGCCCATCTACCTCGCGCACCGCTTGGCCGAGCGTCTCACCGCCGTCCGCAAGGCGGACGTGATCGATTACCTCAGGCCCGATGGCAAGACGCAGGTCACCGTCCGCTACGAGGATGACAAGCCGGTCGCCGTGGAGAAGATCCTCATCTCCACGCAGCACGCCGACGGCGTCGACATCGAGAACCTGATGCGACCGGACCTCATCGAGCACGTGATCGAGCCGGTCTTCGCGCTCGAGGAGCTTGAGTGGGAGGGCGCTGAGATCTACGTCAACCCCACCGGCCGCTTCGTCATCGGCGGACCCATGGGAGACTCTGGTCTGACGGGCCGCAAGATCATCGTCGACACCTACGGCGGCATGGGTCGCCACGGCGGCGGCGCCTTCTCGGGCAAGGACTGCACCAAGGTCGACCGGTCAGCGGCGTACGCGGCACGGTGGGTCGCCAAGAACGTCGTCGCCGCGGGCCTCGCAGAGCGGTGCGAGATCCAGCTCGCCTACGCGATCGGCGTCGCGCACCCGCTCTCTGTGCTCGTCGAGACGTTCGGCACGGCCACAGTGGACCCGCGCGCCATCGAGAAGGCCGTCAACGAGGTGTTCGACCTGCGTCCCGGCGCGATCATCCGCGACCTCGACCTTCGTCGTCCGATCTACCGCAAGACGGCGGCGTACGGGCACTTCGGGCGAGACGACGGCGACTTCACGTGGGAGCGCACCGACCGCGTGGACGCGCTGCGCGCAGCGATCGGCTGATCCCGTCAGAGCAGTCATACGGAGCCCGTCGGCACGATGTCGGCGGGCTCCGCTATGCTTCGACTCATGGATGAGATCACGCCCATCCCAGGCTACGCCCGTGTAGTGGTCGACCTGCCCACGCGCGCGCTCGACGCGCCGCTCGACTACGCCGTCCCCAGCGCGCTCGACGCGCGCGCGGTGATCGGCGCGCCCGTGCTGCTCCCGCTCGGGGCGGGTGCCGCGATCGGTTTCGTGGTCGGTCGGATGGCCGAGACCGAGCTTCAGGACGTCCGACCCATCGCCGACGTCCTCGGCCCCGCCGTGTTCTCTCCGGGCGCGGTTCGTACCGCTGGGTGGATCGCTCAGGAGTACCATGCCCCGCTCGCTGAGGCGCTCCGGCTGTTCCTGCCCCCGGGCGGCGCGCCCACCCTTCAGCGTGGTTGGCGCGACGTCGAGACAGGGGAGACGATCTGGGACGATGACCTCTCCCCGGCCGAGTCGCGCCGTCTGGCTCGTCGGAACCGTGCACGCTCTGCCGAGCGCACCTACCGGCTGAAGCCGCCTGCCGCTCGGCCCGCCACCGAGCGCGTCGTCTCGCTCGTCGCGGACGCCACGTTCGCACCCGCCGCCAACGCAACGCTCCAGCGCGCCGTGCTCGACGCGCTCGTCGCCGGTCCCGTCACCGCACCGGAGCTGCGGGCTGCTCTCGGCCATGTGGACGGGGCCCTGCGACGGCTCGAGGAACTCGGCGTCGTGAAGGTCGAAGAGCGCCGTCGCGTGCGGGGACCGGACGCGCGCGCCTACGCAGCGCCGCGACACGAGCGGCTCTCGGAGGGCCAGGCGGACGCGCTCGAGGCTATCCGCACGGCGTCCCCGGGCGACGTGGTGTTGTGCGACGGCGTCACGGGCTCCGGAAAGACGGAGGTGTACCTCCGCGCGATCGAGGACGCGGTGGCCGGAGGCGGCCGCGCCATCGTGCTGGTCCCGGAGATATCGCTGACGCCGCAGACGGTGGGTCGCTTCAGGAGCCGTTTCGGCGACCGCGTCGCCGTCCTTCACAGCAGGCTCTCCCCGGGAGAGCGCTTCGACCAATGGCAACTCGTCATGGAGGGCGTGGTCGACGTCGTGGTCGGTGCGCGCTCCGCGCTGTTCGCTCCCGTCGAGGGGTTGCGTCTCGTGATCATCGATGAGGAGCACGAGCCCTCGTACAAGCAGTCGAGCACGCCGCGCTACCATGCGCGAGAGGTCGCCGAGACCATCTGCCGCGATCGCGGGGCCGTGCTCGTGCTGGGCTCGGCCACGCCGAGCATGGAGAGCCTGCACCGGGCCGAGACGGGACGGTATCGTCGCATCGCGTTGCCGGAACGTGTCGGCGGCGGTCGACCGCCCGCTGTCACGATCGTCGACATGGGGGCCGAGTTCTCCGACGGCCATCGCTCCATGTTCTCCCGACCTCTGCTCGAGGGACTCGGCCGCGTGGCCGAGGACGGCGCCAAGGCCGTGCTCTTCCTCAATCGAAGGGGGTATGCATCCTTCCTCCTTTGCCGCGAATGCGGCTTCGTCCCCCGATGTGAGAGCTGCTCGGTATCGCTTACGTACCATGACACCACTCGAACCCTCGTCTGCCATCACTGCGGTGCCACGCACCCCGCGCCCGTGACGTGCCCTCGCTGCGGAAGCGCGTACCTGCGCCGCTTCGGGGCGGGAACGCAGCGCGTCGAAGAGGAACTCGCCTCGCTCTTCCCGGCTCTGCCCGTCGTCCGCATGGACGCCGATACGACGACGGGGAAGGGCGGACACGAGCGCGCGCTTGCACGCTTCGAAGCAACGGGGTCCGGCGTGCTGCTCGGCACGCAGATGGTGGCCAAGGGACTCGACTATCCCGACGTCGTCCTCGTCGGTGTGTTGAATGCTGACACCACGCTGCATGTGCCGGACTTCCGCGCGGCGGAGCGCACGTTCCAACTCCTGGAGCAGGTCTCCGGGCGGGCCGGACGCGGCGAGGCACCCGGCACGGTCGTGATCCAGACGTACTGGCCCGAGCACCCCGCGATACGTGCAGTGGCCGAACGCGACCCCGGACTGCTCCTGCAGTCAGAGCAGGCCGACCGCCGCCCGCTCGGCTACCCGCCGTTCGGACGCCTCTGTAACGTCATCGTGACGAGCGGCGCCCTGCGTGAAGCACGGGCGGCCTCCGCCGAGGTCGCCCGTGCTCTTGCGGCCGGGCTTCCGGACGACTGGACGGTGATCGGACCGGCGCCGGCACCGCTCGCTCGTCTGAAGGGCCGCCATCGCTGGCACGTCCTCGTGAAGGCGTCCCCTGACGCGCCGGTCGCCGCAGCGGTCGGTCCGGTCGTCGATGCGATCCGGGTGCCTGAGGGGACGTCCGTCGTCGTCGACGTGGATCCCATCGAGCTCGTCTGAAGCGCTTCGGCCCCCGTTGTGAGGCTTGGTACAATACCGGTGAGCGGCATCGCCTTTGCTATGCCCTCATCCGAACTCGCCGATTGGAATGTGGAGATGCGCGTGCTGACCCATCCGGACCCCGCTCTGAAGCAGAAGGCAGCGGATGTCGACCCGAAGACCGATGGAGGTCTGCGGGCGCTCGTTCGCGCCATGGCCGAGGCGATGTACGAGCATCAGGGCGTCGGGCTCGCCGCGCCGCAGATCGGCATCCAGAAGCGCGTCATCGTCTTCGATGTCGACGACGAGCTGCACGCGCTCTGCAACCCCGAGATCATCGAGCGCTCCGAGGAGACGGAACTGGACGAGGAGGGGTGCCTGTCGGTCCCGGGCATCTCGGTTCCTATCGAGCGGAGCCAGCGCATCGTATGTGTCGGCCTCACGCTCGAGGGCGAGGAGGTGACCGTGGACGCTGAGGGTTTCGTCGCCCGCGTCATCCAGCACGAGACCGATCATCTCGATGGCGTTCTGATCCTCGACCGGGTGCAGGGAGAGGCCCGCAAGGCCGCGCTGCGGACGTACAACGAGGTGCATTCCACCGAGGGTCGCTAGCGCCGGAAGAGGGGGAGCATGGACGTCGTATTCATGGGGACCCCCCGGTTCGCGGTCCCGTCGCTCGAGGCGCTCGTCAGTGCGCATCGCGTTCTCGGCGTGTTCACGCAACCGGATCGCCCGTCGGGTCGCGGTCGACGCCCCGCGCCGCCCCCCGTCAAACACGCTGCCGCTGCCGCGGGCCTTCCCGTCTATCAGCCGGAGTCGCTCCGCGACCCGGCGGTGACCGGCACCCTCGCCGCGCTCCGACCCGATGTCATCTGCGTGGCCGCATACGGCAGGATCCTGCCCCGCGAGGTCCTCGGCATCCCCGCCCACGGCTGCATCAACGTCCACGCCTCGCTGCTGCCGCGCTACCGCGGCGCGGCGCCTATCGAGCGCGCCATCCTCGCAGGTGACGAGGTCACCGGCGTCAGCATCATGCGGATGGAAGAGGGCCTCGATACGGGACCCTACGCATCACAGGTGCCCGTTCCGATCGAAGACCTCACCGCCGACGAGCTCGCGGACGTTCTCGCCGCCGCGGGCGCCGAGGCGCTGGTGGCGACGCTGGCCGCGATCGCCACCGGCACCGTCAGCTGGACCCCCCAGGACGAGTCACAGGCGACGTACGCGCCCAAGATCACCGCCGAGGATGTCGCGCTCTGCCCCGACCTCGACGTCGCCACAGCGCTACGCAGGATCCGGGCGTCTTCGCGCAGGGCGCCAGCGCGGCTGCGTGTCGGCGATACGTGCATGACCGTGGCCGCCGCGCAGGCCTCGGACACGACGCTCCCGATGGGGTCCGTGCAGGCCGGTCCCGGCGGGCTTGTCGTGGGCTTCTCCGACGGTGGCGTCGAGCTGACCGTCGTGAGGCCTGCCGGCCGCGCGAGCATGAGCGGAGACGCGTGGTCGTGCGGCGCGCGTCTCGACGACTCCGCCGAGTGGACGGCGCTCTGACATGCCCCTGGACCCGGCTCGAGCGTCCGCGCTCTCGGCCCTCTCGGCCATCCGGAGACGCGACGCGTTCGCCCGGCAGGTCGTGGACGAGGAGGTCGCCCGCGCCGGGCTCCCCACCGTCCAGGCGGCGTTCGCGCGTCGCCTCGCTTTCGGCGTCATCGCGGCCGAGGGAACGCTTGACGAGGCGCTCGGCGAGCACGCCACGCTTCCGGCACGGCTCGAGCCGCGCCTCCTCGACATCCTGAGGCTCGGTGCCTACGAGCTCCTGTTCGCCCGGACGCCCGCGCGGGCCGCGGTCGATCAGGCGGTCACCGCCGCGCGCACGGTCCGTCCTCAGGCCACCGGGCTCGTCAACGCCGTCCTGCGTCGACTCTCGGAGCACGCAGCCGACTTCCCGTGGGGCGACCCGGGTTCCGACACTGCCGCACTTGCGCGGTCGACCGCCCATCCGCTCTGGCTCGTCGAGCTCCTCATCGATGACCTCGGGTTGTCGGCGGCGACGGAGATGCTCACCGCCGACCAAGAACCGGCTCCGCTCTACGCGCGCCTCAACCCATTTCGTGCTTCTGCCGAGGAGTGCCTCCGGCGCCTTGTAGACGACGGGGCCGAGCCCGCCGCGTCGCCGCCCGACGATCTCGCCGTGGTGTGCCGTAAGGGCGCAGCGGCGGTCCGCGGAAGCGCGACCGCTGCCGGCTATGCGGTGATCACCGACGCCGCCGCCCAGCTCGCGCCGGTGGTCCTCGCCCCCGACCCTGGAGCGTCGGTGCTCGAGGTCGCGTCAGGACGCGGCACCAAGACGTTCGGCGTCCAGTCAGTCGCGGCGCGCCGGGGAGGGCCGGTCCGCGTCACGAGCGTGGATGTGCACGCGTTCAAGGCCGGCATCCTCGAGCGGCGCATGACCGAGCTCAGGGTTCCAGGGGTCACCGCGGTGACCGTCGATGCCACCGATGCCGGGGAGCTCGCCCGCCTGGGAAGCTTCGACTTCGCCCTGATCGACGCGCCGTGCACCGGTATCGGGTCGCTGCGCCGCCATCCTGACAAGCGCTGGCGCCTCGACCCGGGTGATCCCGCGCGACTCGCCGAGCTGCAGGGCGCACTCATGTCCTCGGCGGCCTCCGTTGTCCGGCCGGGCGGCGTTATGGTGTACTCTACCTGCACGGTCACCCGCAGTGAGAACGAGGATGTCGTCTCGGCGTTCCTCGCGGAGACCGACGGCACGTGGGAGCTCGAACCGGTGGAATCCTTCGTGGCCGGGGAGTGGGGAAGGTTCATCACCGACAGCGGATGCTTTCAATCATGGCCGACGCTCGGAGGCCCTGACGGTCACTTCGTGGCACGCCTGAGACGCGTCTCATGACGATCGACGGAACACGTCCCGAGGGAGGAGAAGCGACATGCGCAACACGCGTATCGTAGAGATGCTTGAGGTCACCGAGGCCGCGGCGCTGGCTGCAGCGCGGTGGATGGGCAAGGGGGACAAGCACTCGGCTGACCGCGCTGCGGTCGAGGCGATGCGCGAGGCCTTCGACATCCTCGAGATCAGCGGCGAGATCGTCATCGGGGAGGGCGAGCGCGACGAGGCCCCGATGCTCTACATCGGAGAGAAGGTCGGCGGCGGCGGCGAGCCTATCGACATCGCCGTGGACCCGCTTGAAGGCACGAACCTCACCGCATACGGGCAGCCGAACTCGCTTGCCGTCCTCGCGTTCGGACCAAAGGGCACGCTGCTGAACGCACCCGACACCTACATGTGGAAGATCGCCACCGGCCCCGCCGCGGCAGGCGCTGTCCACATCGACGCCACTCCCACCGAGAACGTCCGCAACGTGGCGAAAGCCCTGAGCCGTCCCGTCGAGGACATCGTAGTCTGCGTCCTCGACCGAGACCGGCACGCCGACCTGATCGCCGAGGTTCGTCAGACGGGCGCCCGGATCCGGCTGATCTCCGACGGGGACGTCTTTGGCGCGGTGGCCACCTCCATCGAAGGCACCGGCATCCACCTGTACATGGGAGCGGGTGGGGCACCGGAGGGCGTGCTCGCCGCCGCGGCGATGAAGTGCATCGGCGGGACGTTCATGGGTCGGTTCGGCTTCCGCAACGACGAGGAGCGGGCGCGCGCCGAGAAGATGGCGCGTTGCGACATCGATGGTGTGCTCGACATGGACTGCCTGGTCAACACAGATGAGGCGGCCTTCATCGCCACCGGCGTCACCGACGGGGAGATGCTGCGCGGTGTGAAGTACTTCGGTCAGGGCGCTCGCACGCACTCCGTCGCCATGGACGGCAAGACGGGTACCGTGCGTTTCATCGAGACCGTGTATCGAACCGGCGCCGAGCGCTTCTGGGTCCGCATGGACTGACACAGCGCCGAGCGGTGTGCGTGCACAAAGGCCCCCGTCACCGGGGGTCTTTGTTCGTACGTGACGCCGTGACGGTCGCTATGGCTTGTCCCCGGACGCCGCCGGACAAGACGCGCACCCCTCGGATCCGGCGCTCGGGCAAGCCGGGGCTGATCCCGTGGAGCTCGCGGCGCCATCGCCCGACGCTCGATAGTCGGTGTTGTGGAATCCGCTGCCCTTGAAGACGACCCCGACGGGCGTGAAGACGCGCTTGGTCTCGCCTCCGCACCCGGGGCAGCAGACAGGGGAGCCGTCCCCGATGGGACGGTTGATCTCGAACGTCGCGTCGCAGTCGCGGCAGCGATAGTCGTACGTGGGCATCAGCGACCTCCGGGGGTCTCTGGCGGGACGGCGGTACCGTACGATACCGTCCCACAGGCGCGGGTCGCAAGCCCCGTGGCCATCTCTGCAGGTCACCACGGGTATTCGGCATCGCAGTTGCTATACTCGCAGCATGAGCGAACGACCTCGCAGAAGACCGCTGGTGCCGCGGTGGCTCGTCCCGTCGGTCCTGGCTGTGATCATCATCCTCTCAAGTGCTGCCGCCCTCGGCGTGTGGCGGTATCGATCGTCGCTACGCGCTGTGCCGGACGTGAGCGGCCTTCCGCTCGCGGTGGCGAGCGATAGCCTCGCGCTCTCCGGACTGGCGATGGCCGAGGGTCGTCGCCAGTTCTCCGTGGAGGTCCCGGAAGGCAGCGTCGTCAGCCAGAGTCCCGCCGCGGGCACGTCGGTCAGACGTGACACTGTCGTCACGGTGATCGTATCGGCCGGCTCTGAGACCTTCGCGATGCCCGACGTCATCGGGCGCGACCTCGAAGGCGCCACGTCTCTGCTGTCCCAGCGTGGCCTGACCGTCGTGCTCGACAGGCGCACATCCACGAGCCCCGAAGGCACCGTCCTCGAGTCGTTTCCCGCTCCGGGCGGCGACGTCCGCACGGGAGACGCGGTCCGGTTGACCGTAGCCGCCAAGTCGCTCGATGCATCGGTCCTGTTGCCGTATGACCTGGAGGGCCTCGTCTTCGGCATCGATCCGGCACCCGGGCCCACCGACGATGCCACTGACCTGGCGCTCGACGTCGCGCGCAGACTGCAGGCCCTCTTGGAGGCCTCCGGTGCGCGCGTCGTCCTGACACGCTCCGCAGTGTCCTCGGCCACAGCGGGTGCCGACCGTGTCGATACGCTCATGGCGGCCGACACCATCGCCAACGTGGGGCTGGTCGTTGTTCTGCGTGAGCCCCCGGGTGTCATCATCCTCGCCGCCTCGTCGCAGGAAGCGAGCGTCGCCACTGCCGCTACCGACCTGGCTGCCACGATGACGACCGCCGCGCGGCTCCCCGGGCTCAGCGTCCTGCCTCCCGGGTCGCGTTCAGACGACGTGCTCAGCGCGGTCCGATCGCCCGGCGTGCGGGTGAGCCTCGGTGCGCTCGAGGATCCGGCGGATGCCTCGCGCCTGGCCGACCCCGCGTGGGGAGATACCATAGCCCGTTCCCTCTACCGCGCCCTGGGCGTTACCTATGGCGGAGAGTGACCGCTCCGGTCATGTACACTAGTGCGGTATGAGCCGCATGCGGATGGTGATGATGGGTTCGAGACAAGGACGACTGATACTCGCCGTGACCATGGTCGTGGCGCTCATGATGCCGGCAGTCGCCTTCGGCGCGAAGTCCGAGGTGTCGCAGCTCAAGGACAAGCTCGCCTCGCTCCGCGCCGAGGCGAAGCGCGCCGGTGACGCATACTCCGATTCGTACTGGGAGCTCGACAAGACCAAGGCCGAGCTGGCACAAACGGACAAGGAGCTTGCTGAGACCAGGCAGCAGTTGGCCGAAGCGCAAGCTCGTCTCGGCGAGCGCGTCAACGAGATGTACCGACGGGGGAGCAGCGAGTACATCGCGCTCCTGCTCACGAGCGACGACCTGGACGACATCCTCATGCGTGTCGAGTACATGCAGCGCATCGGCGAGCATGACGCGGACGTGATCGCCGAGGTCGAGTCGTTGCAGGCACAACTCGAGGAACGGCGCGCCGCGGTTCTCGAGCTCAAGGAGCAGCAGTCCAAGGAGGCCGCAGACCTCAAGAAGCGCGCGGATGCGCTCGAGTCGAAGCTCAAGAGCACCCAGGCCGAGTACGACAAGGCGCTCGCCGACCTCGAGGCCGCGCTGAAGCGCGAGGCTGCGAAGAGTGGCGTGACCTATAGCCCGGGCTCCAATGGCATGGTCTTCCCGGTCCGCGGCACCTACTACTACACCGATACGTGGGGTGCCGCCCGCTCAGGCGGCAGGTCCCACAAGGGCACGGACATCATGGCACCGCATGGCACGCCGACCGTCGCCGTCATGGCCGGTACGGTACGCGCCAAGTCCAACAGCCTCGGCGGGCTCACGATCTGGCTCACCGGCACCAACGGCTGGGCGTTCTACTACGCGCACCTGCAGAGCTATGCTGTCCGCTCCGGACGGGTCACTGCCGGACAGGTGATCGGCTACGTCGGAAGCACCGGCAACGCCAGCGCCAGCGCTCCACATCTCCATTTCGAGATCCACCCCAACGGGGGAGCGGCGGTCAACCCGTATCCGTATCTGAGGGCCATGGAGAAGTAGCCGGTTGCGCCGCGAGCGGCGGCATGCCACCATAGCGGCGTCACAACCGTATCGGGAGCTGCGTGAGCGGCTGAGAGGCGACGCGACGTCGCGACCGAACGACTGGACCGATAATGCGGACCAGCATAACGGTATCCGGGGCACTGCCCCCCTCAGGTCCCCACGCTCTTCCCGTACCGCGCCTGCGGTACACCGGAAGGGAGAGCACCATGACTGAGTCGCGTACACGGATCCTCACCGAGATCGCGCTCACGATCGCACTGGCCGCCGTCCTGAATGCGTTGAAGCTCTGGCGCATGCCCCAGGGAGGCACGATCTCCCTCGTCATGCTGCCGCTCTTCGTGCTCGCCGTGCGGCGGGGCCCCATTGTGGGTCTGGTGGCCGGAGCGCTGTACGGGGTGGTGGACTTCCTCATCGACCCGTACCCACCCGTACACTGGGCGCAGTATCTCCTCGACTACCCCGTCGCATACCTCATGTGCGGGCTTTCGGGGATCGCTGCACCCGCGTGGCGCAACGCCGTCGAACGCGGACGCCAGGCGCGCGCGGTCTGGACCAGCGTCGTCCCCGCCATCGCCCTCGGGGCCACAGCGCGCTGGGGCGTCCACTGGCTTTCAGGAGTGGTCTTCTTTGGTGCATACGCTCCCGAAGGTCAGCCCGTGTGGCTCTACTCCCTCGTGTACAACTCGTACGTGCCGCTCTCAGCCATCCTCTGTGCCACCGCCGCCCTCGCAGTGCTTCCGGTCCTCTCGCGTGTGGTCCCGGTCGCTGGATCGAGGCAGGGATGACACGCTGTCTGATCGTCGGCGCGTCACCCGCTCTCGGCTCGGCTGAGGTCGTGGCGTCCCTCGTGCCCTGGGCAGACATCGTGATCGCCGCCGACGCCGCAGGGGAGTGGTTGCTCGACAATGGGATCAGGCCCGACGTCGTGGTGGGAGATTTCGACTCCGCCCGACCGGGCGCGGTTGAGCGCCTGGAGGCAGCACACGTCCCGACGACGAAAGCCCCCATCGCGAAGGACGCCTCCGACCTCGACCTGTGCGTCGATCACGCACGGCGCCGCGGCGCCGACGAGATCGTCTTCACCGCCTGCCTCGGGGGACGCCTCGATCACACGCTCGCTAATCTCGGTGCCCTCGCTCGCTGCGCGGATCTGCGGGCGCGTCTCGTCGAGCCGTCGCTCACCATCCACGCCCTCGAGGGCACGCATCGTCCGGGCGTACGGCTCCGGGTGGCTCCCGGCACCCCGGTCGCGTGCGTGGCCGTGACCCCCTGCGATGGCGTCGTCCTCGAGGGACTGCGCTACCCGCTCTCAGGCGCGCGGCTCGAGCCGCTCTCGTCGCTCGGTATCAGCAACGAGGCGGTCGCCGATATCGTCACGATACGCGTTGGAACGGGTACGCTGCTGGTGATGACGACCGGCCCTGCGAGCGTGTCGACGCCAGGCGCACTATAGTGATACATCCGTGCTGCCGATAAGCGACGTATGCGGCCCGCCGAGGCCGCACGCTCGCGCACGACGGTCGGAGACGGATGTCGCAGCAAGGTCACAGCCCGGGCGGACACCGGCGCGCCGCATCATCTCTTGCGGTGGGTCTGGCGGCTGCCGCCTTCGGAGGTGCCGCGGTCGTGCTGCCATCGCCTGCGCTGGGAGTCCTTGCCGCCATATGTACGGCCGCCTTCATCGTGCTGGTCGCCCCGGCGTTCTCGCGTGGAGCTGCGCGCCCGACGGCCGCCGCTCCCGCTCGATCCGACGCAGCGGCCCCGGTCGTCGATGAGTCCCTCGCTCCCGAGCACGTCTTGCGCACGCTCATGCGCTCCGTCGGGTCCGACGTCCATCCGGTCTCGGCTCACCTCTGGCTCGTGGATGAGTCGTCCGGGACGCTCCGGCCCATAGCGGCCGTGGGACCGATGGGCCCGACCCAGGCGCCGGTATCGCTCGACGGCGACGATGTGATGGCACGGGTCGCTCGCGACGATGCGCGCCTCTTCGAGGAGATCGCCACCGTCCGAGCGCCGGGCGACGAGTCGCGGACGATCGCGCGCTACGCGTTCCCCTTGCACGCGGGGGGCGCCACCGGCGTCGCCGGCATCGATCTCTCGGGCTCCGCCGTCGATGATCCCGCCTCGCTTGATGCGCTGGTCGCGTGCGTGCGCCCGGCACTCCACGGGGCGCTCGCGCTCCATGTGGCCGAGAGCGAGACGGAGCTCGCCCGTTCGCTGATCGAGGCTGCACGCGACCTAAGCCGCAGACTTGACCCCGATGAGGTTCTTTCGACGGCCATGGAGCGCGCCCTGCGACTCTGCGATGCCGCCACGGCGAGCGTGATGCTCCTCGAAGCGACGACTGAACGGCTCGTCATCGTTCAATCGCATGGCCTGCCCGCCGATGTCGTCAAGGAGACCTCGATCGCATCAGGTGAAGGCATCGCCGGTTGGGTGCTCGCCACCGGCCAGCCCCTGCTCATCGAAGACCTGCCCGCCCGTCAGCAGCGCGGGATCCGTCGCCATGGCGTGCGCTCCGCCGTGTCCGTCCCCATCGGAGATGACGACGGTATCCTCGGCGTCCTGAACGTCGGCAGCAAGTCGTTCCCGTCTCGCTTCACGGACTCTCACCTGCGCGCGCTGGAGACGCTCGGCAAGCAGACCGCCGTCGCATTCCGCAACGCCCGCGCCGTCGCGTCCTCCCGGGACCTCTACTTCGATACCCTGCGCGCGTTGGCCCTCGCCATGGAGACGAAGGACCCCTACGCCGCAGGCGGTACCGATCGCGTCGTGGATCTCGCGATGGCTATCGCCGCCAGCTTCGGGCTTGAGGAGGAGCACCTCGAAGCGCTGCGGATCGCATCGCTGCTCCACGACATCGGGATGTCGCAGGCGGGGGAGTCAGTCCTTACCGAACAGCGCCCGTTGTCCACGGTCGAGCGCGCACTGCTCAAGATGCACCCGCAGATCGCCGCCGAGATCCTGACCGAGGCGCCCGCGCTGCGCAGCGTGGTGCCGATCGTGTATCACCACCACGAGTGGTTCGACGGGGAGGGGTATCTCGGGGGCATCGCCGGCGAGTCCATCCCTCTTGGAGCGAGGATCCTCGCGGTGGCCGACGCCTATGTCGCGATGACCTCGGAGCGGCCATACCGCAGCGCCATGCGCCCCGATCAGGCCCTCGCCGAGATCAACGACAAAGCAGGGACCCAGTTCGACCCATCCGTGGTCGACGTCCTCAACGACGTCCTCAAGGGTGGGCGGAACCGGGTCCCTGGTTACGGCACGTGACGTTCGGTCAGCCGCGCTGGACCTTGCCCGCTTTCAGGCACTTGGTGCAGACGTTCTTCTTCTTCTTCGTGCCGTCCACGACCACCGTCACACGCTGGATGTTCGGGTAGAACATCCGGTTCGTGACGCGGTGCGAGTGGCTGACGTTGCGCCCGGCGGTCGGCTTCTTGCCGCAGACGCTGCAGACCTGGGACATCTGTCGATCTCCTCACATATCACTGCGTCCGGTGCCGGACGCGCATGGGCGAAAAGCGCACACATACTACCATGTGCCAACGAGCCGAAACAACCACTCCGACGCCCGATGTGAACTCAACGTTTCCGCTATACTGGTCTGATTTTGGACGAGCGTGTTCCGAGGAGGACCCCGTAATGACGGACGCGGTCAAGGGCACAGTCACCATCGCGAACGATGTCCTCGCCGATATCGCCGGCTTCGTCGCCCTCGAGTGCTACGGCGTCGTCGGTATGGCGAGCCCGTCGCTCAAGGACGGCGTCGCGCAGCTTCTCTCCGGCGACAAGCTCCGCAAGGGCGTCGTCATCAACAATGAGGACGACAAGCACGTCACGGTCGATCTCTACATCGTCGTCGAACACGGGACCAACCTCGCCGAGGTCTCCCGCAACCTCGTCGACCGCGTGCGCTACGCGCTCACGCACGACGCCGATGTCCAGGTGACGGACATCAACGTCCACGTTCAGGGCATCAAGGTCCGCAAGTAACCCGGGAGAGGGCATGACCGACCATCCGAATCGACCGTCGGCCGCGCTGCTCGTCGCGGCCGCAGCCGAGGCTCTCAAGGCCCGCAAGGAAGACATCAACAAGCTGAACGTCTTCCCGGTGCCCGATGGCGACACCGGCACGAACATGTCACTGACCATGGACGCGGTGATGACGGATCTCGACGCGCTTGCGCCCCAAGCCTCGCTCGCCGATGTATGCCGCGCGATCACCCACGGCTCGCTCATGGGCGCACGCGGGAACTCGGGCGTCATCTTGAGCCAGATCCTCCGCGGCCTCTGCGAGGTCGTCGGGGAGTGCGCGCAGCTCGGTCCCCAGGCGGTGGCGGACGCGCTCGAGCGCGCACAGAAGGTCGCCTTCCAGGCGGTCCGCAAGCCGGTCGAGGGCACGATGCTCACCGTGCTCAAGGACGCCGCGAAGGTCGCTCGCGTGGGTGCGGACGCCGGCTCGACCACCGATGAGCTGCTCGACAGCGTGGTCCAGGCCGCGTACGAGTCGGTCCGCCGGGGTCCGGAGCTCCTGCCGGTCCTCAAGGAGAACGGCGTCGTCGATGCCGGCGGCTACGGTCTGGCCGTGCTGGCCGAGGGCTTCGTCGCCGGCCTTGAGGGCCACGAGTTCAAGGAGCGCGACATCCAGCTCACCGAGGCTACGCTCGCCGTGCAGCCCGAGAACGACTGGGACGACGAGGAGTACCTGTACTGCACCGAGTTCCTCCTTCACGGCGCGGATGCCGAGAAGGGCATCATCGACGACTTCATCTCCAACGCCGGCGGTTCTGAGCTCGTGGTGGGCGACGCCGAGACCTACAAGATCCACGTCCACACCGACGACCCGGGCGCCGTGCTCGCCTGGGCGACCTCGATGGGCGAGGTATCGGAGGTCCACATCAACAACATGCGGCGTCAGACCGCCGAGCGGACCCGCCAGCTTAAGGCCGAGGATGCGGCCCCCGCCAAGCCCATCGGCTTCGTAGCGGTCGCGGCGGGCGATGGCCTTGCCGAGATACTCCGCAGCCTCGGCGTCGATGAGGTCGTCAGCGGGGGACAGACCATGAATCCGTCGACCGCCGAGCTCCTCGAGGCAGCGCAGCGCGTGGACGCAGCGTCGGTGATCATCCTTCCCAACAACAAGAACATCATCATGGCCGCGCAACAGGTTGCGGGCTTGCACGACCGTCCCGTGATCGTCGTTCCGACGACCTCGGTGGCCGAGGCCTTCTCGGCGATGCTCGCCTACGACGGCGCGTCCACCGCTGCTGAGGACGTCGCCGCCGCCATGACCGATGCCGCCTCGCTCGTGCGAACCGGCGAGGTCACGACCGCGATCAAGGACTCCAAGGGCAAGGCCGGTCCCATCAAGGCCGGCCAGGTGATCGGCATCTACGACCACGAGATCGAGATCGTCGGAGAGGACGTCGCCGACGTCGCGCTCCGGCTTCTGGAAGTGATCGCCGAGGATGCCGAGACGCTCACCGTGCTTGCCGGAGCCGACCTCACCGACGAGGACTCCGACCGGATCGTCGCTGCGGCCGCCGAGGCCTACCCTGACCTGGAGATCGAGGTGCATCGCGGCGACCAGCCGCTCTACCCCGTCATTCTCTCAGTCGAATGACCGACGAAGGGATCGCCATGGGCAAGATCGGGATCGTCTGTGACAGCACCTGCGACCTTGGCCCCAAGTGGTTGGCCGACCACGACGTCGTCATGGTGCCGCTGAAGGTGCTCTTCGGAGACACCACGTACCTCGACTGGATCGACATCACGCCGGAGACCTTCTTCGACAAGCTCGCCGCTGCGCCTGATCTCCCTAAGACATCGCAGCCCACCCCCGGCGAATTCGCCGAGGTCTACCAGTCGCTGGCCGACGACGGATGCACGGGCATCGTCTCGATCCACATCACTGCCCCGCTCTCGGGCACGTATGAGTCAGCGATGATGGCAGCAGCCAACGCCCCCGTTCCGGTCCGGGTCATCAACACCCGCATCGTGACCGCGGGGGAAGGGCTCGTCATCAAGGCGGCGCTTCGCGCACGTCAAGCGGGAGGCGATCTCGACGCCATCGCGCAGGCGGCGGAGCACGTCGTCGACAACCTGCGCCTGCTCTTCGCGCTCGACACCCTGGATTACCTCGTGAAGGGCGGTCGGGCCGGCAAGGCGCAGGGACTCGCGGCCTCGCTCCTCAACATCAAGCCCGTCCTGACGTTCAATACCGAGGGGACCATCGAGCCGTTCAAGAAGGTCAAGGGCACCAAGAAGGCGATCGCCGAGATGGCAGCCCAGGTGGCGGCCGACTCGGTCGACGGCCCGGTGCGACTGGCGATCCTCCACTCCATTGCTCCGCACCTCGTGGACGAGCTGCATGCGGCCCTGGACGCAGCGGGCGCTCGCTACGAGTACGACGCCGACTACGAGTGCGGAGCGGTCATCGGCACGTACGCCGGCCCTGGCGCCGTCGGCCTGGCGTACTACCCGCTCTAGGAGTCCCATGTCCGAGGCCGAGCGACGCGCGGCTGCGCTGGCCGCGGCCGAGGCCCCGGTCGTCGACGTACGTCTTGTCGATGACCGACGGGCCGAGGCGCTCGCCCGCCTGGGCGTCTCGACCGTCCGCGACCTGCTGCACCACGTCCCCTTCCGCTACCTGGACCTCTCGGCACGTGCGACCCTTGCGGACGCCCGACCCGGCACCGACGTGACGGTCGTCGGCACGGTCCACGCCATCACGGTCAAGCGACCACGCCCACGCCTTACCATCGTCGAGGTCGCGCTCACCGACGGGACCGGGGCGGTGATCGGCGTGTGGTTCAACCAGCCCTACATGGCGCAGCGATTCCGGGAAGGGGAGCGGGTGGCGTTCGCGGGTCGTGTCGAGCTGGAGTATGGTCTGAAGCAGATGCGGCAACCGTTCGTCGAGAAGCTCGGCGATGCTCGGGCACCCGAAGAGACCGCCCGGATCATCCCGATCCACCGCGCCACCGAGGGCCTCAGCACCAACTGGGTCCGGCGCCTCGCGGCAGAGGCGCTCGCTCACGCCGGGGACCTCCCCGACCACCTCCCCGCGTGGATCCGGAGATCGCGTGACCTGATGTCGCTGCGCCACGCGCTTCGCGCCGTGCACTTCCCCCAGGACGCCGCCGAGGCGGAGGCCGCGCGACGACGGCTGGCCTACGACGAGCTCTTCGCCATCCAGGTGGGGATGGCCCTGCGCCGCCACAACGCCGTCGACGAGCGGACCGGGCACGTCCACGAGGTGGAGGGCGAGCGCTCGGCACGCTTCCCGGACGTCGTCGGCTTCCAGCTCACGGCCGACCAGGAGCACGCCATCGCCGAGATACTCGCAGACCTCGCGTCACGCCGCCCGATGAACCGCATGCTGCTCGGCGACGTGGGGACCGGCAAGACCGCCGTGGCCGCGGCGGCGCTCGCCGCTGTGGCGGACTCCGGCACGCAGGCCGCGATGATGGCGCCGACCGAGGTGCTCGCCGCACAGTATGCCGAGAAGGTAGGCCCGCTCCTCGACGCGCTCGACGTCTCCTGGCGCCTCCTGACCGGCGCGACGCCCGCCGCCGAGCGTGCCGCCACGCTCGATGCCATCGCGCGCGGGGATGTCTGCGTGAGCTTCGGCACGCACGCGCTCCTCCAGGCCGACGTCGCGTTCGCGCACCTCACCCTCGCCATCGTCGACGAGCAGCACCGCTTCGGCGTGACGCAGCGCCTCGCGCTGCGCGAGAAGGGGGAGGCGACCGACCTCCTCGTCATGAGCGCGACCCCCATCCCCCGCAGCCTCGCGTTGACGCTCTACGGCGATCTCGACACCTCGTACCTGCGGGTCCGCCCGGCCGGCCGCGGTCCCGACCATGTCACCACGCGACTGGTGCCGCGTGGGGCGCGTGGCGCCGCCTACGACCAGGTGCGCGCGGCTGTCGCAGCCGGCCGACAGGCCTACATCGTCTGCCCCCTCGTCGAGGAATCCGAGAAGGCCGAGGCCAAGGCCGCCACCACCGAGTACGGCCGTCTGCGACGCCAGGTGTTTCCCAGCCTCCGACTCGGGCTGCTGACCGGGCAGATGAAGACCGCCGAGAAGCGCGACGTCATGCGGCGCTTCCGTGCGGGCGAGATCGACATCCTCGTCGCCACGACGGTCATCGAAGTGGGTGTCGACGTCCCCAACGCCACGGTGATGATCGTCGAGAACGCCGAGCGATACGGTCTCGCGCAGCTCCACCAGCTCCGCGGTCGCATCGGGCGGGGAGAGCACCCCGGGGAGTTCCTCCTCTTCGCGGACCCGAAGACCGATGAGGGGCGCGCGCGCATGCAGGCGGTCGCGTCCACCAACGACGGTTTCGAGCTGGCCGAGCACGACCTGCGCCTCAGGGGCGAGGGTGACGTCCTCGGCCCCCGCCAGAGCGGCCTGCCCGCGCTCAGGCTCGCCTCGCTCACCGACGACTTCGCCCTTGTCGAGCAGGCGAGAGAGGACGCTCGAGCGATCGTCTCGGCGGACCCCCACCTCGCCGACCCCGGTAACGCGCTCCTGCGACGCGAGGTCAGGCGCACGTTCGCCGATGCCTGGGAGTGGGTGAGCGCCGGATGAGGATCGTGGCCGGTACGTGGCGGGGCCGGACGATCGCGGCGCCACGCGGCGACGCGACGCGTCCCACGAGCGATCGCGTACGCGAAGCGCTCTTCTCGGCTCTCGGCGCACGCGGGCTCGACCTCGCCGGCAGGACCGTCCTCGACCTGTTCGCCGGCAGCGGCGCTCTCGGTATCGAGGCGCTCTCACGCGGCGCGGCGCGCGCGACGTTCGTGGAGTCAAGCGGCCCCGCGCTCGCCGCGCTGCGCGCAAACCTCGACCGGCTCGACGCCCGTGCCAGCGCGAACGTGCTGCGCGCGGACGCCCTCGGCGTGCGACCCGCGGCGCTTGCGGACGCGCCCTACGCGTTGATTCTTCTCGACCCGCCCTATAGAATCGAAACGGCCCAGGTCAGGGAGTTACTGGAAAGTCTCGTCAATGGCGGCGCGCTCGCCGATGACGCGCTCGTCGCGTACGAACACGCGACGGGAGCCGAGGTACAGTGGCCGCCGGGATTGGTGGACGCGGGCCACGGACGGTACGGAACGACGACGGTCTCGTACGCCGCACGGGACGCGAGAGGGGAGCGGGCACGGTGAAGCGGGCGCTCTGCCCAGGCACATACGACCCCGTCACCTCAGGGCACCTCGACGTCATCGAGCGCGCGGCCGTCCTCTTCGACGAGGTCGTCGTAGCCGTGGCGTTGAGCGCCGACAAGGGCGGTGGACCGCTCTTCTCCATCGACGAGCGTGTCGCGTTCATCGAGGACGCGGTGTCACACCTTCCCAACGTTCGGGTACTCCCTTTTGACACTCTCCTGGTAGAATTCGCCCTGGAGCTCGATGCGCACGTGATCATCAAGGGCTTGAGGGCCGTCACGGACTTCGAGCGCGAGTTCCAGATGGCTCAGTTGAATTACCGGCTCGACAAGAGCATCGAGACGATGTTCATCATGTCGATCCCGGAGTACGCGTACCTGAGCTCGTCGGCCGTGAAGGAGATCGCGCGGCACGGCGGTTCGGTACGAGGGCTCGTGCCAGACGCAGTATGCGAGGCGCTTGCCTCGCGATCAAAGCAGTCCCGGTAGGGAGGTACGCATGGATATCATGGCGCTCATCGACCGGATCGAGGAGTTGATCGATACCGGCCGGACCGTGCCGTTCTCCTCGAACAAGATGGTCGACCCCGAGAAGGTCTACGAGATCATCGACGAGATCAGGGCGCAGTTCCCCGACGAGCTCAAGCAGGCACGCTGGATCGTCAAGGAACGCCAGGAGATGCTGGAAGAGGCCGAGAAGGAATCCAACCGCATCCTCGAGGAGGCGCGCGAGCGCGCCCAGGCGATGGCCGCGGACCAGGAGATCGTGAAGCTGGCCGAGCAGCAGGCGGCCGAGATACTCGATAGCGCGCGCAACCGTGAGCGCGAGATCAGGCTCGGCGCGGAGGACTACGCCGATGAGATCCTCGCCAACCTCGAGGTCAACCTCGGCAAGCTGCTCTCGGCCGTCCAGCGCGGCCGCGATCGCCTGCAGGGCAAGATCGGCCAGCGCGGATAGCGCCATGGAACGCTCGTATCCGGTCGACCTCTCGTCGATCATCGACGAGGTCACGGAGTCGCTCCACGTGGAGGACGACGTCGACCTCGGTACCATCCAGGTCGGTTCGTCCGAATTCAGTCCGGACGGTCCCGCCCATGTCGACGTCCGCGTCACCAACGCAGGCGAGGGCATCGTCGCCTCCGGTTCGGTGACCGCGACGCTCCGCACCGAGTGCGTCCGCTGTCTGCGGCCGTTTCCCATCGAGGTCCGCGGCGACGTCGAGGCGTACTACGTCACACCGGCCGAGGTCGAGCAGGTTCCTGAGGAGCAGGAGTACGAGATCATCTCGGCCGACACCGTGGACCTCATGCCCGCGCTGTTGAGCGCGCTCGCGCTCGAGTTGCCGTTCGCACCCGTGCACGACCCCGACTGCGCCGGCATCTGCCCCACGTGCGGAGCGGACCTCTCGGAAGGTCCGTGCTCGTGCGAGCCGGACGAGCCCGAGTCGCCGTTCTCCGCGCTCAAGGGACTCTTCGGCGAGGCGGACGAGTAGCCGGCGCTCTTGTCCGTTGGACCGCTGCCTGTGCTAGAATGTCGCCTTGCGTCGCAGGGCGCTACAGCCCGGACGCGCGCACGATACCCTTGGAAGAAGGAGCACGCACCCATGCCAGTGCCGAAGCGCAAGACGACGCGCGCCTCGCGCGACAGCCGTCGTGCGACCCACGATATCTCCGCACCGGCCCGCTCGCTTTGCCCGCAGTGCCATCAGCCGAAGCTGCCGCACCGCGTGTGCCCCGAGTGCGGGTACTACGACGGGAAAGAGATCGTCGAGACGGAGTAACCGTCTGTACAGCGCCCCCGCGGGGGCGCTGTCGTCTTTCAGGAGGGGGGCTCACGGGTGCTGGACGCGTTGTTCTCCCCCCGGTCGATCGCCGTCGTCGGCGTGTCCCGAGAGAAGGACAAGGTCGGGCGCATCGTCTATGACAACCTCGTCACCGGCGGCTTCACCGGCGAGGTCTATCCGGTGAACCCCATGGTCGGGAGCATCGACGGGCGGGAAGCCTACCCGAGCGTCCTCGACGTCCCCGGCGACATCGATCTCGCCGTCATCGTCGTGCCCGCCCGCTTCGCAGCCGACGTCCTCGATGAGTGCGGCACGAAGCGCGTGCCCGTCGCGATCGTCATCTCGGCGGGGTTCAAGGAGACCGGCCCGCAGGGTGCGGCGCTGGAACGCAGTCTCGTCGATGTCGCACGACGCCACGACATCCGTCTGCTCGGACCCAACTGTCTCGGTGCGATCTCCACACCCTCGGAGATGAACGCGTCGTTCGCGCTCACCATGCCCCGCCCCGGCACCATCGCGTTCATGTCCCAGTCGGGTGCGCTTGGTACCGCGGTCCTCGACTGGACAGCCGGGCAGGGGATCGGCCTGTCCCACTTCGTCTCGCTCGGCAACAAGGCCGACATCTCGGAAGTGGATCTCATCCGCGCGTGGGCGGCGGATGATCGCACCTCGGTCATCGCCGCGTATCTCGAAGCGGTGTCCGACGGTGCCGCGTTCGTGGAGGCCGTCTCCGATCTCGTGCGGGAGAAGCCGTTCGTCGCGCTGAAGTCGGGCGGGTCGGATGCCGGCGCCCGCGCGGTGTCGTCGCACACCGGCAGCCTCGCGGGGTCCGAGCGCGCCTACGACGCCGCCTTCCTCAAGGCCGGAGCCACCCGGGCTCGCACGGTCGAGGAGCTCTTCGACATCTCGGTCGCCCTCGCCCGTCAGCCGCTCCCGGAGGGTCCCGGGCTCGTCATCCTCACCAACGCCGGCGGCCCCGCCATCCTGGCCACCGATGCCTGCGAGCGGGACGGCGTGTCGCTCGCGGCCCTCGAATCGGAGACGGTGACAGCGCTGCGTGAGACCCTCCCGACCGCTGCGGCGTTCTACAACCCGGTCGACGTGCTCGGGGACGCACCCGCGCGACGCTACGCTGACGCCTACCGCGTCCTCGCGGCAGACCCGAACGTCCGTGCCGTCCTCGTCATCCTGACACCCCAGGCCACCACCGACGCCGTGGGGACCGCTGACGAGGTCGTCGCCCTGGCGCGCGAGACCGGGCTCACCACGCTCGCGTGCTTCATGGGCGAGTCGGCCGTCGCGGAGGCGATCCGCGTGCTCGGGGAAGGCGGGATCCCGAACTACCCCTTCCCTGAGCGGGCCATCAGGACCTTCTCGGCCATGGAACGGCGGCGCAGGATGCTCGAGGCGCCGGTACCGGTCCCGAGACGGATCGAAGGTGACCCGGGCGTCGTCCGCTCGGCGATCGACCATGCCCGCGCCGCCGGGCGCACGTTCATCACCGAACAGTCCGCCGCGCGCATCGCCGCCGCGTACGGGATACCGGTCCCGCCGGCCGAGCTCGCTCGCGACCTTGACGACGCGCGACGCGTCGCATCCGAGATCGGCTACCCCGTGGTCATGAAGATCGCGAGCCCGGACATCCTGCATAAGTCGGACATCGGAGGCATCCGCACGGGGATCGAGGACGAGCACGCGCTTGCCGAGGCATACGAGACCATCATCGCCCGCGGACGCGCGTACATGGCGGACGCGCGTATCTGGGGCGTGACGGTGCAGCAGCAGGTCCCGCCGGGCCGGGAGGTCATCATCGGCGTCAACCGCGATCCGCAGTTCGGCCCGCTGCTCATGTTCGGCCTCGGCGGCATCTACGTCGAGGTCCTCAAGGACGTCACATTCCGCCTGTGCCCCGTGAATGCCGACGAAGCGCGCCGCATGATGTCGGAGATCCGGGGTTTCGGCCTGCTGCGCGGTGCGCGCGGGCAGCGCCCGGCGGACCTCGACGCGGTGACCGATGTCATCACGCGCGTCTCGGCGCTCGTGACCGACTTCCCCGACATCACGGAGCTCGATATCAACCCGCTCATCGTGCACGATAAGGGCGACGGCGTCTTCGCTGCCGACGTCCGTATCGGGATCGGAGGCTGACATGCGCGCGGTCCTCGTCACATCCACCGCTCCGTACTCGGGCAAGAGCGGCATAGCGCTCGCTCTCGTCCGGGAGCTCGCCCTCCGGGGGCTTGACGTCGGCTACTTCAAGCCCTTCGGCGCGATGCCCGTGACGGTCGACGGCGTCCTCACCGACGAGGACGCGCTCTACGTCAACCGCTCGCTCTCGCGTCCGGGCCCTCTCGCTGACGTCTGCCCGGTCGTCCGCACCCAGGCGTTCGTCGAGCAGGTGCTGAGCCACGAGGTCGGCGATCTCGCACCGCGCGTCGCCGAGGCGTACGCATCCTGCTCCGAAGGCCGTGACGCGATGGTCATAGAGGGACCGAGCGACCCCTTCCAGGCGAAGAGCGTTGAGCTCGCCGCCGTCACGCTCTCCGGGCTGCTCGATGCCCGCATGCTGCTCATCGACCGGCCCCGTGGCACGCATCTTCCGGACGAGGTCCTGGCCTGCGCTTCTGTGCTCGGCGACCGTCTCGGCGGAGTGCTCCTCAACTGGGTGCACGAGGGCCAGCTCGACTTCATCTCCCGTCGCGTCGTCCCGTTCCTGAGCGCGTCGGGCGTCACCGTCTTCGGCGTGCTGCCGGCTGACGCGGCACTGTCGTCAGTGACGGTCGCCGAGATCGTGGACGCGCTCGGCGGCACCGTCTTGTGCGCCGAGGACCGCCTCGGCGATCCGGTCGAGTCGTTCATGGTGGGCGCGATGGGGCAGGACAAGGCGCTGCGGTTCTTCCGCCGCAAGGCCCGCAAGGCGGTCATCACCGGTGGTGACCGGGCCGACGTCCAGCTTGCGGCGCTCGAGACGAGCACGCGCGCGCTCATCCTGACCGGCAACATGCCACCGAGCTCTCTGGTCCTGGCACGCGCCGAGGAGCTCGGCGTCCCGATGGTGCTGGTCGACACGGACACGCTGACGGCCGTCGAGAAGATGGAGGCGCTGATGGGCCGCGTCCGGCTTCACGACCCCGAGAAGGCCGCTCGCATTCACGATATGCTGTGCGAGGCGACCGACATGAACGCCGTGCTCGGCGCCTTCGATCTCGCCTGACCGAAAGGACTCACGTATGGCACGCATCGCAACGGTCGTCGTCGATGTCATGGGCGGCGATCACGCGCCTGATGTCGTCGTCACCGGCGTTCGCACCGCACTCGAGCACGACCCCGACCTGCGCATCGTGCTGACCGGTCCCGCCGATGTCGTGATCCCGCTGGCCGAGGAGAGCGACCGCCTCTCGGCCGTACCCACGACCGAGGTCATCGCGATGGACGAGCACCCCGCCACCGCGGTGCGCTCGAAGAAGGACTCCTCGATCGTGGTCGGCTGCAGGCTCGTGCGCGAGGGGCACGCGGACGGGTTCTTCTCGGCGGGCAGCACCGGCGCCTGCATGGCGGCGGCGACGCTCGTCATGGGCCGCATCCGGGGCATCTCACGCCCCGCCATAGCCGCGATCATCCCGGCAAGCGACCGCCCGAGCGTGCTCCTCGACGTCGGCGCCAACGCTGACTGCAAGGCCGGCAACCTCGTGCAGTTCGCGCACATGGGAAGTGCCTATGCACGCGCTGTCCTCGACATCGCCGAGCCGCGCGTCGGGCTACTGAACATCGGTGAGGAGCCGACGAAGGGCTCCGCCCTCGCGCAGGAGGCGCACGCGCTCATGGTCGAGCAGGTCTCGGGTTTCGTTGGGAACGTCGAAGGCAGAGACGTCCCTGCCGGCACCGTCGACGTCATCGTCACCGACGGATTCACCGGGAACGTCGCCCTCAAGGTGCTCGAAGGACTCGCCGCGAGCCTGTTCGCGCGCATCCGCGACGTCATGACCGCCTCGTTCGCCACCACGATGGCGGCCGCCGTCCTCAAGCCGGGCCTCACCGAGCTGAAGCGTCGCATCGACCCCGAGGTGCACGGCGGAGCGCCGCTGCTCGGCGTCGACGGCGTGTGCGTCATCGGCCACGGCAGCTCGGGGCCGAAAGCCATCGCCAACGGCGTCCACGCCTGTGCGCGCGCGGTCCGTGCGGGGCTCACGGACATGATCGCGGAAGCGGTCGCCACGCCCGACGCCTGAGCGTCCGGGCGAACTTCCGAACGTCCCTGCGAACGTGTACACTACACGGACGTTCGACGCCGTCCCGATACGGGACGACACCGAGCAGAGGAGAATCCCCGCATGCAGAGCGCCCGCATCATCGGCATCGGCACCTACCTGCCTGACCGCCGTCTTACCAACCGCGACCTCGAGGGCATGGTCGAGACCTCCGACGAGTGGATCACGACGCGAACGGGCATCCGGGAGCGCCGCCTCGCTGAGCGAGGGGAAGCCACCTCGCATCTGGCCCACCGTGCGGGTCTCGCTGCGCTCGCCGACGCCGGCGTGGAGCCTGCGGACGTCGACCTGCTCCTCGTCGGCACGTCCAGCCCCGACATGGTCTTCCCGTCAACCGCGGCGTTGACCCAGACGCTGCTCGGCCTCGGCTGTCCCGCGTACGACGTCATGGCAGCGTGCACGAGCTTCGTGTACGCCCTGCACACCGGGACCACCGCCATCGAGAGCGGCCGTGCGCGAACGGTGCTCGTCATCGGCGCTGACGCGCTCACGCGGCATGTGGACTTCGACGACCGTGCGACCTGCGTGCTGTTCGGAGACGGTGCCGGAGCGGTCGTGCTGCAGGCCGCCGATGAGCCGGGGGTGCTCGGCATCGATCTCGGCGCCGACGGTACCGGCGCTGACATGCTCCGGATCCCGGCGGGCGGCTCCGCGATGCCGTGCACCGAGGAGCGTGTCCGAGAAGGTCAGCACTACCTCCGGATGGCGGGCAACGAGGTCTTCAAGTTCGCGGTGCGCGTCATCCCCAAGACCGCCGAGCGCGCGCTCGCACAGTCCGGCCTCACGACCGACGATGTGACCTGGCTCATCCCGCACCAGGCGAACCAGCGGATCCTCGACACGGTCGCCGATCGGATGGGGATGCCTCACGACCGCGTCGTGTCGACGATCGAGCTTACCGGGAACACGTCCGCGGCCTCGATTCCGCTGGCCATGGGCGACCTGTATACTAGCGGCAATCTCCGCCCGGGCGACGTTCTCGCCCTCGTCGGGTTCGGAGCAGGACTGACCTGGGGGGCTGCCGTCGTGCGGTGGACCAAGGAGGTTCGATAGATGGCCCTGAGCACCCGAGTGAGCCGACTGCTCGGCATCGACCATCCCATCATCCAGGGCGGCATGGCGTGGACCGCCACGGCCGAGCTTGCGGCGGCCGTGAGCGAGGGCGGCGGGTTCGGGCTCATCGGTGCGGGGCACATGCCCACCGATATCCTCAGGGATGAGATCCGTCGCGCCAAGACGCTCACCGATCGCCCCTTCGGGGTCAACCTCATGCTTCTGACGCCCCACATCGACGACCTCGTGCAGATGGTCCTCGAGGAGGGCGTGAGCGCGGTCACGACGGGCGCCGGCAATCCCGGCAAGTACATGACCGCGCTCAAGGACCGCGGCATCAAGGTGCTCACGGTCGTCCCCTCGGTAGCGCTCGCCAAACGCATGGAGTCGATCGGAGCCGACGGCATCATCGGTGAAGGCATGGAAGCCGGCGGCCACATCGGTGAGCTCACCACCATGGTGCTCACGCCGCAGCTGGTCGATGCGGTCGACATCCCGGTCATCGCCGCGGGAGGCATCGCCGACGGCAGGGGAGTCGCAGCCGTCTTCGCTCTCGGCGCAGAAGGCGTCCAGGTCGGCACCCGTTTCATGTGCGCCCAGGAGTGCACCATCCATCCCGACGTAAAGGATCGCATCGTCCGTGCGCGCGACCGCGATACCGTCGTGACCGGGTACTCGACGGGCCACCCCGTGCGTGTCCTGAAGAACAAGCTCTCCCGCATGCTCGAGGAGCTCGATCGCGACAACCGCCCCGAGGAACTCGAGGCGCTCGGCAGCGGCAAGCTGGCCCTCGCGATGCGGCAGGGCGACATCGACATGGGGTCGGTCATGGCCGGACAGGCCGCCGCGATGGTCTGCAAGGTGCAGCCCGCCGCCGAGATCATCACCGAGATGATGGCCGAGGCGGATCTCGTCATCGGTCGGCTGGCGTCGGCGGTGGAGGGCTGAGCATGGCACGCACGCACGCCCTCGTCTTCCCCGGGCAGGGTTCACAACGCGTCGGCATGCTCGACCGGCTTCCCGGCCTCGACAGCCTTGATCGGCTCCTCGACGCCGCCGAAGGTCTTTCGGGCCTGGACCTGGCGACGATCGCATCCCAAGGACCTGACGATGCGCTCCGTGATACGCGTGCCGCTCAGCCGCTGCTGTACCTGGCGGACTGGGCATGGGGCGCCACGCTGCTGGCCGCGGGGCTCGAGCCCGTCGCGCTTGCAGGCCACAGTCTCGGCGAGTACGCCGCACTCGCCCTCGCGGGCGTCTTCTCCCCGGAAGCGGGCCTCGAGCTCGTCATCGAGCGCTCGCGCCTCATGGCGCAGGCCGCGACGGAGGCTCCCGGGGCCATGGCTGCCGTGCTCGGCCTCGACGGCTCTCTCGTCGCCGAGTCGGTCGCCCACCTCTCCGGCGTCTGGGTCGCCAACGACAACGCCCCCGGACAGGTGATCGTCTCGGGCACGCACGCCGGGCTCGAGTCGGCCATCGCCGCGCTCCATGAGGCTGGCGCGCGTCGCATCGTCACCCTCGACGTTGCGGGCGCATTCCACTCGCCGCTGATGGCCGAGGCGGCCGAGCGCTTCGCCCGGACGCTCGAGGCCGCGCACTTCGCACCGGCCGCCATACCCGTGGTCCCGAACAGCGACCCCACGGCGACGACCGATCCTGACGTCCTCAAGACCCGACTGGCAGCGCAGATGGTCGAGCCGGTGCGCTGGACCGAGACCATGGCCACGCTCGCCGATCTCGGTGCCGAGGTCCTTGTCGAGGCGGGTCCTGGCTCGGTGCTCAAGGGTCTCGCACGCCGGGTGGAGGGTCTCGACGCCTACGCCGTCGAGGACAGCGGGCTGGAACTCGTCGTAGAGGTGGTGCTCTGAGATGGCCGATCTCACCGGCAAGCGTGCGCTCGTCACCGGTTCGTCCCGCGGCATCGGGGCAGCTATCGCCCGGCGGCTCGCCGCAGACGGCGCGGCCGTCGCGGTCAACTACGCCGGGAGCGAGGAGGCCGCGCGCGCCGTCGTCGCATCGATACGCGACGCCGGCGGCACAGCCGTGGCGCTCAGGGCGGACATCAGCGATCCGGTCGACGCTGCTGCGCTCGTCGAGCGCTCACACGCGGAGCTCGGCGGCCTGGACATCCTCGTGAACAACGCCGGCATCACGCGGGACGGCCTGCTCGTCCGCATGTCGGACGAGGATTGGCGCTCGGTCATCGACACCAATCTGACGGGAGCGTTCAACACGACCCGGTCCGCGGCCAAGCTGATGATGAAGGCCCGCACCGGCTCCATCGTGAACATCGCCTCCGTCGTCGGCATCAGCGGCAACGCTGGCCAGGCGAACTACGCCGCCGCCAAGGCCGGGCTCATCGGCTTCACGCGCACCGTCGCCCGCGAGCTCGCCTCGCGAGGCGTGCGCGCCAACGCCGTCGCCCCGGGATTCATCGAGACCGACATGACCTCGGCGCTTCCGGAGGCCGCACGCACCGCTGCCCTCGATGCCATCGCCATGAAGCGCTTCGGATCGACCGAGGACGTCGCGTCCCTTGTGGCGTTCCTCGCCTCCGACGAGGCCGCGTACATCACCGGACAGGTGGTCGCGGTAGACGGAGGCATGACGTTCGCCTGATCGCGCGGCATCGCGCATGCCTGTAACGACAGGGGAGAGGAGGTGGACCACATGGAGAAAGAGGAGATCTTCGACAAGATCAAGGAGGTCATCGTCGACCAGCTGAACGTGGAGGAGGACGACGTGACCCTCGAGGCGTCATTCATCGACGACCTCGGCGCCGACTCGCTCGACATCGTCGAGCTCGTGATGGCGCTCGAGGAGTCGTTCGGCATCTCCATCCCTGACGAGGAGGCCGAGAATATCAAGACCGTCGGTGACGCGGTCGACTACGTAGTCGCCAACGCCTAGCCCGACACGTCCCGCACGCCGGCGGTCGGACCGCCGGCGTGCGTACGGACGACCACCCACACGGAGGCCCACAGTGGAACTGCCAGCGCTCACCATCGGCACCCGTACCGCACGCCTACCCATCGTGCAGGGCGGCATGGCGGTGCGCATATCGATGGGGCCGCTCGCGGCCGCAGTGGCCGAGGCGGGAGGAATCGGATTGATCGCCGGCTCCGGCCTCGCACCTGACGAGCTCGCCGCCGAGGTACGCGCGGCGCGGGCCGCCACTTCCGGTGTCCTCGGCGTCAACATCATGGTGGCCGTCCGCAAGTTCAAGGAACTCGTGCACGCCGCGATCGCCGAGGGGGTCGACCTCGTCGTCGCGGGCGCCGGCTTCTCCCGCGACGTCTTCACGTGGTGTCACGACGCCGGCGTGGAGATCGTCCCGATCGTCGGCTCCGCGCGCGTCGCCAAGCTCTCCGAGCGCTTCGGCGCATCAGCGGTGGTCGTCGAGGGCGTCGAGGCGGGCGGGCATCTCGGCACCCATCGTCTCATGCTCGACCTGCTGCCCGAGATCCTCGAAGCGGTGACCGTCCCCGTCATCGGTGCCGGAGGCGTCGTGACCGGCGCCGACATCAAGCGCGTGCTCGACGCCGGCGCGGCGGGCGTCCAGATGGGCTCTCGCTTCGCTGCCACTGTCGAGTCGTCCGCGCCCGACGCGTTCAAGCAGATGTACGTCTCGGCCACGGAAGACGACATCGTGGTCATGAAGAGCCCGGTCGGACTGCCGGGACGAGCGATCGCGAACCCCTTCGTCCGGCGTCTTGCCGAGGGCGAGTACCCGCGCATCGAGCGGTGCGAGGCGTGCCTGAAAGAGTGCAGCAAGGACTACTGCATCATCGAGCGCCTACGCATGGCGCAGTCCGGGGACGTCGAAGACGGGCTTGTCTTCGCCGGCTCCGCCGCCGCCCGCATCCACGACGTCCCGAGCGTGGCCGAACTGATGGAGCGCCTCGTCGCCGAGTGGCGAGCCGCGAGCGAAGGAGACCCGTCATGAGGAGAGTCGCCGTCACCGGCATGGGCATCGTCTCCCCCCTGGGAACGGGCGTCAGCGCCTTCTGGGAGGGGATCAGCGCCGGCCGGTCAGGGGTTTCCCCCATCACACACTTCGACGCCTCCGCGTACCCAAGCCGCATCGCGGGCTACTGCGCTGACTTCGACCCCGCGGACGTCCTCGACCCCAAAGAGGCGCGCCGCATGTCCCGGTACCAGCAGTTCGCCCTCGTCGCCGCATCCGAGGCGATGGCGCAGGCGGACCTTGTCGTCGACGACGAGCTCGCCCCTCGCTTCGGCGTGATCGTGGGCTCCGGCATCGGCGGCCTGCACGTCATGGAGGAGCAGCACGACATCCTCCGCGACCGCGGCCCCGGGCGCGTGAGCCCGTTCCTCGTACCGATGATGATCACCGACCTCGCCGCCGGGCTCATCTCCATCAAGTACGGCGCCCAGGGCATCAACTACTGTCCGGTCTCCGCCTGCGCCACCGGAAACCATGCCATCGGCGAGGCGGGCGAGGCCATCCGCCGCGGGACGGCCGACGTCGTGATCGCCGGGGGCTTCGACGCGGGCGTCACCGAGCTCGGCGTCGCTGGCTTCTGCGCGCTCCGCGCGCTCTCGACGCGCAACGACGACCCCGCCGGCGCCTCCCGGCCGTTCGACGCCGATCGCGACGGCTTCGTGATCGCCGAGGGCGGAGCCGTTCTCGTGCTCGAGGCGTGGGAGCTTGCCGAGAAGCGCGGCGCCACGATCCTCGGCGAGCTGCTCGGCTATGGCGCGTCGGCGGACGCCTACCACATCACGTCCCCGCATCCCGAAGGGGACGGAGCGGCCCGCGCGATGCGCGCGGCGCTCGAGCAGGCCGGCGTCGCCCCCTCGGCGGTCGGCTACATCAACGCGCACGGGACATCCACGCCGCAGGGCGACGCGGGTGAGACGCTCGCGATCACGTCCGTCTTCGGCGCCGACCCGCCGCCCGTCTCGTCCACCAAGTCGATGACCGGCCATGCGCTCGGCGGGGCCGGGGCGATGGAGGCCATCGCCTGCATCATGGCCCTGCGCGAGGGGACCCTGCCGCCGACCATCAACCTGCAGACACCCGACCCCGCGTGCGATCTCGACTACGTGCCCAACGTCGCCCGCGCCACCGACGCCTCGCTGGCGCTCAGCAACTCCTTCGGCTTCGGCGGGCACAACGCGTGCCTGCTCTTCGGGCGGGCGTGACGGCATGGCGACCGCCCCGGAGGACCGCGTCCGCATCCTCGAGGAGCGCTTCGGCGTGACGTTCGCCGACCCCGCGCTCGCCCGGATGGCGCTCACGCACCCCTCCTTCGCGGCGGAGCGGCCCGACGCGGCGGGCTATGAGCGCCTCGAGTTCCTCGGCGACTCGGTCCTCGGCTTCATCGTCGCCGACCACCTCTATCGCGCGCACCCCGATGAGCCGGAGGGCGTGCTGACCCGCCTGAAGATCGCGGCCGTGGCGGGGGAGACGCTCGCCGAGGTCGCCGACGAGCTCGGCATCGGCGAGCTCGTCTGGCTCGGACGCGGCGCCGCCCGCGGCGAGGGGCGCTCACGGCGGTCGCTCCTCGAGAACGTCTTCGAGGCGATCATCGGGGCCATCTACCTCGACCAGGGTCTCGACGTCGCGCGCCAGGTCGTCCTCGACGTGCTCGCCGCGCGACTCCTCGAGCCCTCCGGCGCGCCGCAAGACCCTAAGTCCGCGCTGCAGGAGCACACCCAGGCCGCCGACGGCGTGCTGCCCGAGTACCGCACCGCCGCCGTCGAAGGACCGCCTCACGACCGCCGGTTCACCGTCGAGGTGACGGTGGACGGCCATGTGGTCGGGCACGGCACGGGACGCTCGAAGAAGGATGCCGAGAAGGCCGCGGCGGCGGCCGCGCTCGCGCGGCTCGAAGAGCGCTCCTGAGCACTGGCTCCGTCGCGTCGGCACCGCCTCCCTGTGTTAGCATTATCGGCGTCCTGCGCGACCGTCCGCCGCCGCTGGCGCGATCAGAGAGAGGCCGTCGTTGTACCTCAAGTCGCTGACCCTGAAGGGCTTCAAGTCGTTCGCTGACCGGAGCAGGATGACGTTCGAGCCCGGCGCCGCCGTCATCGTCGGCCCCAACGGCTCCGGCAAGTCCAACATCTCCGATGCGGTCCTCTGGGTTCTCGGCGAGCAGTCGGCGAAGCAATTGCGTGGCAACGCCATGGAGGACGTGATCTTCGCGGGCTCCTCGGCCAGACAGCCGGTCGGCGTCGCGGAGGTCGACCTCGTGCTCGATAACTCAGACGGCACGCTGCCGCTCGAGTTCGACGAGGTCACCATCACGCGCCGGATGTTCCGCAGCGGTGAGAGCGAGTACCTCGTCAACCAGACGCCGGTGCGCCTGATGGACGTACAGGAGCTCTTGCACGACACCGGCCTCGGTCGGGACACGCACTCGATCATCAGCCAGGGACGGATCGACGAGATACTCAACTCCAAGCCCGAGGACCGCCGCTCGCTCATCGAAGAGGCGGCTGGCGTCCTCAAGCACAAGAAGCGCAAGGAACGCGCGGTCCGCAAGCTCACGTCGATGGACGTCCATGTCGATCGCATCAAAGACGTGCTCGCCGAGATCGACCGCCAGCTCCGCCCGCTCCAACGCCAGGCCACCAAGGCCGCCGAGTACCGCGACCTCGCCGCAGAGCTCAAGGAGCTCGAGGTCGCGCTCGCCGTCGCCGATCTTCGCGCGCTCCAGGAGCAGTGGGACGCCGTGTGCAAACGCGAGCGCGAGCAGGACGCGGAGATCGAGCTCGCTCGCTACCGCCTCGCCGAGAAGGAGCGCGAGCTCGCCAAGTTCCTCTCGCTGCTCGAGGAGAAGGGGCTGTTCGTCGGCGATCTCTCCGAGCAGCGCCGCCGCCTCCAGTCGGTGCTCGAGCGCCTCAACTCCGGCCTCCTGCTGCTCGAGGAGAAGGGCAAGAACCTCGTCGAGCGCCTCTCGGAACTGCGCCAGAAGATCCACCACAGCGAGAGCCGCCTCGCGCAGCGCCTGTCCGAGGTCGAGCAGATCGCCGAGGAGCGCGCGGTCACCGAAGCACGGCTGCAGGCGCTCTATACGCAGCTGGGGGAGGTCCGTCGGGAAGCCGAGACCGCCAAGAAGGAGCGCCTGGCTGCCGAGGAGGTCCTCACCGAGGTCACCGCCGAGCAGCGCCGCACCCGCAAGGAACTCGACGACGCGCGGCTCGAGCTGGCCGACGTGAAACAGGCGCTTTCGGCGTTCTCCCTTGAGACCGAGCTGCTCGTGGAGCGCGCCGAGGCCGTCAAGCAGCAGCGTTCGGCGCTCTTCGAGACGCTCGCCGCACGCCGCGCCCGCTCCGACCAGACGACGGCGGAGCTCGACCGCGCGCGGCGGGAGCTCTCGCTCGCCGAGTCCGAGGTCGACAAGCATGTGCGGCTCGTCGAGTCGAGGCGCAGCGAACTCACACGACGCCGTGACGAGCTCACCGACCTGCGCGCCGAGATCCGCGCGCTCGAGGAGGTAGACCGCGCTTTCGAGGCGGCGTCACCTGCGCTCGCGTGGCTCCTCAGCAAGGAGAAGGACCTTCCGGGTGTCCTCGGCCCGCTCACCGAGCACATCTCCGTTTCCGAGGAGTACGAGCGCGTGCTCGAAGCCGCCCTCGGCTCCGACGTCTTCTGCGTGCTCGTCCGTGATCCCGCATCGCCCGCCGAGGTCGTCGCCACGCTCGAGGCGCACGGGAGCGGCGACTACGCGGTGATGCCGGTGGCTGCACGACACGGGGAGGCTCCCGCGGGACCGGGCGTCCGGCTCGTCGATCAGATCTCGTGTGATGACGATGTCCGCGCCGCGCTCGAGGCGCTCATCGGCGACATCCGCGTGCTCGACACGCTCGAGGACGCACTGCGGGCCGCCGCCGCTCCTGATGCGCGGGCGCGCTTCGCCACCCGCTCCGGTCACATCGTATGGCCGTCGGGCAAGGTCCGTGTGGGACCTGAGCTCGAGGAGGACTCCGGGGTCCTCGCACGCAAGCGACGTCTTGGTGACCTCAGGGACGCGCTCGCGGCCACCGAGGCCTCCCTTGGGGAAGCCGAAGCCGCCCTCGTCAACGCGGAAGAGTCCCTCTCGGCGGAACAGCAGCAGGCCCTCGAACTGAGCCAGCGCGTCGCCTCGCTTGCGGGTGAGGACGGCTCCACCCGCGAGGAGATCGGCCGCCTCGAGCAGTCCATCACCGACATCGACAAGGAAGCGGCGGGTATCGACCTCCGTCGCCGTCAGATCGAAGAGCGCACCGCCAAGGACCGCCCCCAGGAACGGGAGCTTGACGAGCGCATCGAGCGGGCGACGGCACGTCTCCAGGAGCTCGAGGAGGAGTCCGCTCAGCGCCGAGAGGAGCGCGACACCCGCTATCGCGAGGAGTCCGAGGTGGCGACGAGGCTCTCCACCTGTCAGGTAGAGATCGCCGCCGTCTCCGAGCGCGAGGTGCACCTGAAGCGACGCATAGCCGCCGCTGCGGCCGAGCGCGCGGAGCTGGACGACACCGTCGCCGCATCGCGCGACACGGAGATCGCGCTCGAGACGCTCCGGGAGCGCATCCAGCCGCTCCACGACCTGTACTCCGTGCTCCTCGAACGCGCGGAGCACTGGGCCGTCCGCCTCCGGGACCGCGCCCGCTTCGAGCAGGCGGACTCCGAATCCCTCAGGCAGACGATCCACGAGGCGCAGGAGGGCGTGCGCACCGCGCAGTCCGCCGTGGAGGAAGCCTCCGCCGCGATGTCGCACCTTCAGGTCGAGAAGGGCCAGCTCGAGATCCAGGTCACGACCGCGGTCGCCAAAGTCGTCGAGGAACTGGGCGTCCCGCTCGAGCGGGCGCTGCAGGCCGCGCGCATCGACGATCGGGAGGCGACGATCGAGCGCGCGCACCGGCTGCGCAAGCGTATCGCCAACCTCGGTCCCGTGAACCCGGTCGCCGTGGAGGAGTTCGACCACCTCCAGGACCGCCGAGACCGCCTCCAGGAGCAACTCGACGACCTGCTCGCGAGCCAGAAGGCGCTGCAGAAGATCATCCGCGCGATCGACCGCAAGATCCGCGACCGGTTCCTCGAGACGTTCGAGCTCGTCGACAGCCACTTCCAGGAAGTCTTCGGCGTCCTGTTCCCCGGAGGTCAGGCGTCGCTCAGCCTGACCGACCCCGACGACCCCGAGACCACCGGCGTCGAAGTCGTCGCGCAGCCACGCGGCAAGCGGCTGCAGAAGATGTCGCTTCTGTCCGGCGGCGAGAAGTCGCTCACTGCGCTGGCGCTGCTCTTCGCGGTCTACCGGACCAGGCCCTGTCCGTTCTACATACTCGACGAGGTCGAGGCCGCGCTGGACGACTCCAACCTGCGTCGCTTCATCGCGTTCGTGGACAGCCTTCGCCACCACACCCAATTCGTGATCGTCACCCACCAGCGTCGCACCATGGAGATGGCCGATGTCCTCTACGGCGTCTCCATGCAGGCCGACGGCGTGAGCAAGGTCGTCAGCCAGCGGCTCGACCGGACGACCGGAGAGCTCGAGGAGGTCGCGGATGGCGCTCCCGTGGTATGAGAAGCTCTCCGCCGGCCTCAGCAAGACGCGCGAGGGCATCCAGGGGCAGCTGAACGTCCTCCTCCGCAAAGGCCCCGACCTCGACGACGAGTTCTGGGACGATCTCGAGGCGGTCCTCATCCGTGCGGACATGGGCGCGCTCGCCGTTGCCGAGATGGTCGACTCGCTGCGCGATGCGGCGTCCCGCAAGGCCCTTCCGGACGCCGCGGCGGTGCTCGACCTGCTCGCGGAGCGGATCGCCGCCGAGCTCTCCAGTGAGGGGGAGGACTTTCTCGGCATGTCCCCGCTGACGCTTCTGGTCGTCGGCATCAATGGCACAGGCAAGACCACGACCGTCGGCAAGCTGGCGAAGGAGGCGGCCGACGCGGGGCGTTCGGTCGTCATCGGCAGCGCCGACACCTTCCGTGCCGCCGCCATCGAGCAGCTCCGCATCTGGGCCGAGCGTGCAGATGTGCCCGTGGTCGAGCGCGAACGCGGCACCGACCCCGCGTCGGTGGCGTTCGAGACGCTCGCCGAGGCTGCTTCCCGTGGGGCCGACCTGGTCCTCATCGATACCGCTGGGCGCCTGCATACCTCGCCCGACCTCATGGCCGAGCTGGCAAAGGTCAAGCGCGTCACCGAGCGTGAGAGCACGGCACCCGTCCGGGTCCTCCTGGTCATGGACGCGACCACCGGCCAGAACGGCATCGTTCAGGCCCGCGAGTTCGATCGCGCGCTCGGCGTCGATGGCATCGCGCTGACCAAACTGGACGGCACCGCGAAGGGCGGCATCGCCGTCGCCATCACCCGTGAGCTCGGCATACCCCTCGTGCGCATCGGGATCGGGGAGGGCGCCGACGACCTTCGGCCTTTCGTCGCCGATGAGTTCGCGCGGGCCCTCGTGTCGCCGGAGCGCTGATCATGGGCCCGGAGTGGCGCTTCATCCCGTTCCGGGATTCTGACCGCCGCCACCTGCCGCTTCTGGCGATCCTCACCGCGCTGCTCGTGGTGGTCGTGCTCGTATTCGTCGTCATATACCGGCCGGCCGTCGTCTCGGGCGATTCCATGTATCCCACGCTCCACGACGCAGACCGCGTCCTATTCACCCGCGACTACACCGAGCCCCGGCGCGGGGACATCGTCCTTGCCGCGGCACTGCGCAATGGCATGCCGGTCAGGATCATCAAGCGAGTGGTCGCGGTCTCGGGCGATACCGTGGAGGTGCAGGGGGACTGCATACTCGTCAATGGCGAGCCCGAACCGCACCGGGACCTGACCAGGCGTGCCTGCGAGTATCCGCGAATCGGCCCGCTCGTCGTCCCGGAGGGTCGCGTCTTCCTTGCGGGCGACAACCGCCCGGCCTCGATCGATAGCCGCCTCATCGGCACCGTCGACGTCGGCGACATCGCGGGAAGGGCGGCCGCGATCTTCGCGCCGGTGCACCGTGTCCGGCTGATTGACGCGGGCGACCCGACTCCCTAGTCTCAGTAGTCCGGCCGCACGACAGGAGGGCACGTGTTCGAGAACCTCTCTCAACGCCTGCAGGGCGTGTTCGACAAGCTCAAGGGCCGCGGCGTGCTCGCCGCCGCCGATGTCGACGCCGCCATGCGCGAGATCCGGCTCGCGCTGCTCGAGGCCGACGTGAGCTTCGGCGTCGTCAAGGACTTCGTCGCCCGCGTTCGCGAACGGGCGGTGGGCCAGGACGTGATGCGGAGCCTCACGCCCGGCCAGATGGTCGTGAAGATCGTGCTCGACGAGCTCACCACCCTCATGGGGGGCACCCCCTCACGCCTTACGCTCACGAACCGGATCCCGAACGTCATCATGCTTGTCGGCCTGCAGGGGTCAGGCAAGACGACTGCTGCCGCCAAACTCGCCAACCGGCTGCGCAAGGATGGCAAACATCCCATGCTCGTCGCATGCGACGTCTACCGTCCCGCGGCGATCGACCAGCTTGAGACCCTCGGCCGCGAGCTTGACCTTCCCGTCTTCCGCGGAGACGGCCAGGACCCGGTCGCGATCGCTACCGCCGCCGTCAAGGATGCTGTCGCCCGCATGCGGGACGTCGTCATCATCGACACCGCAGGGCGGCTCCACATCGACGAAGCGATGATGGACGAGGCGGCGCGCATCAAGGCCGCCGTCAGACCCGACCAGGTGCTCATGGTGGTCGACGCCATGACCGGCCAGGACGCGGTGAACGCTGCGACCGCGTTCGCCGAGCGCGTCGACTTCGATGGCGTCATCATCTCCAAGCTCGATGGCGACGCGCGCGGCGGAGCCGCGCTCTCGGTCCGTGTGGTCAGCGGCAAGCCCATCAAGTTCGCGAGCGTCGGGGAGCGGCTCGACGCGCTCGAGATCTTCGATCCCGAACGCATGGCCAAGCGGATCCTCGGCATGGGGGACGTGGTCGGGCTCATCGAGAAGGCCCAGGAGGCCGCCGAGACGGCCGACATGGAGGACATGGAGGCGCGGCTCGCCGAGGGACGCTTCACGCTCGACGACTTCCTGAAACAGCTCCGGCAGCTCAAGAAGATGGGGTCCATCGGCGACATCCTCGGGATGATCCCCGGAGCCGGCAGACTGCCGAAGGACGTGAAGGTCGACGAGCGCGCGCTCGTGCGGACGGAGGCGATCATCCAGTCCATGACCCGGGCGGAGCGGGCGAAGCCGTCCATCATCAACGGCTCGCGGCGCCAACGCATCGCCGCAGGAGCCGGTGTCACGGTCTTCGATGTCAACCAGATGCTCAAGCAGTTCGCCGAGGCGCAGAAGATGGTGAGACAACTCCAGAAGATGCAATCGGGGAAGGGCAAGGGGAAGCGGCGCCGCGGGTCGCTCCCGCCCGGCTTCCCATCACCCTTCTAGCGCTCCGGGACCCGCGCACGGCTGCGGCTGCCCTGTTTTGACCCCGCCTGGTTCATGGCATATCATTAGCAGTCGCTCTAGCTCAGACGTGGTGGCCGACGTGCGGCCGCCACCTTCCGTGGAGGTGAACGTTTTTGGCAGTCAAGATCCGTCTGGCGCGCGCAGGCGCCAAGAAGGCGCCGTTCTACCGCGTCGTCGCCGCCGACTCTCGCGCGCCGCGCGACGGTCGCTTCATCGAGATCCTCGGCCGGTACAACCCGCGCACCACGCCGAGCACCGTCGAGCTCGATCTCGAGAAGATCGAGGGCTGGCTCGCCAAAGGCGCCACGCCGAGCGAGGCGGTCGAGAAGCTGATCGCCATCGCCAAGGGCGAGAAGGAGGCCCCCAAGGCGGAGGCCAAGCAGTCCAAGAAGGCACAGGCCAAGGCCGCTGAAGCCGCGAAAGCACCCGCCGAGGCGCCTGCCGCCGAGGCAGCCGCAGAGGCACCGGCAGCTGAGGAGCCTGCTGCTGAAGAGCCTGCCGCTGACGAGGCCGCCGAGGGCGAAGCGCCGGAGGCCGAGTAGCCGGTGGAAGCCAAGGCCGATATCGAGCGTCTCGTGCGCTTCCTCGTGACGTCGCTCGTGGACAATCCTGATGACGTCGTCATCACCGAGAATCGTGACGGCGACCGGACGGTCTACGAGGTCCAGACGCACGCCGACGACGTCGGCAAGGTCATCGGCCGCCAGGGCCGCGTGATCAAGGCCATCCGCACGCTCGTGCGGGCCGCTGCGTCCGCCGACGGCGCAGCGGATGCGACCGTGGAGGTCCTCGGCTAGCGGATGGACGCTCCGTACATCGCTATCGGGCGCATCATCAAGGCGCACGGACTTCGAGGGGAGGTCTCGGTGAAGCAGCTCACCGACCTGCCCCTCGATGCGTCTTGCGGCATCCCGCTGTTCGTCACGCCCCCACACCCGGCGCTCCAGGCCACCACGATCCTCTCGGTGCGCCAGGGTCCGAAGGGGCCGCTCGTGTCGCTGGACGGCGTGGACTCCATCGGGCTCGCCGCCGAGCTCGTCGACCGCTCCCTCATGGCCCGCGCTGAGGAGGTGCCCGTCTCGGACAGCGGTCCCGACGTCACCGGCTGGGCGGTCGTCGACGTCGAGCGCGGTCCGATCGGTGCCATAGCCGACACCATCGTGACCGGCGCCAACGACGTCTGGGTGCTCGCCGGCGGACCGTACGGCGAGGTGCTCGTGCCGGTCATCACGGATGTCGTCCTCGACCTCGACGATGAGGCACGCACGATCAGGGTCCGCTTGCTGCCGGGTCTGTTGCCCGAGGAGACGTCTTGATGCGCATCGACGTCATCACCATCTTCCCCGAGGTGTTCGAGCCCGTCTTCTCGAGCTCGATGCTCGGTCGTGCCGCCGAGAAGGGACTCGTGCAGTTCGTCACCCACGACCTGCGCGACTACGCTTCAGACGCCCATCGCACGGTGGATGACTATCCCTTCGGCGGAGGACCAGGCATGGTCATGAAGCCCGAGCCGTTCTTCCGGGCTCATGAGGCTGTCACCGCCGACGACGACCGACCGGCCACGACCATCCTGCTCTGCCCGCAGGGTGCGCCGTTCCGTCAGGACACCGCGGTCGTGCTCGCACGCGCCGAGCGCCTCATCCTGTTGTGCGGTCGCTACGAAGGGTTCGACGAGCGCATCCGCTCGCTCGCCGATCTCGAGCTGTCCATCGGGGACTACGTCCTGACCGGAGGTGAGCTTCCGGCGATGGTGGTCGTCGACGCGGTGGCACGGCTGGTGCCCGGCGTCCTGGGCGATGCGTCTTCTGCCGAGGAAGAGTCGTTCTCTATGGGTCTCCTCGAGTATCCTCAGTACACCCGCCCGGCATCGTATGCCGGGCGCGACGTGCCCGATGTCCTGCTCTCCGGTGACCACGCCCGCATCGCCCGCTGGCGCCGCGAGCAGGCTATCATCAAGACGGCCCGACGCCGACCAGACCTGCTCCGAGACCTCGACCTCTCTGACGCCGAGCGAGCACTGGCCGAAGCGCAGACCCACGTCCAGACCAGCGAGGAGCGCACGTGAGCGACAAACCCGGCGACCGGTACGAGCCCGCGCCATCTCCGCCCACCACCACCCGCGAGGACATCTCGTTCGGCCGCTGGCTCGGCGAGCTGCTCCTCCTCGTGGCGATCGCGTTCGTCCTGGCGATGGGTATCCGCACGTTCGTCGTCCAGCCATACATCATCCCGACGGGCTCGATGATCCCCACGATCGAGATCGGGGAGCGCGTGCTGGCCCTCAAGTTCATCTACCGGCTTGAGGACCCCCAGCCGGGCGACATCGTCGTCTTGGATGATCCGACCGGGACGGTCCCCAACATCATCAAGCGCGTCATCGCGGTCGAGGGCCAGACGGTCGACGTCAACGACGGCTCCGTCTACGTGGATGGGGTCGCGCTTGAGGAACCCTACACCTACGGCGCTGTCACCCAACCTGGGGACGTCCCGCTCCCGCTCGAGGTGCCCGAGGACCACGTCTGGGTCATGGGTGACAATCGGGAGAACTCCTACGACTCGCGCTGGTTCGGCCCACAACCGCTTTCCGCACTCAAGGGCAAGGCCGTGTATCGCATGTGGCCACCCTCTCGATGGGAAGCGTTCTGACCCGCTCTGGTGGCACACCCTCACGCGCTCTCAGCAGGCGTTTGCGCGCCCATCGCACGTCGTCTATACTGACCAACCGTGTCTTGTGACCGACCCCCTCCGGGGGCCCCAGGATAGGAATGACGATGAACAGGATCCGAGCAATCGAGCAGCAGCAGCTGCGTGAAGGCCTTCCCGAGTTCTCCGTGGGTGACACCGTGAAGGTCATGTACAAGGTCGTCGAAGGCGGGCGAGAGCGCGTGCAGCCCTTCCAGGGCGTCGTCATCAAGCGGCATGGAGCGGGAGCCCGCGAGACGTTCACCGTCCGCAAGATCTCGTTCGCCGTCGGTGTGGAGCGCACGTTCCCCGTCCACTCGCCCAAGATCGTCGAGATCGACGTCATCACCCGCGGCAAGGTCCGCCGCGCGAAGCTGTACTACCTGCGCGACAAGATCGGCAAGGCCGCCAGGATCAAGGAGAAGCGCGCGTAGCGTCCCATGGCGCATACCGACCACAACGAAGACCATGAGCCGACCCGGGAGCACGCTCCCGGGTCGTCGCCATTCGGCGACGGCCCGATCGCCGACCGCGGCGCGCCTACCGGACCGTCGGGCCTCCGTGCCGTCGGCGAGCTGGTCGCGATGCTCGTTCTGGCCGTCCTCCTCGCGACCGCCGTCAAGACGTTCATCGTCCAGCCTTTCGCGATACCCTCCGCCTCCATGAACCCGACGCTGGAGGTCGGGGACCGGATCGTCGCCGATCGTTTCACGTACCGATTCACCGAGCCCCGTCCCGGCGATGTCGTGGTATTCGAGGCGCCCACCGGCGACGGCACCGACTACATCAAGCGGGTGATCGCCATCGCCGGTCAGAGCGTCGACGTCCGGGAAGGCGCTGTGTGGATCGACGGCACCGCGCTCGCCGAGCCATACGCGCTCGGCGTCACACAGCCCGGGCCGTTGGCGCTCCCGCTCACCGTGCCGCCGGAGCACGTGTGGCTGATGGGGGACAATCGTGAGGACAGCCGCGACAGCCGCTGGTTCGGCCCCCAGCCCGTTGAGAACATCGTGGGCCGCGCCTTCTTCATCTACTGGCCGCCGAGCAGAGTCGGCGGTGTACGATGACGTCATGGCCATGCGAACCGTCTCAGAGATCACGGCGGAACTGACGACCGCCGACGCGGCCGACCTCGCGCTCCTGATCAGGCGTCACCGCGCCGACGACCGGGCCGGCGTTCGCGCCGCCGTCGAGCGTGCTCGTCGCCGACTGAACGCCGCCCGCAACGAGTCCGAGCGCCTCCGCCGCCTCATGGACATCCAGAACGAACTCCATGCTCACGGGTACAAGGTGGTCGCGGGCATCGACGAGGTCGGCCGAGGAGCACTTGCGGGCCCGGTGACCGCCGCCGCGATACTGCTGCCGTCCGATGCGGTCATCTGTGGGATCGACGACTCCAAGCTGCTCACACCCGCGCGACGCGAGCAGCTTGCGGAGTGTATACGAGGGGTTGCGGAGGGAGTATCGGTCCGGCACGTCGGCCCCGATGTGATCGATGACATCGGAATCGCGCACGCCACGGTCAGAGCGATGCATGAGGCGCTGGTCGGCCTGGGCCGCGCGGTCGACCACCTCATCGTCGACGGACTTCCCGTCGAACTCCCCATACCTGCCCGGTTCGTCATCGACGGGGATCGCCACTGCGCGTGCGTCGCTGCCGCCTCGATCGTCGCCAAGGTCAGCCGCGACGCCCTGATGCGCGGACTGGACGCCACGTACGCCCCGTATGGCTTCGCCGCGAACAAGGGCTACGGCACACCGGAGCACATCGCGGCGATCGAGCGATTCGGTCCGTCCGCGGTCCATCGGCTCAGCTTCGCACCGTGTATGCAGCGGCGCCTCTTCTGATCGCTGTCAGATTCCGGTCATCTCGCGGTCATCCCCGGTACAGCCCCCTGTGGCAGCATGCCCACCAAAGGGGGGATGCCACATGGCAACCGACAGGAGCGACGCGCGAGTCGAGCTCGGCAAGCGCGGAGAAGAGGCCGCGGCGGCCTACCTCGAACGACTGGGCTACCAGATCGTCGACCGGAACTGGCGGACGAAGGTGGGCGAGATCGACATCGTCGCCCTCGACGGAGAGACGCTCGTTCTGTGCGAAGTCAAGACGCGCAGATCGCGACGGACCGGCACACCTGAAGACGCCGTCTCGGCCACCAAGCAGCGGAGGATCGCGCGCCTTGCCGAGGCGTACCTGACGTCGGCCGGCATCTCGGGATGCCCGGTGCGCTTCGACGTCATCGGTCTCCTCGTCCTTGCCGAAGACCGCGCGTTGCTGCGTCATCATCGCGCTGCATTCGTGCTGGGCGACTAGCCGGTGCAGGCGACGGTCGACACCGCCACGCTGCATGGAGTCGAAGCTCTGCCGGTCGAGGTGCAGGCCGACGTCGCACCGGGGCTCCCCGTCTTCAGCATCGTGGGGCTCGGCGATGCAGCGGTGCACGAAGCGCGGGACCGCGTCCGCTCGGCCCTGCGCTCCTCTGGTTTCGACTTCCCCAATGCCCGCGTCGTCATCAATCTCGCCCCGGCGCCGCTGCGCAAGCACGGCACCGGGTTCGATCTGCCGATCGCGCTTGCCATCCTGCTCGCCACCCGGCAGGTCGCGACCCGGGCCCTCGGTGCGGCGGCCGTCGTCGGCGAGCTCGGCCTCGACGGGAGCGTCCGCGCCGTTCCCGGCATGCTTGCGCACGCGGTCTCTGCAGCCCGCATGAGCGTCCCCCTCGTGGGACCCCCGGAGGCGGCGTCGCTCATGGCGGTGGTGACCGGTCTCGACTATCGACCGCTCGGCCACGTGGGCGACCTTCGTAACGGCGCCCTGCACCCCGCGCCCGGGACTGACGCGCGTCCGCCGGCCGTGGGGCTCGAGCCAGACCTCGCGGACGTCGTCGCACAGCACGCCGCTCGCCGAGCCCTTGAGGTCGCCGCCGCCGGGGGGCACAACATCCTCCTTGTCGGACCGCCGGGGTCGGGCAAGACGATGCTCGCGCGACGGCTGCCCGGAGTGCTTCCTCCTCTGGACCCGCTCGAGGTCCTCGAGGCCGCGCTCGTTCACTCGGTCGCCGGTCTTGACGAGCGCTCAGTGCTTGCCGGGGTCCGTCCGTTCCGCGCTCCGCACCATTCATGCAGCCTCGCCGGTCTCGTGGGCGGCGGCTCGCCGCCCCGGCCGGGGGAGGCAAGCCTCGCGCACCACGGGGTGCTCTTCCTGGACGAGTTCCCGGAGTTCGCGCCTTCGGCGCTCCAGGCGCTTCGCCAGCCGCTCGAGGACGGGTGCGTGACCCTCGTACGAGCTGACGGTCGGGTCCGCTACCCGGCACGGTTCGCATTGGCTACCGCGATGAATCCTTGTCCTTGCGGCTTCCTCGGGGACGCCGAGAAGCAGTGCCTCTGCACGCCCGACATGGTACGCCGCTATATGGGGCGCATCGGTGGGCCGCTGATGGACCGCATCGACATCCGTGTCCGCGTCGACCGGCTGCCCTCCGGCCGGATCCTCGACTCCGGCCCCTCGGAGTCATCCGCTGTCGTGCGTGAACGCGTCCGCGCGGCTCGGGAGTTCGCCGCTCACCGACCCGCTCCCGAGGACCAGAGCGTCAGCCTGTCGGCGGCCTTCATGCTGCGCCCCGCCGCCCGCGAGACGATCGTGTCACTGGCGAACCTGGGCGCGTTGTCCGGGCGGGCCGTCACACGTATGGTGCGTGTCGCCCGGACGATCGCCGATCTCGCGGGATCCGAGTTCGTCGAGGAGGAGCACGCCTTCGAGGCCGCCACCTACCGACTCGCCGAGGAGACCGCATGACATCCCCTGAACGCTGGCAGATCGCCATCGACGACCCCGATTACCCGGAGCCGCTGCGCGACGCCGATCGTCCCCCAGCCGTCCTCTACGGCTACGGAGACGCATCGCTCTTGTGTCCGGGGCTCGCCGTCATCGGCTCACGCAAAGCCACGCCGTACGGCATCGTCTGCGCTCGCCGCTTCGCGCGCTGGGCCGCAGCTCAAGGAATCGTGATCATCTCGGGGGCGGCCATCGGCTGCGATATGGCGGCGCACGAGGCTGCGCTCGAGGCCGGTGGCCGCACGATAGCGGTCCTCGCATGCGGTGCCGATGTGGACTACCCGGGCCGTGCCTCGTCGCTGCTGGGGGAGCTCCGCGCGCATCACGTCGTCATCTCCGAGGCGCCATGGGGGACGGAGCCTCGCCGTTGGGCGTTCGTAGCGCGCAACCGCATCATCGCCGGCCTTGCTCGTGCCGTGCTCGTCACGGAGGGCGGTGTGAAGAGCGGCACCTTCACCACCGCGGACTTCGCGCTCGACATGGGACGCGACGTCTGGGCGGTCCCCGGACCCGTCACGTCAGCCGAGTCGCGGGGGCCCAACCGGCTGATCAGACAGGGCGCCGTGCCCATAACTGACGAATCGGAGCTGCGCGACGCGCTCGTCTCGGCAGGGTTCGCACCCCGCTCGGGGGACTCGCTCACCACCGTCGTTCACACGCGAGATGCGCTGCTACGGACGCTCGCAGCAAACCCGATGCGCCCTGACGACCTGGTGAGCGTGCTGCACACCGACGTCGTGACCATCTCCCGCTGCCTCGCCGAGTTCCAGCTTGCCGGCCGCGTGCATCGGTGGCCTGACGGGCGCTATGGCGTCACACCGCCGCAACGCCCCAGACGGTACAATCAGCGAAAGGAGCCGACCGACTCGAGGTAGAGCACTGACACACGACAGACATCCGGTGACGATCATCGGCGGCGGACTTGCGGGAGCCGAAGCGGCCTGGCAGCTTGCGATCCGCGGCATACGGGTCGACCTGTACGAGATGCGCCCGACAGTCATGGGCCCTGCTCACCACACAGCGTCGCTCGCGGAACTCGTCTGCTCCAACTCGCTCAAGGGCACCGATCCTGCCACGCCTGCGGGCATGGTGAAGCGCGAGCTCGAGGCTATGGGCAGCATGTTGCTCGCCACCGCCCGCAAGCACGCCGTCCCCGCGGGCGCCGCCCTCGCGGTGGACCGCGACCGCTTCTCCGCGGCCGTGACGGCCCGCCTTGAGACGCTCGATGAGGTCACGATCCACCGAGAGGAGATGACCGCGCTGCCCGCGACAGGTCCGGTCATCGTCGCGACGGGACCGCTCACGAGCGATGCGCTCGCGCGTGCGCTCAGCGAGGTCATCGGCGTCGAGCGGCTGGCCTTCTACGACGCTGCCGCTCCTATCGTCGATGCCGCGACGATCGACCGTCCACGCGTGTTCGCGGCGTCGCGCTACGGCAAGGGCACAGGCACCGACTACCTCAACGCGCCGTTCGCGCGCGACGAGTACGAGCGTTTCCACGCGGCGCTCGTGACTGCAGAGCGCGTGACAGCGAAGGAGTTCGAGACCGCCGAGCTGTTCCAGGCCTGCCAACCAGTGGAGGAGATCGCGCGACGCGGCATCGACGCGCTGCGCTTCGGCCCCCTCAAGCCCGTCGGCCTCACGGACCCCGCCACCGGCAGGCGTCCGTGGGCGGTGGTGCAGCTGCGCACGGAGAACCGTGACCGGACCGCGTACAACCTCGTGGGTTTCCAGACCAATCTCACGTTCAGCGCACAGCGAGACGTCTTCAGGCTCATCCCCGGTCTCGAGTCCGCCGAGTTCGTCCGTTACGGCGTCATGCACCGCAACACGTTCGTGGACGCACCCCGTCTCCTCGACAGCACCTTCGCCGTGCGCTCTGACCCCCGCATCCGCGTCGCCGGGCAGCTCGCCGGCACCGAGGGCTACCTCGAGGCCGTCGCCGGCGGGCTCATCGCCGCGCTCGCGTTCGCCGCCGAGGCATCCGGCGCCGAGGTGCCGGTGCTCCCCGTCGAGACGGCGCTCGGCTCGCTCGTGCGCTACGCTACCGACCCCGGGACCGATCCATACCAGCCGATGCACGCCAATGCGGGTCTCTTCCCGCCGCTCGACCCGCCCGTTCGCGGGAAGCGTCCACGGTACGCCGCCTACGCCGCCCGGGGCGCGCAGGCTCTTGCCACATGGTCCGAGGCTAATGCGACGCTGCTGGCGCCGGCGCTTGCGGCGCTCGATGACGACGGGACCGGGGGTGGTAGCCGCGATGCACGCGCATGAGGCCGTCGACCGGTACCTCGGCCACCTCCGCCTGGAGCGCAACGCCTCACCCGCTACGGTGCGCGCGTACGCCACCGACCTGCGCGCCTACCTCGATTGGTGCGACCGTGCCGGGGTGGAGGCGCTGACAGCAACCCATCGCGACGTGCGCCGCTTCATGGCCGAGTTGGATCGGGCCCGCTACTCGCGTCGCACCATCGCACGGCGCGTCTCGGCCGTCCGCGCGTTCTACGCGTTCTGCGTCCGCGAAGGGCTGGCCGAGACCAACCCCGGGGCGGTGGTCTCATCACCCCGTCGCCCGAAACGCCTGCCGGAGATCGTTCGGCAGGACCATCTGGCGGCGCTGCTCGATGCCCCCGACGACACGACACCGGCAGGACTACGCGACCGGGCGATCCTCGAGCTCCTCTACGCCACCGGCGTGAGGGTGAGCGAACTCACCACGCTCGACATCGGTGACGTCGACCCCGCGCAGGGGCTCGTGCGCGTCATGGGGAAGGGCTCGAAGGAGCGCATCGTCCCCGTCCACCGTGAAGCATTGCGGCGGATCCGCGACTACCTGGTCTCGGGACGTCCGCATCAGCGCGCTCACGCCGCCGAGACGGCCCTCTTCCTCAACCGGAGCGGAACGCGCCTGAGCCCGCAGGGGGTGCGCCGCATGATGAAGCGCCACCTCATCGCCGTCGGAGCCGACCTCGGCATCTCGCCGCACACGCTCCGGCACACGTTCGCCACGCATCTGCTGGAGCAGGGCGCCGACCTCCGCACGGTGCAGGAGCTGCTCGGTCACGTTGCGCTGTCCACAACCCAGATTTATACTCACCTGGGCGTAACACGGCTTCAGGACGTGCACAGAAACGCACACCCTCGGGCCTGACAGAGGGGCCTTACCGTATGAGATCCGACCCCAGGACGGACATCACCGCCTACTGGGCCGCATACAAGGAAGACGGGGACCTCGACGCGCGTGAGGCCCTCATCCTTAACTACTCGCCGCTCGTGAAGTACGTGGCGGGGCGCCTGTCATCGAACCTCCCCCAGACCGTGGACACGTCCGATCTCATCTCTTACGGGGTATTCGGCCTCATCGATGCCATCGAGAAGTTCGATCCCGCCCGGGGCATCAAGTTCGAGACGTATGCGATCGCCCGGATCAAGGGCGCGATAATCGACGAGCTACGCTCCATGGACTGGGTCCCGCGTTCCGTCCGGTCGCGCGCGAAGGAGATCGAGCAGGCCTACGTGGTGCTCGAGAACCGGCTCCGCCGCGTGCCCACCGACGCCGAGGTCGCCGCCGAGATGGGCGTCACCACGCGCGAGCTGCACGACATCCTGACCAAGCTCTCCTACACCTCCGTCGTCTCGTTCGAAGAGCTCTGGTCGGGCGGCGACCGGGATGACCGTGGCAACGTCTTCGCGACCATCGAGGACCACAGCGCCGAGGACCCCGTGCAGGTCTTCGAGAGCGTCGAGCTCAAGGACATCCTCGCGGGAGCGATCGACCGTCTTCCCGAGCGTGAGAAGGTCGTGATCGCGCTCTACTACTACGAGGGACTGACCCTCAAGGAGATCGGTGCGGTGCTCGGCGTGACGGAGTCACGCGTAAGCCAACTGCACACCAAGGCCGTGCTGCGCTTGCGGGCACGGCTGCAGGCGGCGCAGGGATTCATACCCACGGGGTGACCGAACCCGATGGCTGACCGGACAAGGAGGGTTCGCTGTGGCAGGTGAGCGCGTGCTCGTCGTGGAGGACACCGAACTTCTGCGCCGCATGTATCATGACAAGCTCGTCCAGGACGGCTACGTCGTCGGCGTCGCCGGTGACGGCATCGACGCGCTCGCCAAGCTCCGTGCCGAGAAGTACGACCTCGTCGTGCTCGATCTCATCATGCCGCGCATGGGCGGCCTGGAGGTCCTCGAGACCATCAAGGCCGACCCCAACCTCAAGAGCGTCCCGATCCTGATCCTCACCAACCTTGGCGAGGAGGGCGCCATCGAGCGAGCGCTCGACCTGGGAGCGCTCGACTATCTCATCAAGAACCAGGCGAAGCCCGCGGACGTGGCCGAGAAGATCCGCCTGACCCTCGACGCTTTCGGCACGGCGGACGGTGGCGTGCAGCCCATCCGCGTCGTCCTGAAGGACCGCGAGGCTGACGCCGAGCGCCTTATCGAACACGCAAAGCTGGTGCGGCGCCTGTGGTGCCCCGCATGCGAGGTGGAGCTCGCGCTCGAGCTCTTCCCCAAGACAGATAAAGAGGGCTGGTACGACGCGCACATCGTATGCCCCATGTGCGGTCGGGAGTACTGACCCACGCGATCTGTGGGTCCGTACCGCTAGGCGCCCGTCTCGCCCCATCCGGCATCGCGATCGGCACTTCCTGCCGGCCGACCGCTGTGCTATCCTATCCCGGCTCGTCATCAAGCACGTCCGGCGACCCTCGCGTGGGGTGCCGCGTCTGAACCGACGCGGTCACGCAGAAGAGGGGATGACCCGGGCGGAAGGACAACCAAGGAGGAAGCAGCATGGCTACCGTCTCGATGAAGGCCCTTCTCGAGGCCGGTGTCCACTTCGGACACCAGACCCGCCGTTGGAACCCGAAGATGCGTCCGTACATCTTCACCGAGCGCAACGGCATCTACATCCTCGATCTTCAGCGCTCGCTGCGCGAGATCGACTCCGCGTTCCGATTCGTGCGTGACACGACGGCTCGCGGCGGTCACATCCTGTTCGTCGGCACCAAGAAGCAGGCGCAGGACGCGGTGCGACGCGAGGCCGCGCGCTCCGGTCAACCGTACGTGAACCAGCGTTGGCTCGGCGGCATGCTCACCAACTTCGTGACCATCCGCAAGCGCCTCGCACGCATGGAGGCGCTCGAGCGCATGGAGGAGGACGGCACCATGGCCAACCTCCCCAAGAAGGAGGTCCTGAAGCTCCGCGCCGAGCACGAGAAGCTCCTCAAGAACCTCGAGGGTATCCGCGACATGCGTGACCTCCCCGCGGCGATCTTCGTGATCGACACCAAGCGCGAGGCCATCGCCGTCGCCGAGGCGCGCCGTCTGCGCATCCCGATCATCGGCGTCGTGGACACGAACGCCGACCCCGACGAGGTCGACTACGTCATCCCCGGCAACGACGACGCGATCCGCTCGGTCAGCCTGCTGACCCGCATCATCGCCGATGCCGCGGTCGAGGGTCGTGGCGGCGAAGCGACCGTCGAGACCCCCGAGGCTGAGGCTCCCGCGCCCGCGCCGGAGGATACCGGGGCCGAGGAGGCCCCTGCCGAGGGCGAGGTCTCTGAGGCCGACACCGCGACCGAGGCGCCGGAGTCCCCGGCCAAGGACGCCGAGTAGCCCAGAACCACGACATCCCACGCCGTACGGCGTTTCATCGAGGAGGCACACGATGGAGATCACCGCGAAGATGGTGAAAGACCTGCGCGAGTCCACGGGCGCGGGCATGATGGACTGCAAGAAGGCCCTCACCGAGGCCGAAGGCGACATGGAAAGGGCTGTCGACATCCTTCGTACCAAGGGTCTTGCCGCGCTCGCCAAGAAGGCCGGCCGTGCGACCCATGAGGGCGTCATCGCCGGCAACGTGTCGGACTCCGGCCTGGTCGGCGCCCTCGTCGAGGTCAACTGTGAGACCGACTTCGTGGCGCGCAACGCCGACTTCCAGGCGTTCGTCGCGGACCTGGCCGCTCACGTCGCCTCGGCGGCACCCGCCGACATGGACGAGTTCATGTCCCAGCCGATGACCGGGCGCGATCTCACCGTCGAGCGCGTGCTCGGCGAGGTCGTGGCCAGACTGGGCGAGAACATGGTGATCGCGCGCTTCACCCGCTTCGAACGCGAAGCCGCGGGGCTCCAGACGGTCTACATCCACGGCGTCGGCAACATCGGCGTTCTGGTGGAGCTCGCGGTCGACGGCGAGGTCGTCTCGGCAGACGCGCTCACCGCGCTCGGCAAGGACGTCGCCATGCAGATCGCTGCCGCCGCGCCGGTCGCCGTTCGTCGCGAGGACGTCCCCGCTGACGTTGTCGAGCACGAGATGGCGATCTACAAGGCGCAGGCCGCCGAGTCCGGCAAGCCGGAGCAGATCCAGGAGAAGATCGCGCTCGGCCGGATGGACAAGTTCTACAAGGAGGTCGCGCTCCTCGAGCAGGCTTTCGTCAAGGACCCCGACATCACCGTGGAGCAGCGCGTCGCGGCCGGTGGCACGGATGCGGGCGCCATGGTCACGGTGACCCGGTTCGACCGCTGGGTCCTCGGCGAGACCAACGAAGAGCCCAAGCCCGCGTCCTGTTAGCGGGACGGCCACGGACCTTGAGGGGCGGCGCATGCGTCGCCCCTTTCGTCTAGAATCAGGCAGGGAGCTTAGAGGCGCACGCCACCGTGCGCGGCGAGAGGGAGGACCATGGAAGGGTACCGTTACGAGCGCGTCCTGCTGAAACTCTCCGGTGAGGCCCTGATGGGCGACGCCGGGTACGGTATCGATCCGAAGGTCCTCGAGGCGTTGGCCGAGCAGATCAAGGCCGTCTCGGCGCTTGGTGTTCAGATCGCTATCGTCGTCGGCGGAGGGAACATCTTCCGCGGTCTCGCGGCTTCCGCCCGGGGCATGGACCGGGCGCAGGCCGACACCATCGGGATGTTGGCGACCGTGATGAACTCCCTCGCGCTGCAGGACGTGCTCGAGTCCAAGGGCGTGTACACCCGAGTGATGTCGGCGATCGAGATGCAGGCGGTCGCAGAGCCGTACATCCGGCGTCGCGCCATCCGCCACCTCGAGAAGGGCAGGGTGGTGATCTTCGCAGCCGGCACCGGCAATCCCTACTTCACGACCGACACCACTGCGGCCCTGCGCGCGCTCGAGATCGGCGCGGAGTGCATCATGAAGGCCACCAAGGTCGACGGGGTCTACGACGACGACCCGGTGACCAATCCTGACGCAGTCAAGTTCGACGAGCTGCCCTACATCGAGGTGCTCAACCGCGGTCTGCGCGTGATGGACAATACCGCCATCTCGCTGTGCATGGACAACGACCTCCCGATCATCGTCTTCAACCTCGAGCGGGAGGGCAACATCGAACGCGCCCTCAAGGGCGAATCCGTCGGCACCATCGTGCGAGGAGGGAACCGATGACCGAGAAGGGACTCAAAGACGCCAGGGAGCGCATGGACAAGGCGCTCGGCGCGCTCAGCCACGAGTTCGGCGCCATCCGCACCGGCCGCGCATCGAGCTCGATCCTCGAGAAGATCACCGTCGAGTACTACGGCGTCCCTACGCCGCTGCTCCAGATCGCCTCGATCAGCGTCCCCGAGCCGCAGATGCTGCTCATCACGCCGTATGACAAGACCGCCATCGGAGGCATCGAGAAGGCCATCCTGGCGTCCGACCTCGGCCTCAATCCCGCCAACGACGGCCAGGTCATCCGTGTCCCGTTCCCGCCGCTCACCGAAGAGCGCCGAAAGGAGCTCGTCAAGCTCTGCAAGCACTACGCTGAGGAGGCACGAGTGGCGGTCCGCAACATCCGCCGCGACATCAACGACTTCTTCAAGCACCAGGAGCGCGACAGCGAGATCTCGCAGGACGAGCTGTACCGCCTGGAGGCCGAGGTACAGAAGCTGACCGACGCCCACATCGCCGAGATCGACGAGATGCTCAAGCGCAAAGAGCAGGAGATCATGGAGGTCTGAGCTCCGTGACCCCGAGCGACACCACGCGCGGAGAGTTCTTCTCGGCCAGGCGCGACCGCGAACTGCTCGAGCGGTTCGATCCCGCCTCCGTGCCGACGCATATCGCCGTCATCATGGACGGGAACGGTCGCTGGGCGGCCAAGCGCGGACTGCCACGCATCGCCGGGCACCGGGCCGGCGCCAAGGCGGTTCGTGAGACCATAGCCGCCGCGCTCGAGCTTGGTGTCGGCTACCTCACCATCTACAGCTTCAGCTCTGAGAACTGGAGGCGTCCGGCCGACGAGGTGTCCGGCCTCATGACGCTCTTCGTCGAAGTCCTCGAGCGCGAGCTCACCAACCTCGAGCGCCAGGGCGTCCGGGTGAAGCTCATCGGCAGCACGGAGGGGGTGCCGCAGGCTACGCTCGAAGCCTTCCGGCGCACCGAGGACCGCACCAAAGCCCTCGACCGCCTGACGCTGCTGGTCGCGCTCAACTACGGCGGCAGGGGAGAGATCGCCGACGCCGTCCGCACGATCGCCTCCGACGTCGCATCCGGCGTGCTCGATCCGGCCGCTGTCGACGAAGACCTCATCTCGGATCGCCTCTACACGTCCGGCATCCCCGATCCCGATCTCGTCATCCGCACGAGCGGCGAGATGCGCGTCTCCAACTTCCTGCTCTGGCAGATCGCGTACAGCGAGATCTGGGTCACGTCCACGCTCTGGCCGGACTTCCGTCGAGGCGACCTGCTGCGGGCCGTCGTCGACTACCAGGGGCGCACCCGCCGCTTCGGGGGTGCCTGACATGGCCGAGAAGCCCGCCGCCTCCCGCCCCTTCGGCAGCCTCGCCGTCCGTGCGCTCACCGGCGCGTTGATCGGCGTCGCCTTCCTGGTCGCCATCTTCTTCGGCAAGCGGCTCGGTCTTGCCGCGGTGATCTCGGTCGTCGCCGTGCTTGCCGCCGCCGAGTTCTACGCGATGTCCCGTCGCGAGCGCCGCCTGCCCAACGAGCTCTTCGGTCTCGCGGCGACGGGCGCGATGCCCTTCGCCGCTGCGCTGTGGGGCCCCTGGGGACTGACCTCGGTCGTGAGCGCGCTCGTGATCGCGTCACTCGCCTGGCACATCACCTTCCGGCAGATCCGCGCGGCCGACACCGCGGTCACCGTGTTCGGATCGGTGTACGTCGGCTTCACGCTCTCGCACTTCGTCCTCATTCGCGGTCTCGATGCCGGCACGGAGCTCGCGCTCGCGACCATCGTGAGCGTGTGGGCCAACGACGTCTTCGCCTACCTCATCGGGTCTGCCGTCGGCCGCCACAAGATGGCGCCACGCATCTCGCCCAACAAGAGCTGGGAGGGCTTCGCGGCCGGGACCGCCTTCACGATCGCCGTCTGGGTCGCTGTCTACTACGTCGCATCCACCGGGCTGTCGCTCACAAGCCTCGTCCTGGTCGGCGTCGCCGCCTCGGTCGCGGCCGTCGTGGGAGACCTTGCCGAGTCGCGCCTCAAGCGCGAGATCGGCCTCAAGGATTCGGGCGACACGCTCCCGGGTCACGGAGGCTTCCTGGACCGATTCGACAGCCTCATCCTCGTCTCGATCGTCACGTACTACATGCTGCTCCAGGCTGGCGCCACGCCGTCGGTACTGTCATGAGCACCCCCGTGCGCATCGCGCTTCTCGGCTCGACCGGCTCCATCGGTCGTCAGGCCCTGCAGGTCGCCGAGCGCTTCCCCGACCGTATCCGCGTGGCCGCCCTCGCCGCGAACGCCAACGACACGCTCCTCGTCGAACAGGCCCTGGCGTTCGGCGTTCCCGCCGTCGCGCTGGCCGATGAGGCCGCGGCGTCACGGGCTCGCCGCGCGCTGCCCGACGCTGTCGAGGTCGGGACCGGAGGCGCCGCGGTCGTCGGGTTGGCCGAGCGTCCTGACATCGACGTCGTCCTGAACGCGCTCGTCGGCGCCGCGGGCCTCCGGGCCTCCGTGGCCGCCCTCACGGCCGGCCGCCGGCTCGCGCTCGCCAACAAGGAGTCGCTCGTCGTCGGCGGCGACCTCGTGATGCGTCACGCGACCTCAGGACGCCTGCTCCCGGTGGACAGCGAGCACTCGGCTATCTTCCAGTGCCTCGAGGGCGAGCCCCGCGAGGCGGTCTCGCGCATCTGGCTCACGGCGTCAGGCGGGCCGTTTTGGGGTCGCTCCCGGTCGTCGATGAGCGGGGTGACCGTGGAAGAGGCGCTCGCGCATCCCCGCTGGACCATGGGACCCAAGATCACCATCGACTCGGCGACGCTCATGAACAAGGGGCTCGAGGCCATCGAGGCGCACTTCCTGTTCGACGTGGGCTACGACGAGATCACGGTCGTCATCCACCCGCAGTCGTGCGTCCACTCCATGGTGGAGTTCGCGGACGGCTCGGTGAAGGCGCACCTCGGCGCGACCGACATGCGCATCCCCATCCAGTACGCGCTCTCGTATCCCGAGCGATGGGGCGCCCCGCTGCCGCCCGTGGACTTCCGAACGCTCGGCAGCCTGGAGTTCGATGCACCTGACACCGACGCGTTCCCGTGCCTGGAGCTCGCCATCGCGGCCGGCCGTGTCGGCGGGACGATGCCGGCGGCGATGAACGCGGCGAACGAGATCGCCGTGGGGGCGTTCCTCGACGGCGCCGCCGCATTCCTCGACATACCGCGCGTGGTCGAGCACGTCATGACCCGTCACGATCCCGTGCCGCTCGAATCGGTGGAGCATGTAGAGGCGGTGGACGAGTGGGCACGCTCGGCTGCCCGGGCCGCTCTCTAGCGCTGGCCTGCGGTTTGCTCTCACGAACGCCTCAAGCGACGCACTCAGCGAAAGGTCGGTGACATCAGCGTGGAAGCACCCAGCACCCTCGAGGTGGTCTTCTGGGGCGTGGTCACGTTCTCGATACTCATCGTGCTCCACGAAGGAGGGCACTTCCTCGCTGCCCGCGCCTTCGGGATCAAGGTGCACGAGTTCATGATCGGCCTGCCCGGCCCTGCGCTGCGGCTCAAGACCCGCAAGACGACGTTCGGGATCACAGCGATCCCCCTCGGTGGCTACGTCCGCATCGCTGGCATGGAGCCGGGGGAGGAGGACGCGCTGCTCGCCGAGGCGCTCAAGGCCGTCTCGATCGCGGGGCGCGCGGACGCCGCCTCCCTCGGCCGCATGATCGACTGCGGTCGGGAGCACGCATCCGAGCTGCTGGCCACGCTCGCCGACTGGGGTGCGATAGCTCCGGCTGAAGACGATGACGTCTCGTACGTCGCGCTGCATGACGCCACGCCTGAGACCGATGCGGAGAGGCTTCTTGATAGGGCGCGCAGCGTCACCTTCCGCGGGAAGAAGACCTGGCAGCGGGTCACCGTCCTGGCGATGGGGGTGCTCGTCAACGTCATCACCGCGCTCGTGACGTTCACCATCGTCCTCAGCATCTTCGGCTACTTCGAGTACACCAACGCCATCAGCGACGTCTCGCCGGCCACACCCGCGGCGGCCGCCGGGTTGCGCGCCGGGGACCGCATCATCGCCGTCGATGACGCCGACGTGGATGATTGGGAAGACCTTGTCACCGCTCTGGCGGCGACGGAGCCCGGCGAGACCGTCGAGGTGGAGTACGAGCGCGACGGACGCACCACGTCTGCGCGTATCGCGCTCGGCGATTCGGACGGTCACGGCTACCTGGGCGTCTCCCCGGTCGTCGAGGAGGTCATGCCGAGCGTCCCTCAGGCGGTCGGCATGAGCTTCGGGTTCCTCGGTCAGACGGCGCAGGTCATCCTCGACCTGTTCAATCCGCAGCGCTTCTCGGACACGGTCCAGAACGTCCGCAGCGTGGTCGGGGCGAGCGTGATGGCGGCCGAGAGCGCCAAGCAGGGACCGCTCAGCTACGCCGCGCTCATCGCGGTGCTCTCGCTCGGCCTCGGCGTGATCAACGTCGTGCCCATCCCTCCGCTCGACGGAGGGCGCATCCTCATCGAGGTCGTGCAGCGGGTGACGGGACGGCCGCTCTCGCGCCGGATCTCTACCGGCCTCACGCTCGCTGGAGCCGCGCTGCTGTTCACCCTCATCTTCTACCTGATGTACGCTGACATCGCCCGTTTGGCGGGATAGGCAGGGGGGAGCGATGGCTCGCAGAGAGGCACGGCCGGTGCATGTGGGGGGCGTGGTCATCGGCGGCGGCGCCCCCGTCGCCGTCCAGTCGATGACGAACACCGACACGCGCGACGCAGCGGCGACGCTCGCCCAGATCGAGCGCCTCGCTGCTGCCGGCTGCGAGATCGTACGCGTCGCCATCCCGCACGCGGACGCCCTCGAGGGCTTCTCGGCCATCTGCGACGCTTCGCCGCTCCCCGTGGTCGCCGACATCCACTTCGACCATCGGCTCGCTATCGAGGCCACACGCCGCGGCGCCGCCAAGCTGCGCATCAATCCCGGCAACATCGGCGCCACGGAGCGGGTCGACGCCGTCATCGACGCCGCAGCGACGGCAGGTATCCCGATCCGCATCGGCGTGAACGCCGGCTCGCTGGCCGAAGAGTACCGCGATCGCGATTGGCCGCTGCCGGAGAAGCTCGCGGCGAGCGCCGTCGCCTTCTGTGAGCACTTCGAGAGCCGCGACTTCACCGACATCGTCGTCTCGGCCAAGGCGTCCTCGGTCACCGCGACGGTCGAGGCCTATCGGCTGCTCGCCGCCGAGATCCCGTACGCGCTCCATATCGGCGTCACCGAGGCCGGCACGCTGATGTCGGGCACCGTCAAGTCCGCCGTCGGGCTCGGAATCCTGCTGGCCGAAGGCGTCGGCGACACGCTGCGCGTCTCGCTCACCGCAGACCCCGCCGAGGAGGTCGCCGTCGCGTGGGAGATCCTCGCGGCGCTCGGCCTCCGGCGCCGCGGCCCGGAGCTCGTGTCCTGCCCGACCTGTGGGCGGTGCGAGGTCGATCTCGTCCCCATCGCGCAGGAGGTCGAGCGGCGGCTCCGCGCGGTGGAGTCGCCGGTCACGGTCGCCGTCATGGGCTGCGTCGTCAACGGTCCCGGCGAGGCACGCGAGGCGGACGTCGGCGTCGCGGCGGGCCGGGGCGTGGGCCTCATCTTCAGCAGGGGAGAGCCGCTGCGCAAGGTGCCCGAGGAGGACATCGTCGACGCGCTGATGGCCGAGGTGGACCGCCTCGGCTCCGCCCGGGACGCGTAGCGACGCCCGACGCGGTGCGTTATGCTTCGGGCGTGGGTCCGCGCGTCTACCGGGAGGGGACTGGCAATGGCTGACACCGTGCGTGTCGCGATCGTTGGCGGGGGTCGCACCGGGACACCGCTGCTCAAGGCGTTTCTCGCACTACCCTACATCGAGGTGGCCGGACTGGCCGACCGCGATGCGACGAGCGAGGGGGCGCGCATCGCGCGCGAGCGCGGCATCTTCTTCACCGAGGACGCCGACGTCCTCGCCGCTAAGGGCGCCGACATCGACCTCATCATCGAGGTCAGCGGCGATCCGGGCGTCAAGCCCGCACTGAAGGACGCCTTCGTGGCGCAGGGCAACAAGGAGACCATCATCGTCCACGACCTGCTCGCCCGGCTCATCCTCAGCCTCGCCACCGACGCCGACGAGCTCGTCGAGACGTACCACCCGACGGACACCGGTATCGGGTAAGCTGTCCGGTACCGAGCACGACGACCACGGGCGCCGGCGTTGCCGACGCCCGTCCGCTACAACGGGAGTGAGCATGCCACACGCTGAAGACCGCGCGCCGTTCCTCATGTCGGCCCTCTACGCGCCGACGCTCAAGGAGGACCCTGCCGAGGCCGAGGTGGCATCGCATCGGCTCCTGCTCCGTGCCGGCATGATCCGCAAAGCGGCGGCCGGCATCTACACGTTCCTGCCGCTGGGGTGGCGCGCGTTGCGCAAGGTCGAGCGCATCGTCCGCGAGGAGATGGACGGCATCGGGAGTCAGGAGATCCTCATGCCGATCGTCCAACCCGCAGAGCTCTGGCGCGAGTCGGGCCGTTGGGACGTCTACGGTCCCGAACTCGCACGGCTGCAGGACCGTCAGGGGCGCGACTTCTGTCTCGGCCCCACGCATGAGGAGATCGTCACCGCCACCATCCGCAACGAAGTGCGATCCTACCGCGAGCTGCCGCTCTCGCTCTATCAGATCGCGACGAAGTTCCGCGACGAGGTCAGGCCGCGCTTCGGCCTGCTGCGCGGGCGCGAGTTCATCATGAAAGACGCCTACTCCTTCCACGCGACTCCCGAGTCGCTCCAGGAGCATTACGACGCGATGGCCGGGGCCTACGGCCGCATCTGCGATCGTCTCGGCCTCACCTGGAGACCCGTCGAGGCCGAGTCGGGGCAGATCGGCGGGAGCGTGACCACCGAGTTCATGGCACTGGCCGATAACGGGGAGGCGGCGCTCGTCTACTGCGCGTGCGGCTGGGCGGCGAACGTGGAGGCCGCAGGCACCGTGGTCCCGAGGGACCCCGCGACCACTGAGCCTCGACCGCTCGAGAAGGTCCACACGCCGCAGATCCGCACCATAGCCGAGCTCGCTGAGGCGTTCGGTATCTCGGAGCACGACACCGTCAAGACGATGGCCGCCAGGGACGAGGCTGGCAGGCTGGTCTTCTTCTGCGTCCCCGGCGACCGTGAGCTGAACCCCGTGAAGGCCGAGTGGGTCGTCCCCGGTATCACCTTGCTCGACGAGGCCGAGTTCGCGACCTACGCCATCCCGAAGGGCTCGCTCGGGCCGATCGCCCCGCCGGACGGCACGCTCGTCGTGGCGGACATCTCGCTCAAAGACGAGGTCGCGTGGGGGGTCGGCGCCAACGAGAACGACTACCACTTCTTCGGCGCCATGCCCGGTCGGGACTTCACCGTAGACGAGTGGGCCGACCTCGTCGTCGCACAGCCCGGTGACGGTTGCCCGGTCTGCAGCGGGACCCTCGCCGGGGCCCGTGGCATCGAGGTGAGCCAGGTCTTCCAGCTCGGGACGAAGTACTCGGAGTCGATGGGCGCGACGTTCATGGCCGAGGACGGCAGCGAGCAGCACTTCCTGATGGGCTGCTACGGCGTCGGCATCTCCCGGTCCCTGGCAGCCGTGATCGAGCAGCACCATGACGAGGGCGGCATGGCGTGGCCCGTCTCGGTCGCACCGCTGGAAGTCGCCGTGCTCCCGCTCTCGCTCGATGACGATACCGCCTCGGTAGCGCGCGACATCGCCCACGCGCTCGCAGGCGCCGGCGTCGAAGTGGTCTTGGACGACCGCGACGAGCGAGCGGGCGTGAAGTTCGCTGACGCAGACCTGATCGGCTGGCCGTACCAGGTGGTGGTGGGGCGCAAGGGACTTGCCGAGGGCGTCGTGGAGCTTAAGCACCGATCGGACGGCGAGCGCGAGCGGGTCGCGGTCGGAGAGGTCGCGGCGCGTGTGACCGCCCTGGTCACAGCCGCCCGGGAGGCGCTGAGCTGAGGCTTCCGTCGCTTTGACCGCCCCTGTGTCCTGGGGTAGAATCATTCCGTTAGACATCGTATGTCCCGACAAGAAGTGGGCTGACCCCCGCTTCTTTTCGTCTGGAAGGAGGTGCGTATGAACGAGCGGGGACTCCCCGCGGCCCTCGAGCAGGCGCTCGAGCCGGTCGCGCTGCAGCACGGATTCGAGCTGGTCGCTGTCGAGATCGCCGGCGGCGCAGGTTCGCCGATCGTACGCATCTACCTGGACCGGGAAGGTGGCGTCGACCTCGACGCGATCGCCTCGGCCGACCCCTGGCTGACCGAGGCGCTGGAAGACCAACCCGAGCTCTCGGCGGCATACACGCTCGAGGTCTCGTCCCCCGGTATCGAGCGCCCGCTGCGTACGCGGGCGCACTTCGAGCGCTTCATCGGGAGCCAGGCGCGCGTCAAGACGACGCGGCCGATCCACGAGCGCTCCTCGTTCACCGGGACCATCGTCGAGCTGCGCGCAGACGATGTCGTGCTCGATTGCGACGGCACGCTCTACGAGATCCCGGTCCAGGTCATCCGGAAGGCCAACCTCAAGTACGACTTCGATTCCGCTCACGATAAGGGAGTGCGCCGATGAGCTCGGAACTCATGGAAGCGCTGCGACAGCTCGCGCGCGAGAAGAACATCGATGAATACGAGATGCTCGACAAGCTCGAGGTGACGCTCGCCCAGTCGTATCGCCGCACGCTCGAGCTCGAGAACGAGGCCAAGGTCACGATCGACCGCGACAGCGGTCGCATCCACGTGTTCGAGCTCGTGCCCGTCGGCGGCACCGAAGAGGAGCCCGTCTACGAGGAGCACGACATCACGCCCTCGGACATCTCCCGCTTCGCCGCGCAGGCGGCCAAGCAGGTCATCACGCAATCGATCCGTGAGGCCGAACGGGAGCAGATCTTCGAGGAGTACGCGGACCGCATCGGTGACAGCATCACCGGCACGGTCCAGCAGTCGGACAGCCGCTACACCCTCATCAAGATCCGCGAGGGCGTCGAGGCGCTCATGCCGCCCAACGAGCAGCCCTCCAACGAGCGTTACGACCACAACCAGCGCCTCAAGGCGCTCATCATCGACGTCCGGAAGACCGCCAACGAGCCGGCGATCGTCGTCTCCCGCACGCACCCGAATCTCATCAAGCGCCTCTTCGAGCTCGAGGTGCCCGAGATCTACGACGGCATCGTCGAGATCAAGAGCGTCGCTCGTGAGCCGGGCCTGCGCTCCAAGGTCGCCGTGTCGTCGCGCGAGCCGGGCCTCGACCCGGTGGGTGCCTGTGTGGGTCCCAAGGGGAGTCGCGTGCGGATGGTCGTGGCCGAGTTGCGCGGCGAGCGTATCGACGTCGTGCCGCACAGCGACGACCCGCAGACGTTCGTGGCGAACGCGCTCTCGCCGGCCAAGGTCTCCTCGGTGCGCATCGACGAGGACAACCACACCGCGACGGTCATCGTCCCCGACGACCAGCTCTCCCTCGCCATCGGCAAAGAGGGCCAGAACGCGCGTCTCGCCGCCAAGCTGACCGGCTGGCGGATCGACATCAAGAGCATGTCGCAGGCCGTCCAGTCCGGGCTGGCCACCGCGGTCGCGGGAGATGCCGAGCATGCCGAGGAGGGCGACGGCCGCTGTATCGCCGTCACGAGCACCGGCATCCGGTGCCGCAACCAGGCCCTGCCCGGAAGCCAGTACTGCCGGATCCACGCGAAGGAGGCGTGACGCGCGACGATGAAGCCCCGCAAACCGCCGCTGCGCACCTGCGTGGGATGCGGGGCGGAGGCTGACAAGCGCACGCTCGTACGTGTCGTGCGCACCCCCGAGGGTTATGTGATCGTGGATCCCACGGGCAAGGCCAACGGCCGCGGCGCCTATGTGTGCCCCGACGTTGCATGTTTCGAGGCCGCGGTACGGAAGAAGAGGTTCGCGCACGCGCTCCGCGTGAGCCTGACCGAAGACGATGTGGAGCGCCTGAGACGAGAGTTCGAGCGCGTGGTCGACAGCGGCCGCGACGACTCGCGAGACGGACGGTGACGCTGATGCCCGCGATGAGAGTACATGAGCTGGCCAAGGAGTTCGGGATGACCTCCAAGGAGCTTCTCGAACACCTTGCCCGCCTCAAGATCCCGGCGAAGAACCACGCATCGACGCTCGTCGAGGCGTACGTGGACAAGATCCGTAAGGACCTCGCCCCTGTCATCGAGCAGAAGCAGGCCGAGCTCGAGGCTAAGCAGAAGAAGCAGGAAGAGGCCGAGCGCAAGAAGCGTGAGGCTGAGGAGAAGAAGCGCCAGGCCGAGGAAGAAGCTCGCCGTAAGGCCGAGGAGGACGAGCGGCGCAAGCAGGAGGCCGAGGAAGCCGCGGCGCGCGAAGCCGCCGAGCGCAAGAAGGAAGAAGAGGAGCGCAAGAAGCGTGAGGCCGAGGAGGCCGCCCGTAAGGACGCTGAGCGCAAGGCCGAGGAGGAGCGCGCCCGTCTCGCCGAGCAAGTGGCGAAGATCGAGGCCGACGAGGCCGAGCGCTACCGTCAGATGGCCCGCGACGCCGAGGCCTCCCAGGCGCGCAGCCAGCAGCTGATCGCTGAGGCCGCCAAGATGGCGGCGGGAGCGACCGCACCCGGCAAGCGCAAGAAGTCGAAGAAGCCTTCAGGGAAGCGCGAGCGCACCGAGCCGCATGTCGAGTCGCCCGCCAAGAGCGCGGAGCCGGTCGGGGATGAGATCATCATCGCCGAAGGGGCCACCGTCGGGGAGTTCGCCGAAGCGGTCGGGCTGCCGTCCACCGACATCATCAAACGCCTGATGCTGCTCGGAGAACCGCTGACCGTCAATCAACCGCTCTCGGTGGACCTCATGGAGATCCTCGGCGACGATATGGGCCTGCAGCTCGAGATCCGCTCGCAGGCGGAGGAGATGGGCTTCGTCTTCCATGACGAGCCTGAGGACCTCAAGCCGCGACCGCCGGTCGTCACGGTCATGGGCCACGTCGATCACGGCAAGACATCGTTGCTCGACGCCATCCGCGAGACGGCGGTGGCCGAGTCCGAGGCAGGCGGCATCACGCAGCACATCGGCGCCTCGGTGGTCTCCAAGAACGGGCGCGACATCACCTTCATCGACACGCCGGGCCATGAGGCCTTCACCGCGATGCGTGCCCGCGGCGCCAGCGTGACCGACATCGCCGTGCTGGTCGTCGCCGCTGATGACGGCGTCATGCCGCAGACCGTCGAAGCGATCCACCACGCCAAGGCGGCCGGCGTGCCCATCGTCATCGCCGTGAACAAGATCGACAAGGAAGGCGCCAACCCCGAGCGCGTCCGCCAGGAGCTCACCGAGCACGAGATCATCCCCGAGGAGTGGGGCGGCCAGAACATCTTCGTGAACGTCTCGGCCAAACAGCGTCTGAACATCGATGACCTGCTCGAGATGATCCTCCTGCAGGCGGACGTCCTCGAGCTCAAAGCCAACCCCGACACGTTCGCGAGCGGCGTCGTCATCGAGGCCAAGCTCGACAAGGGCCGCGGTCCGGTCGCCACCGTGCTCATCCAGCGCGGCACGCTCCGCATCGGCGACGCCCTCGTTGCGGGAACTTCGCACGGGCGCGTTCGGGCCCTCGTCGACTGGCTCGGGACCAACGTCGAGGAGGCGCTCCCCGCGGACCCGGTGGAGATCCTCGGCCTCTCGAGCGTCCCGAGCGCCGGCGACGAGTTCCGGGTCTTCGAGGACGAGCGCGACGCGCGCGACCTCGCCGAGGAGCGGGCGCTCAAGCAGCGCCTGCTCGCGCAGGAGAAGAAGCACGTCTCGCTCGACGACCTCTTCTCGCGCATCCAGGAAGGCGAGCTCAAGGACCTCAACCTCGTGGTCAAGGCCGACGTGCAGGGCTCCATCGAGGCGCTCGAGGACGCGCTCGCCAAGATGGACCAGACCGAGGTGCGCATCAACGTCATCCACGCCGGCGTCGGCGGTATCACCGAGTCCGACGTCACGCTGGCCGACGCAAGCGACGCGATCATCATCGGATTCAACGTCCGCCCGCAGCCCAAGGCGAAGGCGCAGGCCGATGAGGAGGGCGTCGACATCCGCCTGTACCGCGTCATCTACCAGGCCATCGAGGACATCAACGCCGCGCGCGTGGGCATGCTCGCACCCGAGTTCATCGAGCAGGACCAGGGCCACGCGGAGGTCCGCGAGACGTTCAGGGTGCCCAAGGTCGGCACCATCGCCGGCTGCTATGTCCAGCAGGGCGAGATCCACCGAGACGACCAGGTCCGTATCGTACGCGACGGCACCGTGGTCTACGAAGGCACCATCTCATCGCTCAAGCGCTTCAAAGACGATGTGAAGTCCGTGAAGTCCGGCTACGAGTGCGGTATCGGCGTCGAGGGCTTCGGCGACATCAAGGAAGGCGACCTGATCGAGGCGTTCAGGACGATCGAGGTCGCTCGAGAGGAGTGACCGCATGAAGGCCACGCCACGGACCCGCAAGCTCAACGAGGCCGTCAAAGAGGCGCTCGCCGCGATCCTGCTCGAGGAGATCGCCGATCCGCGTGTCGATCTCGCCACGGTGACATCGGTCGAGGTGTCGGCTGACCTCAAGGTCGCCGACATCTACGTCGTCACCCACGGCGACGAGGCGGCCCAGCAAGACCTGCTCGACGGGCTCGAGTCCGCCAAGGGCCGCATCCGTACCGCCCTCGGCAGACGCGTGGCGATGCGCTTCCTGCCGGAGCTGCGGTTCAAGACGGACCCCAGCGTCGAGCAGGGCATACGCATCACCCAAGCCATCCGTGAGGAGGCCGAGCGCCGTCCGGTGCGCGAGTCCGAGGAGTGAGGCGCGTGGGTGCTGATGACGTCCGGCGTGTGGCCGAGGCGCTCGCCTCGGCCCGCAGCATCGTCGTGGCCAGCCACGTCGACCCCGACGGCGACGCCATAGGCTCCACGCTCGCGCTCTGGCACGCGCTTCAGACCACCGGCACCACCGTCCTTCCCGTGCTCGCGCGCGGCACCACGCCTCCGGCGACGTATGCGTTCCTGCCGGGCTCCTCGGCGTATCGCCAGGCCGGCGCGGTGCCGCCTCCCGACGTCTTCATCGCCCTCGATACGCCCAACCTCGCTCGTCTCGGCGAAGCGGCCGAGCTCGCGCGCGCCGCTTCGTTCCTCGTCTTCATAGACCACCATCCCGACGGGGACGACGTGGGCCACGTGCGCATCATCGACACCGCCGCGGCTGCCGTCGGGGAGATGCTCTTCGATATCATCCCGGCGCTCGGCCTGTCGGTCGACAAGGCGGTCGCGACCTGTCTGTTCACGGCGGTCATGACCGACACGGGGCGGTTCAGCTACGGGAACACGTCGCCGCGGTCGCTGGAGATAGCGGCCGACCTCGTCCGGCACGGCGCCGACCCCTCGGCCATCTTCCGCGCGGTATACGAGAGCCGCAGCCCCGGCGCGCTGAGGCTCATCGGCCGCACGTTGTCGCGGATCACGTTGGCCGCCGGCGGCGCCATAGCGTATTCATGGGTGACCGATGACGACCTGGCCGAGACCGGCGCCCTGCCCGAGGAGACCGAGAACCTCGTCGATCAGGTCCGCGCGCTCGGCGGCGCGGACATCGTCTTCCTCGTGAAGGAGAGCGCCGAGGGTCAGCGGGTCTCGCTGCGCGCCAAGGGCGCCGCGGACGTCGGCTCCGTCGCTCGCCGCTTCGGCGGGGGAGGCCACGCCGCGGCGGCGGGCTTCACCTTCTCGGGTGATCGTGCCGCACTCCTCGACGTGCTCGTCCCCGCGCTCGCGGAGGTGCTTCCGTGAGTCCACGGCGTGGCGCGACCGACCTCGCGGGCGTCCTGCTCATCGACAAGCCCGCCGGACCGACCAGCCACGACGTGGTCGCGACCGTGCGTCGCCTGACAGGGGAGCGCCGCATCGGCCACGCCGGCACGCTCGACCCGCTCGCGACCGGCCTGCTCGTGGTGCTCGTCGGCCCGTACACGCGCCTTGAGCGCTACCTCTCGGCCAGCGACAAGGAGTACGAGGCCGGCATCGCGTTCGGCGCCGAGACGGACACCGACGACGCCGAGGGCACGGTCGTGCGCACAGCGGACGTCCCGGAAGACCTCCTCGACCGCTCGACCGCCGTGCGCCTGCTCGCCGGCGTGCAGGGGACCCACGAGCAGCGTCCACCCGCGTACTCGGCGATCAAGGTCGGCGGCCGGGTCGCCCACCGGGACGCGCGCGCGGGCGTCGCGGTCGAGCTCGACCCGCGCCCCGTGACCATCCACGAGGCCGAGCTCATCGGCATCGATGTCGCCCACGCCCGTTGGGACGTGCGGTTCCGCGTCTCCAAGGGCACGTACGTCCGCGCCCTCGCCCGCGACCTCGGCCGCGCTGCCGGAAGCGCGGCGCACCTCGTCGCCTTGCGGCGCACCGCCGCCGGACCAGCCTTGGTCGCAGACGCGTTCACCCTCGACGATCTCGCCAGCCGCGCGCAGGAGCACGGCGTGGAGCCGCTCTTCGCCGATCCGCTCCCGCTGCTCGGCCTGCCCGTCGTCACCGCGTCGCCCACAGAGGTCGCCGATGGCCGCCCGCTCCCGCGCGATCGCTTCCCTGGCGCCGACGGGGCCGCGGTTGCGATCGCCCACGGCGGGGCGTTGCTCGCCATCTACCGCGCCGCGCCAGAGCGCCTCGCCGCCGAGGTCGTCCTGCCGAGAGGAGCGGCCGCATGACGCGGGTCGTGACGTTCGAGCCCGGGATGCCGCCCCTCGGAGCGGCTGTCTGCGCCATCGGGGTCTTCGACGGGGTGCACCTCGGCCACCAGGCGCTCATCGCTGACACCGTCGCGCGGGCGCGCGACACCGGAGCGACCGCGGCCGTCGTCACCTTCGATCGCGACCCGGAGCTCGTCGTCAGTCCTGATGGCGCCCCACCGCAACTGCTCGTCCTCGCCGACAAGCTGCGCTACATCCGCGAGTGCGGGCCGGACGTCGTGCTCGTCGTGCCGTTCGACGCGCACGTGGCCGCTCTGGCACCCGAGCGGTTCCTGTCCGAGGTGCTGCTCGCGGCTCTCGTCCCGATCGCCGCGGTCGTCGGCCACGACTTCCGCTTCGGGCGTTTCGCCTCGGGCACGGTCGAGACGCTCGACCGTTACGGGACCGACCACGGCTTCGCGGTTGTCCCTCACGAGCTCGTCGAGGTGGACGGCGAGCCCGTGACGTCCACCCGTATACGTGCGGCCGTCGCCGCAGGTGACATGGACCTCGCCACGCGCCTCCTCGGCAGGGAGCACATCGTGCACGGACGCGTCGTGAGGGGTCGCGGCATCGGCCACGAGCTGGGCGTTCCGACCGCCAACCTCTCGGCACCGCCCGCTACGGCGCTGCCCGCCTCGGGCGTCTACGCGGGGTACGCCGAGGTGGACGGCGTGACGTACCCGGCAGCGATCAGCGTCGGGCGTCCGCCGTCGTTCCCGGATGCCATCGACGAGCTCGAGGCCCATCTCGTCGACTTCGAGGGCGACCTCTACGGTCGGGAGGTGGTCGTCCGCTTCGTCACCCGCCTGCGTGACCTGCGCCGCATAGACGACACCGCGGAGCTTGCGCGCGCCATCGCCGCTGATGTCGCCGAGGTGCGCGACCTTCTCGGCTGAACACGGCATACGCGTCGCGCATCGTGTGCTATACTGCTTCGGTTGTGTTCCATACCCTCGCCTGAGACGAGCGATCCACCGACGCTCGCCCCGGACCAGGGCGGATAAGAGAGAACAGGTGAACTGAAGATGGCACTTCCCAAGGACGTCAAGGCGACCATCATCGCCGAGCATGCCCGGTCCGACGGCGACACGGGTTCCCCCGAGGTCCAGATCGCGCTCCTCACGCAGCGCATCCGCGACCTCACCGAGCACCTCCGCGAGCACAAGCACGACCACCACACCCGCCGCGGGCTGCTCAAGCTCGTCGGCCAGCGCCGCAGGTTGCTCAACTACCTGAAGAAGAACGACATCGAGCGCTATCGAGCGATCGTCGCGAAGCTGGGGCTTCGCAACTAGCACGCATGGCGCGCGAAGGCGGGAGCTTCCCGCCTTCGCTGTCATAGGGACCGCGACAGCGATCCGAACCAGGCCCGCGCAGGAGGCGCGGGTCGAGAAGAAGAGGAAGAGGCATGGGAAAGGTAACCGAAAGCTTCGAACTGTACGGCAGGAACTACACGCTGGAGACCGGCGAACTCGCCAAGCAGGCAGGCGGCGCTGTCGTCGTCCGGCAGGGCGACACGGTGGTGCTTGTCACCGCGACCGCGTCTCAGCAGCCCAAGGATCTCGATTTCTTCCCGCTGACCGTCGATTTCGAGGAGCGCATGTACGCGGCGGGCAAGCTCCCCGGCGGCTTCATCAAGCGTGAGGCCCGGCCTTCCGAGAAGGCGATCCTCACCGCCCGCATGATCGACCGCCCGCTCCGCGCGTCGTTCGCCGACGGCTTCCGCAACGAGGTCCAGATCATCGCCACGGTGCTCTCGGCGGACCAGGAGCACCAGCCTGACGTGATCTCGATCATGGGCGCCTCAGCGGCGCTCCTCGCAGCCGGCATCCCGTTCGAGGGGCCGCTTGCGGGCGTGCGCATCTGCCGCCTCGACGGCGAGTTCGTGGTGAACCCCACGTTCGAGGAGGCCGAGGAGTCCGACCTCGACCTCGTCGTCGCCGGCTCCAGGGATGCGATCTTCATGCTCGAGGCCGGTGCGGCCGAGGTGTCCGAGGAGGACATGCTCGAGGCGCTCGTCTTCGCTCAGGAGGCTATCGCGGCGTTCTGCGAGGTCCAGGAGCGATTCCTGGCCAACGTGGAGATCACGCCGATGGAGGTCAAGCTCCACGAGATCGACCCCGCGCTTGAAGAGCGGGTCTTCGCAGCTGGCGCTGACAAGATGCGCGAGGCGCTCCACAATCCGGACAAGCACGCCCGCATGGAAGCGGTCGCGGCGGTCAAGCAAGAGATCCTCGACTCGTTCGACGAGGAGGAGCTCGCGGGCAACGCCAAGGACGTCAAGGCGCTGCTCAAGCGCCTCGAGAAGAAGACCATGCGCGCCATGGTGCTCGAGGAGGGCGAGCGCGCCGACGGACGTGCGCTCGACGAGGTCCGACCCATCTCGGTCACAGCCGGCTATCTGCCGACGAGCCACGGCTCCGGCCTGTTCACGCGCGGTCAGACGCAGGTCCTGTCGGTCCTCACGCTCGGCATGCTGTCCGAGTGGCAGCGCATCGACACGATCGACGTCTCCGAGGGAAAGCGCTACATCCACCACTACAACTTCCCGCCGTTCTCCACTGGTGAGACGGGCTTCATGCGCGGTCCGAAGCGGCGCGACATCGGGCACGGCGCGCTGGCGGAGCGGGCACTGCTCCCGGTCATACCGGCCGAGGAGGACTTCCCGTACACGGTACGCATCGTGTCCGAGGTCCTCGAATCCAACGGCTCGTCGTCGATGGCCTCGGTCTGCGGCTCCACGCTCGCGCTTATGGACGCCGGCGTGCCTGTCTCGGCGCCGGTCTCCGGCATCGCGATGGGCCTCATCAAAGAGGGCGACGACGTCGCCGTCCTGACCGACATCCAGGGTCTCGAGGACTTCCTCGGAGACATGGACTTCAAGGTCGCCGGCACGCCCGCGGGCATCACGGCGATGCAGATGGACAACAAGGCCAAGGGCCTCTCGGTGGACATCCTGCGCAAGGCGCTGCTCCAGGCCAAGGAAGGCCGCGCGTTCATCCTCGACAAGATGCTGGCCGAGATCGCCGAGCCGCGCGCCGAGCTCAAGGACTTCGCTCCGCGCGTCATCACGGTCAAGATCCCCGTCGACAAGATCCGCGACGTCATCGGCCCCGGTGGCAAGGTGATCCGCGGGATCATCGACGAGACCGGCGCGCAGATCGACGTGAACGAGGACGGCACGATCTACGTCGCGTCGCGTGACGCCGGCGGCGAGGCCGCGGTCGCTCGCATCAAGAACATCGTGAAGGACGTCGAGCCCGGCGAGCACTACACCGGACGCGTCGTCAGCATCCAGCCGTTCGGCGCGTTCATCGAGCTCATCCCGGGCAAGGACGGTCTGCTCCACATCTCGCGCATGGCCAAGGGCCGCATCGACAAGGTCGAGGACGTCCTCAACGTCGGCGACGAGGTCGAGGTCGTCGTCCTCGAGATCGACGATCGCGGCAAGGTCAGCCTCGACGCGGTGCACAAGGCCGAGGGCAAGCCCGCGGGCGAGCGTCGCGAGGGCGGGTCCGGCGACCGGAGCGAGGGTCGCAGGGACGGCGGCGGCGGCGACCACCGCAAGCATCGTCGGCGCCACTAGGGCACATACCAGCGAGTGAAGATGTCGGGGCCCGGCGGTCGCTGCGTGCGATCCGTCGGGCCGCGACCGTTGCAAGGGAGCCACGACGTGACTGACGCCTGCTTCTACGACAAGACGATCCTCGACGACGGCACGACGATCATCTCCGAGACGATGGACACCGTCCGCTCAGTGGCGATCGGCATCTGGCTCTCGGTCGGCAGCCGCGACGAGGCGCCCGCCGAGGCAGGGATGTCGCACTTCCTCGAGCACATGATGTTCAAGGGGACGCCGACGCGCTCCGCACAGGACATCTCCGAGCACTTCGAGCGCCTCGGTGCCGAGCTCAACGCCTTCACGTCCAAGGAGTACACGTGCTACTACGCCCGCGTCCTCGACGAGCACGTCGGTGACGCGGTCGAGGTCCTCTCGGACATGGTCGCCAACGCCTCGCTCGACCCCGGAGCCATCCTCTCTGAACGCGAGGTCGTCCTGGAGGAGATCGCGCGCCACGAGGACGCGCCCGACGACGCCGTGCACGAGCTCTTCTCGGCCACCATGCTGCCGGGCCATCCGCTCGGGCTGCCGGTGCTCGGACGCCAAGAGAGCGTCGGGGCCTTCGATCGCGGGCTCTCCGCCGCGTTCAAGCAGGCGCACTACCGCACCGGCAACGTGGTGGTCGCGGCATCGGGCAGCGTCGCCCATGAGAACCTCGTGCGCGCGGTACGACAGCACCTCCGGCTGCCTGAAGGCCCGCGCACCGAGCGCCTGCACGCGACGCCGGTCGTGGAGCCACGTCTGCAGGTCCAGCGCAAGGACACCGAGCAGGCCCACATCTGCTGGGGCGTCGCCGGGCTCCGCGCGAGCGACGAGGACCGGTTCGCCCTCGCCGTCCTGGACGCCGTGCTCGGCGGCGGCATGGCGTCCCGCCTGTTCGTCGAGGTGCGGGAGAAGCGCGGCCTGGCGTACGCCGTCTACTCGTACCATGCGCTCTACGAGGACACCGGCCAGTTCGTCATGTATGCCGGCACGCGTCCCTCCAATGCCGCCCAGGTCATCGAGCTCATCACGTCCGAGGTCGAGAATGTCCGCCGGGACGGGATCACCGCCGAAGAGCTCCACCGGGCCAAAGAGGCGCTCAAGGGACAGCTGGTCCTGAGCCTGGAGTCCACGCGGGCGCGCATGACGCGCCTCGGCAAGAACGAGATCACCCACGGCGAGTGCCTGTCGATCGACGAGCTCGTCGCGCGCATCGAGGCGGTCGACCGCGCGAGCGTCCACACGCTCGCCGAGCGCCTGTTCGACGGCGGACGCGTCATCGCGGTGATCGCGCCGATGGATTCCGATGAGATCGCGCACGTGCTCTGACGTCTCGGGAGGGGAGCGCACCATGATCCGGGTCCTTGTCAACGGAGCGGGCGGACGGATGGGCGCCGAGGTCGTACGCGCGGTGACCGAGGCCGACGGCATGACGGTCGTGGCCGCGGTCGACCCCGGCCACGCGGGCGAGGTCGTCGCCGGGAGCGTGACGGTCGCGGCGGATCTCTTCTCGGCCATCGCGGAGACCGCCCCCGATGTGATGGTGGACTTCACGCATCCGGGCGTCGTCGAAGCCGCACTGCGTACCGCGCTCGCGGCCGGCGTGCACTGCGTGGTGGGGACGACCGGCCTCGCGGACGACGTGATCGCCGACATCGCGGCCGGCGCCCCCGACGACGTCTGCCTCTTCGTCGCGCCCAACTTCGCCATCGGCGCGGTGCTCATGATGCGCTTCGCCGCCGAGGCAGCCCGTTTCATGCCGCACGTCGAGGTCATCGAGCTCCACCACGACCAGAAGGCCGATGCGCCCTCGGGCACCGCGCTCAGGACGGCGCGGCTCATCGCCGAGGCGCGCTCTGAGCGTCCCGACGCGCCCGGCCGCGAGACCGAGGTCGCCGAGGGCGCCCGCGGCGCGGACGTGCGCGGCGTCACCGTGCACTCGGTCCGCCTTCCGGGCCTGGTCGCTCACCAGGAGGTCCTCTTCGGAGGACAGGGCCAGACGCTGAGCATCCGGCATGACTCGATCGACCGGACGTCCTTCATGCCCGGGGTGGTGCTCGCCGTGCGCGAAGCGCCGAAGCACCGCGGCCTCATCGTCGGCCTCGAGGCGTTCATGGGTGAGCAGGGGTGACCGCTCCCGTCGTCGTCATGAAGTTCGGCGGCACATCCGTTGCGACGCCCGAAGGCCGCGCGGCGCTCGCTTCGCGGGTCGCCGATGCCCTGCGCGACGGGCTCGCGCCCGTGGTGGTCGTCTCGGCCATGGGAAGATCCGGCGAGCCGTACGCCACTGACACGCTCCTCGGCCTGGTGGACGGCCTGCCGGGCGACGAGCGGGAACGGGACCTGCTCGGCGCCACCGGCGAGGTCATCGCCACCGTCGTGGTCGCGCACGAGCTGCGCTCGGCAGGCATCGGCGCTCGCGCGTACACCGGCGCCGAGGCGGGCATCGCCACCGACGGCGCGCACGGGTGCGCCTCCATCACCGAGATCCACCCCGGACCGCTGCTGGCCGCGATCGACGACGGCGTCGTCCCGGTCGTCGCCGGCTTCCAGGGGATCGCCGCCGACGGCGCGCTCACGACGCTCGGAAGAGGCGGCTCGGACACGACCGCCTGCGCGCTCGGGGTCGCGCTCGCCGCACGGACGGTCGAGATCTACACCGACGTCGACGGCGTGATGACCGCCGACCCGCGCGCATGCGCGTCGGCGCGCGTGCTCGAGGAGATCAGCGCCGAGGAGCTCTTCCAGATGGCGCGCCACGGCGCACGCGTCGTGCACACTCCCGCCGCCGAGCTCGCGCTCGCGAGCGGGCTCGCGGTGCGCGTGCGCAACACCTACTCGGACCACCCCGGAACGCTCGTCGTCGACCTGGCGTCGTACCGCCCGGCATCCGTCGCGACGGCGGTCTCGCACACCGACGGCATCGCGCGCATGCGCGTGGGCCTTCCGGCCGAGGAGGGGAGCGCGGCGCACATGGGCGCGCAGGCGCGCGTCTACCGCGCGATGGCCGACGCCGGCGTCTCGCTCGACATGTTCACGCCCGTCGCGGACACGCTCGTCTTCACGGTGCCCGAGGCTGCGGTGCCCGCTGCCGAGGCCGTCCTCGCCCGGCTCGGACTCCCGCACGAGGTGCTCGGGGCGCTCGCGAAGGTGACGCTCGTCGGCGCCGGCATGCACGGCGTGCCGGGCGTCATGGCCCGCGTAGCCGAGCAGCTCGAGGCCGCCGGCGTCGGCGTGCTGCAGACCGCCGACAGCCACACCACCATCTCCGTGCTGGTCTCCGCCGAAGACGCCGAGACGGCCGTGCGTTCCCTCCACGACGGGTTCGGGCTCGCGTAGGCCACCGCGCGCCGCGACGACCGTGTGCGCCGCAGGCCCCGTCACGGTATACTCCGGCTGACCGTCACTGGCCTGCAACGGGGGGAGCCATGACCGCGAAGACCGCGCTTCGGATCATCGCCGAAGAACGCACGCTCATCCTGTCGGTCGTCGTCCTCACCGTCGCGAGCGCCGTCCTGGTCGGCCGCGTCGCGCCCGCGGACGTGACGGCCGTGGCGCAGCTGCAGGTCTACACCACCGACGAGAGCACCGCTGTGCTCGCGCTCACCGAGCCCGCCGAGCGCGCCGACCGGGATGTCATCGTCGGCACGCACGTACGGCTCGCCTCGAGCCCGACCGTCGCGCGCCGGGTCATCGAGCGTCTCGGCCTCACTGACACGCCCTCAGAGCTGCTCGAGCGGATCGCGATCTCAGCGCCGGGGCAGGCCAACGTCCTCACCGTCGAGGCGCAGGCCAGGAGCGCCGCCGATGCCGCGACGCTCGCCGACACCTGGGTAGCCGAGTACATCGCGTGGTCCGCCGAGCGCACCGCGGCGGACTTCACGGCGGCCTCGGCCGCGCTCGCGCCCCAGCTCGAATCCGCCAAGGCGCGCATCACCGACATCGATGCGCGCATCAAGACGCAGGGGCACACCAAGGACCTCGACACGGCCCTGGCGGCGGCCACGACCCACTACGAGCAGCTGCTGCTCGGAGCGCAGCGCCTCGACACGCTCGCGCGCGTCGCACAGCCCCCGCTCTCCATCGTCTCTCCGGCTCTGGCCGAGGAGAGCTCGACCGTGTCCGCTGTGGCTATCGATGCGCTCAAGGGCCTGGTAGCCGGCATCGTGTTAGGCACCCTGCTCGGCTTCATCCGCCACGTGGCGTTGCGACCCGAACCGTCGACGTAGCGCTGTCGACGCCATGCAGTCAGCCGGCCGGGTGGTCCGCAAGCTCTTCGTCCTGCTGCTCGGCGAGGGTGCCGCACGCCTCCTCGGAGTGGCGACGTTCGCCCTGCTCGCGCGCGCGCTCGGCCTCGAGCACCTGGGCATCTTCAGCTTCGGCATGAGCCTCGCGCTCGTCCTCGAGTGCGTGATGGACTTCGGGCAGAACGCTCATATCGGTCGCATCGTGGCCGAGAACCCCGAGGAGGGTCTGCCGCAGTTCGCGCTTGCGGCGTCCAACAAGACGCTGATCGCCGCGGTGCTGGGAGCTGTCGTCACCGTCGTGATGGCGCTCGCGGGCTCCGCCGCCGACGAGATCCTCACCGTGGCCCTCTTGCTCGTGTGGGCTGCGGGTCTCTCGGTCCTGGACAGCCTGCGGTCGACAGCCCGCTCGCTTGAGCGATTCCGCCTCGACAGCGCCGCCAATGGCGCCGAGTCGCTCGGGCGCCTCGCGGCGGTCGCGCTCGTCTGGGCTCTCGGTGGAGGGCTCGTGCACTTCGGCCTGGCGTTCGCGGTGGAGTCATGGCTCGCCGTCGCCGTGCTCGGGTCGTACCTCGGCCATCAGCATGCGGCGCTCCTGGCGCCTCCCCAAAGCCTCGTCCGCCTCCGCCGGTTCCTCTGGCAGGCAGCGCCGTTCGGCATCGCCGTCATGGCGCTCTCGGCCTTCTACAACCTGGACCAGGTCTTCGTTCGCTCGCTCGCGGGTGCCGCCGCCAACGGCCTGTACGGCACTGCCGCACGCGTCTCGTTCACCGCCTCGGTCGTGGCGAGCCTCCTCGCGATGGTGACGTATCCCGACTTCGCGCGCATGACCGCTGATCTCCACGCGTTCCGCCGCTATCTCATCAAGGCGATCGCGCTTGCAGGCGGCATCGGCGTGACCGCCGGGGCCGCGATCTTCATCGCCGCGGACCCGCTGCTCGGGCTGCTCTTCGGCGCCGAGTTCACGGGCGCTGCCGATATCCTCAGGGTGCTCGTGATCGTCGTCGTCTTCCGCGGGATCACGACCGTCGTCCTCTACGCCGCGAACGCTCTCGGCCTCAGCCGACGTATCGCGCTCGTCGCCATCGTCTTCGCCGTGGCCAACGTCACCGCGAACGTCCTGCTCGTGCCCGTCTACGGGGTCTTCGCCGCCGCGTGGATCAGCGGCGTCGGCGAGCTCGCGCTCTCCGCGGCTCTGACGATGCTATCGTTGGGCTACGTCCGCGCTGCCGCTGCGCCCGCTGCGACGGGGGGATGAGGACGGGTGCTCATCGCTGACTCACACGAGTTCATCGAGCTCTACCGGGGCGACAAGGACCTGCGCCTCGGTCAGGAGATGCTGGCCCTCGATCCGACGGTTCGGTTCGTGTCGTTCGCGCCGCGTTCCGTCAGCCCCGTGGAACGCGGGTTCCTCGGCAGGAAGCGTCACGACGCCGCGACGCTGCCCGCTCTTCCCGAGCGCATGGAGTTGCGGCTGCTCCCCTCGGCGGCGCTCCGCTTCGCCCGGAAGGAAGTCGGCGGCGTGCTCTCCTACATGCCCGGCTACGGCCGCGCGCTGACCCGGCTGCGGCCCGACGTCGTGCTGGAGAACCCGTACGTCTGGTTGACCCCGCGCAGCTACACGACGGACCGTGTCGCCAGGCGCCTGGGCATACCGGTCGTCTACCACGACCCCGGCGACGATGTCCCGCTGACGCGCCAGCAACGGCTCGTCCGTCCGCTGGAGGTGCCCGTCATCCGGCGCGCAGCGGCGATCATCACGTACAACGACATCGGGCGACGCCGATTCATCAGCAAGTACGGGTACCCTGCCGAGAAGATCCACGTCATCCCCAAGCCGATGGCCGTGGATCGCTGGCGGCGGCCCGACCTGCGCGACACCGTCCGGGCCGAGCTCGGCATCCCGGCAGGTGCCTATGTGGTAGCCCACCCCGGCCGCCTGACACGCATGCGCGGCAGCACCGTGCTCGCGGATGCGGCGCGGGCCGCCCTCGGCGATGAGCGTTTCCAAGACGTCGTCTTCCTGTTCATCGGCGGCCCGATGGGAGCGGATACCGACATCGCGGAGTACCTGGCCGAGAACACCGTCGTCACCGGCATGGTCGCCAATGAGCGCATGCCCGGACTGCTCGCCGCCGCCGACGTGGTGGTCTTCCCGGACCTCGACTCGCACGCCGGCTTCACGACCGCCGTCGCCGAGGCGATGGCCGCGGCCCGACCGCTCGTGATCGGCCTCGACCCCGCGCGCGACACCGTGCCCGTGCGTGATGGCCAGACCGCCGTCATCGTCACGCCGGGCTCCGTCCCGGGGCTTCTCTCGGCCATCACGGCGCTCAAGGCCGAGCCGGGTCGCGCGGCGTCGCTCGGCGCAGCTGTCGGGGCGTTCGCCGCCGAGAACATGGACTACCCACGCGTCGCACGTGCGTACCTCGACATCCTGGAGGGAGCGGTGGCCGATGCCCACGCGCACTGACGGTCACGCGCCGGACTGGCGCGCCCGAGGAGGCTGGACGCTCGGTTGGGAGCTGCGCCGATGGGGCAAGGCGTGGCTGAGCCGCGTGCCGGGTGGAGTGGGCAGCATGCTCAGGCGACGTCTGCACCGTTTCGCGGCATGCGGTTCCGATTGCCTGCTCCTTGAGAACGTCTGGATCGAGTACCCCGAGAACCTCGTGATCGGCGACCACGTGAACGTCGCGCGCGGTGTGATCATCAACGCCGCGGGCGGTGTCGAGATCGGCGACTGGGCGCTCATCGGCCCAGAGGTGATCATCTACAGCCAGGACCACGTCTTCGACGGGATCGACGTCCCGATCTCGCTGGCACACGACCGCAGGGCCCCTATCGCCATCGGTGCCGGAGCCTGGGTCGCCTCGCGAGCGGTGATCACCGCCGGCGTCACCATCGGCGAGGGCGCCGTCGTCGGGGCCGGCGCGGTCGTGACCCGCGACGTTCCCGCACGGGCGGTCGTCGGTGGCGTACCTGCGCGCATCATCCGGTATCGCGACGCGGCGGAAGGGAAGGGCGATGCCACCCACGGCCACGCAGAGCGCGGCTGACCGCCGTATCTGGGTCATAGCCGCGTGCGCGTCGGTGGCCGCCGGGGCGCTCGCGGTCCATGCGTTCGTCCCGCTCATCGCCGTCGCCGCCGTCATCGCCCTCGTGACCGCCGTCGTAGCCCGTCCGCGCGGCGCCGTGCTCACCCTCGCCCTCGCAACGCCCTTCTACGACCTGGCGGTGCTCAGGGTGGAGGGGATAGCCGACATCCGTATCCTCGAGGTGCTCTGGCTGGGAGCGGCGGTCGCGCTCGCCTGGCGGGTGACCTCCGGAGCCGAGACACGCCTGCGGCGCCCTCCCTCGTGGGTCGCGTTCGGTCTCGCCGCCATCACCGGTTGGTTCTTCATCGCCGCCGCCGCCTCCTCTGGCGGCATCAGACCGTTCATCGAGGCGACGCAGACGCTCTACCTCTGTGTCGTCGCGTACCTGGTGGCGGCGGTCGTCGCGGGATCGACCGCCACGGAGCTCGCGCGCTGGCTGCGGCCTTGGGCGCTCCTCATGACGCTCGTCATCTTCGCCTCGCTCATCGCGTACGGGCTCGGGCTCGAGCCGATCGCCCGCACGGTGGTGACCGTCCCCGACCTGTCGGTCGAGTACGTCCAACGCTCGCTCCTCGAGCAGAGCGCCGGCAGCCTGGACGTGGACATCCTGCGGCTCGGCATCCTGAACACCGGCCCCGTCGGCACGGCTGCTCTGTTGCTCGGCATCCTGACGGTCGCGCTGGCGACGACGCTCACCGACGCCCCGGTCCGCTCCCTGCGTCCGGCGTACGCGCTCCTCGCCGCCGGCAGCATCGTCCTTCTGCTCACCTACTCCCGCGCGGGATGGGTGCTCGCCGTCCTCGTCTCGGCTGTGCTTCTCGTCAGGAGCACGCACCCGCGGGCCCGCCTCGCGCTTGCGGCGCTTATCGTCGCGGTCTCAGTGGTCGCGACGCTTCCCGGCGTGGCATCGCGCATCGAGGAGCTCACCGACCCCAGCGAGGGCTCGTACCAGGCGCACGGACGTCTGTGGGTCACCGCCGTCCACATGGTGGGGGAGCGTCCGGTCATCGGCTGGGGGCCGGGCATGTATGCCGAGCATGCCGAGGATCTCGGGATCGGCTCGTGGATGGCCGCCGACATCTCGGCGGACCAGCCTCACAACTGGGTGCTCGAGATCGCCGCTGAGACGGGCCTGGTCGGCGCGGTCATCGCGATCGCGTTCATCCTCGCTGTCCTTATCGAGGGTCTGTGGCGCCTGCGTTCCGCGCCGCTGCCCGTCTTCGCGGTCTGGATGGCCACGGCGGCGCTTCTCGCGATCAATCTCACGCTCAACGCCTTCCGGACCGAGCTCATGTGGGTGTGGCTCGGGGCGCTCATCGGCGTCGGAGGATGGTACCGGGCGCGCATCAAGCCCGCCGAGGAGGACGCCGCGTGCGCATCCTGATCGCGAGCAAGTTCTTCTACCAGCGCGGGGGGCTCGAACGGGTCATGTTCGATGAGATCGACGCCCTCGAGCGCGCGGGCCACGAGGTCGTCCACTTCTCCACGAGGCACCCGGGAAACGTGCCCTCGCCCTGGGCGGAGCACTTTGCCCCGTACCTCGAGATCGGAGCCGGTGCGCGTCTCGGCAGGGTCGACGCGATGCGGGCCGTCCTGAGGATGTTCAGGAACCGTCCCGCAGCCGCTGCGATCGAAGGTCTTCTCGACGCCTCGCGTCCCGACATCGTCCACGTTCACGGCATCCACCGCCAGCTTTCGCCGTCGATCCTCCTCGCGGCGGCGCGCCGCTCGATCCCGGTCGTGCACACGCTGCACGACTACCACCTCGTCTGTCCCGCCGATGTGATGTTGAGAGGTGGTAGTGCGGTCTGCTCGCCGCGCGCCTGCCGCACGTACGACTGCACCGCCGCGATCCGGAACCGGTGCACGCGCGGGAGCCTCGCGGCCTCGACGATCGCCGCGGCCGAGCTCTCGTTCCAGCGGCTCACCCGCGCCTACGAGCGCTCGGTAACCCGCTTCATCAGCCCGAGCCGCTTCCTCGGCGGCCTGATGCGGGAAGCGGGCTGGACGGACACGCCTATCGACGTCGTTCCGCCGGGCACCGCTCCCGGTCCCTCCCGTCAGGACCCCGCCGAGACGTTCGCGCTGTTCGCCGGCAGGCTCAGTCCCGAGAAGGGCGTCGAGGTGTTCCTCTCGGCGGCACGCTCCGCACGGATCGACGCCGTGGTGGCAGGGGATGGCCCCCTCGCCGGGTCGCTTCGCGCGAGCCACCCGGAGGCGCGCTTCACCGGACATCTCGACCCGGCGGCGCTTGCGGGTCTCCTCGGGCGCGCGCGGATGTCCGTGCTGCCGTCCGTCTCGCTCGAGAACGCGCCCCTCGGCGTGCTCGAGTCCATGGCCGCGGGAGTCCCCGTGGTCGCATCGGGGGTCGGGGGAGTACCCGAACTGGTCGATGATGGAGTAGAAGGGCTGCTCGTGCGGCCGGGCGACGCTGACGCGCTGGCGGCAGCGATGCATCGTCTCATGCATGACCCGGACGATGCGGAGCGGATGGGGCGGGCGGGCCGGATGCGCGTCGCACGCGATTTCACGCCCGGCGCGCACCTGGAGCGCCTTGTCATGACCTACGAACGAGCGGTGGGGGGAACGGCATGAACGCCTGCGTCATCACGACATTCCGCTGCAACGCCCGATGCCACATGTGCGACATCTGGCAGCACCCCACGCGGCCCGATGAGGAGCTGCCCGCGGAGTACTACGAGAGACTGCCGAGCGGCCTGGGCCGGATCAACGTCACCGGCGGGGAGCCGATGCTGCGCGCCGACATCCTCGACATCATCGGCATCGTGTCCAGGAAGGCCCGCGTCGTGGAGGTCTCCACCAACGGCTACTTCACGGACCGGATCCTCGAGGTCGCCCACACCTATCCCGACACCATGTTCAGGGTCAGCCTCGAGGGGCTCCCCGAGCTGAACGACCGGTTGCGCGGCACGAAGAACGGCTTCGACCATGCGCTCCGGACGATGCTCGGGCTCATCGACTCGCCCGCCCGCGACATCGGCTTCTCGGTGGTCGTGTGCGACAAGAACGCCGCCGACCTGCTTGCGCTCTACCGGCTCTGCGTCGCGCTCGGCGTCGAGTTCGGCACGTCGGTCATGCACAACTCCTGGTACTTCCACAAGGAGGACAACGCGGTGGAGGACGTGCCCACGGCGACCGAGGCCGAGAAGGCATTCATCCGCGCGATGCTCACGTCCAAGCGCGGCGGCATCCGCATGAAGGTCAAGGACTACCTGCGGGCCTACTTCAATCTGAACATCCTCAATCACCTCGAGGGACGCCCGAACGTGATGTCAGGATGCTGCGCGGGTCGTGACCTCTTCTTCGTCGATCCATCGGGCGATATCACGCCGTGCAACGGCACCGCGGAACCGTGGGTCATGGGGAACATACGGGAAGACACGTTCGAGGAGATATGGGCGAGCGAGAGAGCCGAGGAGGTTCGGCGACAGGTCGACGCGTGCCAGCGGTCGTGCGCGTTCATCGGAACCGCGCGGTTTGATATGCTGAAGCACCCTGTTCGACCGATCCGCTGGGTCGTCAGAAGCAAACTCTCTCTCGCAAGGGGCGAACCGATCACCTACGAACCGTGAACGTCCGATCGCGCCGGCGCGAGAGAGGCCAGCGGCCCATGGACGCACGTGTAGCCGTCATCGGCACCAGAGGCATACCCGACGTCCATGGCGGCGTCGAGTACCACTGCGAGGAGCTCTACCCCCGGCTCGTCGACCTCGGCTTCGACATCACGGTGTTCGCGCGGGACCCCTACGTCCCTGAGCCGCGCGAATTCAACGGCGTCCACATCGTTCCCCGGGCGGCCGTCCGCCGCAAGTCCCTCGAGGCGATCACCCACTCGATGCACACTGCGTACGAGGCAGGACACGACGGTTTCGACATCTGCCACTTCCACTCGGTGGGTCCCGCTGCCACCATCCCGATCGCGCGATTGTTCGGCGCACGCTCGGTCGTCTTCACCATGCACGGCCCCGACTACGAACAACGGAAGTGGGGCACGGGTGCCCAGCGCTTCCTGAGGTACGGCGAGTCGGTCGGGGTGCGCACGGCAGATGCTGTCATCTCGGTGTCACGCCACCTCCAGCGCCGCCTTGAGGCCCGCTATGGCCGGACCGTGCTCCACATACCCAACGCACCCCGCGCCATCCGCACCACGCCGCCGGGAACGCTCTTGGGCTCGCTCGGCCTGACCGGACGGGACTACGTGCTCTACGTGGGCAGGCTCGTCCCCGACAAGCGGGTCGAGGACCTGCTCGACGCCATGGCGCAGCTGCGCCCGGACATGCCCGTCGTGATCGCCGGCCACAGCAGCCACGCGTGGGAGTACGGCGCGCGACTGCGGGAGACGACGGGGGTCACGGCGCTGTTCACCGGCTGGCTGGAGTGGGACCTCACCCAGGAGCTCTTCTCCAACGCCGCCGCGTTCGTCCTGCCCTCTGCGATCGAAGGGCTCCCGTTGAGCCTGCTCGAAGGGATGGCGCACGGACTGCCGTGCATCGCGTCCGACATCGACGCCAACCTCGAGGTGCTCGGCGAGCCGGCCGCAGGGCTCACGTATCCCGTCGGAGACGTCCCGGCGCTCGCCGACGCGCTGGCGGCCGTGCTCGACGACCCCGCGCGTGCCGAACGTCTCGGCCTCGCAGCACAGGAGCGCGTGCGCGACCACTACGACTGGGACCGCATCGCCGAGCAGACCGCCGAGGTCTACCGTGGGCTCCTGGCGCGCTAGGGGACCGTCACCAGCAGGCTGAAGGAGCCCTGGTTGTCCTCGTAGAGCCCCGGTGCGTCGTTGACCACCGCGATCACCGGCTCACCCGGCGCCCCTTCGACGACGCGTGTGCCGTCACGCAGCTCAAGCTCGGAGTAGGCGACGTAGGTGTGCTGCGAGCCGACGCGCAGGAGCAGCGACCCCACGTTCACATCGGGGCGCAGCGGCACGAACGTGTAGTCGTGGGAGGGATCGCCCGTCGGCGGGGCGGTCGACCCTTTCATGTACGTCACCACGCCGCTCGCCTTGATGAGCAGCGTACCCGCAGGGCCGATGACCCCCACCTGGACGCCCGCCTCAGCCGATGAGCGGAGCTCGGACACGAACCTGCGGGCCGTGCCGACCTCGATGATCCTCGGAAGGGCCTCGGTGTCGATCCGTTCCGCTTCCCGCTCGCCCGCCGGGACCTGTGCGCGCGACAAGACGATCCCGAACAGCGTGCGCTCCTCGGAGTACGTGAAGACCGTCTTCCGTCCGTCCATGCCCTCCTGGACGACGACCTCCAGACCCGCCGGCAGTTCGTCGGTCTGCTGCCGCAGCGTCGTATAGGGGACGGGCGCGGTGCTCGACGTCGTCACGACCGTCGTGCGCAGCGGGCGGAGCGCCATCGCTACGCCGAGCAGGACGATGATCGCCGCGAACGCTCCTGCGACGCGCCAACGCCGCCGCATGGCCTCTCCTCCCCGCATACGAGCCGTGAGCCGTCCACACATGATACTGTGCTGCCTAGAACGAGCGCCAGCGCGTGCCGGATGACAGCGTCGTCCGCGGCGGGGGGAGGGGAGCATCCGACGTGCGAGGGTCCGAACCCACGGTCGTCTTCATCGGCGCGGGCATCACACCCCGCCCTGCCGCCGCCGATAAGACTTTCGTGCTGCAACTGGCGCCCCGCCTGCGTCGTCTCGGCCTGAACGTCCGCATCGTAAGCATCATCGAGACGCCTCCGGACGACCTGCCCGACGACATGCTCGTCATCCCTCGGCTCGCCCATCGCGACTCGTCCGACACCTTCACGTTCGACCCCGACGGGCGAGTCGTCGGCTATCACCACCAGCACCGCGCATGGCTGCAGACGCTCGAACTGGCGTCGACGCTGCTGGCGCGCCGGCGTGACATCCTCGGGTTCTCCGGAAGCGGACCCACGACCGTCTTCTACTGGATGGACCTCTCGACGCTCGTCCCGGTGCTCCGGCGGACCGTGGCCCGGCAGAGCATGCTCGTCGCCGGTCTGCCCCAGCTCGTGCCGGCAGGCTTCCCGCACGACCGCATCCGCGCGCACGCGCTGAGCGCCGCGGACGCCGTCTTCGCCGGGACCGCTGCGGCCGCTTCCGCCCTGCGCGCTGCAGGCTGCGGCTGCCGGGAGATCACGGTCGCGCCGTGGGGTGCCGAGGGCCTGCACACCGACACCACGCCGGCCGTCCCGACCTCGCTCCACCTGCTGTGGACCGGCTTCATCCGGCAGATCGGTCATGAGGACTTCCTCGCTGCCGTCGCGATCGCCCGCGACGTCGCGGCAGCGCGATCCGACATCGAGTTCACGTTCTGCTTCAAGCCGCAGTGCTATCGACCGGAGTACGCCGCGCATGCCGCCGAACGGGTCCACATCGTCCGCGGCGATGCGAGCTTCTCGGCCACGCTTGCACGCTACTCCGCGCTGTACTCCCCGGTGCTGCGCCTCGACTCCACCGTCGCGCCGCCGCTCTCGTGGATCCAGGCGCTCGCCGCCGGCCTGCCGATCATCACCACGCGACCCGCCGGCGTCGACGAGGTCCTCTCGCACGGACGCGACGCGCTGCTCGCGGTCGATGCCGCATCGCTGCGCGAGGAGCTCCTCGATCCCGGGCTGGGGACACGCCTCGCTGCGATGCGCCCCGCTGCGCGGACGCTCTTCGAGGAGCGCTACGACATCGACCGCGTGGCCGAGAACCACGCTGACCTCTTCAGGCAGCTCGTCGGGCCCGGCGGTCGGGCGGGGAGCGCGCGATGAGCCGTCGGCCGCTCGAGGGCCCTCTGCGACGGCTGGCGTTCGCCCTGCTCAGAGCCTCGGGACTCCCGCTGCTGGTCCGCCATACGCTGCAGCGCCGCCGACTCACGATACTCCTGTTCCACCAGCAGACGCCCGAGCGCTTCTCACGCACGGTGCGCGCGCTGTCGCGCCGCTACACCATCGTGAGCCTGGACGTGGCGCTCGATGCGCTCGCATCCGGCTCCCTCGGCTCGCTGCCGAGTCGTGCGCTGGCCATCACGTTCGACGATGGTCGCGCCTCCAACGCCGACCTCATCCCGCTGTTCGCCGCTTCCGGCGTCCGGCCCACCGTGTTCGTCGTGACGGGAGTCGTGGGGACACGACGCCGCTTCTGGTGGACGCCGCTGTCCCGGCCCGAGGTGGCCGAGCTGCAGGAGCTGCCGGATGACGAGCGCCTCGAGCGTCTACGCGACGCCGGCCTCGACCCGCTACGCGAGCATCAGGTCGGCGACGCGCTCTCGGCGGACGAACTGCGTGCCCTCTCTGCGGTGGCCGACGTGCAACCTCACACGCGCACGCATCCGGTCCTCACGCGGTGCAGCGCCGTGCGGGTCCGCGAGGAGATCGAGGGGTCTGCCGAGGATGTCAGGACGCTGCTCGGCGTGTCCCCGCGGGTCTTCGCCTACCCCAACGGGGTCTTCTCGGCAGACGTCGTCGCGGCGGTGCGCGAGGCCGGTATCCCGTTCGCGGTCACGACCGAGCCGGTGCTCAATGACGCCCGCTCCGACCCGCTCCGTCTCGGCCGGATCTTCATCCGGGACCATGCCGACACGAACGAGGTCATCACCGTCGCGAGCGGTCTGCCGGCGATGCTCTCGCGCGCGCTCCGCTCCCACGCCTGACCGTACCGGACCTGCCGCGAGCGCCGTCGCCCGCCTGCCCGCGCGATCGGCGCTCGACCGTTCGTCGCGCGAGTGTGAACTGTGACGCATTCGCACTCACGTATCCAGGCTGACCTGCCGATACACACGGTGTAGGGGATTGAGAACCGCATATCGGCACGAACCTCCTGATAAAGGCACAACCCGCCGAAAGGCGGGTGTCGCAAAGTCACGGGTCTAACGGAAGGACCTCCTTCCTATGACAGCCGGACTACCGGGACCCCGAGTGCGCTTCACGTAAGCCCGAGGACCCTGGCCGTAGGGAGCCTCGGGCCGATGTGCATCAAGGGGCAGGTCGTCGTGAAGAGCACAGTGGCGGACATCAGGGGCTTCGGTCGGAATGCGTTGATCATCATGACGGCGTTCGCCGTCATCTTCACGTTCAGCAGCGTGCCGGTGACCGCCTCAGGTACCACCGGCACCGTTTCCGTGGCTGAGCACGGAGCGGTGGGGAATGGCGTCGCCGATGACACCGCTGCTTTCCAGAGGGCCATCGACGCCGCACCGGCGGGCGGCACGCTCCAGATCCCGGCGGGCACGTACCTTCTCGGCCAGATCCGAGTGACGAAGCCGCTCGAGATCGCGGGCGTCGGAACGGCATCGCTCCTCAGGCTCCGCGACGGGGCCGACCGGACCCTGCTCGCCATCGACGACACCCAGAACGTGACCGTGCGCGACCTGGCGATCGACGGTAACCTCGAGGGCCAGACCTCCGGCTACCCCCACGGCATCCAGTTCTCCTCGACCACGGACTCCTCGGTCACCCGGGTGGACATCCGCAACTGCGAGAAGTCCGCGATCTCGGTCTACGACGGGTCTGACCGGGTGAGCGTCACGGACAGCCGCTTCCACAACAACGAGAACGACGTCGAGATCCACTCGAGCGCCTACAACTACTGCGCGGGCAACTACGCCACCGACACGCAGTACGAGTCCTGGGTCAGCTACGAGCAGGTCGACGGCCCCGGCAAGGCGCACCACAACACGATCGTCGACAACACCTCGGTCGGGGCGTACGCCGGCGTCAATATCGAGCGTTCGCATGACGACCTCGTTCAAGGCAACGTCATCGAGAACGCGCAGTGGGGCATCATGGTTCAGGGCCGTGACTCCACGTTCAGCTACAACGCGACCATCGTCGACAACGTGCTCATCGGCGGACCGAACTCTGTGCGGTGGGGCATCACGGCCGAGAATCCCTCGCGCGGCAACACCATCGCGCGCAACACCGTCACCGGCTGGATCGGGACGCCGCTCAACATCGAGTCCGACGACTCGGTCTTCGAGGAGAACGTGATCGACAGCCCCAAGGCCGTCCCCGTGAAGACCGGCGACGTGATCGTCCGGAACAACGCCTTCCGGGGTTCTGCCGAGGTGGGCGTGCTGTTCACCGCCGCCGCCAGCGACATCGTCTTCGAGGGCAACACCGTGACCGGCGCGGCGGAGGAAGGCGTCCTCGTGCTCGAGCAGGTCGAGCGCCTCGTCTTCGTCCGCAACACCGTGACCGGCAACGGGACCGCGGCCCCCGGCACGCTCGACGGCGTCTACTCGGTGGGTCGCTGGATCGACTCGGCGTTCATCGGCAACACGATCAGCAACGGCGCCGCCGCAACGCAGAAGCGTCCGGTGACCATCCCCGATGGCAGCACGCTCGCGGCCTCCGACAACGTCCTGAACGGCCTTGCCGAGCCCATGCTGCCTGCCGCCACCGCGGGAGCGATCGTCGAGCTCGTCGCACCGGTGGCCGAGGCAGGCACCTGGACATGCACGACCTCCGGCCGACCCGGCACCTGGGTCCTCGCCGCGCCCGCCACGCCGCCGGCGCCCGCACCCGAGCCCGTCGCGGATCCCGGCGCCCCCGTCGTACAGACGGCCGTCGAGGGCGGGAACCGTTACGCCACGAGCGTCGCCGTCTCGCGCGCCGCGTACCCTGACGGCGCCGACGTCGTCGTCATCGCTACCGGCAACGACTGGCCGGACGCCCTCGGTGGCGCCTCGCTCGCGTACGCGGCGGGAGGTCCCATCCTTCTGACCGAGAAGAGCGGGCTGCCCGCGGTCGTCCTCGCCGAGGTCCGTCGGCTCGACCCCGACCGCGCGATCATCCTCGGCGGGACGAGCGTCGTGGGGAGCCGCGTGGAGCAGACCTTGCGGACCGAGGTCGGCTCCGTGGAGCGGATCGCCGGCAGCAACCGGTACCAGACGGCCGCCGCGATCGCCCGCGCGACCGCCGCGCTGCCGGGCAGCGGCTACGACGGAGCCGTCTTCGTAGCGACCGGCACCAACTTCGCCGACGCGCTCGCGGCCTCGCCGGTGGCGGCGGCCAAGGGCATGCCGCTGCTGCTCCTCGGCCCTGACGGCATGATCGGCCTGAAGCGCTCGCTCGACGCGCTCGATGCCCGCACGGTGATCGTCCTCGGCGGGACCGGCGCGGTGCCGCGAAGCATCGAGACCGCGCTCTCCCTGGCGTACGGCGACGGCAACGTCACGCGGCTCGCCGGCGGCAACCGCTACTCCACCGCCGCGGTCGTCGCATCGTGGGCGGTCGATAGGGCGGGCCTCGACTGGGACGGCGTCGCGCTCGCAACGGGCGAGAACTTCCCGGACGCGCTCTCCGGCGGCGTGCTGCAGGGCATCGACGGTTCCGTGCTGCTCCTCACGCCAGGGAACCGCCTCGACGCGAGCGCGAAGGCGTGCCTCGCGGGCAACCGCGGCGCCATCGGCGCAGTGAAGTACCTCGGCGGGCAGGGCGCGCTCACCGCGTCCGTGCGCTCCGCCGTCGCGGGCGTCCTGCGCTAGCCCTGCCGGACGCATCGGCGGTATTCGGTACGGCAACTCCTCGACCCGCTCATCTGCCGGTTTATGGCACAATACTGCGGTATGGCACGCGCACGCAGGCGACGCACGCCGCTGCACTCAAGGGGTGAGCACCTATGACACAGCCACGGTTCGGACGCTTGCTGACCGCGATGGTCTCTCCTTTCGATGCCGAGGGGATGCTCGACCTTCCCCGCGCGCAGGAGCTCGCCCAGCGCCTGCTCGATTCCGGCTCTGACGGGCTCGTGGTGTGCGGCACGACCGGCGAGTCCCCGACGATCGACTACGACGACAAGGTGCGGCTCTTCTCGGCCATCCTCGAGGTCGCCGGTGGGACGGCGCCGGTCATCGCCAACATCGGCGACAACTGCACCGCGGACTCGGTCGACTTCGCCCGTCGCGTCGAGAAGCTCGGCGTGGACGGCGTGATGGCGGTCGTGCCGTACTACAACAAGCCGCCGCAGGAGGGGCTCTACCGGCACTTCTCGGCCATAGCCGCCGCGGTGGACGTACCGCTCGTGCTCTACAACGTCCCGTCGCGCACGGTCACGAACCTTGACGCCGAGACGACCTTGAGGCTCGCCGGCGTCGACAACATCGTCGCCGTGAAGGAGGCGAGCGGCCGTCTGACGCAGATCGCGTCGATCATCGACGGCGCCCCTCCCGGCTTCGAGGTCCTCTCGGGCAACGACGAGGACACGCTGCCGATGATGGGCCTCGGCGCCACCGGCGTCATCTCGGTGGCGTCGCACGTCGCGGGCCCGCTGCTCGCGGACATGCTCACCGCGCAGGCCGGCGGAGACCATACCCGCGCGCTCAAGATCCATCTCGAACTCATGCCGCTGTTCAAAGCCCTCTTCATGACGAGCAACCCCATCATGGTGAAGCGGGCGCTAGACCTGGCCGGCTTCCCCGTTGGAGAACCGCGACTGCCCCTGGTCCCCGCGACCGACGAGCAGACCGCGGAGCTCGAGCGCGTGATGCGGCACATCGGTCTGTTGTCCTGACAGCGGCGTACCGACCCATCGACCGAAGGAGCCGTTGACAGACCGCCCATGACACCACAGAAGAACCGCCTTCGCGTCATCCCGCTCGGCGGGCTTGACGAGATCGGCAAGAACATGACCGTGCTCGAGTACGGCAACGACATGGTCGTCGTCGATGCGGGCATCATGTTCCCCGATGACGACCATCCCGGCGTCGACCTCATCCTGCCGGACTACAGCTACATCCTGAAGCGTCGCGACAAGCTCAAGGGCATCGTCATAACCCATGGCCACGAGGACCACACCGGCGCGCTGCCGTACCTCCTCAAGGACCTCGGGGGAACGGTCCCCGTGCTCGGCACGCGCCTCACCCTCGGCATCGTCCGGGGCAAGCTCGAGGAGCACAAGCTCAAGAAGACCAAGCTCCGCGAGGTGTCGCCCGGCGGGCACGTGAACCTCGGCGCGTTCGGGTTCGACTTCATCCCGGTGAACCACTCCATCCCTGACGGGGTCGCCCTCTTCATCCGGACGCCGGTCGCGACCATCCTGCACACGGGCGATTTCAAGCTCGACCAGACGCCTATCGACGGGCGCCTCACGGACTACGCCGCCCTCGCCAAGGCCGCCCGGCAGGGCGTGACGCTGCTGATGTCGGACTCCACCAACGCCGAGACCCCCGGCCACACCTCTTCGGAAGCGGTCGTCGGCGCCACCCTGCGCGACATCTTCGACCGCGCCGAGCAGCGCATCATCGTCGCGTCGTTCTCTTCGCACATCCACCGCGTGCAGCAGGTGTGCGACGCGGCCGTCGCGGCAGGACGCAAGGTCGTCGTGACCGGTCGTTCGATGGTGAACAACACGCGCATCGCACGCGAGCTCGGCTACCTGCACATCGGCGACGACGACATCCTCGACGCATACCAGATGCAGGACCTGCCTCCCGAGAAGGTCGTGGTGCTCTCCACCGGCAGCCAGGGCGAGCCGCTCTCGGCCCTTGCGCGCATCGCCAACGGCGACCACCGGACGGTGTCGATCGAGGCGGGGGACACCGTGGTCATCTCGGCCACGCCGGTCCCCGGTAACGAGAAGGCCGTCAGCCGGGTCATGAACCGCCTGTTCAAGGCGGGCGCCGACGTCATCCACAAGGGCTCGGCGCGCGTCCATGTCTCGGGTCACGCCGCGTCCGAGGAGCTCAAGCTCATGCTGAACCTCGTTCAGCCGCGCTACTTCGTGCCGATCCACGGCGAGACGCGCCATCTGCACGCTCACGCCAAGCTCGCGCAGGCCGTTGGTGTGCCCGCCGAGAACGTCTTCATCATGGAGAACGGGCTCTGCCTGGAGATCACCGAGTCCGGCGCCGAGGTGACCGAGCGTGTGGACTCGGGTGTGACGTACGTGGACGGCCTGTCCGTCGGCGATCTCGGCCAGTTCGTGCTCCGCGACCGACAGGTGCTCGCGTCCGACGGTATCGCCCTCGTCATCGTCGCGATCGACGCGCGAGACGGGCAGATCGCCGGGGACGCCGAGCTCGTCACGCGCGGTCTCGTGCTCGGCAGCGACACGGATGCCGTGCTCGATGAGGCGCGCGAGCGCGTCTCGAAGGTGCTGAAGCGCACCGCCAAGGAGGGCGTCACGGACCAGGCGGTGGTCAAACAGGCGCTGCGCGACTCGCTCGGCCAGTTCATCTGGGAGCGGACGCGTCGCCGCCCGATGATCATCCCCGTGGTCATGGAGGTATGACGTGGAGCTACTCCAGGCGATCGTGCTCGGCGTCGTCCAGGGGGCGGCCGAGTTCCTTCCGGTGTCGTCCTCGGGGCACCTCGTCATCGTTCCCGCGTTGTTCGGATGGGATGACTTCTCCCTCGGATTCGACGTGCTCCTGCACCTCGGGACCCTGGTCGCCGTCATCGCGTACTTCCGCCGCGACGTCGTCAACCTGGTTCGCGCGGCGTTCTCGTCCGATCCCGAGCGCGCGCACGACAAGCGGCTCGCGTGGCTCATCGTGGCGGGAACGATACCCACCGGCATCATCGGCCTGGCCTTCAACGACCTGTTCGAGAGCCTGTTCGAGAGCGTCGTGTGGGTCGGGTGGTTCCTGCTCATCACCGCCTCGTTCCTCACGCTCTCCGATCGGTTGTCCCGAAAGGTGACGCACGACGCGACGCGGCTGAGCGTGCGGGGCGCCCTGCTCATCGGCGTCGCGCAGGGGATGGCCATCGCGCCGGGCATATCCCGTTCGGGCGCCACCATGGCCGCGGGATTGGGACTCGGACTGGACCGCGAGCAGGCGGCTCGCTTCTCCTTCCTGCTCTCCATCCCCATCATCCTGCTGGCTGGAGGCAAGACGGCGCTCGACCTCGTCACGACGGCGGGGGAGGGCATGCCGACGCTGCTCGTGTGCGTCGTGGGCTTTGTCGCCTCGGCCCTGAGCGGGTACGCTGTGATAGCGGGACTGCTGAGCTGGCTCAAGAAGCACACCCTGCTCGTCTTCGCGGGATACTGCGCGGTCGCCGGCACCGCCGTCCTGGTGTGGCAGTACGCGTTCTAAGACCTCCGGGAGCACAGACATGGCCCAGAAACGCAGCACGCGCTCCAAGAGCTCGAACAAGAAGAGCAGCGCCAAGACCGCGCCCCGACGCCAGGCAGAGACCGCCCCGGTGCTCGACGCCGAGAGTCGGCACGAAGTCTGGGGCATCCTCATCTCGGCCATCGCGGTCGCGCTCGCCATCGCGGTGTTCACGCGCTCGTCCGGCGTCGTGCCAGCCGCCCTGCGCGACCTGTTCCGCCTCGGCTTCGGCGTGGGGGCGTACGCGATCCCCGTCGCCGTGCTGCTCTGGGGCGTCAGCTTCTTCGTGCGCGCCGTCCGCGTGGACGAGACCCGGGTGGCCATCGGCCTCTCTCTCGTCCTGCTCGGCGGCATCTCCATGCTCGCCGTCTCCGCGCCCGAAGCGCTCCAGTGGGAGCGCGACGTGCTCTCCGCGCACGGCGGCTACATCGGCGGGGGCGTCGCCTGGGCGCTCCGCTCGCTTCTGGGCGCCGCGATCTCGTACGTCGTACTCATCGCGGTCGTCCTCATCGGCCTCGTCTTCGCCGGCATGTCCATCGCCGACGTGGTCGACTGGGCACGCGGTCTCGTGCGGACCGAGGTGGCCGAGGAGGACTTCTCGGCAGACGTCGAGCGACGCAGGCCGACGCGCACGATGCCGCTGGAGGACCTCGAAGCCGAGCATGAGCCCGAGCGGGCTCCCGCGCCCGCGAAGCGGCGTCGGGGCACCGACCCCGAGGCCGCGCGCCCCACGGCCCCCGCGCACGCGCCGGTGCCCCCGCGGGCGCTCGAAGGCTACGAGCTGCCGGGCATCTCGATGCTCACGCGCAGTCCGCAGTCGAGCGCGAGCCACAAGGCCACCGAGCGCGAGCTCAAGCACACTGCAGGGCTGATCGAGCAGACGCTCGCCACCTTCGACATAGCGGCCCGGGTCGTCGACTGGGTCTCCGGCCCGACGGTCACGATGTTCGAGGTCGAGCTCGCCAAGGGCATCAAGGTCAACCGCGTGACGGCGCTCTCGGACGACCTCGCGCTCGCTCTTGCGGCTCCGACCATCCGTATCCTCGCCCCGATACCCGGCAAGAGCTACGTCGGGATCGAGGTCCCCAACGCCGGCCGCTCGACGGTCACGCTCGGCGATGTGCTCACCGGGGCCGCCCTCAACGACCCCAACCCGCTCCTGCTCGCCATCGGCAAGGACGTCAGCGGCGAGAACGTCGTCGCCGACCTGGCCGCCATGCCGCACCTGCTGATCGCCGGCTCGACCGGCACCGGGAAGTCGGTCTGCATCAACAGCCTCATCACGAGCATCCTCATGCGCGCCACCCCCGCCGAGGTGCGCCTGATCCTCATCGACCCCAAACGGATCGAGCTCAACCTCTACAACGGGGTACCGCACCTCTACGTCCCGGTGGTCACCGAGTCCAAGGAGGCGGCGAGCGCCCTCCACTGGGCAGTGCAGGAGATGGAGGCCCGACTCAAGAAGCTGCAGAAGGCGGGCGCGCGCAACATCTCGCAGTTCAACGCACTCGTCCACTCGGGCAAGGCGCCCGAAGGCGCCGACGCGCTTCCGTATCTCGTCATCGTGATCGACGAGCTTGCAGACCTCATGATGGTGGCCGCCCGGGAGGTGGAAGACTCCATCTGCCGGATCGCGCAGCTCGCACGCGCGGCGGGCATCCACCTCATCGTCGCCACGCAGCGTCCCTCGACCGATATCATCACCGGGCTCATCAAGACCAACATCACGAACCGCATCGCGTTCGCGGTGGGCAGCAGCATCGATAGCCGCGTCATCCTCGATCAGCCGGGTGCCGAGAAGCTCGTCGGCCTGGGGGACATGTTGTTCTCCACGCCGGCATGGCCCAAGCCGCGCCGCATCCAGGGCGCCTACGTGTCGGAGACTGAGATCGCGTCGGTCGTCGATCACCTTCGTGAGCAGGCGGAGCCCGACTACCATGAGGAGATCCTCCAGCTCAAGGTCACCCAGACGGGGGCTGCCGGCGGAGACGACGAGGATGACGACCCACTGCTCTGGGAGGCCGCGGACATCGTCGTCACGGCCGGCATGGGCTCCACCTCGTTGCTCCAGCGTCGGTTGAAGGTGGGCTACGCCAGGGCAGGACGGATCATGGACATGCTGGAATCGAAGGGCATCGTCGGACCGCCAGATGGTTCCAAGCCGCGCGATGTCCTGGTAGATGTAGAAGAGCTGGAGTCGATCAAGGTGTTCGAACGCCAGGACCGCGAGAACGAGACGTAGGCACGCGCGACCCGGAGAGAGGCAGGTGGCATGGACTCGGTCGGCGAGAAGCTGGCCGCTGAGCGGCGTCGCCAGGGCAAGACCCTCGGCGAGGTCGAGGCTGCCACCAAGGTGATGGGGCGCATGCTCGATGCCATCGAGCACGACCGCTACGGCGATCTCCCGAGCCCGGTGTACGTGAAGGGCTACATCCAGGCGTACGCCCGCTTCCTCGGCATGGACGAAGGCCCGCTCATCGAGCAGTACAAGCACGATGCCGAGGTGACCGATGCCGTCGACCGGATCACGGTGCCCCATGAAGCCGTCGTAGGGCACCGTGACATGCTGCACGCGGTGCCGTTCAGGACGTGGCTCATCGCGCTCGCCGCGGTGCTGCTCGTGGCGCTCGCGTTGTGGGGCATCTCGGCGCTTGGCGGCGAGGACGAGACGCCACCCCCGGTGCCGCCCGAGACCACCGGAACGCCCGAGACCACCGGCACACCCACGCCGGGCGTCACGACGCCGACCGTCCCGGCGACGGACACGGTCTCCTCCGGCGAGGAGACGGGCACCTCGGCCGGCGCGGTCCAGGGCGACGCGTTCGAGCTCGTCGTCACGGTGGCCGAGGGCTCGGCCTCCTGGCTGGAGATCACCGTCGACGGGCTCGAGGCGTACATCGGCACGCTGCCCGGCGGAGAGAGCCGCACCTACACCGTGAACGAGGCGGCGACCGTCTTCATCGGTCGTCCGCAATCAGTGACCATCACGCGCGACGGCGAGAACGTCCCTGTCCCGCTGGGACAGGGGACCTCGACCGTCGAGCTCAGCGTCGGCGACTGATCCGCCTTCGCGAGCGTCTCGCGCCATCCGAGAGGAGCACCATGGCCAAGGACCAGAGTTTCGACGTCGTATCTCAGACGGACCTTCAAGAGGTGGACAACGCCGTGCAGCAGGCCTCGAAGGAGGTCTCGCAGCGCTACGACCTGAAGGACACGGGCGCTCGCATCTCGCTGGACAAGCACGCGCCGAGCGTGACCGTCTCGGCGCCCAGCGACTTCGTCGTCGGACAGGTCAAGGACATCCTCAACAGCAAGCTCGTCCGCCGGGGCGTCGATCTCAAGGCGTTGCGCTGGGGTAAGGTCGAGTCGGCATCCGGCGGGAACGTCCGGGTCGATGCGACGATCGTCAACGGCATCGAGACCGACCTCGCCCGGAAGATCAACAAGGACATCCGCGACGAGAAGCTCAAGGTGAAGGTGCAGATCGAGGGTGACAAGCTTCGCGTCTCCTCGCCGAGCAGAGACACCCTGCAGGAGGTGATCGCGTTCCTGAAGGAGCGCGACTACGGTATCCCGCTGCAGTTCACGAACTACCGGTGACCGTGGGACCCTCACCGGCGATACACATCGTCACCCTCGGCTGCCCCAAGAACGAGGTCGACTCGGACCGCATGCGCGCGTCGCTCGCCGCCGCCGGAGCGCGGTTCACCGACGACCCGGCCGGTGCCGACGTCGTCGTCGTCAACACGTGCGCGTTCATCGAGGCCGCTACCGAGGAGTCGATCGCGACCGTCCTCGAACTCGCCGCCGACGAGCCCTCGCGCGAGCGCGGCCGCCGCATCGTCGTCGCCGGGTGCATGCCGTCGCGCTACGGCGGGGAGCTTGCGGCCGCACTCACCGAGGCCGACGCGTTCGTCCCTGTGGCCGAGGAGGGATCGGTCGCCGAGGTCGTCGGCTCGCTGCTCGGCACGCCGCTTCGTCCCGCCACCGACGCCCCCGCCCGCACCGCGGACGGTCGCCCGTACGCGTACCTGCAGCTCTCGGACGGGTGCCACCGCCGCTGCGCGTACTGCACCATCCCGTCGATCCGCGGCCCGTACCGCAGCCGACCCCTGAGCGACATCCTCGCCGAGGGCCGGCTGCTCATCGCCGACGGCGCTCGCGAGCTCGTGCTCATCGGCCAGGACATCACCGCGTACGGACGGGACCGCGACGACGAGATCGGACTGCCGGAGGTCGTCGCCGCCGTCGCTGCGCTTCCCGGCGCGGACCGCGTCCGCCTGATGTACGCGCAGCCCGACGGGGTGACCGACCGCCTGCTCCACGTCATGGCGGACCTGCCCAACGTGTGCCGCTACCTCGACATGCCGCTGCAGCACGCGTCCGCGGGCGTGCTGCGGGCGATGCGGCGCACCGGTGACGCACGCGCGTTCCTCGACCTTCTCGGCCGCATCCGCGCCGTGATGCCCGACGTATCGCTGCGCAGCACCGTCATCGTCGGGTTTCCCGGCGAGACGGAGGCGGACGTGCAGGAGCTGCTCGCGTTCGTTCGGGAGGCCGCATTCGATCACCTCGGCGTCTTCATGTACTCGGCCGAGGAGGGCACACCCGCGGCAGAGCTCCCGGATCAGGTGGCCGAGGACGACAAGGTCGAACGCTTCCAGCGCGTCCGTGACGTTGCTGACGAGGTGGGGCACGCGCGCGCGGCCGAGAAGGTCGGCGAGGAGCTCCTGGTGCTCGTCGACGGCGTGGACGAGGACGGCGAGACCACCGGCCGCACCTGCGGGCAGGCGCCTGACATCGACGGCGTGGTGCTCTTCGCCGACGCGCTCCGGGCTGGTACGCTCACAAGAGTCCGCATCACTGATTCGATCGGCTACGACCTCGTCGGCGAGGTGCTGTAGATGAGCCAGGTGAACTGGGCCAACAGGGTGACGCTGATACGGGTGATGTTCATCCCCGTGTTCCTTGTCGTGCTGCTCGGCGAGTGGCCGCATTTCGTCCCCAACCCGGCGTGGTGGAGCGCCGCGAAACCCTGGCTCGCGGCGATCATCTTCGCCGCGGTCGCGGCCACCGACGCTGTCGACGGCTACCTCGCGCGCTCGAGGAACCAGGTCACCACCTTCGGCAAGTTCATCGACCCGCTCGCGGACAAGCTTCTCGTGACCGCCGCTCTCGTCGCGCTCGTGGACCTCGGCAGCCTGCCCTCGTGGATCGCGCTCGTCATCATCTCGCGCGAGCTCATCGTCTCCGGCCTCCGGATGGTCGCCATCGCCGAAGGCAAGGTCATCGCCGCGTCGTGGTACGGCAAGATCAAGACGATCCTGCAGATCGTGGCCATCGTCGCGTTCATCGTGAAGGACAGCCCGGTGGTGACCGATGTCCTCGGCTCTACGGCAGCGTCGGCGGTGCAATGGGGCGCATGGATGATCATGGCCGCCGCCATCATCGCCACCGTGCTCTCGATGGCCGACTACTTCTATCACGCCCGCGACATCCTGACCGGCCCCTGGACGAGGCGGTGAGCACGTGCGCGCGGCAGCGGTGCTCGTCGTCGGCTCCGAACTGGTCACCGGCGTGCGTCTGGACACCAACTCCACCGAGGTGACCGCCGCGCTGCTGGCAGCAGGATTCGCTCCCGATGAGGTCGTCGCGCGCCCCGATGACGAAGCCGCGATCGCCGAGACGGTCCGTCGCCTCGTCGACACGCACGACCTCGTCGTCGTGACCGGCGGTCTCGGCCCCACGCACGACGATGTGACGCGAGAGGCCGTCTCTCGCGCCCTCGGCCTGCCGCTCGTGCCCGATCCCCGGCTCGCCGAGCGCCTCACCCAGGTCGCGCGGCGTCACCGCGACCCTGAAGCAGCGGCGCAGGTGGTGCGGCAGGCTGACGTGCTCGAAGGGGCGCGCGTCCTCGAGCCCGCGACCGGCACGGCGCCCGGCCAGGTGGTCTCGGGCCCGTGGGGACATGTCGTCCTGCTGCCCGGCCCGCCGCACGAGATGCGCCCGATGCTCGAGTCGTTCCTCGGCACGGTCCGCGTCGGCGTCGCCCCGCGATTCGTCCGGTGCGTCGGCATCTCCGAGTCCGATGTGCAGGTCACCGCGCAGCGGCTGCTCGACGCGTACGCCGGCATCGGCTTCACCGTCCTTGCGAGCCCGGCGCTCGTCGACGCCGTGCTGTTCGACGCGGGGGCAGGCGGGGAAGTCCTGGACCGCGCCGCCGCCGAGATCGCGAGCGCGCTCGCCGAGGACTGCTACAGCACGGACGGGTCGACGCTGGCCGAGACGGTGATCGCCCTGGCGCGCGATGCGCGATGCTCGGTCGCGGTCGCGGAATCGTGCACCGGCGGTCTGCTCGGCGGTGCGCTCACCGAGGTACCCGGAGCGTCCGACGTCTTTTGTGGCGGCATCGTGTCCTACGCCGACGACGTGAAGACGAGCGTTCTGGGAGTACCGCCCGGGACCCTGCGGGACCACGGCGCGGTGAGCGCCGAGACGGCCGCCGCGATGGCCGAGGGTGTCCGTGAGCGCCTGGGTGCGGACCTCGCCGTCGCGGTGACCGGCATCGCGGGACCCGGCGGTGGGACGCCGTCCAAGCCGGTCGGGACCGTGTGGTTCGCCGTGGCCGACGCGGATGGGTCCTCGGCCACGCTCCGCCACCTGTTCGGCGACCGCGATGGCATACGCACGCGGGCCGTCGTGACCGCCCTCGATCTGCTGCGGCGCGAGATCGGCGGCCGAGCGCGGTGATCGCCCGCGCGTTCGTGGCGATCGATCTGCCGCCGGCCGCACGCGACCTCCTCGTGCGCACGCGGCGAGAGATCTCGGATGCCGCAGTGGCGTGGAGCGGGGAGCGATGGGTCGCCGCCGGCGACCTCCACGTGACGCTCCGGTTCCTCGGCTCGCTCGACGACGCCGCGCAGGACGACGTCATCGAGGCGCTCGCGTCGCTCGGCCCGAGGACGGAGGCGTTCGAAGCGCACCTGTCAGGCGTCGTCGCCCGGCCTTCGCCGCGCTCAGCGACCATGCTGTGGGCGGCGTTCCGCGACGACGACCAGTGGCGCTTCTCGGCGCTCGCGACCGTGCTCGACGACGAGCTGCTGCGCCGGGGCATCCCCACCGAGGACCGGCCGTACGTCCCGCACGTCACGCTCGTACGGGCCCGGCGGAGGCGATCGGTCTCACGCCACGTCCTTGACGCGGGAGATGCGGCGATCCAGAGCGCCGAGGCAGCCGCGCGCACCGTGTCAGTGCGCGGGGTTACGCTCTACTCGAGCACGCTCACGGCACGTGGACCGATCTACGAGCCGGTCGCAACCGGCACGCTCGGTGGATGATTGACATCGAACACGTGTTCGTGTAGCGTCGAATCAGCCTTTCAGGGGTCGCCGACAGGTCAGAAGGAGCGAGAAGCAGATGGAGAAAGAGAAGGCGAAGGTCCTCGATCTGACGCGCGAGCAGATCGAGCGCAAGTTCGGCAAGGGCTCCCTCATGCGCCTGGGAGAGCACGACTCGCTCACGTCGATCCCGGCCATCCCGACCGGAGCGCTCGCGCTCGACGCAGCGCTCGGCATCGGCGGCGTGCCGAGGGGGCGCATCGTCGAGATCTTCGGTCCCGAGTCGTCGGGCAAGACCACGCTGGCTCTGCAGATCGTGGCCGAGGCGCAGCGCCTCGGGGGCGTCGCAGCGTTCATCGACGCCGAGCACGCGCTCGACCCCGCGTACGCGGCGCGCCTGGGCGTGGACATCGAGGAGATCCTCATCTCCCAGCCCGATACCGGGGAGCAGGCGCTCGAGATCACCGACATGCTGGTACGTTCCGGAGCCATCGACGTCATCGTCGTCGACTCGGTCGCGGCGCTCGTGCCGCGGGCCGAGCTGGAAGGCGAGATGGGCGATGTCACGGTCGGCCTCCAGGCGCGACTCATGAGCCAGGCGATGCGCAAGCTCGCCGGCTCGCTCAGCAAATCGAAGACGACGTGCATCTTCATCAACCAGCTGCGCGAGAAGGTCGGCGTCATGTTCGGGAACCCCGAGACCACGTCCGGCGGTCGCGCTCTGAAGTTCTACGCATCCGTCCGCATCGACGTCCGCCGAATCGACTCGATCAAGCAGGGGACAGACATCGTCGGCAACCGCGTCCGCGCGAAGGTCGTCAAGAACAAGGTCGCCCCACCGTTCCAGCGTGCCGAATTCGACATAATGTACGGCTACGGCATCAGCAAGGAGGGCAGCCTCCTGGACCTCGGGGTCGAAGAGGGCATCGTGCAGAAGTCGGGCGCATGGTTCTCGTATGGCGACGAACGTCTCGGACAGGGCCGCGAAGCCGCCAAAGACTACCTCAAGGAGCACACCGACATCCGCGACGCGATCGAGACCGCCATCCGCACCGAACTGGGCCTCATCTCCGCACCGCCCGTCGAGGCTGCGGACGCCGAGCCCGGCGGAGAAGATGACTGACGCTGGCACGGATCACGGAGATACGCACCAGACGTCGCGGTGACAAGCGCTGCACGCTGGTCGTGGACGGCGAGCAGTGGAGACACGTCCCCCGCAGCATCGTCCGATCGCTCGGGATCTCTGCGGGAGATGAGGTCGATCCGACCGAGATCGCCGAACGCGTCCGGGATCTGGAGCCCGAGCACGCCCGGGAGCGCGCCCTCAACCTCGTGAAGTACCGCGAGCGCAGCAGCGAGGAGCTCGCGCAGCGCCTGGCCGACGACGGATTCACCTCCGAGACGGTCGCGGATGTCGTGTCGACCTTCAACCGGGTCGCGCTCATCGACGACGAGCGGTTCGCCGAGACGTACGCCCGCCAGCTTGCTGCCCGGGGCGTCGGTCGCGTCCGCGCAGCGCGCGAGCTCTCGGCCCGGGGCGTGGCCGACCCGCTGCTCACGGCCGCCCTCGACACGGCGATGCCCCCCGATGCGGAGCATGACCGCGCGCTCAGCCTGGCCCGGCGCTGGGCGCGCAGCACCGCCGACGCGCACAGGCTCACGGCGCGGCTGGTGCGACGAGGCTTCACGTACGATCAGGCGCGCGTCTCAGCGGCCGAGGCGCTTCAGTCAGCCTGGGACCCTTCAGACGGCCCCGAGTAGCCTCAGAACGGATTCTGGCGCGTCTACGTGCCGTTTTATCCCGGTGAGCCCGCGCGTCCCGCTTGACGCTGCGTAGCGCGCCAGGCTACCATATCCGCGGCAACTGTGATCAAGCGGCGGAGTTCGGCTCCGCCGATTTGTGTAGGGTCTTCGTTGAGCGATAGCGGGTGGGCCGCCGAATGAGGCCCACATCCAACCGAATCATCGGTCTTCTCAAGACCCTCGCGTGCATCGCACTTGCCGGGCGCTGAGTCGTCCGGCTTTGTTTCGTCATAGCGGCCGTCGCAACGACGGGACGAGATCGGACGGTTCTCGGCATCGCTCGATGCCTACGCCCCTTGGTAGCATTCGCACTTCCTGAAGGGAAGGAGGGGTCGCATGACTGGCGTATACATCGCCGCTTCGCTGCTCCTCGGCGCCCTCATCGGCTTCGCTGTCCACCGGTTCGTCGTCGCGGACAAGATCAATCGTTCGCGCGAATCCGCTGAGCGGCTCATCGCCGAGGCTACAAAGGACGCCGAGACGACCAAGAAAGAGATGCTTCTCGAGGCCAAGGACGAGATCTTCCACCTCAAGGCCACAGCAGACGAGGAGATGAAGGAGCGCCGCAAGGAGCTCACCGCGCTTGAGAACCGCCTCATGCAGCGCGAGGAGTCCCTTGAGCGCCGCGCCGAGTCGCTCGACAAGCGCGACCATCAGCTCGCGAGCCAGTCCGGGCAGGTGGCGAAGCGGGAGCGCGACCTTGAGGAGGCCATCGCCGAGGAGAAGGCTCGCCTCGAGTCGCTCGCCGGCATGTCCACCGACCAGGCCCGCACGGTCCTGCTCGACCGCGTCAAGGAAGACGTCACCCATGATGCGGCCGTCATCATCCGTGACGCCGAGCAGCGGGCGCGCGAGGAGGCCGACCGCAAGGCGCGCAACATCGTCGGGATCGCCATCCAGCGTGTCGCCGCCGATCACACCGCCGAGTCGACCGTCTCGGTGGTCCACATCCCGAGCGACGACCTGAAGGGTCGCATCATCGGCCGAGAAGGACGCAACATCCGCGCGTTCGAGCAGGCCACGGGAATCAACCTCATCATCGATGACACCCCCGAGGCCGTCATCCTGTCGAGCTTCGACCCGGTCCGTCGCGAGGTCGGGCGGATCACGCTCGAGAGCCTCATCGCGGATGGCCGAATCCATCCGGCTCGCATCGAGGAGATGTTCGAGAAGGCGCAGTCCATCGTCGACCAGCAGATCCACGAGGCCGGCGACCAGGCCGTCTTCGACACGGGGATCCACGGCCTGCACGCCGACCTCGTCAAGACCCTCGGCCGCCTGCGCTTCCGCACCTCCTACGGACAGAACGTCCTCAAGCACTCGCTCGAGGTCTCGCATCTCGCGGGCGTGGTGGCCGCCGAGCTCGGCGCCGACGTCAAGCTCGCGCGCCGAGCGGGTCTGCTGCACGACATCGGCAAGGCGATCGACCACGAGGTCGAAGGGCCGCACGCCGTCATCGGCGCCGACCTTGCTCGCCGCCTCGGCGAGAGCAAGGACATCCTGCACTGCATCGAGGCGCACCACGGCGACGTCGAGCCGCAGACGGTCGAGGCGGTCATCGTCCAGGCGGCGGACGCGATCTCCGCGTCGCGTCCGGGCGCGCGTCGCGAGACGCTCGAGAGCTACATCAAGCGTCTCGAGAAGCTCGAGCAGCTGGCCGAGTCGCACAAGGGCGTGGAGAAGTCCTACGCCATGCAGGCCGGCCGCGAGATCCGCGTCATGGTCAAGCCCGAGGAGATCACCGACGCCGAGTCGGTCGTCCTGGCGCGCGACATCGCCAAGCAGATCGAAGACGAGCTGCAGTACCCCGGCCAGATCAAGGTCATGGTCATCCGCGAGAGCCGCGCGGTCGAGTACGCCAAGTAGCATCCGCCCGGGAGGGTGTACACTCATCCCCGGCTACCAGCCATGTGCGAGAGACCGCCTCATCGGGGCGGTCTCTCCGCGTTTCTCGGCCATACGCCGCTTCTCTGGCCTGGCCGGCCACGCTACACTGGCAGCATGCCCGAGAACAACGACGCACTGATCGAGTTCGTATCCGCCGTGTCCGGCGACGCCTTCCTCAAGGTCGAGGAGAACCTCGGGGACGGGTACGTCCGCCTGCGCACCGCCGAGGCCGAGCGCCGTCAGGCGGCGCACGACATCCGGAGCGTCGAGGACGTGATCGTCGAGCTGCTCCGCAACTCCCGCGACGCGCACGCCCGGCGCATCTTCGTGGCCTCCGGGCGTGAGGGCGACCTGCGCGCGATCACCGTCATCGACGACGGCGTGGGCGTGCCCCGACACCTCCACTCGGCGGTCTTCGAACCCCGGGTCACATCCAAGCTCGAGACGATGGTGATGGACCGCTGGGGCGTTCATGGTCGCGGCATGGCGCTCTACTCGGTCAAGGCCAACGTCACCGAAGCCCGCATCGCGAGCTCGGACGTGCACAAGGGTGCCGCGGTCAGCGTCATCGCCGACACGACGGTGCTCCCGGAGCGCGCTGATCAGTCCAGCTGGCCCGCCGTCGAACGCGACGAGAGCGGGCGCCTCGTGGTGGTCCGCGGTCCGCACAACATCGTCCGGCGGGTGATCGAGTTCGCCTGCGAGCACCCGGAAGTGGAGGTCTATCTCGGCTCGCCGACCGAGGTCCTCGCTACGCTGCACTGGACCGGGCGTGACGAGCTCGATGCCGGCGACCTCATGTTCTGCGACGACCTCACGCGGATGCAGGTGTGGCACCGCCCGGCGGCGTGCCCGGATGCCGCCGAGCTTGTCGAGGTCGCCACGGACATCGGCCTTCCGATCTCCGAGCGGACCGCCCACCGCATCATCGCAGGCGACCTCACCCCGCTCGAGCCGGTCCTTGCTGAAGCGACCGCCGCTGAGGAAGATCAACCAGCGCCCACACGACCGGACATCTACCGCGACAGACGGTCGCTGCGGATCGACCCGGACGACCTCTCGGCATTCAAGCGCGACCTCGAGACGGCGTTCGAGAGCCTCGCACGCCGGTACTATCTCGCACTGCGCAGCGAGCCGCGCGTCTCCATCGGGCCGGACGATATCCGTGTCCGGTTCCCGGTCGACAAGGAGGACTGACCACGGCGCGCGGCAGTGACCGTCCAGACGCCATACGGTATACTGACTCCGCATCACCGGCACGCTCAGAATACCGTCGTCACACCACCGCGTAACCGACGCAGCCGATACACGCAGAACAGACGTCGCTCCGCCGCACCAGGGAGGGACCAGTGGAAGTCCTCAAAGTCTCGAGCAAGTCCAGTCCCAACTCCGTTGCAGGCGCGCTTGCCGGCGTGATCCGCGAGCAAGGCGCGGTCGAGATCCAGACCGTCGGCGCCGGTGCGCTCAACCAGGCCATCAAGGCCATTGCGATCGCCCGCGGCTTCGTGGCACCCACCGGACTCGACCTCATGTGCACCCCCGCGTTCGCCGACATCGAGATCAACGGCGAGGAGCGCACCGCGATCCGACTGCTCGTAGAGCCACGCCAGATGCACCACACGTAGGCACGAGCGCCTCCATGGCGATCGACCTCCACATCCACTCCACCGCTTCCGACGGCACGCTCGCGCCCGCCGCGCTCGTCGCGATGGCCCGCGATGCGGGTCTGCGCGCCATCGCAGTCGCCGATCACGACAGCGTGGCCGGGGTCGCCGAAGCGCTCGCCGCCGGTCGCGATGCCGGCGTCATCGTCGTTCCTGCGGTCGAGCTCTCGGCGGGACTCGACGCCCGCGGCCTCCACGTGCTCGGCTACTGGATCGACCATACCGACGCCGCGCTCCTCGACACGCTCGAGCGGCTCCGCGCCGAGCGGCTGCAACGCGCCGAGCGCATGGTAGCCGAGCTCGCCCGCGGCGGGTACGGCATCACGATCGACGACGTCCTCGCACGGGCCGGCGGCGGTTCGGTGGGACGCGCGCACATAGCCATGGCGCTTGTCGACGCCGGCCGCGTGGAATCGGTCGCAGCCGCGTTCGGGGACCTCATCGGGCGCGGCAAGCCATACTACGTCCCCAAGCCTGTAGCGTCGTTCGCTGAGGTCATCGGCTACATTCACGCCGCCGCAGGCCTCGCGGTCCTGGCGCACCCGGGGGTCACCAAGGCCGATGACGCGATCGACGCCCTCGTCGACGCCGGTCTCGACGGCCTCGAGGCATTGCACGCCGAGCACGACGACGGCGATCGCGAACGCTACGCCGCTCTGGCCGCTGCCCGCGGCCTGATCGTGACCGGCGGCTCGGACTTCCACGGCCCGGGCCAGGCCGGCGGCCGCATCGGTGCGGGTGACGTCCCTGATGACGTCCTCGAGACGCTCGTCGCCCGTGGAGGCGAACGGGCACGCCGCATGCTAGGCTGAACGGCCATGGACCGCTATCACGTCATCACGTTCGGCTGCCAGATGAACAAGCACGACTCCGAGCGCATCGCGGGGCTCCTGGAGACGCGCGGGCTTGCTCCTGCGCGGTCGGTCGAGGACGCCGATGTGATCGTCTTCAACACCTGCTGCGTCCGGGAGAACGCCGATGAGCGTCTGCTCGGCCAGGTGGCATCGCTCAAGTCTCTCAAGACCGGCGGACGGCCCGACGTCCTCATCGCGGTCGGTGGATGCATCGGTCAGCGGGACGGCGCGACCATCACGGAGCGTCTGCCGCATGTAGACGTCGTCTTCGGGACACACAACATCGACGCGCTTCCGGCGCTGCTTGACGCCGCCGAGCGGGGGAGGCCCGCGGTCCAGGTGCTCGACGGGTCCGAGACGTTCGCGAGCGACCTTCCCTCACGGCGTGAGCACCCGTGGCATGCGTGGGTGCCGATCACGGTCGGGTGCGACAACTACTGCACGTACTGCATCGTGCCGTACGTCCGCGGCCGTGAGCGCAGCCGCCCCATCGAGGACATCCGCACCGAGGTCGATGGCCTCGTCGCTGACGGGGTGAGGGAGATCACGCTCCTCGGCCAGAACGTCAACTCGTACGGACGCGATCGGTACGGCACGCCGCGCTTCGCCGACGTGCTCGATGCCGTCGCGACGAGCGGGGTCGAACGCGTCCGCTTCGCGACGAGCCACCCCAAGGACCTCTCCGACGAGGTCATCGCCGTCATGGCCGAGCGGTCCTCGGTCTGCCGTCAACTCCACCTGCCGGTGCAATCGGGCTCCGACGCGGTGCTGCGGGCGATGAACCGACGCTACACGCGCGAGCACTACCTCGGCCTGGTCGACCGCCTCAGAACCGCCATGCCCGATATCGCGCTCTCCACCGACGTGATCGTCGGTTTCCCGGGCGAGACGGATGCGGACTTCGAGCAGACCCTCGACCTCTTCCGGAGCGTCCGCTATGACCAGGCGTTCACCTTCATCTACAGCCCGAGGGAGGGAACGCCGGCAGCCACGCTGCCCGACCCGGTACCCCGCAGCGTCACGCAGGAGCGCTTCGACCGGCTCATCGAGATCGTCCAGGCCTCGGCGCACGAGGCCAGCCGGCGGTTGCTCGGCACCCGACAGCGCATCCTCATCGAAGGGCCGTCCAAGCGCGATGAGCGGATGCTCACCGGGCGTACCGCCTCGGGCAAGGTCGTGCACGTCGGGGTGGATGCCGGATCGCTCGCTGCCGAGAAGGCGGGTGAGCTCATGGATGTCCGCATCACCGACGCCCAGACCTGGTTCTTGCTGGGAGAACCGATCGCCTGACCCCGCGGGTTTGCGTGGCACACCGCTCGGGGATACCGCGTGTGTGGGAGGTGTCAGCGATGAGTGACGTGCTGGGGATCATCGCGCCGCATCCGCCGATCATGGTGCCCGCGGTCGGAGGAACAGATGCCGACGTGACACGAGCGTCGGCCGAGGCGCTCGCTGTCGCCGCTTCGGCGCTCGACCGCTTCGCGCCCGAGACGCTCGTACTGATGTCGCCGCACGCACCCGGAGCCGCTGACGCCTTCGCGATCGACGCGTCGACGCGCCTGGAAGGCGACCTCGGGCAATTCGGAGCGCCCGCCGCGCGGATCGATGCTCCCGGCGACCCCGAGCTCGCGCGCGCCATCGCCGATGACGCCGCGACAGCCGGGCTCGGCGTGGTCTTCCGAGATGCCGACGCACGCTTGCGAGCAGGGTGGCTTGACCACGCGAGCTTGGTCCCGCTGTCGTTCCTCGACCCCGCCGGCACGCGGCCGCTGGTGATCGTCTCGCTCTCATGGCAGAGCCTCGGTGCCCACCGGGCGTTCGGCCGCGCCATACGAGACGCGGCGCGCCGCATCGGCAGACGTGTCGCGTTCATCGCGAGCGGCGACTGCAGCCATCGGCTCAAGCCGGGCGCACCCGCCGGCTACGACCCGCGTGGCGCCGAGTTCGACGAGCTGCTCCGCTCACTGGTCGCAGCAGGGGACTTCGAAGCGCTGGAGACGCTCGATCCCTCGCTCATCGATGCGGCGGGGGAGTGCGGTCTGCGCTCGTTCATCACCCTCGGCGGCTTCATCCACGGCACCGATGCGGTCTCGCGGGTTCTCGCGTACGAGGGCCCTTGGGGCGTCGGGTACCTGACGGCGCTCGTCGGGGACGCTGCCACGGTCCTGGCGGACACGACGCCTGCCGCCGGGCGGAAGGGCGGCATGCCGGGCACCGAAGAGTCGGAGCCTGTGGCGCTCGCGCGCCGCGCCATCGAGGCGTACGTCCGGGAGCATCGGGTCATCGACCCTGGTCCCACCGCCGGGTTGCTCGGCGAGCAGGCTGGCGCGTTCGTGAGCCTGCACCGCGGGCACGACCTGCGCGGCTGCATCGGGACCATCGCACCCACGCGCGCGACGTTGGCCGACGAGATCGTCCATAACGCCATCCAGGCCGCCACGAGCGACCCCCGGTTCCCGCCGCTGTCCCCGACCGAGCTCGCGGACCTCGAGATCTCCGTCGACGTCCTGCACGCGCCGGAGGCGTGCTCGTTCGAAGACCTGGACCCCGCCTCGTACGGCGTCATCGTCAGCTGCGATTGGCGACGCGGGCTGCTGCTGCCTGACCTGGAGGGCGTCGACACCGCCGAGCAACAGTGCGCGATCGCGATGCGCAAGGCCGGCATCGACCCCGCCGAGAAGGTGTCGCTCGAACGCTTCAAGGTGGACCGCTACCATTAGCGACATGACCCCCGCCGATCAGATCGAACGCACGTCCACCATGGTCCTCGCCGTGGTCGGGCCGACCGCCGTCGGGAAGACCGCGCTCGCGGACCGCCTCGCGGCGCTCGCGCACGGCGAGGTCGTCAGCGCGGACTCCATGCAGGTCTACCGCGGCATGGACATCGGCACCGCCAAGCCGACCGCCGCTGAGCGCTCGGTCGCCTACCACTGCATCGACCTGGTCGCACCGGGCGAGCCATACTCGGCCGCCCTCTTCCAGCGCGACGCCCGCGCCGCGATCGATGACATCGCGAGCCGCGGACGCCTGCCCGTACTCGCTGGAGGCACGGGCCTGTACGTCCGTGCCGCGCTCGACGACATGCGTTTCCCTCGAGGTGAGCTTGAGACCGAGACTCGAGACCGCCTGGAGGCGCTCGCTGCCGAGCTCGGCCCGGAGGGCATCCACGACGTGCTCGCGCAGCGCGACCCCGACTCGGCGGCGCTCATCCATCCCCGTAACGTCCGGCGCACCATCCGCGCGCTCGAGATGGCCGAGCAGGGCGTCTCGTATGCCGAGCAGGCCGCGCGCTTCCGCGAGCGGCGCGCGCTCTACGACGCATGCCTCCTCGGGCTGGACATGGACCGTGACGCGCTGTACGCGCGGATCGACGCACGCGTGGACGCCATGCTTGCGGCGGGTCTCCTGGCCGAGGTCGAGCGGCTCCTCGACGCCGGGTACCGTGACGCGCTCACGGCTGCGCAGGCGATCGGCTACAAGGAGCTCGTCCCCGTGCTGGAGGGAGCCGCCGACCTGCCCGACGCGGTCGCCGCGATCAAGCAGGCATCGCGCCGCTACGCCAAGCGCCAGCTCACATGGTTCAGGGCCGACCCGCGCGTGCGATGGCTCGACGTAACCGACTCGTCGCCGTCCGAGAACGTCGAACGGGCACGCACCCTGGTAGAATCGTGGGCGCCCGGTCTGCTCGGCACGTAGGGAGGGTCACCGCATGGAGCTGCGGTTCACCAAGATGAACGGCCTCGGCAACGACTTCGTCTTCATCGAAGACCTGGAGGAGGCCTGGGACCTCGCTCCCGATGCGGTCGCGTGGCTGTGCGACCGTCACTTCGGCGTCGGTGCCGACGGCGTGATACTCGTCCGCCCCGCGACCACCGACAGCGCCGACCTCTACATGCACTACTTCAACGCAGACGGCTCGCTTGCTGAGATGTGCGGCAACGGCGCACGCTGCTTCGCGAAATACGCGGTGGATCACGGGCTCATCCCCGCCGAGACGACCACGATGGTGATCGAGACGCTCGGCGGACTGAGACCGGTCACGTTCGAACGCGACGACGAGGGAAGACTGGCGACGGCGACGGTGGACATGGGAGTCCCTGTGCTCGACCCTGCCGAGATCCCTACGACGTTCGACGGCACCCAGGTCTACGAGTGCCCGATCGAGACGCCCTGGGGCGAGGTGCGGATCACCGCGCTCTCCATGGGCAACCCGCACGCGATCATCTGGGTCGACGATGTCGATCAGGCACCGGTGGAGACCCTCGGCCCGTTCATCGAGACCCATGAGCGGTTCCCGCGGCACACCAACGTCGAGTTCGCCCAGCTCATCGACGACGCGAGGATCCGTCTCCGCGTCTGGGAGCGTGGAGTGGGGGAGACGCTCGCCTGCGGCACCGGAGCGTGCGCGACCGCGGTGGCCGGCACGCTGAGCTGCCGCGTCGGACGCAACGCGACCATCGAGCTTCCCGGCGGTGACCTGAGCATTCGCTGGCACACGGACGACCATGTCTACATGACCGGTTCCGCCGCCGAGGTGTTCACGGGCGTGGTGTGGATCGGCGAGGCCGAGTAGGGCTCGCTTTCTGCTACCATGTTCCGAACACGGGCCGCCACCGGCCGCTCGTGACCGTTTCCCCGATGGCTGAAAGGTGATGGAGACACCGTGAGGACCGCCCAGCGCATGGCCGACCTGCCGCCCTACCTGTTCGCGGAGATCGACAGGAAGAAGGAGGCGAAGCAGGCGCAGGGGATCGACGTGATCTCCCTCGGCATCGGCGACCCCGATACCCCCACGCCCGAGCACATCGTGGACGCGATGGCCAAGGCCATCCGCAATCCCGCGAACCACCAGTACCCGAGCTACGTGGGCGCCAAGCGCTACCGTGAGGCGTGCGCGGAGTGGATGCGGCGGCGCTTCGGCGTCGCGCTCGACCCGGCCACCGAGGTGCTCGCGCTCATCGGCAGCAAGGAGGGCATCGCGCACCTCTTCCCGGCGTTCGTGGATCCCGGAGACTACACGCTCGTGCCGGGTGTCGGGTACCCCGTGTACCACACCGGCGGGATCCTCGTCGGCGGTCGGACGCACTGGATGCCCATGACGCGGGAGAACGGCTTCCTCGCCGACTTCAAGAGCACGCCCGCGGACGTCCTTGCGCAGGCCAAGATGATGTTCCTGAGCTATCCGAACAACCCCACCTCGGCCGTCGCACCGGTCGAGTACTTCGACGAGGCGATCGCCTTCGCCAAGGAGCACGACCTCCTCATCGTGCACGACAACGCGTACTCGGAGCTCGGCTACGACGGCTACAAGGCGCCGTCCTTCCTCGAGCGGCCCGGCGCCAAAGACGTCGCCATCGAGCTCTTCTCGATGAGCAAGGCGTACAACATGACCGGATGGCGTGTGGCGTTCGCGGCGGGCAACCCTGACGCGATCAAGGCGCTCGGCACCGTGAAGAGCAACATCGACTCCGGCGTGTTCACCGCCGTCCAGGATGCGGCGATCGAGGCCATGCTCGGCCCGCAGGAGTCCATCGCCGAGCTCAACGCGCTCTATGAGCGTCGTCGCGACCTGGTCATCGAGGCGCTCGACTCCATCGGTCTGTCCGCCGATCCGCCGCGGGGAACCATCTACGTGTGGGCTCGCGTGCCCGAGGGGTATACCTCGGCCGAGTTCGCCAGCACAGTGCTCGAAGAGGCGAACGTCATCGTCGCCGCAGGTACGGCCTATGGTCCCGACGGCGAGGGTTACATCCGCATCTCGCTCGCGACCCCCGATCACCGGCTCACCGAGGCGATCGAGCGCATCAAGAACGCGCTCTGACGAGGGGCGGCGCACCAGCGCATGACTGAGAGACACGGCGCGTACGAGGTCGCACGGGACGTCTCCGACCGCGCCGTGCTCGTCGGCGTCGACCGCGGCAAGCACGGCTGGCCGATCGAGGAGGACATGGCGGAGCTCGCGCGGCTCGCGGACACCGCCGGGGCCGAGATCGTCGGCACCGTCGTCCAACGCCTCGACCGTCCGAACCCGCGGACCTTCATCGGACCGGGCAAGGCCGAGGAGGTCGCGCGCCTCGCCGCGGACACCCGGGCGACGCTCGTGGTGTTCGATGACGACCTCTCCCCGTCGCAGCAGGCCAACATCGAGGCCGCGATGCCCGGCGTGAAGGTCCTCGACCGGACGGCCCTCATCCTTGACATCTTCGCGCTGCACGCGACCAGCAGGGAAGGCAAGCTGCAGGTTGAGCTCGCGCAGATGGAGTACCTGCTGCCACGGCTGCGCGGGCTGTGGCGCCACCTCGAGCGCACGGGCGCCGCCGCGGGCGGCGCGCTCGGCATCGGCACGCGTGGCCCCGGTGAGACGCAGCTCGAGACCGACCGGCGCCTCGCCCGGCGGCGGATCCAGGAGCTCAAGCGCGAGCTCGCGGCGGTCGAGCGCGCGCGGGCGACCCAGCGGCACGGAAGGGCGCGCTCCACGATCTTCCGCGTCGCGCTTGTCGGCTACACGAACGCCGGCAAGTCCACCCTGCTCAACGCCCTCACCGGCGCCGACGCGCTCGTCGAGGACATGCTCTTCGCCACGCTGGACGCGACGACGCGGCGCCTCGAGCTCCCTGAAGGGCGTGTCATCACGCTCACCGACACGGTCGGGTTCATCAACAAGCTGCCGCACTCGCTCGTCGAGGCGTTCAAGTCCACCCTCGACGAGGTGGCCGAGGCGGACCTGCTCCTGCATGTGGTGGACGCCTCGCATCCGATGGCGCGTGCCCAGATCTCTGCCGTCGCCGAGGTCCTCGGGGAGATCGGCGCCTCGGCCACACCCACCCTGATGGTCTACAACAAGGCGGATGTCCTGCCCGCCGCCGAGCGTGCGCAGCTCGCCGCGGCGACACCCCACGCGGTGATCGTCTCGGCACGCACCGGTGACGGCCTCCCCGGACTGCTCGAGCGCGTCGCCCGTGAGGCCGCGCGCGGCGACAGGACGTACTCGCTGCTCGTGCCGTATACGCGGGGAGACGTGGTGCGCACGCTCCACGAGCAGGCACGGATCATTGCCGAGGAGCACATGCCGGAGGGCACGCGCATCGACGCGCGCGTGCCTGAAGCGCTGCTGGACGGGGTGCGGGAGTTCCTGATCGAGAGCGCCGAGGAAGGCGTCGACGTCGGTCCCCGCTAGACGCGACGGAAGAGCGCGACCACCTTGCCGAGCACGGTGACCTCCCGCGCGTAGATCGGCTCCATCGTGGCGTTCTCCGGTTGCAGGCGGATGCGGTCCGCCTCCTTGAAGAAGCGCTTGACCGTCGCCTCGTCATCGATCATCGCCACCACGATGTCACCATTGGTCGCGGATCGTTGCTGCCGCACGACGACGAAGTCGCCGTCCAGGATCCCGGCCTCGATCATCGAGTCGCCCTTGACGCGGAGGATGAACGTCTCCTCGCCCGCAAGCTCGGTGGGAAGCGTCATCGTATCCTCGATGTTCTCCGCGGCGAGGATGGGGGAGCCGGCCGCGACCTGTCCCACGACGGGGACGGCTTGAACGGAACCGTAGTCGACCGCCCGTCCGGTGTCGCGGTAGTCGAGGACCTCGAGCGCGCGCGGCTTGCTCGGGTCCCGACGGATGAAGCCCTTGCTCTCGAGCGCGGCGAGGTGCGAGTGCACGGTGGATGAGGATGAGAGGCCGACCGCCTCGCCGATCTCCCGGACCGAGGGCGGGAATCCGCGTCGGTGGATCTCGGCACGGATGAAGTCGAGGATCTGCTGCTGACGCTTGGTGAGCTCGCGCTTGTAGACCATGGTGACCCCCTGCACCCGAAAGCATGTTCGCCACGGCCAGTGTAACGCACCGTGTTCCCGGGTGCAAACAGATGTTCGTATTTCCGCTTGCACCGAACGCGTGTTCGCTCTATCATCTGACTACGGGAACAGGTGTTCGGTCGATGTCAGAGCCGTTCGCTACGGTTGCGATGACGGCCGGACGACAGGGAGGCGGACCCGATGCAGCAGACAGTCATAGCCAGGGGACCAGGAGACGTGCGGGCACCGCGCGCACGACGCGCTTCGCGGGGACGGACCCGGCTCACCGTCATCGAGACAGCGATCCTCGCCCTGGCGGCCCTCGCGCTCGTCGCCGCCGCCGTCGGCCCCTCGCTCGCCCGGGCGGATGAGCTCCCCGGCTCCGCGACGATCAAGGTCTCGTCGAACGAGTCGCTCTGGACCATCGCCGCGGGCAATCCGGTCGATGGGCTCACGACCGCACAGACGGTCCACCTCATCAAGGAGATGAACGGCCTCGAGGACAGCGCAGTCATGGACGGACAGCTGCTCACGGTGCCGTCTGACGGCGACACGTCCGCCGCGATGGCCCGTCGGTAGGTACGCATCCGCCGCGTGAAGGGGAGCGGGGCGCGGCAGCCTCTCATCGCGCTTGACGCTCGCGTTCTCTCTCGTTCCGTCGAGATAGCGTGTTGTGGCCCCATATGTAGTGTGCTAGGCTCCTTGGTAGCCTAGATGTGGGGGTAGCGCCATGCGTTGTCCGTTCTGCGGTCACGATGAGACCAAAGTCGTCGATTCCCGCGTCTCAGAGTCCCAGGATGCGATCCGCCGAAGGCGCGAGTGCCTCCAGTGTGCACAACGTTTCACCACATATGAACGACGTGAAGAGACACCGCTCATGGTCGTGAAGAAGGACTCACGGCGAGAGCCGTTCGACCGCGGCAAGCTGCTCCGGGGGCTGATCGTCGCCTCGGCCAAACGGCCGATCACACCCGAGCAGCTTGAAGAGCTCATCGACTCGATCGAATCGGAGTTGCACAACTCGTTCCGCTACGAGATCCCGGCCAAGCAGCTCGGCGACATGGTCCTACGACGCCTCCTCGAGCTCGACAAGGTCGCCTATATCCGGTTCGCCTCGGTCTACAAGGAGTTCACCGACCTCGACGAGTTCACGTCCGAGCTCAAGAAGCTCGGCTAGCGCGATCCACCTGGGGGGACTTCCCCCGTGCACGTCATGCGACAGACAACGGACACGGACGGCGGTGTGTGAGATGGTGCTGGAGCGGGTCGTGAACGTCATCAGGCCGTCGCAGGCGCCGGCGCCGGCCGACTCCACCGACATCGCCCTCCTCGTGTCGACGACCTCGCGCCAGGAGATCGACACGTGGGACCGGAGCAAGATCGTCGACTCGCTGGTCAAGGAGGCCGCCATCGAGCCGGCGATGGCCGAGGAGATCGCCGCGGCCGTCGAGGACCGGATCGACCGTTCCAACCTCATGACGGTCACAACGGCGATCATCCGCGAGATGGTCGACCTCGAGTTCCTCGAGCGTGGCATGACCGTGGCCCACAAGCGCCACAGCCATCTCGGCCTGCCGATGTGGGACGTCGAGCAGATCATCACCAACGCCAACAAGGAGAACTCCAACACCACGCACAACCCTGAGTCGATCAACCTCACGCTCGCCGAGACGATCCTCAAGGAGTTCGCCCTGCGACGTGTGTTCACCGAGGACGTCGCCGAAGCGCACTACGTCGGCGACATCCACCTGCACGACCTCGGCTTCATCATCCGACCGTACTGCGGCGGACACAGCCTCGAGTACATCAAGAAGTTCGGGCTGAACCTCCCCAACATCACGAGCGTGAGCAAGCCCGCCAAGCACGCCGAGGTCCTCATCGGGCACATGGTGAAGATGGCGTCAGCGCTGCAGGCGCACTATGCCGGCGCCGTGGGCTGGGAAGCGGTGAACGTCTTCTTCGCGCCGTACCTCGTCGGCAAGTCCGCCGAGGAGCTCGACCAGCTCGCCCAGATGCTCATCTTCGAGTTCAACCAGCTCGCCGGCGCGCGGGGAAGCCAGGTCGTCTTCACCGACTTCAACCTCTACTTCAACGTTCCACGTCACTTCGCCGACACGCCGGCGATCGGCCCGGGCGGCGTGTACACCGGCAAGACGTACAAGGAGTACGAGGCCGAGGCCCAGGCGTTCCTGCGCGCGATGTTCCACGTCTACCTGCGCGGCGACGCCACCGGGAAGACGTTCGTGTTCCCCAAGCCCTTGCTGCACGTCAGCGAGGATTTCTTCCGCGCCGACGGACATGAGGAGTTCCTCGACCTCGCATGCGAGGTGGCGTCGCGCCAGGGCATCACGTACTTCGTCTTCGACCGCGGGGACGAGGTCACGGTCTCGCAGTGCTGCAGGCTCAAGTTGAAGTTGAGCCGTGACCAGCTCAATGAGACCGCGACGCCGGAGCGGATGCGCTTCTCGGCGCTGCAGAACGTCACCATCAACCTGCCGCGCATCGCGTACAAGGCCCAGGGCAGCGACCAGGCGCTGTTCATGGAGCTCAACAAGGCGCTCGAACTGGTCGCCAAGGCGCACGTCCAGAAGCGCGCGTTCATCACCGATCTCATGGATCTCGGCGAGGACGGTCCTCTCGGCCTGCTGACGCTCGACAAGGACGGACGGCCGTATCTCATGATGGACCGTCTGACGTACCTCGCCGGGCTCATCGGCCTCAACGAGCTTGTCCAGGTACACACGGGCCAGCAGCTCCACGAGGGCGATGAAGCGCTCAGGTTCGGCTTGAAGGTCATCTCGGCCATGAACCTGAAGTGCCGCGAGCTCTCTGAGCGCTACGGCATCAACATGGTCCTCGAGGAGAGCCCGGCTGAGTCGGCCGGCTACCGCCTTGCCAAACTCGACATGAAGTACTGGCCGGCGCAGACCGCCGCCGTGGTGAAGGGCGAGCTCTCCTCTGGAAACTACTACTACACGAACTCCGTGCACCTTGCGGCCGATGCCGAGGTCGACTACATCACGCGCGTGGAGCGCCAGTCCCGCTTCCACCCCCTCATCGACGCCGGCGCGATCGTCCACGTGTGGCTGGGGGAGAGCGAGCCCGATCCCGCCGCGATCAAGTCGTTCGTGGTGAAGACCTTCCGCAACACACAGTGCTCGCAAGTGGCGTTCAGTCCCGAGTTCACGGTCTGCGAGTCGTGCCACCGTACGACGCGCGGGCTCAAGGCACAGTGCCCGCTCTGCGGCTCGATGAACGTGTACGGCGTGACGCGCATCGTGGGCTACTTCAGCAAGGTCCAGACGTGGAACCGGAGCAAGGTCGGCGAACTGTACGATCGCGTGCGTACCGACCTCGCCGCCGAGTCGGACGTGAGCCGGATCGTCTCGTAGAGGGGTCATGGAGGAGGACATGGAGGTCAAGCTGTTCATCAAGGAGGACTGCCCGCGCTGTCCCGCCGCCAAGCGGGCGTGCGAGGGCCTCGCGAACGTGACCGTGTACGACGTCGGCTCCATCGACGGGCTCGCCGAGGCCTCGTTCTACAACGTGCTGGCGACGCCCTCGATCGTGGTGCTGGACTCGGCCGGGCGTGAGATAGCCGCGTGGCGCGGTGACGCTCCGGACGCCTCGGCCCTCCACCGCCTCCTCGCGAACTGACATGCCCGACGTCCGGCAGCGAACCGACGCGACACGGCTGACCGAGCGCCTCGTCGGCTGGATGCCGGCGAGCATGCTCGACTGGCCGGGCCGTCTCGCTGCCACCGCGTTTCTCGGCGGGTGCTCCTTCGCCTGCCCGTTCTGCCACAATGCCGCGCTCCTCGCACCGCCGCGCGACCCCGCGCCCTGGGCGGAGTTCGAGGCGTACCTCGAGAGCAAGCGCGATTGGCTCGACGGCGTCGTGATCACCGGCGGGGAGCCGACCGACGACCCCGCCATCGGCCCGCTGCTCGAGCGCCTCGCCGAGCTCGGCGTTCCGGTCAAGCTCGACACCAACGGCAGTCGTCCGGACGTGCTCGAGACCCTGCTGGCCGAGAAGCTCATCGCCGGGCTCGCCATGGACGTCAAGACGCTCCCCGAGCGCTATGACGACCTGGTCGGCTGCCCCGGCGCCGCCTCGCTCGTGACGCGCTCGGTCGATCTCATCACCCGCTCGGGCGTCCCGCACGAGTTCCGCACCACCGCGTATCCGGGCGCGCTGGCGCTCGACGACCTCGAGCGCATCGCCGCATGGCTTCGCGAAGGCGATGCGCTCGTCATCCAGCAGTTCAGGCCCGAGGTGACGCTCGACTCCCGGGCGGGAGCGGTGCTGCCGTACCGCCCGGATGCGCTGCGGGAAGCAGCGGCCCGCTGCGAGACGTACCTGCCCACGACCGTCAGGGGAGCGTGACCGTGCGACTCGAGATCAAGCGCATCGACCCGGACCTGCCGCTGCCTCGCTACGCGCACGAGGGCGACGCGGGTCTTGACCTCTACGCCGCCGATGATGTCACGCTGGCGCCGTTCGAGCGCGCGCTCGTGGCGACCGGCATCGCGGTCGCCATCCCCGAGGGCCATGCCGGTTTCGTGCAGCCTCGCAGCGGCCTCGCCATCCGCCAGGGGCTGTCGCTCGTCAACACGCCCGGCCTGATCGACAGCCACTACCGCGGCGAGATCAAGGTCATCGCCATCAACCTCGACCCCGCGACGCCGGTGGTCATCAAGCGCGGCGACAAGATCGCGCAGCTCGTCATCCAGCCGGTCGACCGCGTCGAGCTCGAGGAGCGCGAGGACCTCGATGAGACCGTGAGGGGGGAGGGGGGCTTTGGCAGCACGGGCGTCTGACGGCCCCCGCGTGCGGGTGGCAGCCGTGATCCCGTACGAGGACGGCCTGCTGCTCGTTCGCCAGAGCAAGGGCGGCGAGCCCTACTACCTGCTTCCCGGGGGAGGCGTCGAGTCCGACGAGACGCTCGCTGAAGCGCTCGCCCGCGAGGTGGCCGAGGAGACCGGTCTCGCGTGCGCCATCGTGAAGCCGCTGTTCATCAACGACACCATCGATCCCGCGGGAGGACGCCGGCATCTGGTGAACATCACCTTCCTGGCCGAGACGACCGGCGGCGCGCTGCTCGCACGACCGACCGATCCGACGATCGAGGGCGTCGACGTCGTCGACATCCACGACCTCGGCAGGCTGGACCTTCGTCCCCCGATCGCCCATGCCCTCATCGCCGCGTCCGCTGAGGGATATGACGTACCGGCACGCTACCTCGGACCCATGTGGACGGACGAACGATGACTCACCAGCAGGTATTACATAAGACCTCAAGCGGTCGAGAGCCAGCGGAAGGGGGGATGCGGCAGACGCGGTGACCTCGTCCGGCCCGGCCGGACACCGCCGGCGATCGACCGGCATCCGTGCTCGCGAAGCTCTTCTGGAAAGGAATGGTGCTATGGAACGCTTCTTCAAGTTCAAGGAGCGCGGCACTGACCTCAAGACCGAGGTCATTGCCGGTGTCACGACGTTCATGACGATGGCGTACATCATCTTCGTCAACCCGGGCATCCTGTCGGCAGCCGGCGTGCCGTTCGAGGGTGCCGCTACGGCCACCGCGCTCGGCGCGGCGTTCATGTGCATCGCGATGGGCCTCATCAGCAACCGGCCCCTCGCGCTCGCGTCAGGCATGGGCCTGAACGCCGTCGTCACGTTCTCCGTGATCGGGTTCGAGCAGGCGAACGTGCCCTGGCAGGTCGGCATGGCCGTCATCTTCGTCGAGGGTCTCATCATCCTCGCGCTCGTCCTGACCGGATTCCGTGAGGCGGTCATGAACGCGATCCCGATGAGCCTCAAGCGGGCCATCGGCGTCGGCATCGGCCTGTTCATCACGACGATCGGCCTGAACGAGAGCGGCCTCATCGGCCCCGATGCCATCACGCTCGTCAAGCTCGGCGACTTCACCCAGCCCTACGTCTGGGTGTCCATCATCGGGCTGTTCGCGATCCTCATCTTCATGGCGTTCCGCGTCAAAGGCGACATCCTGCTCGGTATGGCGGTAGCGACCATCGCGGCGCTCATCCTCGGGGTCACGAAGCTCCCGGACGCGGTGGTAGGGACGCTGGACTTCTCGACGTTCCTCGCGCCGTTCCAGACGCCCGAAGGCACGAGCAGCATGGCGCTCATGCAGATCTTCACCCCGACGCTGCTCGTGGCGGTCTTCGCCATCATGCTCACCGACTTCTTCGACACGATGGGAACGGTCGTCGCCATCGGCGAGCAGGCGAACTTCCTCAATGAGGACGGTACCGTGCCCGGCGCCAAGAAGATCCTCGCCGTCGACTCGGTCGCTGCGGCCACCGGCGGACTGTTCGGCGCCAGCTCCATCACCACCTACATCGAGTCCGCGGCAGGCGTGGCCGAGGGCGGCCGCACCGGCCTGACCTCCGTGGTGACGGGTGCGCTCTTCGCGCTCGCCGCGTTCTTCGCCCCGATCATCGCGATGGTGGGCGGCGGCATCATGTTCGAGGACCGCGGCACCGTCTACCCGATCACCGCGGGTGCGCTCATCATCGTCGGCTTCTTCATGATGAAGGGCGTCAAGGAGATCTCGTGGGACAAGGTCGCCGATGCGTTCCCGGCGTTCATCACCATCGTCGGTATCCCGCTGACCTACAACATCAGCTACGGCATCGGCTTCGGCTTCATCAGCTACACGCTCATCAAGCTGGCGACCGGCAAGGCCAAGGAGATCCACCCGCTCATGTACTTCGTGAGCGCGGCGTTCGTGGTCGCGTTCCTGGACGCCGCCGGCGTCTTCGCCGGACTCGGCGCCTAGGCCCACACCGACATGGCATCGCTTGCCAATGGAACATGCGAAAGGTAGGTGAGAGAGGCATTGGCCCAACGACGCGAGATACAGACCGATGAGAAACTGCCGGTCGTGCAAGCCCTACCGCTTGCGCTCCAGCACCTCATGGCCATGTTCGGCGCGACCGTGCTCGTCCCGATCCTGACCGGGCTCGACCCGTCCGTCGCGATCATGACGTCAGGCGCGGGCACCATCCTGTACCTGATCCTCACGAAGGGGAAGATCCCGAGCTATCTCGGCTCATCGTTCGCCTTCATAGGCCCGATCATCGCCGTGGCCACCACCAAAGGCATCCCTGAGGCCCTCGGCGGCCTCGTGGTCGCCGGTCTCGTGTACGTGGTGGTAGCCCTGCTCATCAAGGGGTTCGGGACCGGGTGGCTCAACCACGTGCTCCCACCGGCGCTCGTCGGCGCCGTCGTCATCGTCATCGGCCTCGGCCTTGCCGGCGTCGCCATCAACATGGCGTTCAATGGCGGTGGAGCCGAGTTCGACATGAAGAGCCTGCTCCTGGCACTCGCGACTCTTGCGGCGGCGATCGTCTTCTCGAGCTTCTTCAAAGGCTTCGCGGCCACGATCCCGGTCCTGCTCGGCATCATCGTCGGCTACATCGTCGCGGTTCCGATGGGCATGGTGGACTTCCAGCCGGTGCTTGACGCCGCCTGGATCGGCCTGCCGACGCTGACGTATCCCACGTTCGACCTCGGCGCGATCCTCATCATCGGCCCCGTGGCGCTCGTGGTCATCATCGAGCACATCGGGCACCTCCTCGTCGTCAACGAGATCGTCGGCAAGGACTTCACGCCGATGCTGCCCGAGTCGCTCGCCGGCGACGGCCTCGCAACGGCGCTGTCCGCGCTCGTGGGCGGCACGCCCTCGACGACATACGCCGAGAACATCGGCGTCATGGCCGTCACGCGCGTCTACGCGACCCAGATCTTCTGGTACGCGGGTGCGCTCGCGTTCTTCATCGGCGGCTTCGTGCCCAAGCTCGGCGCGCTCATCTCCAGCATCCCGGTCCCGGTCATGGGCGGCATCTCGCTGCTCCTGTTCGGCCTCATCGCATCCTCGGGCCTGAGGATGCTCGTGGAGAGCGGCATCGACTACAGCCATAGCCGCAATCTGATCCTCTCGAGCGTCGTCCTCGTCGTGGGGGTCGGCATGGAGGCCACCGGCGCCAAGGTGCCGATCGGCGACTATGTCCTGCCCGGCATGGCGGCGGCGACCCTGCTCGGCATCGTGCTCAATCTCATCCTGCCGAGAGAGTCCAAGGGCCTTGCTGTGGACTCACCGGACTTCTCGGGCGAGCTCCAGGAGGAGGCGGCCGAAGCCTAAGGGCGCTTCACAGGCGATTCGCGCGGCTGCGTCGCCGCGGATCAACGACGGCCCCGGTCTGCGATCTGGTCGCGGTCCGGGGCCGCTTCGCGTCTTCGGTCGCCCTCAGATGACGTGCGCCCGTACGGGCTTCATGACCGTCGCCTGCGCGAGCACGGTGCGGCTCAGTGCTGGGGGACCTCGCCCGGCTACCGCTTCCGCACGCTGTACGCCCGATAATCTCTCTTATGTCATATGGCCTTCTCGGACATCCGCTCCCCTGGGGAGCATGCGTGCCGGTGTGTCGGAAGCCGCTTGACGTGCGAGAAGGGAGGCCGGCGCTCAGTCGGCGGCATCCTCGACGGCATCCGCCGGAAAGTACGTGTCCTCGAACTCGGACTTGGTCATCTCGGCAAGGTCCTCGAGGGTCTCGGTCATCCATGCGTGCGCTGCGGGCGCGCTCTCGAACGTCCCGAGCTCGGTGACGTCCTCTTCGTCATCGACGTGCACCGCCTCGACGCGCCACAGCTCGTACTCGTCCACGTCCTCCTCGGGCGGGCGGCGGTAGAGGATGTCCTCACGCCACTCGAACTCGAGGGGGTCGCTCTCGTCCACGCGCATCACGCGAAGCCGGTAGAAGTCGGCCGCATTGCCGATGACCCGTGCCATCCCCCGCCCCCTACTGTCCCGAACCTTCGCCGAGCAGCGCGGTGTACGCGCCGCCGGCCGCGACCCAGCCTTCGGTGCCGTCCGCATCCCGGACGTGGTACCAGCCCGCAGACTCCTCGATGAGCTCGAGCTTGAGATCCTTGTCGAGCTTGCGGATCACATCGGTGTCCGTGCCGGGTCCCGAGCGCAGGTTCAGCCCATCCGCCAGCACGAGGACCTGCAGCGTCCCGCCCTCCTCGGCAGCGCCGTCGTCGGCACCGTCCCCGGGGGGAGCCGCAGTCCCCGTCGCATCGCTCGTGGACGTCGCGTCCAGCGTCCCCGTCGTCTCCCCCGCCGGGGTAGCGCCATCGTCACCCGACTTCGCCCAGTAGTTCCCGAGGAAGCCGAAGACGACGATGACGATGACGATGAGCAGACCCCAGGCGAGCACGGCGCGCGAGATCGACAACGCCTGAGACCAGCGCGCGTCGGGCCCGAACCGTTCCATGCCAGACCTCCTCGACCGCCGTCAGATGTAGAGACCGCCGCCGTACACCGTGTCCTGCTCAGCACCGTACGCCTCGGCTGCGCGCGCGAGCTGCTCGGTACCGTCCTGGAGCAACGATACCACGCTCACGAGGTCGATCCGGCCCAACGCGTCGAGCGCGGCGTCGCCGTGGGCATCAGCGATCTCCCGCGCCTGCGCCGCCAGCGCTGAGGCTGCGTCGGCGAGCGCATCGGCCGGCGCGACGAGCCGGCGCGGCAGAGCCATGACCGCGAGCTCCTCGGCGGCGATATCCATGCGTGCCGCGATCTCGCCGAGCGCCCTGCGCTCCTCGGTCTCGGCCTCGAACGCGAAGGCCACGAGCGCGGCGTCGTCGCCGTTCGCGAAGGTGGCCGACATCCGTCGCACGCTCTCGAACGCCGCCTTGACGGCCTCCCGGTAGCTCGTGAGCCGCGCCACGTATCGCCGCGCCTGACGGCGCCACGCGGCACGCGCGAGCAGCACGACGATCGCGACCGCGATGAGCGCGCCCGCGGCGATCGCGCCGAAGAACAGCAGGTCGTCGGACATGCATACCTCCGGATCGGGCAACTACTCCGAGACGCGGCGGTCGATCACCCTGCGCGCCTTACCGGCTGTCCGCTCTATGGTACCAGGCTCCACGAGCGTGATCTTGGCTCTCAGCCCGATGACCGACTGCAGCCGTTCGGCCACACGCCGGGTGAACGCGACCATGTCGGCCATGACGTCCGAGAAGATCTCCTCGGCCACCTCGATACGGACCTCGATGTCATCGAGCGCTCCCGTGCGGTCCACCACGATCTGGTAGTGCGGCTCGATCCCCTCGACCTGCATGAGCACGTCCTCGATCTGGCTCGGGAAGACGTTCACGCCGCGGATGATGAGCATGTCATCGGTGCGCGCGCGCACCTTGCGCATGCGTGCGAGCGTGCGGCCGCACGCGCACGGCGAGGCGTCGATCACCGTGAGATCGTGCGTGCGGTAGCGCAGCACGGGGAACGCCTCCTTCGTGAGCGTGGTGATCACGAGCTCGCCCTCCTCCCCTTCTCCGACCGGCTCGCCCGTCTCCGGGTGGACGAGCTCGAAGAGGAAGTGGTCCTCGGCCATATGGAGACCGACCTGGTGCTCGCACTCGCCGCTCACGCCCGGCCCCATGACCTCGGACAGTCCGTAGTTGTCGGTGGCAAGGATTCCCAGTCGACGCTCGATCTCGTCGCGCATGCCCTCGCCCGACGGCTCTCCGCCGAACAGCCCCACGCGCAGCGGGAGCGCCCGCACGTCGACCCCCGCCTGCTCGGCCGCCTCGGCCATGTAGAGCGCGTAGCTCGGCGTGCAGACGATCGCGGTGGTGCCGAAGTCCTGCATCATCATGAGGTGGCGCTCCGTGTTGCCCGATCCGGCCGGGAAGATGGTCGCGCCGATGCGCTCGATGCCGTAGTGCATGCCCCAGCCCCCGGTGAACATGCCGTAGAGGAACGCCATCTGCACGCGATCGCGCTCTGTGACGCCCGCCGCCGAGGCGATGCGCGCCGTGAGCTCCGTCCAGGTGTTGAGATCGCCCTTGGTGTACCCCACGACGATCGGCTTGCCCGTCGTGCCCGACGAGCTGTGCACGCGGACGACCTGCTCCATCGGCACGGCGAACATGCCGAACGGGTAGGTGTCCCGAAGCGCGGTCTTGTCGGTGAACGGCAGGAGCCGCACGTCGGCGAGGCTCCGGATGTCGCGCGGCTTCACGCCGCGCGCGTCGAGCGCCTCCCGGTAGTACGGGACACGCTCGTAAACCCATGCGACGGTGGACTGCAAGCGCCTGAGCTGCAGCTCTGCCAGCTCACCGCGGTCCATCTGCTCGTATTCGGCGTTGAAGATGGGCATCCCGGCCGTCCTTCCCTACTCGGTTCCGTGCCACGCGCCGAGGTAGATGAGGCGCACGTCGTCGTTTGCGATGAGCTCTTCGGCAGAGCCGCCGAGCGCGATCCGTCCAGCGCGCAGGACGTGCCCGCGGTCCGAATGCTTGAGCGCGAGCTTGGCGTCCTGCTCCACGAGCAGGATGCCGAGACCGTCGGCCCGCAGGCGGTCGAGCGCCGAGAAGATCGCGCCGATCACGCGCGGCGCGAGGCCGAGCGAGGGCTCGTCGAGCAGCAGGATGCGCGGTCGCGACATGAGCGCCCGGCCGATCGCGAGCATCTGCTGCTCGCCGCCGGACAGCGTCGCGGCGGACTGGTCGGCGCGCTCGGCCAGCACGGGGAAGAGCTCGCAGACGCGGTCGCGGTCCTCGGCCACGCGCGGGTCGCGCGGTCGTCGTGTGTGAGCGCCCACGGCGAGGTTCTCGGCGACCGTCATCGGCCCGAAGAGCATGCGCCCCTCGGGCACGAGCGCGAGCCCCTTGCGTACGAGCCGCTCGGGCGGGGCGCCCGTGACGTCCTCGCCATCAAGGGTCACGCTCCCCGCGGACGGCCGGATGAGACCAGCGAGCGCCTTGAGCAGCGTGGACTTGCCCGCGCCGTTCGCACCGATAAGCGTGACCATCTCCCCCGTGCCTACCTCGAGCGACACCCCACGGACGACGGGCACGTGCCCGTAGCCGACGTGCAGCCCGGAGACGAGCAGCAGCGCGTCAGAGCTCATCGTCGGGCTCCTCTCCGAGGTACGCCTCGAGCACCGCGGGGTCCTTCTGGATGAGCAGCGGCGGCCCTTCGGCGATCTTCCGCCCCCGGTCGAGGACGACGATCTCCTCGCTTACCTCCATCACGAGCCCCATGTCGTGCTCGACGACGACGGTCGTGACGCCGGCGTCGCGGATGCGGTAGAGGACGGAGCCGAGCGCGTCGGTCTCGGAGCGGTTGAGCCCCGCGGCCGGTTCGTCGAGGAGGAGCACCCGCGGGCCGGTGGCGAGAGCGCGCGCGATCTCGCACGAGCGGCGCACGCCCTGCGGCAGGTCCGCGGCGGGCGTCTCGGCCCACCGCTCGATGCCGATGAGCGCCAGCAGCCGCGCGGCTTCACGCTCGGCCCATCGCTCCTCGGAACGCACCGCGATGCGCAGCGCCGAGCGGCCGAGACCGGCCTTCAGGCGTCGGTGGAGGCCGACGAGGACGTTCTCGGCCACGGTGAGCTCTTCGAACAGCTGCGTGTTCTGGAACGTCCGCGCCACGCCGCGACCGACGATGTCGCTCGGCCTCCGGCCGAGCAGCGGCTCGCCGGCGAGGGTCACCTGTCCAGCGTCGGCCTTCTCGAACCCGGTGAGGAGGTTGAAGAGCGTGCTCTTGCCGGCGCCGTTGGGACCGATCACGGCCTTGATGGCGCCTTCGTGCACGTCGAAGCTCACGCCGTCCACAGCGGTGAGTCCGCCGAAACGCTTGGTGAGGTCACGCACGGCGAGAAGCGTCATGCGGCCTCACCCGCCTCGGCCACACGCCGATCCCGACGGCTGACGAGCAGGCGGCCCAGACCACCCGGCGCCAGGATGATCACGCCGATCATGAGGATGCCGTAGACGTCGGCCTCCCAGTCCTGCATGAGGGCGACCGTATCGGCCGAGAGACCCGGGACGAGCGCGTCCGCGTACGGCACGAGGGTGAGCACGACCGCCGCCATGACCGGCCCCGCGAGCGAGCCGGAGCCGCCGATCACCACCATCGCGACCAGGATGACCGACGTCTCGAGCGAGAACGTGGTCGGCGACACGAAGCCCACCGAGTGCGCGTACAGCGCCCCGGCGAGACCCGCGAACGCGGCGGAGAGTCCGAAGACCTGCACCTTCAGGCGCGTCGTGTCCACACCAGACGCGAGCGCGCCGATCTCGCTGCCGTGCAGTGCGCGCATGGCGCGGCCGGGACGACCGCGGACGATGTTGTACGCCAGCGCCAGCACGACCGCCGCGACGCCCCACACGAGCCAGTAGTTGAGCGCGGGGGTGTCGAACCGCGCGCCCGCCACCGAGAAGTACGGGATGCCCGAGAGCCCGTTGTTGCCGCCGGTCACCGCATCCATCTCGACGAAGAGGACGCTCATGATCTCGTTGAAGCCGAGCGTCGCCATGGCGAGATAGTGCCCCTTGAGCCGCAGGCTCGGGAGCGCGAGCGCGAGCCCCCCGAGCCCGGAGATCAGCACCGCCGCGACCACGCCGAGCAGCGGCGGCCAGTCGAGCGTGGTCACGAGGAACCCGGTCGTGTACGCACCGAGACCGTAGAACGCCGCGTGGCCGAGCGAGATCTGCCCGGCGAAGCCGAAGACGAGCGCCAACCCGCTCACGATGATCAGGTTGAGCGCGACGAACACGAGCACCTTCCCGATCAGGTACCGGTCGTCGGTGAGCAGCGGGAGCACCGCAACCACGACGCCGATCGCGATGACCGCCCCGTACCGGACGCGTGTCAGCAGGGTCGCGATCATACCTTCTCCCTCGACGCCCTGCCGAGAAGCCCCTGCGGTCTGATGAACAGCATCGCAAGCAGCACGACGAGCGAGATGGCGTCTTTGTACGTGGAGGAGATGAACGCGATCGACAGGCTCTCGAGCAGACCGAGCGCAAGCCCGCCCACGACCGCGCCGAGCGGGTTGCCGAGGCCTCCGAGGATGGCGCCCGCAAAACCCTTGAGGCCGATGCGCGCTCCGACGTCGAACGACGTCTGCGTGAGCGGCGTGACCACGAAGCCGCCGAGCGCTCCGAGCGCCGCGGCCAGCCCGAAGCTCACCATCACGACCTTCGCCGTGTCGATGCCCATGAGCCGTGCGGCGTCGTGTGAGAGCGAGCACGCGCGCATCGCCCTGCCGAATCGGGTCCGGGCGTGCACGACGGTGAGCGCGACGACGGCAAGCGCCGTGAGCCCCCACATCCACAGCGCCTGCCGCTCAACGGCAGCGCCTGCCACCATCACCGAGGCTCCGGATGAGAACATCGGCAGAGAGAACTCGTTGCCGCCGAAGGCGTGGCGCGCGAGCGACTTGATCACCATCGAGCCGCCGATGGTGATGATGATGAGCACGAGCGGACCCGCATCTCGGCGCGGACGGAGCAGGAAGCGCTCGAAGGCGAGGCCTACGAGCCCCGTGACCACGATGGCCGAGACGCCCGCGACAGGAAGCGGCATGCCCGCGTCGCGGAAGAAGACCGACAGCATGCCGCCGAGCATGAAGAACTCGCCCTGGGCGAAGTTGATGATGCCCGTGGAGCCATACACCAGCGAGAAGCCGAGCGCCACCAGGGCGTAGATGGAACCGCTTTTCAGCCCGGCGATCGCGAACTGTAGCAGCTCCGCGCTATCCATCGGTCACTCGTCCAGCACCCACGTTTCGTTCTCGATGCGGTAGAAGACAAGCTCGGACGTCGAGAGCCCGTTGTGGTCGTTCGGGGCGTACGTGAACGTCCCGCCCACCCCCACGAGCCCGCTCGTCTGCTCGATCGCATCTCTCAGCGCGACAGGATCGATGTCGCCCTCCAGGCGGTCGAGCGCGTCGGCGACGACCCAGATCGCGTCGTAGGCGTGACCGGCGAAGATGTCGGGAGCCTTGTCGTAGCGCTCGGTGAAACGCTCGATGAAGCCGGTCGCCACGTCGTAGGCCTCGACGTCATCGCCGTACGCCTCGGGCACGAGGATCTTGCCCGCGGCGAAGCGGAAGCCTTCGGCAGCGTCTCCCGCACCGTCGATGAACTCGACACGACCATTGCCCGGGCTACCGACGAGCGGGACGTCGAAGCCGAGCTGCGCCATGTTCTGCGCCACGATCGCTGCCTCCTTGCCGGCGTTCCACATGAGCACGGCATCCGGCTCGGCGCCGCGGATCTTGGTCAGCTGCGCCGTCATATCGGTGTCGCCGGGGTTGAACGTCTCATCGGCGACGATCTCGACACCCGCGCCGGCCGCCTCGGCCACGATGATCGCGTGCCCGTCGGCTCCGTAGCCGCCGCTGTCGGAGATCACACCCACGCGCGTGAGCCCTCGCTCGGCGAGCTGTTCGAGCGTGAACGGGACCACGATCCGGTTGGGCCACGGCGTCTGGAACACCCACTCGCTGAAGTCGTCGGTGACGACCGAGCCGCCGGCCATCGAGACGACCGGTATCTGCGCCCTCACGCACTCATCGCGCAGCGCCATCGTCTGCCCGGTGCCGGTCGCGCCGATCACGGCGACGACGTTCTCGCGCTCGATCAGGCGCGTCGCCGCGGCCACGGCCTTAGCCGGGTCGGTCGCATCGTCCTCGAAGACCACCTGAAGCGGCCGTCCGTCGATGCCGCCGGAATCGTTGATGCGCTCGACCTCGAGCTCGATCGCCTGCTTCTCGGGCGTGCCGAGCCCGCTGTACGTCCCGCTCAGCGAGAGCACGGCGCCGATCCTGATGGGCTCGCCCCCCTGCGCCTCCCCGTCGCTGCCGGCGTCACCGCCGCATCCCGCGAGCGACACGGTCACCGCAAGCAGTACCGCCATCACCGCCGCCACATGTCGTCTGTTCCTCACCGGGGGCCTCCTCCCTCTGAGACCGTCGCGCCCTTGTGGGGCGCTACAGATGCACCGTCGCGATCTCCTCCTGACCAACCAGCCGCACCGGCGTACCGGACAGCAGGTGCAGTGCCCGAGACACATCGGCGACGTTGATCACGATGTACGTCGCCACGAGCGAGTAGACGTACTCGATGTTCACGCCCGCGGCCGACACCATGCGCAGGACCTCCGCCAACCCCCCGGGGCGGTCGGGCAGATCGATGCAGATGACGTCGTCCATGCGGACCGTGAAGCCGGCCTCCCTGAGCACGCGCGCGGCCTCATCCGGTCGATCCACGACGAGCCGCAGGATGCCGTACTCGGCGGTGTCGCTCACCGAGAAGCCACGGATGTTCACATCCGCCTCGCCGAGCAACCCTGTCACCTCGCTCACGCGCCCTGACTTATTCTCGATGAACACCGAGAGCTGGCGGACCGTGGTGTCGCTCATGACGAGCACGCACCTCCCTCGCATGCCTCCCTGCCGAGTTCGAACGCCCGCAGGTTGGCCTCGACCGTCTTCGCGGGGACGCGACGCTCGATCACCGAGCGCCAGGTCTCCGCCGAGAAAGGAAGCCCGACCGACGCCGCGCCCATGAGCACGATGTTGGCCGAGCGCGGGCTGCCCGCTTCGCACGCCAGCGCCTCGGCATCGAGGAAGATGGCGCCTTCGTACTCGAGCGCCGGAACGAGCCCCACGGGCGGCGGGAACACGCCTGTCAGTACGGGAAGCGGCTGGATCGTCCGGGTGTTCACCACGAGCCTGCCGCCGGGCGCCAGGTACGGGATCTTGCGCGCGGCCTCGAGGAGCTCGAAGGCGATGAGGTGCTCGGCCACACCAAGGTCTATGACCGGAGCGAACACCTCCTCGCCGAAACGGACGATGGTGTCCACCGACCCGCCCCTTTGCGCCATGCCGTGGACCTCCGAGAGCTTCACGTCGAAGCCCTCGGCGACCGCGACCTTCGCGAGCACGTCGCCCGCAAGGATGGTCCCCTGCCCGCCGACCCCCGCGAGCACGACCGTCGTCACGGTGCTCATGAGGCGCCTCCCCCGATGTCGCAGGCCGGACCGGTCTCGGCGATCGCGTCGTAGCGGCACACCTGCACGCACTGTCCGCATCCCACGCAGACCGACACGTCGATGCTCGCGATGCCCGAAGGCTCCTTGGAGATCGCTGGACACCCAAGGCGCACGCACGCGCCGCACTTGCTGCAGAGCTCGTCATCTACCGCATACCGGAGCTCGGTGGGGCCGATGAGCAGCGCGCAGGGCGCCTTGGCCACCACGACGCTCACGTGCTCCGCCGCCGTCTCCTCGCGTAGTACGGCGACGGTGGCCTCCAGGTCCTGGGGATCCACGACGCGCACCGTCGCGGCGCCGAGCGCGACGCCGAGCGCCTCGAGGTCAAGCTCAGGAGCGGGGTCCCCGGCGATCGTGCGACCGCTGACCGGGTTGCCCTGGTGACCCGTCATCGCGGTCGTCCGATTGTCCAGCACCACGACGGTGCCGTGTCCGCCGTTGTACACCATGTGCAGCAGACCGGTGATCCCGGAGTGCGCGAATGTCGAGTCGCCGATGACCGCGACGAGCGGGCGGTCGGTCCCGGCGGCGATCTCCATGCCGTGCGCCATGCCGACGCTCGCACCCATGCAGATGCAGCTGTCCATCGCCTGCAGCGGCGGGAGCGCGCCGAGCGTGTAGCAGCCGATATCGCCGGTCACGACCGCCTTCATCCGGTCGAGAGCCCAGAACACGCCGCGATGCGGGCAACCGGGACACAGCAGCGGAGGCCGTGGCGGCAGGTCGTTGAACGCCTCGCGCTGATCGAGCGGGGTCTCGCCGAACGCCTCGGCGATCATCCGGGGCGAGAGCTCACCGATGCTCGGCAGGCCGTGCTCGACGAGCTCGACACCGAGCGCCTTCACCCTCGACGTCAAGTACGGGTCGAGCTCCTCGATGACCGCGACCCGCTCGACCCTCGAGTTGAAGTCGAGCACGAGGTCCGACGGGAAGGGGTACGGTATCCCCAGCTTGAGCACCGAGGCTTCCGGGAGGGCTTCACGCACGTACTGGTAGACCACCCCGGAGCACACGATCCCCAGCGACGGGTCCCGAAGCTCCATGCGGTTCAGATCGCAGTCGTTCGCGTAGGCGGCGAGCCCCGCCAGCCGCCCATCGAGCAGGCGACGCCGCGCCCTTGCGTGTCCAGGGATCATGACCCACTTGTCGGGTTCCTTGACGTACGAGCGCGTCACGAGCGTCTCGGGGTCCTCGGCGGCGGTCAGGCTCTTCCCGTGCGAGATGCGGGTGGTGGTCCGTACGATGACAGGGATGTCGTGCTTCTCCGAGATCTCGAACGCCACGCGCGTGAACCGGCGGGCTTCGTCGCTGTCCGAGGGCTCGAGCAGCGGCACCTTGGCCGCCGCGGCATGATTGCGCGTGTCCTGCTCGTTCTGCGATGAGTGCATGCCCGGGTCGTCGGCCACGAGATAGACGAGCCCGCCACGCACACCGGCGTACGCCTGCGTGTAGAGCGGGTCCGCGGCCACGTTGAGCCCCACGTGCTTCATCGTCACGAGCGCGCGCTTGCCGGCCATGCTCACCCCGGCCGCGACCTCGGCAGCCACCTTCTCGTTGGGCGCCCACTCGCAGCGGACGCCTTCGTAGCGCACGAGGTTCTCAAGCACCTCGGTCGACGGCGTCCCGGGGTACCCGACCCCCACCGCGACGCCCGCTTCCCACGCGCCCCGCGCGACGGCTTCGTTGCCCGATGTGAGGGTACGCGACACGACACCTCCGCTGCCGAATGGATACGTCCCGCGTGATGCCGCGGGTTGGGCGAATCATAGCACAGGGAGTGATGCAGCGACCTGCCACCAGGGGGCGGCTCCATGCGGTCTATGCGACGTGTCGCCCTGCCCTCCCGGCCTCGCTAGAAGCGGGACGCGCCGACGTAGTCGCCCCGCGACGCGATGCGCTCTGTGAGCGAGGAGACCTTCACCACATCGCCGGTCTGCGGGGCGTGCACGTAGTTCCCGTCGCCCACGTAGATGCCCACGTGGTGGACGCGCGACGGATCGCCGTCGTAGCCGAAGAAGACGAGGTCGCCGGGAACGAGCAGGTCGAGCCGGCCCGGGGGGATGTGCTGGCCGGCCTTGAACTGGCTGCGGCTCGTCCTCGGCAGGTCGATCCCGATCTGGCGGTAGACGTACTGGCACAGTCCCGAGCAGTCGAAACCGCTCGGCGAAGAGCCGCCCCACTGGTACGGCACGCCAAGGTACTGCAAGGCGATCTGGACGGCCTCGGGGTGACCCGCACCCAGCGAGCCCGGGTCGGTCGGCGTGCGGTTGCTCGCATACTGCGCAGCCGCCGCGGCGGCCTGGCGCGCGCGCTCCTCGGCCAGCTTACGCTGGCGCTCTTCCTCCTCGGCGATCAACTGTTTGATCTCGGAGTCGAGCCTGCCGACGTACGCCGCCTGGTCGGCGATCTTCCGCTCGATGGCCTGAGCGCGCGCCTCCGCCTCGCTGCGCAGCGCAACCTGCTCCGCCTCGCGCGCCTCGAGGGAGCGCTTGAGAGCCTCGACCTGCGCTTTCGCTTCCTTCACGTCGGCCACCACGAGCGCGTCCGAGCGGTTGATGCGCGTCAGCAGGTCGAGCCGCGTCACGAGGTCCTCGAACGACGTCGTACCGAGAAGGACCTCGAGGAACCCGGTGCCGCCGTCCTTGTAGATGTTCGCCGCCCGCTCCGCGAGCTGCACCTGCGCGGCCGAGAGCTCGCGCTCGGCGAGTTCGAGGTCGTCACGGGTCTCGCGGATCCGCTCGCGCGTGGCCTCGAGCTCCTCGGTGATGGCGTTGTACTCCTCGACCTGGATCTCGAGCTCGGCGTTCATACGATCGAGCTCGGCCCGTGCTGCGTCAGCCTCGGCGCGCGCTGCTTCGATCTCCGCATTGGTGGGTTCGGCGAACGCCGGCGTCGCAAGCAGCGAGCCGATCACGAGGATGGAGCACACCAGAACGATGATGCGGCTGTGACGCATGGCGCGGACGTTCACCTCCGGCTGCGTTGGAGAGTACTTCAAGAGGACTCCGAGGCCGGTCACGAGCTCAAGCGTATCGTACCACACCATGGTCATCGGCACTTCTGCTAGCATGTATGAGTCGCGCGCAGGCCACGGAGGGAAAACGCCGTGTCGTCACGCACGTCCAGCGTCTTGGTAGGTCTCGTGCTCGCCGCGCTGCTTGCCGGCCTGCCGGCTCACGCGTCGGCGGAGCCGGTCGCGCCTCCCCTCATCTCCGATGATGCCACGGTCGGCGAGCTCAACGACCAGCTGGACGCTGCAACCAAGCGTGCGCTCGAGCTCGAACGGGAGATCGAGTCGATCACGTCCGACCTCACCGCGCTCGAGGCGCGCGTGGCCGTCACCGCCGAGCGCATCCGCGCCCAGCGCACCGCGGTCGAAGCGGCGCAGGCCGAACTCGCAGTCGCCCGCGCTCTGTACGAGGAGCGTCTCGTCGCCACGTACAAGACCGGCCCCGTCAGCCCCATCGCGCTGCTCCTCTCCGCCGATACCGTCGCCGAGCTGTTCGCGCGGGCCTCGCTGCTCTCGCGCATCGCCGAGGAGGACAGCCGCGTCCTCGCCGACCTGAACCTCGCCCTCGCGGAGGCGCGCTACCAGGCCTCGGTGCTCGACGACCTGCGCGCGCAAGACATCGAGCTCAGGCGTCTCCAGACCGAGCGGCTTGAGGCGTCCACGAAGGCCCTGGCCGAGCAGGAAGCGCTCGTCGAGCGGCTGACCGAGGAGGCGCGCGCCGCCCTGCTCGCCGCCCGCAAGCTTGATGCCGAGACGCGTCAGCGCTGGCGTGACAGCTCGGTCCCCGGCGATTCGATCGATCGCGCCGAGGCGACCGTCCTCCCCTACACCGACCGCGTCTATCTCTGCTCCGCCTACATGCCGCGCACGTACCAGACCACGAACACGAGCTTCACCGCCGTGTGCTCCTGGTACGGCAATGAGTTCCACGGACGCACGACCGCCTCCGGCCAGATCTTCAATGAGAACGACTTCACCTGCGCCTCTCGGACGCTGCCGTTCGGCACCATCCTCGCGCTCACGCGCGCCGAGAGGCGGATCATCGTCGTCGTGAACGACCGCGGCCCCTTCATCGCGGGCCGCGACCTCGACCTCTCCAAGGCGGCAGCACGGGCGCTCGGCTTCTCGGGCGTCGAGCCGGTGCACGCCGAGATCGTCCTGCCGTCGGGGTCCTGACACGCCGAAGGGCCGCACCGGCGAGCGGCACGGCCCTTCTCGGCACACGCCCGCAGGCGCGTCGGATGCGGTCAGACCACGTGGATGAGCGAGACGATCGGCCGCTGGGGCAGCTTCTCACGCCCGCCGAGGAAGTCGAGCTCGATCAGGAACGCGAAGCCGACCGTCTCGGCGCCCGTCGTCTCCACGAGCCGGTGCTTGGCGGCCGCCGTGCCTCCCGTGGCCAGCACGTCGTCGACGATGAGCACCCGGTCGCCGGGTCCCATCGCGTCCGCGTGCACCTCGAGGGCGTCGGTGCCGTACTCGAGCTCATACTCCGCGCGCGTCGTCTCCCACGGCAGCTTGCCGGGCTTGCGAGCGGGCACGAAGCCTGCACCGAGCCGGTACGCGAGCGCTCCGCCGAAGATGAAGCCGCGCGCCTCGGCACCGAGCACCTTGGTGACGCCCTGCTCGGCGAACTCCTCAGCGATGACGTCGATCGCATCTCGGAAGCCGTCAGGGCTCGCGAGCAGGGGCGTTATGTCCTTGAAGACGACCCCCTTCTTGGGGAAGTCCGGGATATCACGGATGTATGACGACAGATCCACGCTGCTGCCTCCTCGTTCGAGAACATCACTGACCCAGAGTACCCCTAGCCGCCCTCCCCCGCTACGGGCGCAGCAGCGCCGTCAGGCTGTCGAGCTGTGGCCGCGTACCGAGCACGACGAGCTCGTCACCCGGGACGAGGCGCGTGTCCGGCGACGGATTGGTGTTGAGCATGCCCCCGCTATGCACCGCAAGGATGTACGCGCCTGTCCGGTCGCGCACATGGCCGTCGGCGATGCTCCCGCCGGCAAGCGGCGAGCCCTCGGGCACCCGCATCGACTCGAGGCGGAACTCGATATCGTCGCCGTGCGTGACGATGTCGAGGTAGTCCGAGACGATCGGCTGGAGCACCATGGCCGCCATACGGCGCCCGCCGATGACGTTGGGGGTCACGACCCGGTCCGCTCCGGACTTGAGGATCTTGGCCTCAGAGGCCACGGTCGAGGAGCGTGCGACGATGTAGAGGTCTGGGTTGAGCGTCCGCGCGCTCAGCGACACGAAGAGGTTGTCGGCGTCGGTGTCGAGCGCCGTCACCAGGCCTTTCGCCGCCATCACACCCGCCGAGCGCAGCACTTCCTCGTCCGTCGCGTCGCCGCTGATGTTCAGCCAGCCCGATTCGTTCGCGGCTTCGATACGGTCGTCCGCGGAGTCCACCACCACGAAGGGCACGCCGTCCTCGGCCAACGTGTTCGCGACGATCGAGCCCACTCGTCCGAGACCGACCACGATGTAGTGGTCCCGCAACTCGCTGATGCGCCTGCTCATACGACGTCCCTCCATCAGGCCCCTGAACTGGCCTTCGACCACGAAGTCCACGAGCGTCCCGAACGAATACACGATCCCGCCGACACCCGCGGCGATCAGCACGAGGGTGAACGCCTTCCCGCCCGGACTGAGCGTCGCAACCTCCCGGAAACCGACGGTGCTGATGGTGATGACGGTCATGTAGAGCGCGTCCAGCACGGGCCAGCCTTCGACGAGCACGTATCCCACGGTGCCGAAGACGAGCACGCCCGAGAGGACGACGAGCGCGCGCAGGACGCGCCGCTGCATCACCCCATCACCTCGTCCTTGAGCGTGGCGATGAAGGGCAGGTTGCGGAAGCGGCCGCCCAGGTCGAGGCCGTAGCCGACGACAAAGCGATCGGGGCACGCGAAGCCGCGGTAGCGCAGGGGCAGGTCCGCGATGCGCCGTGCGTCCTTGTCGAGCAGCGTGCACACCTCCAGTGTCGCCGGACGCCGCTGTCGCAGCATCTTGAGGAGGTAGTGCAGGGTGAGCCCGGTGTCCACGATGTCCTCCACGACGAGCACGTGGCGCCCCTCGATCGGGTCGTCGAGGTCTTTGGTGATCCGAACCGCGCCACCTCCGCCCGCATATGAGGAGATCGCCATGAAATCGAGCGTCACCGGCACGTCGACGCGACGGCACAGGTCGGCCAGGAAGATCAGGCCGCCACGCAGGACGGTGACGAGCGCGACCTCCTGTCCACGGTAGTCTTCGCTGATAGCGGCCCCGAGCTCCGCGACCCGCTCGGCGATCTCGTCCTGGGAGTGCAGCATCCGATCGAGGACCGGATCGGCGAGGACTGCCCCGCGCGGTCTCATCTCGGCTCCTCGGCGTCCGCGGCAGCCAGGCCGCCGCCGTCGCGGTGGTCGCGCTCGGCCACAGGGATGCCGTACTTGAACAGGAGCTTCCTGAAGTCCTTCTGGTAGAAGATCTTGATGTTCACGTCCGGATAGAGCTCACGCAACCGCCGCACCTTCCGGTTCTTCTTGGTGACGAGCTTCTGGCTCATCGTCGTGAGCTCTATGTAGAGATCGAAGTCCGGAAGGTAGAAGTCGGGCGCGAACCACGCGATCACCGTGCCCTCGCCGTCCCACTCGATCGGGAACCTCGTGGGCTCGTACTCCCAGCGCAAGCCATAGAAGTCGAGTATCTGTGCGGCGACACGCTCGCTCGGGTGCGCGAAGTCGATGGATGCGACACGCTCTGACAGCGGCAGCGGATCGTGGGATGGCTCGGTCTCGGTCATCGTCCCCTACATGACGTCTTCGAACACGCGCGCGAGCGCGCGGTGCAGTACCGATCGCTTGAGTTCCCCGGTGAGCTTCTGAAGCTCGCCGAGCGTCTCGACGAGGCGCTGCCTCGTCTCCGGAGTGCGGTGCCGGAACGCCGGCATGAGCACCTGGCTGAAGAACGCCGCCTCGCGGTCGGCGAACGACTCGTACATGCGCAGGTGTCGCGGCTCGATGCCGAATCGCCGCAGGTCCCAGCATGCGTGCGCGATGGGCACATCGGCGGCGGGCAGCTCCTGGCCGTGGGCGCCGTCCACGAGCTCCACGAGCCCGAAGCTCGAGAGCTCGGTCAGGAAGCTCTCGGGGACCCCGATCATGTCCGAGGAGCGCGTCACCGGGACGGTCTCGGCATCCTCCAACGGCAGAGGCACGGCCTCGGCGTGAGCGACGACCGGCTCCAGCTCCGCGGGCATGCGACCCTTGTCGTACTCGGCCAGCTTCTCGCGGATCACCGCGAGCGGCATGAAGTGCTCCTTCTGGAGGCGCAGGATGAGTTCGAGGCGGTTCACGTCAGCTGGGCGGAACTTGCGGTAACCGCCGGCGGTGCGCTCGGGGTCGAGCAGGCCTTCCTCCTCGAGGAAGCGGACCTTGCTGATGGTGAGGTCGGGGTGGCGCTCGGTGAGCGCATCGACGACCTCGCCGATCGTCATGTAGTCACGGTCCGCCATCTACGCACCTCCCGCAGCAAGGAACACCATCTGGAAGCGCCCGATCTGCAGCGCATCGCCGTGCCGGAGCGCGGCGGAGTCCACGATGACGTCGTTGACGTAGGTGCCGTTGAGCGATCCCGCATCCGCCACGGTCACGCTGCCGCCGACCGCCGTGAGCACGGCATGACGGCGCGACACGGTGATGTCGTTCAGGAAGATGTCGCTCGCCGGATCGCGTCCGACGGTGTACTCGCCGTCTTCCAGGTAGAAGCGCTCACCGGTCTCGGCGCCCTTGTGGACGACGAGCATCGGGACGTCGCTGCCTTCCATGCCGAGCGACGCCGTCTCCTCCGGCGCTCCGACCGGAGCGAAGGACGCGGTGGCTCCCTCGATGCGCGCGCCGCACCCGGGGCAGACAGGGGTGTCGCCCTCGACCGCTGCGCCACATGCGGGGCATGTATCCATCCGTATCATCCCCATCGCGTCGGATGCGACGGCTAGTCCAGGAAGCCGAACTCCTGCTTCTTGAACGAGCTCGCGATCTGCTCCTCGAGCGCCTGCGCGACCTCAGGGTTCTCCAGCACGTGGGCCAGCTTCTCGTCGCTCAGGCGGTTTCGCACATACGGGTCGCGCAACGCGTCGGTGAGCTTGCGCCCGTTACGCACCTCGCGGATGACGTACTCGACCACGCGCTCTTCGACGGCGTCGACGGACAACTCGTTCAGGAACGCTTCGATCTTGCTGGCGATGCTCGGCACGCGTCCTCCTCGGTCGTCCCGCTGTACGCGGGGCTGGCCTACTCGTCCTCGTCGTCGGCGGTGACATCCACGCGCGAGACGCCACGCATGTCGCTCGAGAGGATCTCGATGAGCCGCTCGATGTCGCGCGGTGAGACGACGTCCTCACCCGCTTCGCGCTGCGCCTTCAGGCGTCGCACGAGCTCGGCTCGCAGGATGTCGATCTTGCCGTGCAGCACCCGCCGACGATAGCTCACCCGCTGCTCTTCCTCGTAGAGCGCGTCGAGCAGCTCCCTGAGCTCCTCGGCAGACTTGCTCTCGAGGTCGACCAGCGCGTCCTCGGGGATGTGCTTGTCCTGATCCATGTCCCCTCCGCTCGGTCCATGACCAGCTCGGTTCTCGCAGGTCGATTGTAGCAGACGACACCGACGTCAACGCCTCGACCTCGGCTTGAAGTTCACGGGCAAACCGGTCCCTTCTACGGTTGATTCCCGTCCACGTGCAGCACCCGGTGCTCGGGCTCGAGCGTATCCGCCACCGCGCGCTCCGCGTCCGTCAGATCACCCGCCTCGAGCGTCACGCCGAAGACGCGCTCCACAGCCCCGGCGAGCGCTTCCGCGATCGCCTCCACCGCCGGAGCCGCGCCGAGGGCGTCGGCAAGCGTCGCGGTGGTGGCCGCAAGCCGCTCGGCGGCATCGGCGTCAAGGCGGAATACGTCCGCCTCCGCGGTCACGTCACGCGTGCGGACGAACGAGCCGTGCTGAAGGCACGCTTCGCGCTCCCACACCTGTGCGCTCCCTGACAGCTTCGCGGCTCCGAGCGAGAGGTCGGCATTCGTCGCGTGCAGGTAGCAGGCGGCCGAGGAGCGCTCTCCCCTGCTGCGCTCGGTGAGCGCAGCGTCCACGCCGAGCGAGCGGTACGTCTCGGCCAGCGCCGCGCACAGATGCCGGTACGACGCCGCAGTGCCGCGGGGCAACCCGTCGCGCGTCGACGCGACGATCGAGTATGTGAGTTCGTCATCGTGCAGTACGCCGCGACCGCCGGTCGGTCTTCGTACGACGTCGAACCCGCGCCTGCGGCATGCGCCGAGATCCACCGACGCCTCGTCCTGGAACCTGCCGAGCGTGACGGTGGGGACGCGCCACCGATAGACGCGCACGGTAGCGGGGGCGGCGCCGTCGGCCCGCGCGCGCAGAACGGCCCGGTCGATGGCCATAGTGCGCGCGCCATCCACCGGGCCGTCGACGATCAGACGCCACGCCGTCACGACCGGCGCCTACGCGTCGGGGCGCCACGCGAGGTCGGGCTGCTTGACCGCCCGTGCCTCGTCGAGGCGTCGGACCGGCGTCGTGAGCGGCGCCTCGTGCAGCAGGTCGGGGTTCTCGGCGGCCTCCTCGGCGATGCGAAGCATCACCCCGGCGAACCGGTCGAGCGTCTCGAGGCCCTCGGTCTCGGTCGGCTCGATCATGATCGCCTCTTCGACGATCAGCGGGAAGTACACCGTCGGCGGATGGATGCCGTAGTCGAGCAGCCGCTTCGCGACATCGAGCGTGCGCACGCCGTGCTCCTTGCGCAGACGGCGCCCCGACAGCACGAACTCGTGCATGCAGGTCCGGTCGTACGGCAGCTCGTAGGCGCCGCGCAGGCGCTCCTTGAGGTAGTTGGCCGAGAGGACCGCCTGCTCCGACACGGCGGCGAGCCCATCTCCGCCGAGCGCCCGGATGTAGGCGTACGCTCGCACGAGGACGCCGACGTTGCCGAGAAACGACCGCACGCGCCCGATGGAGCGCTCCGGCCACGTCAGCCCGAACGTGCCGTCGTCACGTCGCTCGACGAGCGGTCCGGGAAGATAGGGCGCGAGCGCGTCCGTGACGCACACCGGCCCCGCACCCGGTCCCCCGCCGCCGTGCGGCGTGCCGAACGTCTTGTGCAGGTTGATGTGCAGCGCGTCGAAGCCCATGTCGCCGGGCCGGCTCTTGCCGAGGATGGCGTTCAGGTTTGCGCCGTCGCAGTACGCAAGAGCGCCAACGGCGTGCACGGCCTCGGTGATCGCGAGGATGTTCTCGTCGAAGAGCCCCAGCGTGTTGGGGTTGGTCAGCATGAGCGCGGCCACGTCGGTATCGAGCGTCGCCCGCAACGCGTCCATGTCGACCCCGCCGCGCGCATCGCTCGGCACGGTCGTGACCTCGTACCCGCACATCGCCACCGTCGCGGGGTTAGTCCCGTGCGCCGAGTCCGGGATGATGACGCGGCGCCGTGGATCGCCGTTGGCGGCGTGGTACGCGCGGAAGCACATGAGCGCCGTCAGCTCGCCATGCGCGCCGGCGGCGGGCGCAAGGGTGACCGCCGGGAAGCCCGCGACCTCCGCAAGGGCGTCTGCGAGCCCCGCCATCAGCTCGAGCACGCCCTGGGCGGTCTCCTCGGGCTGGTACGGATGCGCCCCCGCGAACCCCGGCAGCCGGCATGCCTGCTCGGCCACCTTCGCGTTGTACTTCATCGTGCAGCTGCCGAGGGGGTAGAACCCCGTGTCGACGCCGAAGTTCGCCGACGCGAGGTGCTCGTAGTGCCGCGCGATGTCGACCTCGGTCACCGCGGCCAGCGCGGGCGGCTCTGCCCGCACCGCGCCACCGAGCGCCTCGGCCAGGTCCACCTCGGGGACGTCGAGCGCGGGAGGCTCGATGCAGCGTGACTCCTTCGTGCCCTTCTCGAAGATCAGCCGCCCCGTGAGCGGCTGCGCGGTCGGCCGGCTCACAGCGACACCACCGCCTCGACGAAGCGGTCCATCTGAGCGCGCGTGCGCTTCTCGGTCAGTGCGAAGAGCACGACGCCCGCCGCGTCGACGCCCGGGTCGGGACGCCGCGTCGCGATCCGCTCGAGCGGGACGCCGGCAAGGAATCCGCGCCCGACCATCGCGCGCACGAACTCCTCGGCATCATCCTCGAAACGGAGGGCGAACTCGCGCGCGAACGGCGCGTCCCACGGGGCCGAGAAACGACCTGTCTTGAGGAGCTCATCACGCAGGTAGTGCGCCTTGGCGACGCACGATCTGCCGATACCGCGCAGCCCGGCGGAGCCCACCGCGTTCAGGTAGACGCCCGCAGCCAGAGCATTGAGCGCGTGGTTGGAGCAGATGTTGGAGGTGGCCTTCTCGCGACGGATATGCTGCTCTCGCGTGGCCATCGTCAGCACGAAGCCGGGGCGCCCGTCGACATCGACCGTGCGGCCCACCACGCGGCCCGGCATCTGCCGGATGAAGCGGTCCCGGCAGGCGAAGATGCCGAGACCCGGGCCGCCGAACGACTGAGGCGAGCCGAGCGACTGGCCCTCGGCCACCACGACATCGGCGCCGAGCGCGCCGGGGGCCTCGAGGACGCCGAGCAGGATGGGGTCGGCCGCCACGACCGCGAGCGCGCCCGTTGCGTGCGCCATCTCGGCCACCGCGGCGACATCCTCGGCCACGCCGTACACGTTGACCTGAGCGACACACACGGCGGCGACGTCTTCTCCCAGCAGCTCCGCGAGCCTCGCGGGATCGGTCCGGCCATCCGCGGTCGGGCACTCCAAGAGCTCCATCCCGGTCGCGACCGCGTACGTCGCGAGCGTCTCGCGCCACTCGGGATGGATGCCCGCCGAGACGACCACACGTCCGCGCTTGGTCGCGCGCGTGGCCATGAGCGCCGCTTCGACGAGCGACGTCGCGCCGTCATAGAGCGATGCGTTGCTCACGTCCATTCCTGTCAGCTGACAGACCATCGACTGATACTCGTAGATGGCCTGGAGCGTTCCCTGGCTGACCTCGGGCTGGTACGGCGTGTACGCGGTGAAGAACGCAGGCTTGCTCACCACGGCGTCGACGATCGCGGGGATGTGATGATCGTAGCTGCCCGCTCCGGCGAATGAGACGAGCGAGCCTGCGTGCGCTGTCCGCGCGGAGAGTTCCTCCAGATGCGCCGCGAGCTCCACCTCCGACATGCCCTCCGGAAGGTCGAGCGGCCGACGAAGGCGGACCTCGTCAGGGATCACCGAGAACACGTCGTCGACGCTCCGGGCGCCGACGACGTCGAGCATCTGTTCCTGCTGCTCGCAGGAGATCGGTGTGAAGCGCATGGGGGGAGGTTACGCCTCCTCGGAGACGAACGCCTCGTACTCCTCGGCCGCCATGAGCCCGTCGAGCTCGGCGGTGTCGGCGATCGATACCTTGATCATCCATCCGTCGCCGTAAGGATCCTCGTTCACGACCTCGGGGGCATCCGAAAGGCCGTCGTTGACCTCGACGACCTCGCCCGTGACCGGCGAGAAGAGCTCGGATACCGACTTCACGGACTCGATCTCGCCAAACGTCTCACCCGCGGTGACCGCGTCGCCGACGGAGGGGAGATCGACGTAGACGACCTCGCCGAGCTGGTCCTGCGCGAAATGGCTGATGCCGATCGTCACGACGTCGCCATCGACCTTCACCCACTCGTGCTCTCTGTCGTACTTGAGGTCCTTCGGATACATCGCTGAGCGCTCCCTTCCTCCCCGCTATGACGCGGCGCTGGACAGTGACGTGTTCTTGACGAACGGCGGACGCACCACGCGTCCCGCGACCTCCTTGCGGCGGATGGCGAGCGTGACCTCCGTGCCGGGGACCGCGATCTCCGACGGCAGATAGGCCGTCGCGATGCCATGGCCGAGAGTCGGCGAGTACGTGCCGCTTGCCACCTTACCCACCTCGCTCCCCTCGTGCAATACGGCGTAGCCGGGCCGTGGGACGCCCTCCTCGACGATGATGCCGACAAGCTTGCGCTCGGCGCCCGCTTCCTTGATGCGGGCGATCGCATCGCGCCCGATGAAGTCGCCTTTCGCGAGCGCGACGGTCCAGCCGAGGCCCGCCGAGACAGGATCGGTGCCCCGGTCCATATCCGACCCGTAGAGCGGGTAGCCCATCTCCAGCCTGAGCGTGTCGCGCGCCCCAAGCCCGCACGGCGTCACCTCAGGGAAGCTCAGCAGGGCGCGCCACACCCCGGCGGCGTGCGACGCGTGGCAGACGATCTCGAAGCCGTCCTCACCCGTGTATCCGGTGCGCGCGAGCAGGACCTGCGTTCCGCCGAGACGCGCCTCGGATATCGTGAAGCGTGCCGGCGGCTCGAAGCCCTCGGGGGCGAGCTGTGTCACGATCTCTCGCGCGTGCGGACCCTGCACGGCGATGAGCGCAGTCCGGTCGCTCTCGTCGGCGACCTCCACGTCTTCGGGGAGGTGCGATGTGATCCAATCCCAGTCGGTCTCGCGCCGGGACGCGTTCGCGATGACCAGATACTCAAGATCGCCGGTGTGATAGATGATGAGGTCGTCGATTATCCCCCCGTCCTCATCGCACATCACCGTGTAGAGCGCCGACCCCGGCTCGGCGATCCGGCCGAGATCGTTGGTCACGATGCGCTGCAGCGCATCGGTCGCGCCCAGTCCGAACACGCGGAACTCGGCCATATGCGAGACGTCGAAGATGCCGACGCTCTCGCGCACGGCACGGTGCTCGTCGATGATGCCCGAGTACTGGACCGGCATCGACCACCCCGCGAAGTCAACCATGCGAGCGCCGAGCAGGACGTGCTCATCGTAGAGCGGCGTGCGCTTGAGATCGTTCATGAGGCCCCATCACCCTTCGCTTGTCACATCACGTACACCGGCTCGGCTTGCCGCGCTCCTCCGAACACACCGCGCCACGCGCGCGTGAACCAGATTCCGATCCGCTCCCAGAATCCCGGCACCGCCACGTCCGCGGCCGCCACAACCGGCACCTGCGCAAGCAGGCGGTCACCCTGCCTGATCGTGAGCGTCCCGAGCCGGTCGCCCTCGGCTACCGGCGCGCTGACCTCGCCGACGACATCGGCGCGCCGTGTCACCTCTCCCGCGAGGTCGAAGACGGCCGTCGCGGTCGTCTCGGCCACCATCGCGGCCACCGTGACGTCGAGGTAGTCGGAGACCGGCACGCGCGCGACCGGCGCGCCGGCCTCGCTCACCTCGCGCACCGCGTAGTGTTCGAAGCCCCATTCCAGCAGATCGGCGGCCTCGTCGAAGCGCTGGCGCTCGGTCTCGGCCCCAAGGATGACGGCCACGAGCTCGATGCCTCCCCGCTCCGCGCTCGCCACCAGGCAGTAGCCCGCGTCGCTCGTCCACCCGGTCTTCACGCCGGTCGCTCCGTCGAAGGTGCCGATCAGCTTGTTGGACGCCTCGATGAGGCGCGTGCCGCCGCCGGGGGCGGGGATCCGAGTGCTGCGCAAGCCGACGAGCTCGCGGAAGAGCGGGATGCGCATCGCGTACTCGGCCAGCGTGGCGAGGTCCGCGGCGCTAGTATAGTGGCCGGGCTCGTCGAGCCCGTGCGGGTTCGTGAAGCTCGTGTGGTCCAGGTCGAGCTCGGCGGCCTTGTCGTTCATGCGCTGCACGAACTCGTCGACGCCGCCGGCCACGTGCTGTGCGAGCGCGTAGGCGGCGTCATTGGCGGAGTGGACGAGCATCGCCGAGAGGAGCTCTCGGACCGTGAGGTTCTCGCCGGGCTCGAGGTCGATGCCCGCCTCGCCGATCTTTGCCGCCTCTGCCGAGACGACCACGACCTGCTCCAGGTCGGGTGCCTGCTCAAGGACGACGATCGCGGTCATGATCTTGGTCGTGCTCGCCATCGCCCGCTCGGCGTCCGCCTCACGACTCCACAGCTCACGGCCATCGATCGTCTCCAGGATCCCCGCGGGCGCGTCGATGTCGGGTGCGGCCGCCATGACGTGCGGCGCGTCAGCAAGCGTCGCCCCCGCGATCGCATCGGTCTGGGAGACCGATGCCCTCGCGACGCACGGCGCCCCCAGGAGGATCGCCACAAGGAGCATCGCAACGAGCGGGGCGAGGCGCGTTCGTGCAGCTGCGAGCATGTCACCTCCGTGACCATCGAGGGTCGGCGCGCCCGGCGCGGGCGCACCACGTGATTGTAGCGTTTCCCGTGCGTGCGCGGACGCTTGCTGCGGCAGAAGCGCCGCAGAGGCTCAACAACGAGGCGTCAAACGCCGAAACAACTCATGGAACCGCTGGTACTCGGCTATAATCGCGTCGAAAGCTGCATGGGGCACCGGGGGGGCAGGCATGGGGCGACCGGACACACGATACGTTGTGAGCGAGGACGGATTCACGCTGACCGAGATCCTGTTCGTGCTGGTGATCATCGCGATCCTCACCGCGATCGCGATCGCATCGTTCACCATGTCGACCGGGCGCGCCGCCCAAGCCGCCTGTTGCTCCAACCAGCGGGTTCTCAACGGGCTGATCGCCGCGTACGAGGCCGACAACGGCGGCACAGCGCCCACGAGCGTGGATGACCTTGCGCCCTACGTGAAGAACAGCGACACCGGCACGGTCTGCCCTTCCGACGAGACACCCTACCAGTGGGACGCAGCGACGCAGCAGTTCACCTGCGTCAACCATCCGTGATCCGGAGCCGCAGCTATGACGACAGTGTGGAGGTAGCCCTGTGAGATACACCCGGTTCGAGTGGCTCGTGTTGACGCTTGGTGCGGCGGTGATCATCGGCAGCATGTTGCTCACGCCCACTGGAGTCCTCATCTACCAAGAGGTCATCGGCCAGTTGCTCATCGTCGGCGTGCTCGTCGGGGCCGTGCACTGGGGCCGTGACGGGGGCTTCCTTGCGGCAGTCGCCGCGACGCTCGTCTACGTGGTACTGCGGATCCCGCTCATGAACGAGCAGGGCCTGAGCACCCCGGTGCTCACGATGATCCTCACCCGGGTCGTCACCTACATCGTCGTCGGCATCGTCGGCGGCGAGATCTGCGGGCGGATCAAGTACGTGTTCGCGCGTGTCGAGGGGAGCGCCATGATCGACGAGGCGACCTCTGTGTACAACGCGCGCTTCGTGGCTGCCTCCCTGAAGGCGGCCATCGGTCAGTATCAGCGCTATCAGACGCCCTTTGCGGCGGCGGTGCTCGCGCTCTCCCCAACGCTGCTGGTGGACCTGCGTCCCGTCCGGCAGCGCTCGCTTCTGCGATCGGTCGCCGCCCACATCCGCAACGACGTGCGTCTTGTCGATGATGTGGGCCACGTGGGTCACGGACAGTTCTTCCTGCTCTTCCCCCACACGCCGCGCGCGGGCGCAGAGATCGCCGCGGACCGCGTCAGATCAGGCGTACGCGACCTGGTCGGCGCGAAGGACGAGTCGGTCACCGTGACCGTGTACGCGTTGCCTGAAGACGCCGAAGCGCTGTGCGACCTCGCTCGCGAGCTCGACCCCGCGCGCGAGGGAGGACCGAGCGATCCGTGCGAGATCGGCTACGAAGGGCCCGACCGCCGTCAGGCGTCCGCACGGTAGAGATCGGCGGCGGCCAGCACGCGGATCCCGCCCGCGTCCAGCGTGCGGCTCGCGCGCGCCGGGTCCTCGACGCGGAAGATGTCGATGGCGCCTGCTCCGGACGGCTCCACGAAGCAGTACGCATACTCCACGTTGAGCCCCTCTTCGCCGAGCAGCTCCAAGACGTCGGCCAGGCCACCCGGACGGTCCGGGACCTCGACAGCGATCACCTCGGTCACCGACACCCCGAAACCCGCAGCCTCGAGGACCTCCTGCGCGCGGACCGGCGTGTCGCAGATGACGCGGACCACGCCGTACTCGGCGGTATCGGCGACCATGAGCGCTCGCATGTTCACCTCGGCGTCACCGAGCACCCGGCAGAGCTCGGCAAGCCGGCCCGGGTTGTTCTCCAGAAAGACCGAGAGCTGACGGATCACCCCTCACGCACCCCCCTCGTCGCGCAGGTCGACGACCCGCTTGGCCTTCCCCTCCGAGCGCTGGATCGACTTGGGCTCGACCAGCTTGACGTCGATGCTGATGGCCAGCGCCGAGGCGATCTCGCTACGGACCTGGTGCTGAAGCCGCTCAAGCGCCTTGATCTCGTCGAACACGAAGTCAGGCCCAACCTCGACATGCACCTCGACGTGGTCCATGACGCCGCGCTTGGTGAGCACCACCTGGTAGTGCGGCGCGACACCCGGGATACCGGTGAGCACCTGCTCGATCTGGCTCGGGAAGACGTTCACGCCCCGGACGATGAGCATGTCATCGGTGCGCCCGCTGATGCGCTCCATGCGGCGGAACGTCCGGCCGCACGAGCACGCGCCGGGCACGATCCGCGAGATATCGCGTGTCCGATACCGGATGACCGGGATCGCTTCCTTCGTGATGGTGGTGAAGACGACTTCGCCGTATTCGCCGTCGGGCACGGGGAGCAGCGTCTCGGGGTCTACGATCTCGATGATGAAGTGGTCCTCATTGACGTGCAGCCCGTGCTTGGCCGCGCACTCCGCCGCCACGCCGGGGCCGAGCACCTCAGAGAGCCCGTAGATGTCGATGGCCGAGATGCCGAGCAGCTCCTCGAGCTGCAGGCGCATGTTCTCGCTCCACGGCTCGGCGCCGAAGACGCCCGAGCGCAGCGGGAGGTCCCGGACGTCGATCCCCATATCGAGCGCGGTCTCGCCGAGCAGGAGCGCATAGGACGGCGTGGCGGCGAGCATCGTCACCCCGAAGTCCTGCATCACCTGGATCTGCCGCTTGGTGTTGCCGCCTGAGATCGGGATGGTGGTCGCTCCGAGGCGCTCCGAGCCGTAGTGGACACCGAGCCCTCCGGTGAACAGACCGTAGCCATAGGCGACCTGGATGATGTCGTCAGCCGTTCCTCCGGCCGACTCGAGCGTCCGGGCCATGAGATCGGACCAGCGCTCGATGTCTCCCGCCGTGTAACCGACCACCGTGATCTGCCCCGTCGTGCCTGACGATGCATGCACGCGCACGACGTCCCGCATCGGCACGGCGAACATCCCGTACGGGTACGCGGAGCGCAGGTCGTCCTTCACGGTGAACGGAACACGGCGCAGGTCCGCCAGATCGCGAACCGACCCGGGGTCGAAGGCAGCCTCGTCGAACTTGTCGCGATACAGCGGGACGCTCAGATAGACGCGCCGCAGCGTCTCTTGGAGCCTCTCTGACTGCAGCTCGTCCAGCCGCTCGCGGTCCATCGCCTCGAGCTCGGGTTGGAACACCGCTCCCCCTCTCGACGGACCGAGGCCGCCGCGGTCACGGCGTGGTCGTAGCCGGCTGCGATGCCGGTGCCTTGGTCCCGACGGTCACGACTTCCTCTGTGGGCCGGTACACGGACTTGAACGTGTCGGTGCGGATCACCGCCCCGCCCTTCTTCACGACACGCGTGACGACGATCGTGCGGCCCGTCACGCCTTTGGTCTCGACGACCTTCGTGCCGAGCGGGAGGTCGGGGTCTTCAACCTCGCGCACCGGAAAGGGCTTCACGTTCGTCCACGGCCCCGTCTCGTAATCGACATCATAACCTGGATCGGTCCCGTACAGGCTGATGGTGACCGATGAGTCCGTGTAGCTTGTCGAGATGAGCACCCAGTGCTCGGTGTCGTTCTTGAACTTGAAGTCGGGTCCGCCCCACGAAACCGTCGCGTCACGGCCTTTGGGATAGTGGCTGATGTAGAGCGAGTGATTGTGCCGCTCCACGACCGGCAGGCCTGAGAAGAACACGGTGTTGAAGATCGTCGTGCCCACCTGGCAGACTCCGCCACCGAGCTGCGGCACCAGCTCGCCGTTGACGATGGCGTTCGCCTCCTGGTATCCCTTCTCGGCGGTCCTCGGACCGATCGTCTCGTTGAACGAGAACGTCTCGCCAGGCGCGAGCAGCGTGCCGTCGAGCGCGTCCGCCAGCACGTGGATGTTGTTGACGCGCGGCTTGTTGGCCGAGGAGAACTCGGTCGTGTATGTGGAGAGCCGCTCCGTGATGCCCATCGCGCGGGCCTCCTCGGTGGTGATCTCCGGCTCAACGCGCTCCATCTTGAGCTCGACCGTCCGTGTGCCCGCGATGAGGCTGGCGGCAAGCTCGGCCGCCAAGTCGTCGCTCGCCAGTCCGAGGCCGTCTTCAGAAGGGATGATCGTCACCTGCCCACCCGACGTCTTGAACGAGGCGTTGCGCGCGACCTTCCCCACGTCCTCCACCATCGGGAGGACCGTGGCCGAGACTTCCTCGCTCGCAAGGTACGCCTCCAGCAGCATCGGCCCAGACCCAGCGGCCGAGCCCTCGGCAGGCACGGCCCGGAAATCAAGCCACCCGGCGACCTCGGCGGCGGTCACCTCCCAGCGCTTGTCCTCGTAGGTGAGCGTGACCGGCCCCGAGACGATGGTGAGCGCGTCTTGATACGCGCCCCGGGCGCCCGCTTCGTCGATGCGCGGCTGCGACGGGACGAGTTCGAGCTGGACGGACCGCTCGTGCGAGAGGAACGCGGTCAAGAGCGCGGCGCGCGCCGCCTCGCGATCGAGATCGAGTCCCGTCTGCGATGGCAGCATGCGCACCTCGGTGCCCTCGACCTCGACTGCAGCGTCCGTCGCGGGCACGGCGACCGCGGCGCTTACCTCGTCAAGGAACGCGCCCATGAGCTCGTCATCGGCGGTCACGTCGACGGGAAGCCGCACGGCGCCGACCCAGGCGCGCAGACGCTGGCCGACGCGGTCGAAAAAGCCGCCGTCACGCCCGACGGCGTACGCGGCATCGGCGACGGTGGTGGCGTCGACCGTCGCGCCGACGCTGGCCGCCTCGACCGCCCACGACTCGTCCTCGACCCCGAGGGTGACCGGCTCGGCAAGCAGCGGCTCGGCGTGCGAACGAATAGCCTCGATGGCCTCGGCCCGGCTCATGCCGCCGAGCGGGACGCCGCCTGCCGCCACGCCCGGATGGATGGAGCCGGCCGAGAGCGCGACGTCCAGCCCAGTGAAGACGACGACCAGGACGAGCAGTCCCACAGCGATACCGAGCGCCCATCGGGCGCCCGGCTTCAGCGCGAGGAATCGATCGAGCAGCGTCTTTCGCCGTGTCGCGCGTCTTCCGGTGCGGGTGCCCTGCGCTGTGTCGTTCTTCGTGTCGGTCTCGGCCATCGCTCCACCGGTTCGAGTGATCTGATATGGCATCGCGCGCCGCGCAGCGCCGGACGGCACCACGCGAACGCAGCGATTATACGTGCTCGGCACGCGCCCGTGGAACCCGCGGCACGTCCGTTCCGATGACGTCACCTCGGGAACCCTCTTCGCTGACGGCCAGCAAGAACCTCACCACGTGCGCGGTTCATGGAAACCGCAGACGGCCGCTACGAGGCGTCGATGATGGTCCGGACGCGCTCGACGACCGACCGCACCGCATCCTCAGCGTCCTGCTCGTCCGAGCCCTCGGCGTAGACATCGACGATGCCTTCGCTCGGGTGCGGCAACACGAGCGCCCATCCGCCATCCCGCTCGATCCGGACGCCTTCGACAGCCTGTGCCGACGACGCGTCGGACGCGGACGCCATCTCGCGCATGACCGCCCCCTTCCGGTCGAACGGACAGGCGACGGGGACGTGGCGCATGTGGCTCTCGGGAAGGGCATCGCAGATGGCGTCGAGGTCGGTGCCGAGGGTCCGCAGCATCCTGAGCGTCATGGCAAGCGACATGACCGCGTCGTACGCGGCCAAGAACGCCGGGAAGATGAATCCGCCGTTGCGTGAGGCCGCAAAACCGATCTCCTCCCGCTGAGCCGCCTCCGAGAGCGCGCGCCGCGCGGTGCCCACGCGCAGCACGCTGCGCCCGTGCTCGGCGGCGATCCGGTCGACGACCTCTGACGCGGTGAGCGGGACAGCGATACCTGCGCCGCTTGTGTCAGTGCGGCACCACAGCATGACAAGCGCATGCTGCGCCTCATCGCCGGTCAGAATCCTGCCGCCGGGCGTCACGAGGGTGATGCGCTCGGCGGTGGCGTCCATCGACACGCCAAGCACCGCCTGGAACGCGTCGACGGAGCGCACGAGCTGGCCGAGGAGGAGGTCTCGCTCCGCCGGCTCGATCTGCGTCCGTTCCGAGTCGACGAACGCGCGCAGCGAGATGAGTTCGACATCCCAGTAGCCGACCACCGCGGGAAGCACGAACGACGCGGGGCTCAGCCCCATGTCGACGACGACCGTGCAGCGCGGGCAGAGCGTGGCGCCGTCATCGAGCGCCTCCATGAGGCCTGCCGAGTAGTACTCGAGCGCGCGCGGAGGGTAGAGGATCTCGCCGACCTCGTCGAAGAAGGATCGGCGGAACTCCTGACGGAAGTAGAGCCGCTCGATCTTCTTCTCGGCCCATGAGGCAAGGTCCAGCCCGCCCTGGTCGTAGAAGTGGAGCTCGACGACCTGCGCGTCGCGCGGGGACGCGCACACATGCACGCCACCGAGACAGCGCGTGTCGCGGGTCGTGAAGCGTGTGACGGCGGGCGACGCGACCCGGAGGTCCCGCACGTTGCAGCCGGTGGAGTTCAGACCCGCGACCACCGCGCGCTTGAGCATCCGAGCCGCCCGGCTGGCGTCACGCGACACCACGACGTGCGCCTTGCCCGGCAGCGTGCTGCCGAACGCCTGGGCGACGCGCATCGCGAGGTCCGGGGTGATATCGATGTTGACGAGGCCTGATACGCCGTCGGTGCCGAAGATGGAGCGCGGTCCGGTGCTCTCCCAGATGAGCGACGAGGTGACCGTCGCGCCCGACTCGACGCGCTTATAGGGGTAGACCTGCACGTCGTTCCCCACGACGGCGCCGTGCCCGATCATCGTCTCGTCGCCGATGGCCGCGCCCGGCGACACCTTCGCGCCCGCGCGGATGTCCACGCCCCGACAGAGAACCGCGCCGCGCACCTCTGATCGCGCACCGATGAACGCATCGTTCCAGACGACCGAGTGCTCGAGCGTCGTGTCGGCGCCGACAAGGCAGTTGTCGCCGATGATCGTATACGAGCCGAGACGCGCGCCCCGCCGGACCTTGGTGTTGGCGCCGATGACGACCTTCTCGCCGATCTCCGCGCCGGGGTCCACGTCGGCCCCCTTGCCGAACCATACGTCGTTGCGTGCCCGCGCCCCCGGCACGTAGATCATCGCTTTGCCGTCGAGCACGTCCCGGTGGGCCTGAACGTAGGAGTCGAGGCTGCCGACATCGCACCAGTAGCCGTCTGCGACGAAGCCGTAGAGCGGCAGGCCACGCTCCATGAGCAGCGGGAACACCTGGCTCGAGAAGTCGAACTGCTCGCCCTCGGGTATCACGTCGAACACCGTCGGGTCGAGGACGTAGATCCCCGTGTTGATGGTGTCCGAGAAGACCTGCCCCCATGACGGCTTCTCGAGGAAGCGCTCGATGCGCCCGTCGGCGTCGGTGATCACCACGCCGAACTCGAGCGGGTCGGGGACACGTTTGAGCGCGATGGTCACCGGTCCGTCATGCGCCTCGTGGAACGCGACGACCGCGGAGAGGTCGATGTCGGTGAGCGCGTCGCCCGAGATGACGAGGAACGTGTCGTCCAGTGCGCTCGCGGCGTTCTTGACCGAGCCGGCGGTGCCGAGCGGGCTTTCCTCGACCGCATACGTGACACGCATGCCCCACTCCTCGCCGTCACCGAAGTAGTCCTCGATGACCTGGGGCATGAACGCCAGGGTCGCCACAGCCTCTTCGATCCCGTGGTGCTTCACGAGGCCGAGGATGTGTTCCATCACCGGCTGGTTCACGATCGGCACCATCGGCTTAGGGCGAAGGCTTGTGAGCGGACGCAGGCGGGTCCCCTCCCCACCCGCCATGATGACGGCTTTCACGCGGCGTACCCCCTATTCGGCCCGGCGCACCTTCTTCAATGCCTCTCGGGCCTTTGCGGTGTAGACGACCGCGGTCGCCAGCGAGAGCGCGATGCCGGCATAGACGAACCAGAGTCCCACCATCGAGTCTCCCACGGTGGGCCACCCAGCGATGAGCAGCGTGAACCCGAAGAGCAGCACCGCCGTCGTGACCTTGCCGATGTAGACCACCGGCAGGATCCGGCCGTGCCGTTCGAGCACGTAGGAGCCGTAGAGCAGGTAGACGTCGCGCAGGATCAGCACGAGCGGTATCCAGAGCGGCAGCCGGCCGATGAGGTAGAGCCCGATCACGCCCGACGCGAGCAGCAGACGGTCGACGAGCGGATCGATGATCTTGCCCACCTGCGTGACGGTGTGGGTCCTGCGAGCGATCTGCCCGTCGACCCAATCCGTCGAGGCCGCCACGGCGTAGAGCACGAGCGCGATCGTGTCCGAGCGCGGCGAATCGGATATCAGCGCCGCGAAGAAGAACGGCACCAGCAGCAGCCGGAGGACGGTGATCAGATTGGCGACCGAGTAGACGGAGTGATGGATGACCTCTCCGGTGTCGTCGGTCTGTCGCGGTTCAGGGGTGCGGGTCTCTTCTACCACCAGTCTCTCCTTCGGAAGAACCAGATCATCCAGACGCCGAGCGCGAGCATGACGCCGAGCACGACGAAGTAGCCGTAGCGCCAACTGAGCTCGGGCATGTACTCGAAGTTCATCCCGTATATCCCCGAGATGAGCGTGAGCGGCATGAAGATGGTCGCGACGATCGTGAGCGTCTTCATGACGGCGTTCATGCGGTTCGAGGTGGCCGAGAGGTAGATGTCCATCGTGCCCGCAGCCACCTCGCGGTAGGTGTCGATCGTATCCGAGAGCCGCGCGAGGTGGTCGCCGATATCCTGGTAGTACATGTACGCCTCCGGGGCGACGAACGCCTCGAGGCGCGCCAGCGCCCGCACGACCTCGCGTTCGGGATTCACGATGCGATGCAGGTCCACGAGCGACCGCCGCGCCCGGTGCAGGCGCTCCAGGTGCGCCGGCTGCGCCTGCTCGAGCATCGCGTCCTCGAGCGCCTCGAGCTCGTCCGACAGCTCCTCGACGACCGGGAAGATGTCATCCACCGCACGGTCGATGAGCGCGTGCAGCGTCCATTCCACGCCGCGCGCAAGATAGGAACGCGCGTCCTCGGCCACAGCGTTCACGGCGGCGAGCTCTTCACGGTGCACGGTCACGAGGTGCTCTGGGCCGAGGAACACGTCGAGCTCGCGGCTCTCGATGCCGTCCCCCGTGAGCACGTGCGGAAGAAGCCAGATGGCGAAGGTGACGTCGTCGTAGACGTCGAATTTCGGGCGCTGCGGGAAGTGCAGGCAGTCCTCGATCGCCAGAGGAGGGAGCGGGTAGGCAGCGGACACCGCCCGTAGCGCCGCCTCGTCGGGCGCCAGGACGTCGATCCACACGTGCCCGCGCCCCGAGAGTCGCGGCAACACCTCGGCGCCGCCTTCGAGCAGCTTCGAGTCGTCAAGCCAGCGAACCGTGATTCGCGCGGTCATGCTCTTCCCCCTCGAGCGGGTGGCGGGTCTGCTAGCAGGATACAGGGTACGGACGGCGTCGGCATACACGAAAGCCCCGCCGGATGCCGGCGGGGCTCGTGTTCGCATGGTCGGGCTGACAGGACTTGAACCTGCGACCCCTTGACCCCCAGTCAAGTGCGCTACCAAACTGCGCCACAGCCCGATGCGTGCTGCCTTGGGGGCAGCGGGATACATAGTACGGCTCCGGAGAGCCTCGTTCAAGTGACTAGCGGACCATCCGGCGCAGGTAGGGATAGGGATTGACCACGCCCGGCCTGTGTATCTCGAAATGGAGGTGGGGATTGCCGCGAGCGTTGCCGGTGTCGCCGACGGTACCGATCACCTGACCGGCCTTTACCGTGCCCGAGCTGACCTTCACCGTATCGAGGTGCGCGTAGTAATAGCGCACACCGTTCTTCGCCTGCAGGAAGATGACGAGCCCGCCAAGGCGATTGCGGTCCGCGCATACCGTGCCGTCGAAGACGGCCACCACGGGGGTCCCGCGCTTCGCCATGATGTCGGTGCCCTTGTGGCTCCGCCCGCCGCTGCGGGCGAATCCCCATGAGTCGATGTACTCGACCGAACCGCGTACGGGGAAGTACCCGCGCTCCGCGGCGGCGCGAGCGCGCCGGGCAGCCACCTCGGCCTGCTTCGCCTCTTCAAGATCGGTCCCGGCCAGCGCGACCCGACCCTCGAGGTAGGCGTCGGATGCCTCCAGGCGCTCGATCTCGACGAGCAGGTCCGTGCGCTCCGACTCGAGCGTCTCGATCGTCACCGTCGCGGCGGCGATCGCGTCGACCTCGGCGCCGAGCGGCGGGTATAGCGTCGCAAGATATGCCTTCACCATGAGGGCAGCGAAGCCTTTGGGGCTCTCAGGCACGAGCGCCCGGGCCTGGTCCAGCGTCGCATCGATCTCGTTCAGGCGGTCACGCGCCGCATCCAGGCGGGCGTGCACGTCGTCGTGCTGTTCGCGGGCCGCTTCAACCCGGACCTCGGCCGTGGCGACCGTCGGCGCGAGATCGCGCGCCGACGCCGCTCCGGCTGGTCCGATGACCGCCGCCGCGACAAGCGCGATGAGCAGCGCGCGCATGCGCTTCGTTCGTCCGTTCATGTGCCTCCTTGGTCGGCTACAGTGCCGGACCTCGACCGTCCTCACGAAGGGCGTTCGAGGTCACGAAGCGACAGGAGGCGCAAATGGGATGCCAAACGGGCCCACGGGGGTCGCAGCAACGCGCGGACGGAGCATCGGTGGCGACGTTCGGTGGTGGGCAGCGCTCTGCGAAACCGGTGGTCCAGCGAGGCGTATCAGACGGTCTTCCCGCCGCGATACGCCAGCACGATGACGTCCTCGATCGTGATCAACCCGTCGCCCACCATCGCGCCGAACACCTCGGCGAGCGCGGCGATGCGGTGCTCCTCATCGATGACGCAGACGACCACCGGCAGGTCCGAGGACATACGCAGGAGGTGCTCGGCGTGGATGACGCTCGTGGCGCCGAAGCCCTCGATGCCGCGCAGCACCGTCGCGCCGCCGCAGCCGGACTTGCGCGCCTGGTCCACGAGCGCGCTGTACAGAGGCTTGCCCTCGTATCGCTCGTTCTCGCTCACGTAGGCCATCAGCCGCTTGGCCGGGCCGATGAGATCTCGCGCCATCGTCATCGCTCCTTCTGGGGTGTCAGTCTCGATGCGACGCGATCGAGCAGCTCACGGGCTATGACACGCTTGTCGAGCACCGGGAGCGCCTCTTCGGCGTCCGGGGTGATGATGTGCACCCGGTTCGCCTCGGTGCCGAACCCGAGCGCCGGGTCGGACACGTCGTTGGCGACCACCATGTCGAGCCGCTTGGCGCGCAGCTTCTCGCGCGCGTTGCCGACGACGTCGGTCGTCTCGGCGGCGAACCCGATGAGGAGCACGCCGGACTGCCGCTCCCCGAGCTCGGCCAGGATGTCGGGGTTGCGCTCCAGCGGCACGGCATCGGGCGCCTCGTGCTTCTTGATCTTCTCGGCGGCGAACGCGGCCGGTCGGAAGTCGGCCACCGCGGCGGTCATGATGAGCACGTCTGCGGCGTCGAACCGTGCGAGCACCGCCGCCCGCATCTCGAGCGCGGTGCGCACACGGACGACCTCGCAGCCGTACGGATCGCCCAGATGTGTGGGTCCGGTAACGAGCGAGACCCGCGCGCCGCGCCGCGCCGCTTCCTCGGCGATGGCGAAGCCGGTCTTGCCCGATGACCGGTTCCCGATGAAGCGCACGGGGTCGATGGGCTCCTCGGTGCCTCCGGCGGTGACGAGCACGCGCACCCCCGCGAGGTCCCGCGAGCGGCGCGCCTCGGCCTCGATCGCATCGGCGATGAGAGCGACGTCGGCCAGCCGTCCCTCGCCGACGTCTCCGCAGGCGAGCTCTCCGGTGCCGGGCTCCACGAAGACGACGCCGCGCGCCCGCAGGGCCGCGACGTTGCGCTGCGTGACGTCCTTGCGCCACATGTGCGTGTTCATGGCGGGTGCGATGACGAGCGGCGCCTCGGTGGCGAGCGCCGTCGTGGTGAGCATGTCGTCCGCGCGGCCGTGCGCGAGCTTGGCGATCACGTTGGCCGTGCACGGCACGATCGTCATCACGTCGGCTTCCTCGGCCAGCGAGACGTGGTGCACCCTCGATTCAGCCTCATCGGCCCAGAGCGACGTCGCCACGGGCTCCCCGGTCAGCGTGCGGAACGTCAGCGCGCTCACGAACCGTGTCGCCGCCTCGGTCATCACGACCTTGACCGAGAAGCCCCTGCGCTGCAGCAGCCGGACGAGCTCGCAACTCTTGTACGCGCCGATGCCGCCCGTGACGCCCACGAGCACGCGCGGCTTGTCTGGTGTCTGACTCATCGGCACCCTCCAGATGCCCCAGGGTACACCGAGCGGGGCGCGATGTCGCGTCGGCGGGGCGGTTGGGGAACAAACCCACACGTACCCGACGACGAGGAGGCGCGCTCATGGCCGAGCGTAACGCACCGGGCGAACTGCGTGTGAGGATCGGCGGCGAAGCCGGCTTCGGCATCAAGGCGGCCGGACAGACGCTCGCCCGCGTCTTCGCGAGCACGGGGCTCTGGACCTTCGATCTCACCGAGTACCCCTCGCTCATCCGCGGCGGCCACAACAACTACCTCCTGCGGGTGGGCCCCGAGCGTCTGTACAGCCACGCCGAGGGCGTGGATGTGCTCGTCGCGCTCAATCGCGAGACCGTCGACCTGCACCTCGATGAGCTCGTCGACGGTGCCGCGGTCATCTTCGACCCGGACGAGACGTCCACCGACGGCTGGCTACCCTCCAACCGCATCCGTCCGGTGCCCGTCCCGCTCACGAAGTACGCACGCGAGGCCGGCGGGAAGATCATGCGCAACACCGTCGCGCTCGGCGCCGTGCTCGCGCTCGTGCACTTCCCGCTCGAACCGCTCATCGAGTCGCTGCGCCGGCAGTTCGCGCACAAGTCGCCGGAGGTGGCCGAGCAGAACGCCGCGGCAGCGACCGTCGGCTACCAGTACGTCGCGCGCATGGCGCCCGACTTCTTCCTCACGATCGAACCTGTCGAAGACGCCGCGCCCCGCGTCCTCGTGGACGGCAACGAGGCGGTCGCACTGGGCGCGGCCGCCGCCGGCATCGGCTTCTACGCCGCGTACCCGATGACGCCGGCGACGTCGATCCTGCACTTCATGGCCGGTCACGGGCGTGACATGGGCATCGTCGTGAAGCACACCGAAGACGAGCTCGCCGCGATCAACATGGTGTGCGGCGCCGCGTTCACGGGAGCGCGCGCGATGTGCGCCACCTCAGGCGGCGGCTTCGCGCTCATGAACGAGGGCTTCGGCCAGGCGGGCGTCTCCGAATCGGCGATCGTAGTGAACGTGGCGACCCGCCCGGGGCCCGCCACCGGCATGCCGACGTGGACCGAACAGTCCGACCTCCTCCACGTCATCCACGCCGCGCAGGGCGAGTTCCCGCGCGTCGTGCTCGCGCCGGGCGACCGCACGCAGGCCTTCGAGCTCGCGTGGCAGGCGTTCAACCTCGCCGACCGGCTCCAGACGCCCGTCGTGATCCTCACCGACTCGTATCTGGCCGAGAACCGTGCCGCCGTGCCGCCCTTCGACCTGGACGCGGTGACCATCGATCGCGGGAAGCTCGTGGCCGAGGGCGACATCGCCGATCATGCCGACGCACTCCACGAAGACGGCCGGTACCTGCGGTACCGCGTGACCGATGACGGCGTCTCCATCCGCGCGCTCCCCGGCGTCACCGGCGCGCAGCAGGTCGTCAACTCATACGAGCACGACGAGTACGGGTACGGTCAGCGCGGCGAGATCGCCGCCGAGCGCGTAGCCCAGAACGAGAAGCGCATGCGCAAGCTCGACCTGGCGCGGACGCTCGTCCCGGGGCCGGTGCGCTTCGGCGCCGAGCCGGCCGAAGCAGACGTCGCCGTGCTCTGCTGGGGCTCGACGGTCGGCCCGTTGCGCGAGGCGGTCGCGCAGCTCGCCGAGGAGGGCGTCGGCGTCGCGGCGATGCAGGTCGTGACCGTCTGGCCGTTCCCCGCCGAGGAGGTGTGCGGCTTCATGGGCGCTGCGAGTCGGACGATGGTGGTCGAGGGCAACCTCACCGGTCAGCTGGAGCGGCTCATCCGCGAGCACTGCCTGCGCGCACCCGACCGCTCGCTGCATCGCTACGACGGACGCCCGTTCTCGCCCGAACGCATCGTCGCGGGCATCAAGGAGGTGCTGTAGCCATGCCGACCGTCAACGACTTCGAGAAGGCCCTCACCCCGACGTGGTGCCCCGGCTGTGGGAACTTCGGCATGTGGCGTGCGCTGAAAGAGGCGCTCGAGGAGCTCGGATGGGCGTACGAGGATTTCGCGGTCGTCTGGGGTATCGGCTGTCACGGCAACGGCGCCGATTTCCTGAACTGCCAGGGATTCCATACGCTCCACGGCCGCGCGCTCCCCGTCGCTACCGGCATCGCGCTCAGCAACCCCGACCTGCACGTCATCGTCGAGATGGGCGACGGCGACGGCTACGGCATCGGCGGCAACCACTTCATCCACTCGTGCCGGCGCAACGTGCGCATGACCGCGATCGCGCACAACAACCAGATCTACGGCCTCACCACCGGTCAGGCGTCGCCTACCTCGGACCAGTTCATGAAGACGCCCAGTACGCCGGGAGGCGTGGTCGAAGAGCCCGTCAACCCCGTCGGCGTCGCCGTCGCGCAGGGCGCCACGTTCGTCGCGCGGGGCTTCGCGGGCGACATCCCGCACCTGAAGGAGCTCTACAAGGAGGCGTTCGCCCACGACGGCTTCGCGCTCGTCGATGTCTTCCAGCCGTGCGTGACCTGGAACAAGGTGAACACCTTCTCCTGGTTCCGCGACCGCGTCTACAAGCTCGAGGAGACCGAGGGCTACGACCCCACCGATCGCACCATGGCCTTCGAACAGTCCATGAAGACGTTCCACGAGCTCACGTGCGCTCCGGACGAGTGTCGTGTGCCGATCGGCGTCTTCTACCGGGAAGAGGGCTCGTTCACGTACCAGGACGGGCTCCCGCAGCTCGACCGCGCCGCGTTCAAGCGGGCGTATGAGCCGCGCGACGTCAGCGAGGCGATGGAGCGCTTCGGCTAGCGCGCGAGCGGCGCGACGGCGAGCTCCCAATACGCGCGCAGGGCCCGCTCGTGGTGCCCACGCACGAGGACGACGTGGTTGCCGAGCGGTGCGGTGAGCAGGTCCCGGACGCTGCCGCTCGTCAGGCGAACGTCCGCCTGCGTCCGGCACAGGTCGTCCTCGTCTCCGGTCGCGACGATGTCGCCCTCGGCCACCCACAGCCGCTCCATGCGCGTGCCGCCGATCCTCACGAGCGTCACAGGGCCGAGCGGCAACGTGCCCTGGATCCCGACGCCGAGGCCGGACTCGAAGTGCGACCGCAGCGCGTACGACTCCACGAGACCGCGCGGTACGGTGCAGTGCGCGAGGGTGACCTTCTCGGCGGCCTCGTCGAGACGCGCGGGGTTGGCCATCCACGGCACCTCATCGAGCAGACGCGACACCCATAGCAGCGCCACGGTGCTCACGACATCGCCCTCGCAGCCGGCGATGACGTCCGCATCGGTGAGCTCGGCGAGCGCCACGCACCCGGTCGTCCCCGGATCGAGCACGAGGTCGAAGCAGCGGACGGTGACGGCATCGAGCTCCTCGTCGGCCACGATGGACGCGAGCGCATCGTGCACCGCCGACGCGGCCTCGAGCGCCGCGGCATCCGGCTCGCGTGTCTCGGTCGCTCCGTCACCGATCTCTTCCGCCTGCCCGGCGATCCTCCCGCGGTCCGCCGCGCCGATGCCCTCGCGCAGCGGTCCCATCGGCAGGCTCACCACCTGCGGGCCCCACACCTCGCGGACGACGTCGGCATCCGGCGTGCTCGCCACGAGCCAGTCCGACGGCTCCCCTATCACGCCGAGGCGCGCGGCAGCGAGCTGTGCGCGTACCACGAGCGCGCGAACGGCCCCCGCGACCGCCTCGTACCCCTCAGCATCCCCGGGTCCCCGCAGGTAGCAGATGCGCCCGCCGACGCCGTCTTGCTGCAGGCGCGCCAGCACCTCGAGCGCCGCCGGAAGCGAGTTGTTGCCGGGATGCGCCACCAGGAGCACGGGCTCGGCCGGGACATGTGCGACCCGACGCTCGCGCAGGTCGAGCAAGGCGCGTTCGGTCCCACCGGTCGCGATCAGGTAGATCACCGGCGCCGGGTCGGAGAGGTGCTCCCCGCTCCACCGTTCGCCGCCGAGCTCCTCGAGCCCGGGCACGTAGGGCGCGACGACGCTCTCCTCCTGGTGGGCCCCGACGAAGGGCGGGACGACCGGGACGAAGCCGAAACGGACGCTCATCGCTGCCTCCCTGATCCGACGACACCGCAAGCGTATCACCACACGGCGCGCTATCGGGTATCCTCGGCACCGGGGCAACCGTGCCCGATCGTCCGTCCGCGTCGGGAAGGCGCCATGATCCGCAGGACCGCGCTCGCGCTCGTCTCGGCCGTCGTCGCCGCGCTGCTCGCCGGCTGCGGCACCGGCGGCCTGCCGCAGGGCGTCGTCTATCCGAGCATCGAACCCGACCCCTCGGTCACCGAGCCGCTCATGGTGGAGCATTCCTTCACCTTCGAGGGCGTCGGGCGGTCGGTCACGCTCGCCGTCGACGGCGCGCTCTACGCCGGGGCGCGTGACGCCGAGAAGAGCGTCATCCGCTTCGGCAACGCACGTGAGACGGACTGGATCGAGGACTACTACCCCGCGTTCGTGAACGAGCCGCACCAGGACCCGTTCTTCGAGGACCTTCTCGGCCAGCTCCGCGCCATCCGCGACCGCGAGGGGCTCGATCCCGACCGCTATGCGGAGCTGCTCACCGTCTTCGTGCAGTCCATCCCCTACGCCACCGATCCGGTCGACCTGTCGCCCAAGTTCCCCGTCGAGACGTTCGTAGACCGGGCGGGCGACTGCGACGACAAGACGCTCCTGCTCGCGGGCCTGCTCTCACGCGAGGGGTACGACGTCGCCGTCCTGCTCTTCGAGCCCGAGCAGCACGTAGCGCTCGGGCTGCGCAGCGACGCAGCCACCTACCGCTCCACGGGCTACGCGTACGTCGAGACCACCACCGAGGGGCTCGTCGGCATGGTGCCTGACGACCTCGCCGGGGGCGTCGTCCTCACGAGCGAGCCGCGCGTGTTCGGAGTGGACGGCGGGACGACGTCGTACGGCGCCGGCGACGAGGTCACGGCGATCCTCGCGGCCCTGGAGGAGTCCTCCGAGGAAGCCCAGGCGCTCCGGCCCGAGGTGGACGCCGCCGACCGAGCGCTTGCGACGATGTCGGCCGAGGTCGACCGCCTCTCGCAAGCGCTTGACGAGGCTTCGGCGCGCGGCGATGTCGCCACGTACAACGCGCTCGTCGACGAGTACAACGACGCCGCTGCCGCGTACAACACGGCCACGAGCGAGCGCAACGCGCTCGCCGACCGGTACAACGCCGCGATCGCCATCGTGAATGGCATCCTCGAACGCCTCGACGACCGCCGCGGCGCCTACGCGCTCATCGGCGGGTAGCAGCCTAGCGCCGATCGGCTCCGGGGCGGCTGCCCGCATCCCGGAACTCGAGCCGCGGCCCCGGCCCGAGCAGGTCATCCCGGCTGACCATGCGGATGAAGAGCTCCGCGACCGTCGGATCGAACTGCGTGCCGATGCCGAGGTCGATCTGTTGCAGCGACGCCTCCACGGACATCGCGGCGCGATGCGGCCGCACCGACGTCATGGCGTCGAACGCCTCGCACACCGCCAGGACGCGCGCCTCCAGCGACGCCTCCGCGCCGGCAAGCCCGTCGGGGTAGCCGCTCCCATCCCACCGCTCGTGGTGCCAGCGCACGATCCGACCGACCTCGCTGAGGTGCGCGGCGGAGATGATGCGCTCGCCAAGGACGGGGTGCTCGTAGACCGCCTCCCACTGACGCGGGACGAGCGGTCCGGCCTGCAGCAGCGTCGTGTCCGGCACAGCGAGCATGCCGATATCGTGCAGCAGCGCCGCCTGCTCGAGCGCCTCGAGACGCCCCGGCTCGAGGCCGAGTTCGCTGCCGAGAAGCACAGCCAGGTTCGCGACCCGCCGCGAGTGGTCGACGAAGCCCGGATACCGCGCCTCGTGGGCGAGCGCCACCGTGCCGAGGCACTCGACGCTCCGGGCCCGCGCGCCGCGACCCGTGTGCGACACTCGCTCCGCGGCATCCACGGTGGCGCTGTAGAGCACGACGCGGTCCCGGCCGTTCGCCTTCCCCCACCGCAGCGCCGCCTCGGCATGCTCGACCAGCTGCTCGCCGTCCTGCGCGTCGAACGGGTACGCCGCGACACCCGCTGAGATGGTGACGGGCGTGCCGCGCGACACGCGGTCCTCGGCGATCGTCGCGCGCATCGCACCGAGCGCGTGGCTCGTCTCGGCAGGTGTCATCCCCGGAAAGACGATGGTGAAGCCATCGGTGCCCACACGGAAGACGCGACCCTTGGGCGGGCAGGTCGCCTGCGCGCGAGCCGCCACCTCGCGGACGAGGTTCTCGGCCTCGGCCACGCCATACACGCTGCGGAACCACGCCATGCGGTCGATATCGAGCATCGCGACGGCGAGCGGCTGGGCGTAACGCTCGGCCGCGCCCATGAAGCCGGCCATCGCCTCGGAGAAGCTTCGCCGGTCCCCCACGCCGGTCAGGATGTCGGTCCTGGCCTCGCGCATCAGCTCGCGCGTCTCCATCGCCGCCAGCAGCGTGCGAACGACGAAGATCAGGCCCAGGACGGCTGCTGCTGTACCGAGCGTCGACGTCGGGAGCGGAGCGCGCGTCCCGGCGAGCGCCTCGAAGCCGAAGAGCATCGCCGAGCCCGCGAAGACCAACGGCACGACGAAACGGGAGACGGTGACACCCGACGCCTCGACGGTGTTGAGTGGGCCGACCGCCCAGCGCTCGGTGGAGTCGAGCCTGAAGAGCGCGGCCGAGAACGCCAGGAACAGGCCCGAGGCCCAGAGCGTCTCGATCGCTTCAGGGACGAGGGGCGTCCGCTCGAGCATGGCGATGTACCAGGCGGGCCAGAGCACGAGCCCGGCCGCCAGCAAGATGATGCTCCACGCGATCAGATGCTCCCAGCGTCGCCACATGCGCACCTTGGGCCCGACGAGCCGCGCTATGGTCCCGACCACGACCGTGAGGCCGAACACGGGATACGCGGCGCCGAGGATCGCGGCGGCCTGTGTCGCCCCTTCGACGCTCGCGAACCACGGTGTCACCACATAGGCGTAGAGCAGCATGAACACCGTCCAGCCGAGGCCGACGATGTCCACCGAGAGGCGCCAGGGGCCGATGCTGCCCTCCGGCAGCCGCATGAGGGTCAGGAGGAGGAGGCCGAAGACCGCCACCGCGAGCGTGTCGAAGACGTTCGACAACGAGATGGGCTCGGGCCAGGTCCCTCGGGTGACGATGGACACCGTCCAATAGGCCTGGCTGCAGAAGATGGCGCCGCAGGCGACGCTGATGAGGAGCCACACGCGGGCTTCTCGGCCATCCGTGCGCAGCGCCACATACCCGGCAAGCACCGCGGCAGCGAGGACGACCACAGTGAAGACGACCTGCCCGAACATGTAGGATGCGGCCTGGTCCTCGATCACCAGGTCAGCGCCGAACACCGTCGCAGTGAGGAGCAGCGCCGTCCCCGCAACGACCCATCCCGCCCGCCTGCCGCTGCCCCACGACCAGTCCATCAGTTCCTCCTGCCCGGGTCGACCCCGCCCGCCAGGCCGCCGCCTCCGAGCAGCGTCGAGCCCGACTCGCGTTCGAACCCGCGACCACCCTCCGGACGGAGCAGCGGACGGGCGGAGATCATGCGGATGAACGTCTCGGCCACTGCCGGGTCGAACTGCGTTCCGATGCAGAGATCGAGTTCTTGCAGCGCGGCCGAGGAGGAGAGCGCGGATCGGTACGGGCGGTCGGACGTCATCGCATCGTACGCGTCGCAGACGGCCATCAGGCGCGCCTCGTAGGGGATCTCCCCCGCCGTCAGACCGTCGGGATAGCCGTTGCCGTCCCAGCGCTCGTGATGGTGGCGCACCCACGGCAGGATCTCATGGAGGTGGGTCGACGCGAGGATGCGCTCGCCGAGCGCCGGATGCTCGCGCACGTGTCGCCGCTCGGTGGCGGTGAGCGCTCCGCGCTTGCGCAGCACCGCGTCGGCGACGCCGATCTTCCCGATGTCATGCAGCAGGGCCGCGACCTCGAGAAGCCGCGTCTTGTCCTCGTCCAACCCGAGCTCCCGCGCGAGCATGACGGTGAGCACGGCCACGTTGCGCGAGTGGTACTGCGTGAGCGGGTCGCGCGCGTCGACCGCCGCCGCGAGCGCCCGCACCGTCGAGAGGTGCGACTGCGACTCCAGCGCGCGCAGCCGGTCCTCGGCCGAGAGCGCGTCCACGACGTCCTCGTCGAACAGGAGCACCCGGTCCTTGCCGTGGTACTTGGCCCAGTACTGCGCTCCGTCCGCCTTGTGGATGAGCGCGTCGGCCGTCTCGCCGTCGCGCGGGTAGCCCGCGACGCCCGTCGTCGCCGTCAGCGTCCTGCCGTCAGGCCCGATGACGCGAGCCACGCGCTCGTGCGCGCGCTGGCAGACGACCATGGCCTCGTCCGCTGACGCGCCCGGCAGGATGATGCCGAACTCATCGCCGCCGAGTCGGCAGACGGTGTCCGACGCCCGGATGCAGCCCTCCAGGCCGCGCGCTACCACGCGCAGCACCTCGTCGCCACCGGCGTGGCCACCTGCGTCGTTCACCCGCGAGAAGTCGTCGATGTCGAGGATCGCGACCGACAGCTGGTCCTCGTGTCGCTCGGCGAGCTCCACCTCCATCGCGAGACGCTCGTGGAAGTAACGGTGGCCGAGAAGCCCGGTCACCGGATCCGTCACAGCTCGCTTGAAGAGCGTCCCGTTCTCAAGCGCGGTCAGGACCGTACGACCGACGACGATCACCGATGCCGCGATGCCCGAGAACCACCAGACGCCCTCCAGCGACGGCGTCGCTCCCGAGCGCGCAGCAGCGAAACACGCGGGGATCGCGAGCACGAACACAGCGGGAGCCGCAGAGGCGACGACGGTGTGACGCATCGGACGCATCCTCGGCAAGCCGTGCACCGGACGACCGGTCCGCCCCGCCGCGAGCCGTGCGTGGCCGGCCTCGGCGATCAGATACAGCCCCGCAAGCGTCAGCGTCTGCACGCCACGGTCGAGCGGCGAGGCCGGGTCGAGGACCGCGCCGAGGTACCACGCCGGGAACAGCGCCAGGGCGACGCCGACGCAACCGAGTCCCCACACGAGCAGTCGCTCCCACGCCGAGCGCGCGCGCAGCCGCGTTCCCGCATAGTTGACGAGCGCCCCGACGACGAGCAGCGCGCCGAGGACCGAATAGACCGACATGACGACCAGCATCGCCGTGCCTGCGCCACCGTACGCCTCGCTCATCGGGTAGACCACCCAGCGCAGCACGACCGTGAAGAGCACGAGGCTCCCCGCAAGGAGGTCGAAGAGGTGCCGCCACTCCACGAACGGCGATGCGGTGCGGAAGCCCGCGGTCAGCACGAGCGTCGCCGCGGATGTCAGGGAGCCGACAAGGATCAGTACGACCGACAGCAGCGGCCACGCGGGAACCCCGAGCGTGACGACCTCGGCCGCGACGACGAGCCCTGACGCGCTGAACAGGCCGATGCCCAGCGCCAGACCGGCCCAGAGCCGGCGCTCGCGTGCAGCCGTCCGAACCGCGGTCAGCACGAGCAGCGCGCTCGCGAGCAGCGGTGTGACCACGTAGATCGCGTGTCGCACCGACTCCGCCAGCATCGAGCCCGGTGCCACGTAGCCGATCGCGACGAAGACGCTTACGAGCGTCGGGAGCCCGTAGTAGACGCGGCCGGGCACACGGCTGCGGCCCTGCGTTCCAACGGTGGCCGGATCGTCGGTCACTGGCGACCTCCGGGGTCGACGTACGCGAGGATCGTGCGAGCGGACAGGTGCCGGTACGCCGCGCCCCCGGCGGCAGATCCGGATAGCACGAGTATAGCCCGTCGCACCCCCCGAGCGCACAGGTCGCGGGGTATATAGTGGAGGACGCGAACGCCGACGACGAGAGGGGTCCCTTGTGGCAACGGTGCTCATGGTGATCGCGCCGGACCAGTTCCGCGACGAGGAATACGCGCACCCCAAAGAGGTGCTCGTGAACCGCGGCGCGCGGGTCGTCACCGCGAGCGTCGCACCGGGACCGTGCCGGGGCAAGCTCGGCATGCTCGCCCGCGCCGAGGTCTCGATCGGCGACGTCGATGCGGACGACTACGACGCGGTGCTGTTCGTCGGCGGAGGAGGCTCGGCCATCTTCTTCGACGATCCTGATGCGCACCGCATCGCGACCGAGATGCACGCCGCCGGGAGGATCGTGGCGGCCATCTGCATCGCCCCCTCCGTCCTTGCGCACGCCGGGTTGTTGCGCGGCGTGCGGGCGACCGCGTTCTCGAGCCAGCACGACGACTTGCTCGCGCACGGCGCGCTGTGGACCGGGGAGCCGGTCACCGTCGACGGAGCCATCATCACCGGGAACGGGCCGTCAGCCGCCCACGACCTGGGGATGGCGGTGGCCGACGCGCTCGGCCTGCCCTGATCGCGTCATCTTGGGAGGAGACCGATGAAGCTGTACCGCTGCCGCATATGCGGCGAGACGTATCTCGGCGACGAAGCTCCCTCGCAGTGCCCCTTCTGCGGCGCTCATGTGGAGTTCCTCGTCCCACCCGAGGAGTATCCGGAGTCGATCAACGACGTGCCGGCGACCGAGAGCGAGCAGGCGGACCTGGAGCGTTCGATCGAGCTCGAGCGGGCCAACACCCGTTTCTACCTCGGCATGGCCGAGCGGCGCGACAACGACACGCTGCGCTCGGCATACAAACGGCTGGCGAAGGTCGAGGCCGAGCACTGCTCGCTGTTCTGCAAGCTCGCCCGCGTCGAGAAGCCGGCAGACCTCATGACGCCCGGGGAGACGACCGGCAGCTGGTCGGGCGACATCGCCGAGTCGCTGGCGCGAGAGCAGAGGGCGAGCGCGCTCTACGCCGAGTTCGCGCAACGCGCCACGAACGCCCGGCTGAGGGAGGTCTGGGAGGCCGTGAGCGCGGTCGAGGCCGACCATATCGACCTCGACCGTGTCGCTCAGCGATACGTCTGATCTACAGCTCGGCCTTCCTGAACCCGAATGCCGCGCCGACGAGCGCACCGGCGCCGAGCAGCACGCCGGTCACCAGCGGCCACAACGTGTCGGCAGCCTCACCGAGCACGAGATCGGTCGGCATGTTGACGAGTCCTGCCGGCGAGTAGTCGAGCGCCGGTCCCCACATCGTGAGGATCGAGAGCACGAGGAACACTGCGAGACCCGTGCCCGCCGCTCCTGCCTGCGAATTCACGAGGACCGATAGGAGCGTCATCACGGCAAGGAACATGACGCCGAACACGAGCCACGCACCGGTCGCCTCGGCCAGCGGCGCGAACGGCGCCTCGCCGAAGATCGCCGCCGTGATGCCCCATGTGATGACGGCGCCGACGACGACGGTCACCGCGAGCATGACCGCCTGCGAGACGAACTTGGCGACCACGAACGCCGGTCGTGTCACCGGCTTGGTCAGCACGAGGATGGCGGTGCCGCTCCTGCGCTCACCCGACACGATGCCGCCGAAGATGATGATGACGGCGAACGTCACGATCTGCGCGAGGTTCTTCGTCCACTGCAGGTAGGAGTCGACGTAGGACGGCTCCGGGAACTCGAACACGACGCCAGGCTGACCGGTGGCCACCGATTTCAGCAGCTCCGGGGTGAACTCCGCGATGACCGGCCCCGTGATCGCGAAGAAGAGCACGATCCCGGGCAGGACCCAGATGCGCCAGGTGCGGACGATCTCCGCGAACTCCTTGCGCATGAATGCGCCGAAGCCACGCATCACGCCTCACCTCCTACCAGGTCCACGAAGACCTCCTCCAGGCTGATCTCCCCCGCGTCCATGCGCTTGAGCCCCACTCCGCGCTCGACCACGAGCGCGGGGATGGCGGTCCGCGCCGGAGCGATGTCGCTCACGGTCAGCACGATCGCGCCGCTTGCGGTGCGCTCGAGCGAAGCGACCCACTCGGCGGCGGCGAGCGCCGCGGCGATCTCATCGGCACGGTCGGTCACCTCGAGCACGATCTTCTGCGCGCCGTAGCGCTCCTTGAGCTCCTCGATGGGCGCCTGTGTGACGACACGGCCCTTGTGCAGTATGGCGACCGTGTCGCACACGCGCTCGACGTCGGAGAGGATGTGCGTCGAGAAGAAGACGGTCGTCCGCCCCGCGAGGGAGCCGATCATGTCGAGCACCTCCTTGCGCCCGATGGGGTCGAGCGCCGAGGTCGGCTCGTCGAGCATGAGCAGCTTGGGCGCGTTGATGAGCGCCTGCGCGACGCCGAGGCGCTGCTTCATGCCGCGCGAGAAGCCGCCGATCCGCGTCGAGACGCCCGTGAGCCCGGCGAGGTCGAGCAGCGCGGCCACGCGCTGGTCCAGCACGCCGCCATCGATGCCGAAGAGCCTGCCCGAGAAGCGCAGGAACTCCTCGGCGGTCATCCACGGATAGAACCCGGGGACGTCCGGCAGGAAGCCGATGTCGGCCCGCACCTCGTTGGTCGCGCTGACCACATCGCGACCGAATACCGTCGCGGTCCCGCTCGTGGGCGCGGCCAGCCCCGTCAGGATGCGCAGGGTCGTCGTCTTACCCGCGCCGTTGGGGCCGAGGAATCCGTAGACCGACCCCTCGGGCACGGCCAGGTCGATGCCGTCGAGCGCCCGCGTCTCCTTGTAGACCTTGGTGAGGCCGGAGATGACGATCGCGTCGCTCACCGGGCGTCACCTCCCGCATCCTGATCGCCGTAGAGCAGCTCGGCGGCGCGCGTCGCGCGGTCCGCTGCTGGAGCGCCGGTCGTGGGCGCGCCCGGAGCGCTCGCGCGCGCCGGGTCCACTGCCTCGGCCGGCTTCTTGCCCGCAACGAAGTAGACGATCGCGCCGAGCATGTTGAAGAACAGCACGACGATCGCCCACAGCCACTTCTTGCCGGTCTGCAGGCGCTCCGCCGGCGTCCGCAGAAGGTCGACGAGCGCCCAGACCTGCACCGCGAGCTGGATGGCGCCGTATACGATGATCGCCACCTGCAGCCCTGACGGGATCTCGCTCCAGGGGATGTTCGATTCCATTCCTGTCCCTTCCATTCCGGGCGGCTGTACCGCCCTCCACGCGCGCCCGTGGCGCGCTCCTGCCCTAACCTTCCTGATCGTCCAGGTCACGCCACTCGGTCCTGAGACCGAGGCGCGCGGGGACGTACAGCACGAAGAAGCCGAGCACGACACCACCGACGAGCGCCGCCCAGAGCGGGACCGGGTGCGACCGGTCTCCCTGCACGGTCATGATCGCGAGCGCGACTCCGAGCGCCGAGAAGAGCGACAGGACGGACGCGGCGAGCACCCGCGTGCGCTGACCCGCCCCACGTCGTAGTACACGGACGTACGTGACGACGACCGGAAGCACGCCGAACGCCAGCACGATCCCCGCGCCGACGGTCTTCGGCGCCCAACCGTCCGGCGTCCCGCCCGGCCCCCAGTGGACCGGGACCTCCGCCGGCAGCGAGGACCAGCTCACGGCGAGGATGAGCACGGTCGCGAGCGCCATCACCGCCGGGATGGCGAGCGCGGCCCACACCGCGGCCGCCGGCGCTCGCTCGAACTGCTCTGCGTCGGTGTCATCCGGTCGGATGAGCCCCAGCTTGACGGCGAGCGCTCCGAAGTTGACCGTCCACCCCAGGCCGAAGGTGCGCGGCGTGAAGATGCGAGGGTCGGCCGGGTTCCACATCCGCGACCCGATACGGTCCGCCGAGGGTCCCCTGAAGTCGTACGGCATGCCGAGCAGCCGGCCCTGCGGCCTGGCGCCATCCACCTGCTCGTCAGGCACGATGGCTGCTCTGACCTCGCGCGCGTAGTCCTGCGGCGATCCGAATCCCGCAAGCAGCTGCCCGACTTCGGCGCCGGCTTCCGCGCTCTGTGCGAGGTGCGCCCTGATCTCGGCGACGGTCTCGTCGACGACGCGCGAGGGCAAGCCGCGCAGCTCGGCGCGCAGTGCGTCCAGGTACGCTTCGATACGCGCGTCAGTCACCGAAAGCCACCTCCGAGATCAGGGCGTCGATCGCCTCGGACACGCCCGTCCAGGCACGTGCCAGTTCCACGAGCTCCCGCTCCCCCTTCCGGGTGAGCCGGTAGTACTTCCGTGGCGGGCCGACGGGGGACTCACGCCAGACCGAGGCCACCAGTCCCGCCTTCTTCAAACGAGAGAGCAGCGGATACACCGTGCCCGCCGTGATGGCGAGTCCCGGGAGCTCCGCGAGCCGTTCGACGATCTCGACCCCGTAGAGTTCGCCGCGGTCGAGCAGCGCGAGGATCGCGAGCTCGAGCGCTCCCTTCCGAAACTGGGACAGCCGCCCCGCCGTCTCCGCAGTCATGCCGTCCTCCAACCGCTTGAATGTCTCACCTGCTTCCTTGTATCACACGCTAGCGTGTCTTACAAGGTACTAGGTCGAAGAATCAAGCGAAGTGCTAGCCGCTCTGCATGAGCTCCTCGAGCGCCGCAGCATACGCCGCATACGTCGCGTCGTCGAAGAGCACGAACGTCGCTTCCCGCACGAACCGCGCCCGACGGAGCTCCTCGGCCACCGTCGCGAGCGCGACCGTCGCCGCGGCGCGCACCGGATACCCGTACGCGCCGGTCGAGATCGACGGGAACGCCACCGTCGCCAGCCCTTCGGCGTCCGCGAGGCGCATGCTCGCGCGGTACGCGCTCGCGAGCGTGGACTCCTCCCCTGCCCCGCCGCCGCGCCATACCGGCCCGACCGTATGGATCACGCGCGCCGCCGGCAGGTCGCCTCCGGTGGTGATGACCGCCTCGCCCGCGGGGAGCCGACCGCGCTCGGCGACGATCGCACGGCACGCCGCGAGGATCGCGCGCCCTCCCGCGCGGTGGATCGCGCCGTCGACGCCCCCTCCGCCCAGCAGGCTCGAGTTCGCCGCGTTCACAACGGCATCGACCGCGTAGCGCGTGATGTCGCCCCGCTCGAGGCGCAGGATGCGCCCCCTCACGCCGAACTCCCGCACGGCGCACCACCTCCGGGTGAATGCTACCCCCGCGCCACGGCTTCGAACACCCGCTCGTAGGCGGGCAGCAGGCGGTCGACGGTGAAGCGCTCGGCGATGGAGCGGGCCGCGTGCGGCGCCGGGCGATGCGTGACGAGGTGCCTCAGCCGCGCGACAAGCGCGTCGTGCTCCTGTCTCGGCGTCGCGCCGCCGTAGCGGAACTCCTCAGGGTAGAGCTCGGGATACGCCAGACGGTCGGGTACGAGCGGATGGCAGCCGCAGTAGCACGCCTCGAGCATCGCGAGGCCGAAGAACTCGTTACGCGCGGTGGAGACCGCGATGTCCGCGCTCGCGAGCAACGCCGCGTACGCTTCCCGGCTGTCCGGCTCTCCAAGGTGCACGAGGCGCCGGCCGAGCGCCGAAGCCGCGTCGCGCATCTCCTCGCGCGTCTCGGCGAACGCCTGTCCCGCGACGGCGACCTCGAAGTCGAGGCCCTCCTCGGCAAGCGTTGCGACCGCCGAGAAGAACGTCTCGGGCGCCTTGTCGTGCTCCCAGCGGTGCGGCCAGACGATGCGGGGGCACGCGCCGCGCGTGACGGTCGCAGCGTCGAACGGCGCCGGGTCGAAGGGGGGCGCGAGCACCTCGGATCTCGCCGCGATGCGTTCCACGACGCCGGTCGGGACGTGATCGGGGAACTGCCCGAGGAAGCCCGGGACCTCGCTCACGAAGCCGTCGAGGTTGTAGCGGCTGTTGAACAGGCAGCGGTCGGCCGCAAGCGCCGAGGTGATGTTGGTGAGCGGGAACTGGAAGTCCCACTCCGCGGTATGACGCACGGGATAGAGCAGCTGGTTCTCGTGGAAGTAGACGACGGCGGGCACGGTGGCGACCGCGTCACCGGCAAGCCCCCGGAACTCGGCCAGGTTCACGAACGTGCTCGCGAAGACGACGTCCCACCGCGCCCCCTCGCGGTGCAGCTCGCGGACCTTCTCGGCCATGGTGATCGCGGCGCCGCGCATCCGCCACTTCCACTTGCGCGCGGGAAGCGTCAGGAGGTCGTGCTCGGCCTCGAGGCGCGGCAGCAGCGCCTCGAGCACCGCGCGGTGCGATCCGCCGAAGTACGGCTCGAGGACGAGGATCCGCATGGGGCTACTTCAGGCCCACGGTCTCGGCCAGAGCGAGCGCGTCGCTGACCATCCGCTCGAGGTCGAGGTCGACCTCGCCCGCCTCGACCTGCGCGACGGTCGCATGCGTCTCGGGCGTGCGCGGCATGAACAGCGTGCAGCAGTCGTCGTGCGACTGCGTCGAGATCTCGTACGTGCCGAGGGCCTGCGCTTCGGCGATGATCTCCTGCTTGTCCATGCCGATGAGGGGTCGCAGCACGGGCATGTTCGCCACGGCGTCGACGACGGCGATGTTGTCGAGCGTCTGGCTGGCCACCTGGCCGAGCGATTCACCGGTCACGAGCGCTCTCGCCCCGGCGCGCCCGGCGATCGCCTCGGCCACGCGCACCATCAGCCGCCGGTAGAGCAGCACGCGCAGGTCCGGCGGGCACGCGAGCGCGATCTCGCGCTGCAGGTCGCCGAAGGGCACGACGACGAGCGCGTCCACCCCGCCCCAGCCGCCGAGCGTGCGGCAGATGTCCGCCACAAGGTGCTCGGATGCCGCGTCGGTCTGCGGTCTGCCCGAGAAGTGCACCGCGGTGACGGTGGCACCCCGCTTCATCATGCGCCACGTCGCGACCGGCGAGTCGATACCCGCCGACAGCAGCGAGACCACGCGCCCGGAGGCGCCGATCGGCAGGCCGCCGGCACCCTCCACACGGCGGGCGTACACGTACGTGTCGCCCTGCACGACCTCGATCCGGACCGTGACATCGGGGGCACCGAGGTTGACCGCGAGCCCCGTCTCGGCCTGCACGTACGCGCCGACCCGCCGGTTGATCTCCATGCTCGATTCCGGATGGTCGGTGGCCGAGCGACGCGCGTCGATCGCGAACGTCGCTGCCCCGCCCCGCCGCTCCGACTCGACCCGGAGCGCGTGCAGCGCCGCACGCGCCATGTCGTCGGGGAGACGCGACGCGACGTACGCGTCGCCGAGGTAGCTCACGCCGGGCGTACGCGCGACACGCTCGATGAGCGCCTCGAGCGCATCCTCGTCGGTGATCGGCACGAACAGCCTGCTCGCGAAGCGCGAGACCGTGCCTCCGGTGAGGCCGCCGGCGGCGGTCTGGAGATTGCGTACGAGCTGACGCTCGAACCGGCCCCGGTTCTTCCCCTTGAGGCCGATCTCGTGATAGTGGACGAGCAATCCTCGCTCGAACATGCGCTCCCCTTCAAGACGACGGGTGCCCCGCAGCCGAAGGCAGCGGGGCACCGCGGTCAGCTGCGATCGCCCACCGGCGCTACTTGTAGCTCTCCTTGGTGCGCTCGTAGGAGATGTCGCCGTTCGCGATCTCGTCGAGCGCGAGCGTCAGCGGCTTCGTGCTGGTGATCTGCGCGATCTGCGGCGCCTGCATGGTGAGCAGCGCCTGGTCACGTACGCCGTGGATCATGTCGTTGATCTGGCGCGCGCGCTTGGCGGCGATGATGCAGAGCGTGTACTTGGAGTCGACCGTGGAGAGCAACAGGTCGACGTCGGGCTGGATGACCATTTCAGGATTCCTCCGATGCGAGGTTCTCGACGTAGGCCACAAGCTTGTCCGTGGCCTGGGAGACATCATCGTTTTCTATCACATAGTCGTAGCTACCCACAAGCTCGAGCTCTCGCACCGCGGTCGCAAGACGCCGCCTGACCTGCTCGTCTGTCTCGGCGCCGCGACGGCGGATGCGCCGCTCCAGCTCGTCGAGCGACGGCGCCACGATGAAGACGAGCGAGGCATGCGGCATGGCGTCCTTGACCTGGAAGGCGCCCTGCGGGTCGATCTCCAAGACGACGTCGCGCCCCTCGGCCATCCGCTCCTCGACCGCCGAGCGCAGCGTGCCGTAGCGGTTCCCGTGCACCTCCGCCCACTCGAGGAAGTCTCCTGAGGCGAGACGCCGGTCGAACTCCTCCGGGGACAGGAAGAAGTAGTCCTCGCCGTCGACCTCGCCGGGCCGGGGAGCGCGCGTCGTGGCCGAGACCGACACCCAGACGCGCGGAACCCTGGCCGCAAGTCGCTCGACCAGGGTCCCTTTTCCGGCCCCGGAAGGACCGGAGACGATGATGAGATTGCCGTGAGCCGAAGAGCGTGCGCTCAACGCCGGATCAGCCGAGCCGCTCCATGAGCTGCTCACGCTGGCGGGCGCCGAGACCCTGCACGCGACGGCTCTCGGAGATCTGGAGCTCTTCCATGATCTTGGCGGCCTTGGCCTTGCCGAAGCCCGGAAGGCTCTCGAGCAGGGTGGAGACCTTCATCCGCGCCACGATGGGGTCGGCCGAGGACTTCATGACCTCGGCGAACGACATCTCGCCGCCCTTGATCTTCTGGCGGAGCTCGGCGCGCTTCTGGCGCGCCTCGGCCGCCTTCTTCAGTGCAGCCTGGCGATCGGCCTCAGAAAGGTTCGGCAGAGCCATGATTCCTCCTCGTCTCATGATCCGACGTATCGTGCTTCGGGCTCGGCCAGGCCGACCCGATACCGGCCAATACGGTGTTGATGATACCCCTGACCTGCGGATATGCCAACCCTTAGGAAGAAAGTCGTCTGCTACCGGGTGAGTAGAGCGGTATCCCGGCCGCGCAGAGCTCGCACGCGGACGGCTCCCAAGACTCGACGTCCAGTCGAAGGAGAGGATGATACGTCACGTCGAACGCCTTCTCTCCGCCCCGGTCGATCAGGGAAGCGACGGCCGCCGCCTCGCCTCCGGCCGAGCGCACCAGCTCGACCACTTCGGCGACGCTGCCACCCGTCGTGACCACGTCTTCTACCACCAGGACGCGCGCGTCTTCGGGCACATCGAAGGAACGACGGAACACCATGCGACCATCCTGGCGCTCACTGAAGATGAACTTGACCCCCAGTGCCTGCGCGACCGCGAATCCGATGATGATGCCCCCGACCGCCGGAGCGGCGACCAGGTCGAAACGGTCCCCGACGCGACGAGCGATCTCGGCCGCGAGCCGGGTCGTCAACGCCGGGTCTTCCAGGACGCGGGCGCACTGGATGTAGGTCGCCGAGTGCCGCCCGCTCGTGAGTTGGAAGTGGCCGGCCAGCACAGCGCCCGACTCTTCGAACGCCGCGAGGACCTCGGCATCGGTGAGCTCCATCGTCACTCCCTCCCCTGTATGGCGGTCTCGATCTCCGCGACGATCGCGTCCGCTGCCGCCCCGGGACTCGGGGCTTCGGTGACCGGCCGCCCGACCACCAGGTGGCTCGCTCCGGCAGCGATCGCCTCGGCGGGCGTCGCGACACGCGACTGGTCGCCCGTCTCGGCGCCCGACGGGCGCACTCCGGGCGTCACGACAAGCGCCTCGGGGCCGAGCAGCGCACGCATGCCTGCGGCTTCGGCCGGCGAGCAGACCACGCCGTCCACGCCCGCGTCGCGCGCGAGTGCGGCAAGCACGGCCACGTGCTCGCCGGCGCTCTGCGAGAAGCCCATCTCGGCAAGAGCGGCGTCATCGAGGCTCGTCAGCACCGTCACCGCGATCACCGCCGGACGCGGCACCCCGAAGCGCTCGGCGGCCGCGGCGGTGGCGGACGCGGCGGCCTCGAGCATCGCCCGCCCGCCCGACGCATGGACGGTGAACAGGTTGGCGCCCTGGCGCACGAGGACCCCGCAGGCACCGCGCACCTGGTGCGGTATGTCGTGCAGCTTCAGGTCCACGAAGACCTTGAAGCCGAGCGCTCGGAGCTCGCGGACGATGTCCGGGCCGGCACCGTCGTAGAGCGTCATGCCCACCTTCACCCACCCGCAGCGACCCTTGAGGTCACGCGCGACGGCGAGCGCCGCATCGCGCTCCGGGACATCGAGCGCCACGATGAGCGCGTCCCGCGCTCGAGCGGGTACCGTGACAGCGGTATCAGTCAAAGCTCATGCCCACCTCTCCGTCGATCGGCGGTCCTTCCCAGATCACCCTGATCGGAGCGCCGATCCCCTCCTGGAACGACGCCACCAGCCGATCGGTGTCGGTGGCCGAGTCCCACTCCTGCGTGATGGCGACGAGTCCCGCATCCTGCGCCCACGCCGCACCCGTCCAGTACGCGCCGCCGAGCCGGTCCGGTCCGTCAGCGCCCAGGCGCCAGAGCGCCTCGTCGCTCCAGAGCAGCGGGCCTTCGGGACTCCAGCCGATGAAACGCAGGAAGTACGCGGCGTCGAGACGGCCGCGTCGTTCCCAGCCTTCGGCAGCGAACGCGTCGACGGGCTCCTCGCCCGGTTCGACGCGCCAGACCTGCGCCGGAAGGTCGTCACCCGTCTCCGGGTCCCACAGCGACGAAGCGACCGTGTAGAGCGTGTCCTCGTCCGCCGCCCAGACGCTCGCCGGCGCGTGGTCGACCGCCTCGTCAAGCGGGCTGTCGCCGGCGAGCGCGCCCGTCTCGGCATCGACGACCAGTAGGCGCCGTGGGGACCGCTCGCCGGGAGAGGCCTCCCCGAGCGGGTCGGCATCCGGGTCCGTCCAGGACGTGCCCGTCAGGTCGGCGAGCTCCTCAAGAGCGAAGTAGCGACCGGACGGCGACCAGCCCACCGGCAGGAACGTACCGACGTCATCGGGCAGCTCGGCCTTGACGCCCTCCCCGCTCGACGCCGCGTTGTTGATGAGCACCTTGGCCGGAGCCGCGCCCTTGAGCGGGTCGACCTCCAGGTACGCGACGCGATCGCCGGGTCCCGGCCACGCACGCCACTTTGCGGGAGCGTCGTCGGTCGGTGTCGCGCCGGGCACATCGAGCCGCCACACGAGCAGGCGCTCCGGGCGGTGGTCGGCGATGTCGGCGATACCGTCGACCCAGTCCACGACATCCGACCGCGGCTCGAGCCACACCTGCGCTCCGAACGTCTCGGCAGCGACGAGCACGTAGCCGCGCTCGGTCCGCACCTCATCGGTCTCGCGGTCCCAGACGACCACGACCGGGATGTCGAAGTCCTCGTAGTGCTGGATCACCGCGTACCGGCCATTCCCCGACCAGACGATGCTCTCGCCACCCGGACCTCCGAACGAGACCGGGATGACCGGGTCGTCGAAGGATGCTTCGTCGCCGAGCAGGCTGTCGACGAGGTAGTAGCTGCCGACGCACCCCGCGATGATAACGACCACCGCGATGATGCCCACGATCCAGGGCCATCGCGGCCGGCGCCGGACGGGCACCTCGACAGGGGCCGGCACGGGTGGCAGGTCCGTCACGGGCAGCGGAGCGGGCGTTGCGCGCTCGGACGCGTCGTCGGCTCCGCTCCTGTGCTCTTCGCTCATCGCGCTCCCCGCTCTCGGTCAGGTGCGTGCCGCGCCGGTCAGTTCCCGCACCGCGGCGATGCCGCGCTCGGCGCAGAAGCGCCGTAGGCCGTCCGCCACCTTCGTCGTCGCCGTCGGGTCCACGAAGTTCGCGGTGCCGACCGCCACGGCCGACGCTCCCGCAAGCATGAACTCCGCCGCGTCCTCGCCGGTCATGATACCGCCCATCCCGATGATCGGCACAGCCACAGCCGAGGCGACCTCCCACACCATCCGAAGCGCCACCGGCTTGATCGCGGGACCGGAGAGTCCGCCGACGCCACGCGCGAGCACCGGCCTGAACGTGCGCGTGTCGATCGCCATGCCGAGCAGCGTGTTGATGAGGCTCACGGCGTCGGCGCCTTCGTCGGTGACCGCGCGGGCGATCGGCGCGATCTCCCCCACGTTGGGGCTAAGCTTGACGATCACGGGCAACGTGGTGACCTCGCGGACGGCACGCGTGACCTCGGCGGCCGCGGCGCAGCTCGTGCCGAACGCCATCCCGCCCTCGTCGACGTTGGGACAGGAGATGTTCACTTCAAGCGCGTCCACGCCGTCCTCGCGCGAGAGGCGCGCGGCCACTGCCGCGTACTCGGCCACCGTGTGACCGATGACGTTCACGACGACCGGGACGTCCTGCGTCCGGAGCCACGCGAGATCGGCGGCGCAGAACGCCTCGACGCCCGGATTCTGCAGGCCGATCGAATTGAGCATGCCCGAGTCCGTCTCGGCGATGCGGGGCGCGGGATTGCCGGGCCACGGCTCGAGCCCGACGCCTTTGGTCACGACCGCGCCGAGAAGAGCGAGATCCACGAAGTCCGCGTACTCCCGCCCCGAGCCGAACGTCCCGGACGCGGTCATCACCGGGTTGCGAAGCTCGAGCGAGCCGATCCGCACGCGCATGTCGACGTCGTGGCTCATGCTACCCCTCATGCTCAGGAGACTCGTCCCGGTCCCACAGGATCTCGGCGGCGTCGAACACCGGTCCGTCGACGCAGGCGCGGCGCTGCCCGTGCACCGTGCTCACCACGCATGACAGGCAGGCGCCCACGCCGCACGCCATGAGGCGCTCGAGCGAGACCTGGCACGCGATGCCGCGCCGAGCGGCCTGCGCCGCCACGATGCGCTGCATCGGCTCGGGTCCGCACGTGTACACCACGTCGGGGGCGTCGGCGTCCATGAGCGCCTCCGACCGCAGCGTGACGAACCCGCGCTGCCCGGCCGAGCCGTCATCCGTCGCGATCTCGTGCCGTCGCGCCGCCGCCGAGAACAGCTCGCGCGCCACAAGGCGCTCGGCCGTCGGCGCGCCCTGCGCCACGCTGACCGCGACGCCGCGCCCGGCGAGTTCCTCGGCAAGCATCCCGAGCGGAGCCGCACCGAGCCCACCGCACACCAACAGCGCGTGCGCGACGCCCTCCGGGATGCTCCAACCGGTGCCGAGCGGGCCGATGAGGTCCATCTCGGCGCCGCGCTCGGCAAGCGACAGCGCACGCGTTCCCACGCCGAGCACCTGGTAGAGCACCTCGATGCGGTCCCCGGCGGCGCGGTGCACCGAGAACGGACGACGCAGGATGAACGACGCTCCCTCGGCGATGCGCAGATGCACGAACTGACCGGACCGGATATCGCGCGCGACACCGGGCGCCGCGAACACCGCAAGCCCGACGCCCTCGGCGACGCGCTCGTTCGCCATGAGCGACACCCGCTCGAGACGCCGCCGGGGCGTCATGTCCTGCGCGCAGCTCACGCGGTGCCGCCGAAGTCCTGAAGCGCGATGACGTCGAGCCGGCCGCTCAGCATCGCCTCGATCGCCTGCGCGCTCGCCTGGGCCGCCGCGAGCGTCGTGATGTTGCTGACGCCGTGCTGCACGGCGGCGGTCCGGATGTGATAGCCGTCTGAACGCGTCTCCCGTCCGAACGGCGTGTTGATCACGAGCTGCACGTCGCCGTTGACGATGGCGTCCACGATGTTCGGCCTGCCTTCGTGCACCTTGAGCACCTCGCGCACCGCAAGGCCGTTGGCCCTCAGCAGCCGAGCGGTGCCCGTGGTGGACATGATCGAGAACCCGAGCTGCTGGAGGTGGCGCGCGATCGGCACCACGCTGCGCTTGTCGCGGTCGCATACCGAGATGAACGCGGTCCCGCCCGACGGCAGCGAGTAGTCGATAGCGAGCTGGCTCTTGGCGTACGCCGCCGGGAAGTCGGGTGCGACGCCCATGACCTCTCCCGTCGACTTCATCTCCGGACCGAGGATGCTGTCGGTGCCAGGGAACCGGCCGAAGGGCATGACCGCCTCCTTCACGCAGTACCGCCCGAGCTCACGGTCCTCGGCGGGAAGGCCCATCTCGGCAAGAGGACGACCGGCCATGACCCGTGCCGCCACCTTCGCGAGCGGCACGCCTGTGGCCTTGCTGACATAGGGAACCGTCCGGCTCGCCCGCGGGTTCACCTCGAGGACGTAGACCTCCTCGTCCTTGACGGCGAACTGCACGTTCATGAGGCCGCGCACGCCGAGCGCGAGCGCGAGGTCACGGGCGTGGGTCTTGATCCGGTCGATCGTGTCGGTGCCGAGCGAGAACGGCGGGACGCAGCAGGCCGAGTCGCCCGAATGGATGCCCGCCTCCTCGATGTGCTCCATGACGCCGCCGATGTAGACCGACGTCCCATCGCACACCGCGTCGACGTCGACCTCGATCGCGCCTTCGAGGAAGCGGTCGAGCAGCACCGGATGGTCCGGCGAGACCTCGGTCGCCTGGCGGACGTAGCGCACGAGGTACTCCTCGCCGTACGCGATGACCATGCCCCGGCCACCGAGCACGTAGCTCGGGCGGACGAGCAGCGGGTAGCCGATGCGCGCGGCGACCTCGACGGCTTCCTCGATCGTCGTCGCGGTTCCGGCTGCGGGGTACGCGATGCCGAGGTCGTCGAGGACGCCGGCGAAGCGCTTGCGGTCCTCGGCGAGGTCGATCGCCTCGGGGGGCGTCCCCAGGATCGGGACGCCGCGCTCCTCTAGCGCGCGCGCCAGCTTGAGCGGCGTCTGCCCGCCGAACGTGACGAGCACGCCCTCGGGCTGCTCGGCGTCGCAGATGTCGAGCACGTCTTCCAGGGTCAGGGGCTCGAAGTACAGGCGGTCCGAGGTGTCGTAGTCGGTCGACACCGTCTCGGGGTTGCAGTTCACCATGATCGTCTCGTAGCCGAGCGCGGACAGAGCGTACGCCCCGTGCACGCAGCAGTAGTCGAACTCGATGCCCTGGCCGATACGGTTGGGGCCAGCGCCGAGGATCATGACCTTGGGCCGGTCGGACGGCGCCACCTCATCCTCGTCCTCGTACGTCTTGTAGTAGTACGGGGTCTGCGCTGCGAACTCGGCGGCACACGTATCGACCGACTTGAACGTAGGCCTCACCCCGAGGTCGAGCCTTTGCTGACGGACCTGTGCCTCATCGGCACCTGTAAGGTACGCGATCTGCGCATCCGACAACCCGAAACGCTTCGCCGCGCGCATCGCCTCAGCATCCATCCCGTCGAGGCCGCGTTCACGCACCGCGTTCTCAGCGGCGACCATAGCCTCGATCTGGTCGAGGAACCAGGGATCGATCCTCGTAAGCGTGGCGATCTCCCCGGTCGTCCATCCGCGGCGATAGGCCTCCGCGATGTAGAACGGCCGCTGTTCGTTGGGCGTGGCAAGCAACGCGTCGAAGTGCTCCTCGTCGAACTCGTCCTTCCCGTCCGCGCCCAAGCCCGCGCGCCCGTTCTCGAGGGAGCGCATGGCCTTGCCGAGCGCCTCGGCGAACGTCCTGCCGATCGCCATGGCCTCGCCCACCGACTTCATGCGGGTGGTGAGCGTGGTGTCCGTGCCCGGGAACTTCTCGAACGCCCAGCGCGGGACCTTCACCACCGTGTAGTCGATGCTCGGCTCGAAGCACGCGGGCGTCTCGCGCGTGATGTCGTTCGGGATCTCATCGAGCGTGTAGCCCACCGCGAGCTTGGCGGCGAACTTGGCGATCGGGAAGCCGGTCGCTTTGGAGGCGAGCGCCGAGGAACGCGACACGCGCGGGTTCATCTCGATGACGACGAGCCGTCCGTCGTCGGGGTCGACCGCGAACTGCACGTTGCTCCCGCCCGTCTGGACACCGATCTCGCGCATGATGGCGAGGGACGCGTCGCGCATCGTCTGGTACTCGCGGTCGGTGAGCGTCTGCGCCGGCGCGACCGTGATGCTGTCGCCGGTGTGCACGCCCATGGCGTCGAAGTTCTCGATGGAGCACACGATGACGCAGTTGTCCTTCGCGTCGCGCATGACCTCCATCTCGTACTCTTTCCAGCCGAGGATGCTCTCCTCGACGAGGACCTCGCCCACCGGCGAGAGCGCGACCCCGTGGGTGACGATGTCGCGCAGCTCGTCCACGTTGTAGGCGATCCCGCCACCGGCGCCGCCGAGGGTGAACGACGGCCTGATGACGGCGGGGAAGCCGATCTCCCCGACGAGCCTTTCGGCATCCTGGACCGAGTACGCGTAGCCGCTCTTTGGGACGTCGAGCCCGATGCGCTCCATCGCCTCCCGGAAGAGCTTGCGGTCCTCGCCCTTCTTGATGACCGGCAGCGTGGCGCCGATGAGCTCGACGCCGTAGGCATCGAGGATCCCGCTCTCTGCGAGCGCCATCGCGGCGTTGAGGCCGGTCTGCCCGCCGAGGGTCGGCAGCAGCGCGTCGGGCCGCTCGGCGGCGATGATCTTCTCGATGAACGTCGGAGTGATGGGTTCGACGTAGGTGCGGTCCGCGAACTCCGGGTCGGTCATGATCGTCGCCGGGTTGCTGTTGACGAGCACGACCTCGTAGCCGTCCTCGCGCAGCACCTTGCACGCCTGCGCGCCCGAGTAGTCGAACTCGCACGCCTGCCCGATCACGATAGGACCGGACCCGATGATGAGGATCTTGTGGATGTCGTCTCTGCGTGGCACGCGCTGCCTTTCGACTAGGGCACGATCATGACGGGACACGACGCCTGCTTGAGCACGGTCATCGAGACGCTGCCGAGGAGCATCTCGGCCACGGCGTTGCGCCCGCGGGTCCCGGTGACCACGCCGGTGACGCGACGCTCGTCGATCTCGCTCAGCACCGCGCGGGCGGGGTCGCCCCGCCGGATGGCGATGGCCGCGGTGATGCCCTCCTGACGCGCCATCGCCTGCATGTTGCGGAGCTGGAACTCGGCGCCCTCCTCGGCACGACGCAACTTCTCCCCCGACAACGCCGGGTCGATCGCGTGCAGCAGGTAGAGGGTCTTGACGGCCCCCTTGGGCAGCTCGAGGACCATCGTGAAGGCGTGCTGAGCAGCGAGCGAGAAATCCGTCGGCAGCAGGACCTTGTCGCCGAACCGGCGCACCAGCTCGGCGGGGTCGGCCTGATTGCGCAGCAGCTCGAAGCGCACGAGCATGCTCGGGACGCTCGCGTCGCGCAGGAGCCGCTCGGATACCGAGCCGGCGACCAGCTGGTCCACGAGCGACTTGGCGTGCGAACCCGCGACGATGGCGTCCACGCCCATCTCGGCGGCAAGCGCCACGAGCTCGTCGAAGACGTCGCCGGTGGGCACGCGCACCTCGACGCGCATGCCGCTCGCCTCGAGCGCGCCCGCCACGTCGCGCAGGCGGTCGCGCACGGCGTCCACCTTGGCCGCGATGACCGGGCCCTCCATGCCCGACGCCTCGACGACGTTCGCGAGCACCACGCGGCGCACGCCGAGCGCCGGCAGGCCGTGCGCGAACGCGAGGACCTGTCCGGCGTCGGAGGTGAAGTCCGTGGGCACGAGCACCGTGTTCAGCATCAGTCCCCCTGCACCTCGTAGATCGCCTCGTCACCGTCCATGAGCCGCGCGAACGCGCCGAACAGGTACCGCGCGTCGTGCGGCCCGGGCGCAGCCTCCGGGTGGTACTGCACCGAGAACGCCGGCAGGTCGAGCGCGCGCACGCCTTCGACGGTCATGTCGTTCAGGTTGACGTGCGTGAGCTGCGCGCGACCGAAGCGCTCGGACCGCACGACCGGCGCGACGCCGGAGCGGACCCAGGCACCGAGGTCGTCCACGTCGTGCGCGAGGCCGCCGCTCTCCTCAGGCATGAGCGGCCCTATGGCCGAGAAGTCCACGCAGAACCCGTGGTTCTGGCTCGTGATCTCCACCCCGCCGGTGAGCAGGTTCATCACGGGCTGGTTGCCGCCCCGGTGGCCGTACTTGAGCTTGTACGTCGACGCGCCGAGCGCGAGCGAGAGCATCTGGTGGCCGAGGCAGATGCCGAAGACCGGCCGCTCGCCGAGCAGGTCGCGCAGCGTCCCGTACAGGTAGTCCACCGCCGAGGGGTCGCCGGGCCCGTTGGCGAGGAAGACGCCGTCCGGCTCGAGCGCGAGCACGTCTTCGGCGGTCGTCGTCGGCGGCAGAACGATGCACTCGCAGCCGAGCTCGGCCAGGCGGCGCAGGATGTTGTACTTGATGCCCGAGTCGAGACACGCGACGCGGTAGCGCGGGTTGGCCGGCAGTACGCCGGTGTCGACCGGGATCTCGCACTCGGACGGCATCTCGCCGCCCCACACGAAGCGCTCAGCGAACGCCACCTCGGCGACCAGGTCGCGCCCGGCGAGCCCCGGCGCGGCGGCCGCCTTGGCCACCAGCGACGCGGGGTCGAGGTCCTCGGTGGAGATGACCGCCCGCATGGCGCCGGCCTCACGGATGTGGCGCGTGAGACGCCGCGTGTCGATCCCCTCGATCGCGACCACACCATGACGCGTGAGAAAACCGCGCAGGCTCTCCTCGGCACGCCAGTTCGACGATACGCGAGAGCACTCCCGCATGACGAAGCCGGTGGCGAAGACGCCGCGCGATTCCATGTCGGCCTCGTTGACGCCGTAGTTGCCGATGTGCGGCATCGTCATCGTCACGATCTGCCCGGCGTAGGAGGGGTCGGTGAGCACCTCCTGGTAGCCCGACATCGACGTGTTGAAGACCGCCTCACCCGACGCCTCGCCCGCGGCGCCGCATGACCGGCCGGCGAAGACCGTGCCGTCCTCGAGCGCGAGGAGTGCGCGTGCGCCGTCCGTCACGCGACCACCTTCCCGTTACGCAGCGCGAAGTACCCGCCGATGAGCACATCGCTCGCCTTGCCGAGCAGCCGCGCGCCGAGGAACGCCGAGTTCTTGGACGTCCCCACCAGCCAGTCGCGCGTAACCTCGACCTTGGCCTCAGGGTCAACGATGGTGATGTCGGCGACGGATCCCGCCGCCAGCGTCACGTTCGGCAAGCCGAGCGCGGCACGAGGGCCGTGCGCCATCAGGCGCGCCACAGCCGCCCAGTCGAGCTTCTCGGTGGACACGAGGTGCGTGTTCACCAGGGAGAGGGCCGTCTCAAGACCGGTCGTGCCGAACGGTGCCAACTCGAACTCCAACTCCTTCTCGTGGAGCGCGTGAGGGGCGTGATCGGTGGCGATGCAGTCGACCGTCCCGTCGCAGACGGCCTCGATGAGCGCCTCGCGGTCCGCGGCGGTCCGCAACGGAGGGTTCATCTTCAGGTTCGTATCGTAACCGGAGAGCGCTTCTTCATCCAGGAACAGGTGGTGCGGCGTGACCTCGCACGTCACCGGCAGCCCGCGCTCCTTGGCGTCACGCACGAGCGCGATCGAACCCGCCGTCGACAGGTGCGCGAGGTGCAGGCGGCAGCCGGTGAGCTCGACGAGTCGGATGTCGCGCGCGACCATCGCTTCCTCGGCGGCGGCCGGCCAGCCGGGCAGACCGAGACGCGTCGAGATGACGCCCTCGTTCACGACGCCTCCCGACGAGAGCGAGCTGTCCTCCGCGTGCGAGATCATGACGGCGTCGAACGCCTTGAGGTAGTCCATGGCGATGCGCGCCATGCCACCGGTCTGGATGCCGTGGCCGTCATCGCTGAACGCGACGGCGCCCTCGGCACGCATGTCGCCGATCTCCGCCAGCGCATCACCGCGCTGCCCGCGCGTCACCGCGCCGATGACGTGCACCCGCACGACCCCGACGTCCTCGGCGCGCTCGAGCAGGAAGCGGACGCCGGAACCCGTGTCGCACACCGGATCGGTGTTGGGCATCGCGCAGACGGCGGTGAAGCCTCCGTGCGCCGCGGCGCGCGTGCCGCTCTCCACGGTCTCCTCGTCCTCGCGCCCGGGTTCCCGCAGGTGCGTGTGCGCGTCCACGAGGCCCGGAAGCACCACCTTGGCCGCGCAGTCGATCGTCTCGCCCTTGGGGATCGAGAGGTCCTCGCCCACCTCGGCGATCACCCCGTCCCGGATGACGATGTCGAGCGTGGCGTCCAGGCCGACCGCGGGGTCGACGACGCGTCCTCCCTTAAGCAGCAACGCCACTCTCGGCACCTCCCAGCAGCAGATACATGACGGCCATGCGGACCGCCACACCGGCGTTCACCTGATCGAGCACGAGCGAGCGCGGCGAGTCGGCGACCTCCGCCGAGATCTCCACGCCGCGGTTCATCGGCCCCGGATGCATGACGATCATCTCGGGCTTGGCGGCGGCCAGACGCGCTCCGTTCATGCCGTAGAAGCGAGCGTACTCGCGGTTGGACGGGAACGGCATGCGCTCGGCACGCTCGAACTGGACGCGCAGCATGTACGCGACGTCCAGCTCGGGCAGCGCCTCATCGAGCGAGTACACGACATCGGCGCCGAGCACGTCGGGGCGGGCCGGCATGAGCGTCGGCGGCCCGATGACGATCGGCCGGGCGCCCACCTTCTTGAGCGCCGGCACGAGCGAGCCCGCCACGCGGCTGTGGTAGATGTCGCCCACGATGCCCACCGTGAGCCCCTCGAGCCTCCCAAGACGGCTGCGCATCGTGAAGAGGTCGAGCAGCGCCTGGGTGGGGTGCTGGTGCATGCCATCACCACCGTTGACGATGCATGCGTCCATCGACTCGGCCAGCATCTGCGGCGCGCCCGCGTACTTGTGTCGCACGACGACCAGGTCGCAGGACATCGCCGAGAGCGTCCTGGCCGTGTCGCGCAGGCTCTCGCCTTTCACGGTGGCCGAGGAGGACGCGGTGAAGTTGAGCCCGTCCGCCGAGAGACGCTTGGCGGCGATCTCGAACGAGGTGCGCGTGCGCGTGGACGGCTCGAGGAAGAGGTTCACGACCGTGCGACCACGCAGCGTCGGGAGCTTCTTGATGCGGCGTTCGTTGACTTCCGAGAAGGAATCCGCCGTGTCGAGGATCTGCACGATGTCGGCGGCGGAGAGGTCGTCCATCGTGAGGATGTGCTTGCACGACAGCATGCTACTCGTCCTCCCCGTCCTGCTCGTAGATGACCGCGCCGTCGCGGTCGTCGTGCTCGGTCAGCAGGACCCGCACCCGCTCGCGCCGCGCCGTGGGGACGTTCTTCCCGACGTAGTCGGCACGGATCGGAAGCTCGCGGTGGCCGCGGTCGACGAGGACTGCGAGCTGTATGGTGGCCGGACGGCCGTAGTCCATGATCGCGTCCATGGCGGCCCGGATGGTGCGGCCCGTGTAGAGCACATCGTCAACCAGGACGACGTCCCGGCCCTCGACGTCGAACGGGATGTCGGTCCGGTGCACCTCGGGGTTGAGGTGCGTCGCGACGTCATCCCGGTAGAACGAGATGTCGAGGCTCCCCACGGGGACGGCGACACCCTCGAACCGCTCGATCCGCTCGGCCAGCCGCTGCGCCATGCTCGCGCCCCGGGTCACGACGCCGGCCAGGGCGACGTTGTCGACGCCCCGGTTCGCCTCGGCGATCTCGTGCGCGATCCGCGTCAGCGCCCGGTCGATGGCCGTGGCATCCATGACCTCGGCCTTCATCCGATAGCCCATCGCTCGCTCCCTGCTCGCGGGTCCTGAGACGTCCCCGCAAGGAAAACGCCTCCTTGCGGGCGGCAAGAAGGCGACTGTGGCGGTCTGCGCGGGCTGCGACGATGGACTGCGGCGCGACGTATGCGGTTCGGCTCCTTGCCGGCCTCACGGGACCGGTATTAAAGGTCTTCAGCAGCCTACCAGCCCCGGCGCGCGGCGTAAAGCGGCCCGCCGCAGGTTCACGCGGACCCGGCGGTCACGAGCGGCAGCGTGATGCGCACGACCGTGCCGCCGCCCTCGACGCCGTCGAGCGCGACCGTGCCGCCGTGACGCTCCACGATCTCCCGCACGACCGCGAGCCCGATGCCGAGGCCCCCGCTCGCGCGCGCGCGTGCCGGATCGGCACGCCAGAAGCGCGTGAACGCCCGGTCGCGGTCCTCCGGAGCGATGCCGATGCCAGTGTCGGCGACCTCGATCACGGCCGTGCCCTTCTCGGCCGAGACGCCCACCCGTACGGTGCCGCCCTCGGGCGTGTAGCGCGCGGCGTTCGACAGGAGGTTGGCGACGGCCTGCGTCAGCCGGTCAGGGTCGCCCATGACGGTCAGACCAGGCTCCACATCGGCCGTGAGCGTCAACCCGACTGACTCCATGAGCGCGCGCGAGCCTTCGATCGCCTGCTCGACGGGCGCGGCGGGATCGAGCGGGCCGAGCGTCACGGCCGCCGTGCCCCGCTCCAGCTGCGACAGCTCGAGGATCGAGCCGACCAGACGTCCGAGGCGTACGGTCTCGTCGTGCAGCACGGAGAGCCGCTCCTCATCGGTGGGCAGGACGCCGTCCTGCATCGCCTCGACGGTGGCCTGGATCGCCTGCAACGGCGTCCGGAGCTCGTGAGCGACGTCGGCGGTGAGGCGGCGTTCCGCCTCTCGATCCGCCTCGATCGCGTCGGCCATCGCATCCAGAGTGCTTCCGAGCGCTCCGATCGCGTCCTCTCCGCTCATCCCGGTGCGCGCCGAGCGGTCCCCGGACCGCAGCGCGGCGGCGACCCGGGTCACCGCGTTGATGGGCGCGACGATGGACCTCGTGTACGCGGCCCCGGCGATGCTCGCGGCGATCGCCGCGACGAGCCCCACGACGACGAGCATCCAGAGAAGCGAGCGTCGGAACGCCAGATCGCGCGCGGTGAGCAGCCCTCCGGGGCTCGTCGTCGCGATGAGCACTTCGCCCACGTAGCGGCCGCGCACGATGATGGGCGCCCGCGCGCTCACCGTCCGCGGCGCGTCGCCGGCTTCAGGCGACCGCACCATGCCGCCTTCCACGGAGTACGCGACGAGGTCGCCGTGCGGGCCGAGCACCCGCAAGCGCAGGTCCTCCCCCGCGGCGAACTGCGCGAGCACCGAGAAGTCCGCCCGTGCCCACGTGCCGCTCCGCTCGTACTCGCTTCCGAGGAGCGTCGCGGCGGTATCCGCGCGGTCCTGAAGCCGCTGCGTCACGTACTGTCCGAACTGCCGCTGCACCCCGACGCCCACCATCACCATGGCGAGCGCGATGGTGAGCACCGCCACGATCGCGAACGCAAGGCTCAGCCTGACGCCGAGGGCGCGAGCAGCCATCACGTCGTCCCGGCGTCGTGGCCAGCGCCCTCGGCCGTGTCGTCTCCCGGATCGAAACGGTAGCCGACACCGAACACCGTGTGGATGAAGCGTGGCTCGCGCGGGTCATCGCCCAGCTTGGCGCGCAGGTTCTTCACGTGCGAATCGATGGCGCGCTCGTATCCTTCGAAGTCATAGCCGAGCACCTTCTCCACGAGCTCCATGCGCGTGTAGACACGACCCGGGAAGCGCGAGAGGACCGTCAGCAGGCGGTACTCGCTCGCGGTGAGCTCGATCTCCTCACCGTCGCAGAACACGCGGTGCGCTGAGAGGTCGATCTCGAGCGGCCCGTAGGCGACGCGCGCTCGCTGCGGCTCCTCGCCGACATGGGCGCGTCGCAGCAGGGCCCGCACGCGAGCGACGAGTTCGCGAGGGCTGAAGGGCTTCACGAGGTAGTCATCAGCGCCGAGGTCCAGGCCGGCGACGCGCTCTTCCTCGGCGCCCTTGGCGGTGAGCATGATGATCGGCACGTCAGAGACGTCGCGGATCCGGCGGCACACCTCTTCGCCCGGGAGACCGGGCAGGTTGAGATCGAGCACCACGATGTCGAAGCGATGGTGAGCGAACGCATCCAACGCCTGCGAGCCGTCGCCCACCGCGGTGACCCACAGCCCCTGGCGCTCCAGGTACGCCTCCACCACTTCTCGGGTATGCGGTTCGTCCTCCACCACGAGCACTCTTCGTGCGGTCACATCCACCCTCCTTCGAGCGCCACTCCCCATCCAGTAGACCACGACCGGATGGTCGAACCGCTCAGGCGATGTGGAGTTCTTGTGGAGAGCGCGCGCTCACCGCGCCTGCGGCTTCGTGCCGACAGCACGGGGCGTCCGGCTCGTCACGCGGGGCCGTCCAGCGGTATCCGTATCGTGAACGTCGATCCGGCGCCCGCTGTGCTCTCGACCTCGATCGTCCCTCCGTGCGCGTCGACCACCTGCGCCGCGACGAAGAGGCCGAGGCCCATCCCCCCGTACGACCGCGTGGAGGACATGTCGCCCTGGCGGAAGCGGTCGAACAGGTACGGCAGCTGCTCGGGCTCGATGCCCACGCCCGCGTCGGTGACCCTGATCGTCGCGGCATCCCCTTCCACGGCGACGGTCACGTCGATGGGCCCGCCTTCGGGCGAGTACTTCACCGCGTTGTCCACGAGGCTCGCCACGGCTCGCCCGAGCCGTTCGGGGTCGCAGCGGACGAGCGGCAGGTCCGGCGCGACCGCGATGGAGAGCCGGTGGTCGCTCGTGCGGGGAACGGCGTCCGCATGCACCCGGACGACCTGCTCCAGGTCGGCCTCGCGCAGCTGCAGCCGGAGGCCCTCTTCCTGCATCATCGACACCTCGAGGAGCTCCTCCACGAGTTGCTTCAGGTGCAGGCTGTGAGCGCGTACCTTGCCCACGATCTCCAGCCCGCGATCGGCGAGCGCGTCCGGCCTCATCTGGCCGAGAAGATCGGTGAAGCCGATGATGCTCGTGAGCGGGGTGCGCAGCTCGTGCGAGACGCTCGCGACGAACCCCGATTTCATCTGCTCGAATCGCCGCGCCTCGCTGATGTCGCGCTCGATCCACACGTAGCGCGTCTCGTCCAGCCCTGTCACCGGCGCGATGGTCACCTCTTCCCAGAACCGCTGGCCACCCTTCCGCACGCCCAGGGTCTCAAGGCGCGCGGCGCCGCCGCCGGCGTGCTCGATGGCGTCGAGCAGCCGCCCGAACTCCTCGGCATCCGGGCTGATCTGCGACTGCGAGAGCCCCTCCACCTCGTCGGGCCCGTAGCCGGTCAGCTCGGAGAACGCCGGGTTCGCCCACACGATGCGGTGCTCGGCGTCGGTGATGCAGATAGACTCGGCCGCCGACGTCAGACCGGCGGACTGCTGCGCCAACAGGTCACGGCTCTCCACGAGCATGAGCGCCACTCCGACGCGCTCGGCCAGCCTGCCGAGGATCTGCTGCAGCTCATCGTCGAACGCCCGCGGGTCGTGACTGTACAGGCCGATGGCGCCGATGGCCGCCCCGTCCGCGAGCAGGGGGAACGCGAACGCCGACGCGAAACCGGACTCGCGTGCCGCGCGGGCCCACTCGTCATCGGAGGCCGCTGTAAGGCGAAGGACCGGGGCGCGGTCGTGGATCGCGGTCGCGAGCGGGTACCGCATGCTCGCATCGGCGGCGAGCCGCTCCGCCAGCGCGACGTCCCCCGCGGCGGCACGCATCCGGATGCCCCCTTCACCCTCCGGTGATGCAGCCCAGACGAGACCGACATCGAAGTGCTCGAGCAGGAGCTCGCAGACGGAGCGCAGGATCTGGGCGCGACTGCGACCCGCCACGACGCCGTGCTCGGCCGCCGCGGCCACACGCTCGGCGCCCGTGCCGCGCAGACGGTCCGTGACGTCGGCACCGAAGCCGATGATCGAGCGCACCTCGCCCGTGTCGCTGAACGTCGCGGTCGTCGACCAGTCGATCGCGCGCCGCTTCCCGTCCTTGGTCAGGATCGCGCCGACGTAGCGTTGGGGGACGCCGCTCTCGGCAAGCGTGCGCATGAGAGCGTCGAACTCCTCCTGGCGCTCATCCGGCACGAAGAGCGACCGGTATCCCGTGCCGAGCACCTCGTCCACCTGGTAGCCGCTGATGCGTTCCGCGCCCTCGCTGAACAGCACGACGTCGCCCGACCCGTCGAGCACGACGATGAATAGGTCGGCGAGCTCGATCACGTTCCGCGTGAAGTCGCGCTCGTCGCGCAGCTCCGCCTCCACCCGCTTGCGACGCAGGACGTCGGCGTTGAGCTCGGCGATGAGGTTCGCCTTGATCGAGACCTCCTCGGCCAGTATCTCCATCGCACGCCGGAGCTCGGCGTTCGCCTTCTCGAGGCTCGTCGCCTTCTCTTCCAGTTTGTGGACGAGCCGCTCGCTGTACTCCCGCAGGATCTCCCGCTCGTCGGTGAGCTCCGGCTGACGGACCGACGCCTCCGTGGCCCCCTCGCTGGCAAGCTCGGCGATACCCCGGAGGAGCTCGTCCGCATCCATCGGCTTGCGCCAGAACGCGTCGGCGCCGAGCGACCGCGCGAACCGCTCATCCGCTGGGTCGGTGTACGACGCGGTGTAGAACACGAGCGGCACGCCGGCGAGCGTCTGGTCTTCCTTCCAGGCGCGACAGAGCTGGTAGCCGTCCATGATCGGCATGAGGATGTCGGTCACGATGATCGCGGGCGGATCGCTGCGCGCGGCTTCGAGGGCCTGCGCACCGTTCTCAGCCTCGACGACCTCGTGGCCGCCCGAGGCGACGATGGAGCGAAGGAGGTAGCGGCCTGCCGGGTCGTCGTCGACGACGAGTACTCTCACGATCGCCCCTCCCCCTGCCGGCGGTCAGACGCGTTCAGCACCTGCTCGACGGTCGAGACCAGGCTCGACTCATCGAGCGGCTTGACGAGCGCGGCCTCGGCGCCTTCCGGCACGTGCTCGAGGCGTATCACGCTAGCGCACACCACTGGTATATCGGCAGTCGCGGCTTCGGCTTTGAGCGCACGTAGGATCTCAAGGCCGTCGGTGTCCGGCAGGACGATGTCGAGCATGATGAGATCGGGATGGAGCACGCGCGCCCGTTCGAGCGCCTGCGCGCCGGTCAGCGCGCGCACGACGCGATAGCCGCGACGGCCGAACTGGTAGCCATACGAGTCGAGCGCGTCGACGTCGTCGTCGACGGTGAGGATGAGCGGCTTGGGAGTGTCGACCGCCCCGGCGTCGGGCTCGGGGACGATGAGCGGCAGACGCAGCGTGAACGTGGAGCCCGCCCCCGGCTCGCTGTTCAGCGAGATCGACCCGTGCAGCAGGCCGGCGAGCCGCTGGGCGATCGCCAGGCCGAGGCCGGTCCCGTCGGCGCGGTCGTCGGGCGACACCTGCTCGAACTCCTGGAAGATGCGCTCCTGCGCTTCGGCAGGCACGCCGATCCCGGTGTCTGTGACCTCGAACAGCACATCGCCGTCGTCACGGCGCACCGAGAGCCCGACCGAACCCTCGCGCGTGAATTTCACTGCATTGCCGAGCAGGTTGGCGAGGATCTGTATGACCTTGCGCCGATCGGTCTCGAGCACGACGTCCGGGTCCGCGACGTCGAGCTGCCACGCGAGTCCCTTCTCGGCGGCGAGCGGCGACATGAGGGCCGCGATCTCTTCGGCAAGCTCGCCCACCGCGACGTCGGCGAACGTCAGCTCGAGGCGACCTGCCTCGATCTTGGAGAGATCGAGCACGTCGTTGATGAGCTCCAGAAGGTGCGCGCCCGCGCCCTCGACCATCGCCAGCTGCTTGCGCTGCTCGTCGTTGATCGGACCCGGCATCTCTTTGAGCAGCAGCCGCGTGAAGCCGATGATCGAGTTGAGCGGCGTGCGCAGGTCGTGGCTCAATCGCGCGAGGAACGCGCTCTTGGCGTTGGTCGCCTCGGCCAACCGTGCGTTCGTCTCGCGCAGCTCGGTCGTGCGCTCCTCCACGAGGTCCTCGAGGTGCTCCCGGTAGTCGGCGAGCTCGGCACGCATGCGCCGCTCGGCCGTGACATCCTCGAACACAGCCACGATGCCGACGGTTCCGCCGTCCTCGGCCTTGACGGGTGCGGTGTGCAGTCTGAGGTGGACCGACGATCCATCCTTGCGCCGCCGGATGATCTCGGCGCCTCTCACGGCCTCTCCTGCAAGCGCCCGGCCGATGAGCGCCTCGTACTCCCCGCGCGAGCCCGCCGGGACGATCGGGTTCGTCTGGCCGACGACTTCCTGGGCGCTCCAGCCAAAGGTGCTCTCGGCCGCCGCGTTCCACATGACGACGGTGCCGTCGGCCTCGAGCGCGACGATCGGCAGCGGCATCGCGTCGAGGACTGCGCTGAGATGGCCGGCGATGCGCTCGTACTCCTCGTTGATGATCTGCGCCGCCTGCTCGCTCCGGACCGCCTCCGCGGCCGACGCCGCGAGCCGACCGGCGGAACGGCGCTCTGCCATGTACAGGACGACGCCGGTGACGAGGACGAATGCCACCCCCTTGATGATCGCGGCGGGACCGGCGAGTTCGACGTCGAGCAGCACGAGCAGGCCATCGGACACGAGTATCCACAGCAGCGCGAGCACCATGTACGCGCCGGCAACACGGGATGCATGTCGTCCGCTCATCGGCCCACCCGTCATCCCATCCTCGCTCACAGCCTTACCCGACACGAGGCGCGCGATAACCCATCGAAAGGCTTCAGCCCGTCGCCGGCAGCACGATCGGTACGACCTCGTCGCCTGCCCCGGTCCGGCCCATCGAGCTCTCCTCGAGGGCACGGAGCGGCCCGGCGAGCTCATCGGGCAGCGGATCGAGGAGCTCGATGTGCTCGCCGGTGATCGGATGGTCCAGCGCGAGCTTGTAGGCATGCAGGAACTGGCGCTCCAGGCCGAGGTCGGCCTTGGGGTGGTTACGGCCGTACATCGGGTCTCCGACGACCGGATGATCGATGTAGGCCATGTGCACGCGGATCTGGTGGGTGCGACCGGTGTAGAGCTTGCACTCTACGAGCGTGTACCCGTCGTCGTGCGTGCCCGCCATGAAGCGCTCGAGCACCCGGAAGGTAGTGACCGCCTGCTTGGAGCCGGGCCCGTCATCGACGGCCATCCGCATGCGGTCCCGGGGATGCCGGCCGAGCGGAGCGTCCACGATGCCGGTGTCCGGGGCGATGTAGCCATGTACGAGCGTCACGTACCGCCGCTCGATAGCCCTGATCTTGATCGCCTCGCCGAGGACAGCCTGGGTCTCGTCGTCCTTGGCGACCATCATGAGGCCGGACGTGTCCTTGTCGAGACGGTGCACGATGCCGGGACGCTCGTCTCCTGCCAGCGTACCCAGGTCCTCGCTGTGAGCGAGCAACGCATGCACCAGCGTACCGCTCCAGTGGCCGTGCGCAGGGTGGACGACCATTCCCGCCTCCTTGGAGAGCACGATGAGATGCTCGTCCTCGTAGCGGATATCGAGCGGGATGTGCTCCGGCGTCAGCGCGGGCGGGGCCATGTCGGCGGGCGTGACGGTCACGAGCTCGCTGGCACGCACGATGTGCTTCTTGCCGACCACCCGGCCATCGACGGTCACGTTGCCCGTCTCGATCAGGCGGACCGCCGCCGAGCGGCTCGGCAGGAAGTCCAGATCGCCAAGAAGACGATCGAGCCGCATGCCCGATTCGTCATCGCTGACGACGTGTTCGTGCGACGTCACTGCTCGGCCGCCATACCGGGTTCCGCGTCATCTGGCGGGCAGGGCTCGGGCGCGACCCCGTCCGGCGTGATGTCCTTGGTGAACAGCAGCCACAGCAGCAGGAGCAGCACGCCGGTGTCGAGCGCAGCGTCGGCGATGTTGAAGACGGGCCACACATGCACGTTGAAGAAGTCGGTCACGCGACCCGCGAACACCCGGTCGATGAGATTGCCGAGCGCTCCAGCGGTCACGAGCGCGAGCGAGATGACGAGCGGCACTCGGCGTGGGCGATAGCGCCACCACGCGAACGCGATGCCCGCCAGAACGAGCAGCGTGATGCCGACGAACAACCACAGCTTGCCGGGGAGCAGCCCGAACGCCGCGCCCTCGTTCCGCACGTGCGTGAGGCTCAGCACGCCCTCGATCACCGGGATCGAGCGTCCGAGCGGCAGCTCGGCGCGCACGATCGCTTTGGTGACCTGGTCGATGGCGAGCACGATGAGGACCGTCGCGGAGAAGACGACTCCCGCGCGACGGAGGACTAGCGGCTTTCTTCCCATTCCTTGCACTCCACGCAGAGGTCGGCCCACGGCACAGCCTCGAGACGCTGCACCGGTATCGGCTTGCCGCATCGCTTGCAGGTCCCGTACTCGCCCGTGTCCACGCGCTCGAGCGCACCCTCGATCTGCGTCAGCAACTGGCGGGCGTTGTCCTCGAGCGTCATGTCGAGCTCACGCGCGAACGTGGCGCTGCCCTGGTCGGCCATATGGTCCCGGTAGTTGTTCTCGCCCGAGACCTCGGAGAGGTTCTCCTGGCCGTCGCGCTCGTATTCCTCGATCTCGTCGAGCAACCGGGCGCGCTCGGACTGCAGCTCCGCTCTCAACCGCTCCAACGTCTTCTCGTTCATGACCGGACCTCCCTTGGACGGGCTGTCGCGACGCTCGCCTCGGAATATCGGAAAAGCGCCCCGCCGGGGGCGCTGATCGTCTCACACGGATAGTATACCCTAGCTGACCTCGCCGTACTGTCCTACCTGCCGAAAGATGACGCGCCGGGCCGAGAAGCCCTAACGCGCCACCACGTCCTCGCAGCGGGCGCAGAGCCCCGCGGCGCCGAGCGCGCGGTAGTTCCAGCACCGCGGGCACTTCTCGCCCGCAGCCGGCAGGACCTCGACGGACAACGACCCGTCGGCGGAAGGCGCGACCTCCACGGCGCTCACGATGAACATCGCCGCCAGTTCGTCGGCGCCCCGCTCGGCGAGCACGGAACGGACCTCCTCGGCGGCCTTCACGACCACGCGCGCCTCCTGGCTCTTGCCGATCGCCTTCGCGTTGCGCGCGTCCTCCAGGGCCTTCATGACCTCGTCCCGCACCTCGAGCACGACGCCGTACGCCGCGGTGAGCTCCTCGGCGCGGGCCGACGGCACTTCAAGCGTCGGCCATCCGGCGAGGTGCACGGAGTCGATGCCCTCCCGCAGCGGCTCGGGCATGAAGCGCCAGACCTCCTCGGCGGTGAACGAGAGGATGGGCGCCACCATGCGCACGAGCGCCGTGAGCATCTCGGCCAGCACCGTCTGCGCGCTGCGCCGGGAGTCGGAGTCGGCCTCGTCGGCGTAGAGACGGTCCTTGAGCACATCGAGGTAGAACGCCGAGAGGTCGGTCACGCAGTAGTCGTAGATGGCGCGGTACACCTGGTGGAACTTCCAGTCGTCGTACGCCGCGCCGACGCGGGACACGAGCCGGGCGAGCGACGTCATCGCCCACTGGTCGAGCTCGGGCATACGGTCGAACGGGACCGCTTCTCCGGGCTCGAAGTCGTAGATGTTGCCGAGAAGGAAGCGGAACGTGTTGCGGATACGCCGGTACGCCTCGCTCGTGCGCTCCAGGATCTCGCTCGACACGCTGATGTCCTGCCCGTAATCGGCCGAGGCCGTCCAGAGGCGGATGATGTCGGCGCCGTACTGCCCGACGACATCCGCCGGGGAGATGACGTTGCCGAGCGACTTGCTCATCTTGCGGCCTTCGCCGTCGACGATGAACCCGTGCGTGAGCACGGTCCGGAACGGGGCCTCGTCGTAGGCGCCCACGCTCGTGAGCAGCGAAGACTGGAACCAGCCGCGGTGCTGGTCCGACCCTTCGAGGTAGAGCTCGGCGGGGCGTCGGAGCTCGTCGCGCGCCTCGAGCACGGACGTATGCGACACGCCGGACTCGAACCAGACGTCGACGATGTCCTTCTCGGGCACCAGTTCAGAGCCACCGCAGCGGGGGCATGCGATGCCCTGCGGCAGATACTCTGAGGGCGCGCGGGTGAACCAGGCGTCCGCTCCCTCGGTGGCGAAGAGCGCCTCGACGGCGGCGAACGTCTCGTCATTGGCGACGGTCTCGCCGCAGGCGGCGCACTCGAAGACGGGGATCGGCACGCCCCACGCCCGCTGTCGGCTGATGCACCAGTCGGGACGGTCGGCGACCATCGACGTGATGCGGTTCACGGACCAGCCCGGCACCCACTCGACGGTGCCGATGGCCTTGAGCGCCGCGTCGCGCAGCCCGGTCTTGTCCATCGAGATGAACCACTGCTCCGTGGCGCGGAAGATGACCGGCTTCTTGCAGCGCCAGCAGTGCGGGTAGCTGTGCGTCGTCTTGCCGGCAGCGAGCAGCACACCCTGCTCGGCCAGCCATGAGATGATGACCGGGTTCGCGTCATCGACGTGCAGCCCGGCGAAGGGGCCGCCGCCGTGATCGAACACGCCCTGGTCGTCCACGGGCATCGGGGCGGGCAGGCCGTACCGAACGCCCACGAGGTAGTCCTCCTCGCCGTGACCGGGGGCGGTATGGACGGCGCCGGTCCCGGTGGAGAGCTCCACGTGCTCGCCGGTGATGATGACGCCCGTCCGCTCGGGGAACACGGGCAGACGATACGTCAGGCCCTCGAGCTCCGAGCCCCGCATGCGCACCGGCTCGCCATCGGCATCCCGCACCACCTCGTAGGAGTCCCACCCGGCCACCTGCGCGACCGCGGGGACGAGGTCCTCGGCCATCACGAGCACCTCGCCGTCCGCCAGGACGCCGACGTACGCCGCGTCCGCGGCGAGCGTGACGGCGACGTTGGCGGGAAGCGTCCACGGCGTGGTGGTCCAGATGAGGACGGCGACCTTCTCGGCCACCCCGGAGAACGCGGGCGGGGGATCCGTCAACCAGAACTTGACGTAGATGCTGTCCGAAGTCTCCTCGGAGTACTCGATCTCAGCTTCCGCGAGCGCCGTCTGGCACCGGTAGCACCAATGGATAGGTTTGCGGCCCTTGTACACCATGCCGCGACGGTACAGCTCGGCGAAGACGCGCACGTCACCGGCCTCGTAGCTCGGCTTGAGGGTGAGGTACGGGTCCTCGAAATCGCCGCGAACGCCGAGACGCTTGAACTCCTCGGCTTGCACGCCTACGAACTCCATCGCGTACTCTCGGCACAGCGCACGCAGCTCGGCCTGCGAGATGGTCTTCATGCGCTCAGGGCCGAGGTTCTTCTCGACCTGATGCTCGATCGGCTGGCCGTGGCAGTCCCAGCCCGGCACGTACGGCGACCAGTAGCCCCGCATCGTCTTGTACTTGACGATGAGGTCCTTGAAGACCTTGTTGAATGCCGTGCCCATGTGGATGTGGCCGTTGGCGTAGGGCGGGCCGTCATGGAGTATGAAGGTCGGACCGCCTTCGTTGACCTCGAGCGAACGACGGTAGACGTCGATCTCCCCCCAGAAGCGGAGCTGTTCGGGCTCGCGAGTCGCAAGGCTCGCGCGCATCGGGAAGTCCGTCTGCGGAAGGTTCATCGTCTGCTTGTAATCGTTGCCCACCGTCTCGTTCCTCTCCTCGGCCTCTGCGCACGAAAAAGCGCGCCACGTCCCAGCTGCCGGGACGAAGCGCGCACTCCGCACTCCGCGGTACCACCCAGCTTGCGCGAGCATCGCCGCGCGCCACTCGGTCGCCCTGTAACGGGAGCTCCCGTCGGCGCCTACTCGGCGTGAAGCCTTTCGGGCCGAGGCTCGGAGGTGATCTTCGATGAGCGCGCCTGCCGCGGGCTCGCACTGTCCCCGCTCGCTTCAGGAGGCGTCCGCTCGCCTACTCGTCCTCGTCAGCGCCTGCCGTACGCCGCGCGACCTCGTCAGCCGCGCTTCGCGGCATGATACCGCGCTCACGAACCGGCGGTCAACGAAGGTCGAGCCCGCCCGTGCGCTGCGCGAACGCGTTCACCCGCTCGACGACATCGATCGCCTCGCTGTCGGTGAGCGCGGAGCCGAAGCGGAGGGCGCCGGTCGACGAACGGAACTCGACCGCGGCGGTGGTGCGTCCGTCGCCGCGGTCGAGGATCTCGGCTCGCGAGAGCCGGTCTCGTGCGATCTTGAATGGCAGCGTGACCCCGAGGGCGGTGCGGCGGACGACCGCGCGGTCGCCCGTCAGCGCGAACGTCTCGGTCCCCGCCCGCGCGTAGCCCAGTGCCCACACGCCGTACGCGGCGAGCACGTGGGCGAAGACCGTGAGCGCCATGGCCGCGATCCATACGATGACCCTGAGAAGCCAGCCGTCAGGCACGCCCCAGCCGAGATACGCTATGCTCGCGCCGATCACACCGAGGAGCCACGCCCCTCCCAACACGGCTGCGAGCCATCGCCACGTGCCGGCGGGGGCGGTCGGCAGGCAGACCACCAGGCGCGTGTCGCTCTCGTCCACGGTCATCCGGCCGTCAGCCGAGGCGCCGGACATCGTCACGACCTCGCCCCGAATGCGCGGTCCAGATCGGCGTCGGTCACGCCCTCGATCGACAGTCGCTTGTGTCGCGAACTCTGGCCGCGCACGACCGCGACCGCGCTCTTGGGGAGCTTCAGACGTTTGGCCAGGAGCGCGCAGACGGCGACATTCGCCTTGCCTGCGTCGGGTGGCGCGGTGACCCGCACCGACAGCTCGCCGTCACGCCAGCCAACGACCTCATCTCGGCCGGCGCGCGGAGTGACGTGTACCGCGAGCATCACGCCCATCGAGCGTCAGTCGATCTCCTCGATGTCGATGTCCTCGTCACGCTCGCCGAGTGAGCCGAAGTCGAGCTTGAACTCGGCGGGGTCCTCGAACACCGGTTCCTCGACGACCGCCGGCACCTCCGCGCCGACCTCACCGAGCTGGATACCGGCGACGAAGCCCGAGCTGGGCGGCTCGATCGGCTGCGTGTCGCCGGTCGGCTCCGAGGGAGCGGGCTCCGGCGCAGGAGCCGGCGCGGGCGCCGCGGGAGCTACGACATCGACGTCACCGATGGTCTCGTCGGCTGTCTCGGCAGTGAGCACCTGGATGTCTGAGGGAAGCTCGATCTCGCCGAGACCGCGCTGGTGGTCTTCGAGCAACGCACGGAAACGCGAGCGGAACTCCTCCTCGGCCTGCTTGATCCGCATCAGGTCCGCAGCGGCCTTCTGCTTCTGCGTGAGCGCGTTGTGGATGATTTCCTTCGCCTTGACCTCGGCGTCCTTGAGGACGACATCGGCCTCGTGCTGAGCCTTCGCCAGGATCTCATCGGCGGACTTCTGCGCGCTGACGAGCGTGTTGTGCAGCGTGCGCTCCATGTCCTGGTACGACTTGACGCGCTCCTCGGTCGCCTCGAGCCTCTCATTGAGGTCGATGTTCTCCTTGAAGAGTCGCTCGAGCTCGTCCGCGACCTGGTCCAGGAACTCGTCCACCTCGGCCTCGTTGTAGCCGCGCAGCGAGTGGGTGAACTCCTTGTGGTGGATGTCGAGCGGGGTGAGCTTCATGCGCTCGGTCCTTCCTGACCGTCTACAGTCCTGCTGTCCATAGGATTCTAACCAAAACTCGCTGGATGAGATACAGCACGAAGATGGCGGCCATCGGCGAGAGGTCGAGCATCCCCACCTGCAGCGGCAGCCGGCGGAAGATGCCGATGTACGGCTCGCAGACCTGGGCGAGGACGCGGTAGATGTCGTAGAGGAATCCCGTCGGGCGGAACCACGACATGATGATGTAGATGAAGATGAGCAGGACGTAGAAGTCGATCAGACGCGAGACAAGTGCTGCCAACGACACGGACGGACCTCCCGGGGGTGAGGGTCAGGAACCAAGCTCCCTGGCGCGCCGGACCGCGGCTTCGACCGCCTCGGCCACGCTTGCGCGGAAGCCCTTCTTCTCGAGCGCTTCTATTGCAGCGATGGTCGTGCCACCCGGGCTGCTGACCGCATCGACGAGCTCCTCGGGATGCTTCCCGGTACGCTCAAGGAGCTCGACCGTGCCACGCAGCGTCTGCGTCGCCAACTGTTGGGCCACGTCACGCGACAACCCCTGACGAACGCCCGCGCGGGCCAAAGCGTCGATGAACAGCGCGACGTACGCCGGTCCGGAACCCGAGATGGCGGTGGCGGCGTCCTGGTAGCGCTCGTCCAGGACGATCGCGCTGCCGAGCGCCTCGAAGAGCGCCCGGATCTCCTCGACCTGCTCGGGCGAAGCATGCGTGCCGCCGCTCACGACGCTCATGCCGGCGCCGACGAGCGCGGGGGTGTTCGGCATGACGCGGATGACCGCGACGCCGTCCTCGAGGAGAGCCTCGAGTCGCGCGCAGCGAACACCCGCGGCGATCGAGACGACGCGAGCGCCCGCGGGGACATCCTCGGCCAGATGTGCGAGGACCGCATCGATGACCTGCGGCTTCACGGCGAGGATGACGATCTCGGCGTCCTGCACGGCATCGTGCCCATCCCGCACGCACCGCACGCCATGCGCCTCGAAGACCGCGTGCCGGGCGGGGTCGGGCTCGGCGACCACGATCGAGGCCGCATCCGCGGCTCCCGCCGAGATGAGCCCGGCGACGATCGCCTCGCCCATCCGACCGCCACCGATGATCGCTATGGTCCGCTCGTCAGCCACGTAAGGCTCCGTCACATGTCCAGGTCGAACAGGCCCTTTTCGCGCAGCGCGCGACGCTGCTCGGTCACGTCGACGTTCGCGGGGGTGAGCATGAAGACCTTGTCCGACACCTTCTGCAGACCGCCGTTCAGGCCGTACGTGAGTCCCGACGCGAAGTCGAGAAGCCGCTTGGCGAGGTCGGGATCGGTCATCGTCAGGTTCATGATGACGGGGACGCCGGTCTTGAACTTGTCCGCAATGGCCTGCGCTTCGCCGAACGTGCGCGGCTCGGTGATCTGCATCTTCACCTGCGGCACGGCCTGCATGCCGGGGCCCGGCGCGACCGCGCCGCGCGAGGACGCGGTCTGCCGCGCCCGATCGAGGTCCGGTTCTCGCTCCAGGCGGCGCACCGCCTTCGAGTCCCCATAGCCGTACGGGCTCTTGTAGAGGTCGGGGTCGGGGTCGGGCTCGTAGCCCTCGACGTCCTCGTCCTCCCCGTAGTAGTCGTCGTCGTACTCGTCGTACTCGTCCGCCAGGCCGAGTCGCTCTTTGATCGATCGCCACAAGCCCACGGTGTTCTCCTGTGTTTTCGTCGCCGGCTCAGCCGCGTCTGCCGAAGATGGCCCGCCCGACGCGCACGATCGTCGCACCTTCCTCGATGGCGATCGTGAAGTCGTTGGTCATGCCCATCGACAGCTCACGCAACTCGATTCCATTCAACCGTAACGCGTCCAAAGAGGCAAAGAGCCGCGCAAGGCGCCTGAAGACCCATCTCACGGCCTCCGGCGACCGCACGAGCGGGGCGATCGTCATCAGCCCGACCACGTCGACTCCGGGCATCTCGACCGACGAGCGCAGCACGTCCTCCACGTCCTCGGGCGGCAGGCCGAACTTGCTCTCCTCGCCCGCCACGTTGACCTGCAGCAGCACCTGCTGGACGACGCCCCGCGCCTGCGCGACGCGGTCGATGTGCTCGAGCAGCTTCAGCGAGTCCACCGAGTGGATCAGGTCCGCCCTACCGACGACATCCTTCACCTTGTTGGACTGCAGGTGACCCACGAAGTGCCACCGGACGTCGGGGAACAAGCCACGCTTGCCGAGGAACTCGTTCGCGCGGTTCTCGCCGAAGTCGTTGCACCCGGCTGCGATCGCATGGCGGATCTCCTCGACGCCGACCGTCTTGGTCACCGCCACCACGGTGACGTCCTCCGGATCGCGCCCGGCGGCGTCCGCCGCGTCCCTGACGCGCTGACGAACCGCGTCGTATCGCTCCGCGATCGCGCTCACTCAGCCGACGCTTCCTCCGCGGTCTCCTCGGCCTCACCGATCGACTCGAACTCGCCCGTCACCATGTAGACGATGCGCTCGCCGATGTCCACGGCGTGGTCGGCGATACGCTCCAGATAGCGGGAGGCGAGCACCATCGAGCTTGCCCACTCGATGTCCTCTTCGTCCTGCAGGCGCGCGAGCTCCCTGAAGAACTGCTTGAAGAGGTGGTCGATGGGCTCGTCCAGGTCAGGCAGCTTGTGCGCGAGCTCGAGGTCCTTCTTCTCGAGCGCCTCGAGCATCGCCTCGAGCACGCGGTGCACGAGGTTGCCCTGAGCCTGGATGAGATCGTAGAGCGTCTGGGGTCCGCGGCGGTCCGCGGTGCGTCGCGCGGCTTTCGAGATGTTGACCGCGAGGTCGCCCATGCGCTCGAAGTGCATGCTGATGTATGCCAGCGAGTGCAGCAGTCGCAGGTCGCGGGCCACCGGGAACTGCGTCGCGATGATCTCGAGCGAGTGCTCCTCGATGCCGAGGCAACGGCTGTCGAGCTCATCGTCAGCGGCGATCACCTGCGCAGCGAGGTCGACGTCCCCGTCGACGAGCGCGCGCACGGCGTCCCGGGTGCGCTCTACGACCGAGCGGCCGATCGCCACGACCTCGGCCTTGAGTTCCTTAAGCTCCTTGCGAAAACCCTCGCGCATGTGCGCTCCTCCGTCTGGTCGCCACCTTCACGCCATTATAGACCCTGCATCTCCCGCTACCAGGTCTACCAGGGCGGATGTCACACCCATGTAACGGACGCGGGCTTCCCTAGCCGAAGCGCCCGGTGATGTAGTCCTCGGTCCGTCGGTCCTGCGGGCTCGTGAATATCTCGGCCGTGCGCCCGAATTCCACGAGCTCGGCGGCTTCGCCCATACGCTCCTGCAGGAAGAACGCCGTCTCGTCGCTGACGCGGGCAGCCTGCTGCATGTTGTGCGTCACGATGATGATGGTGATACGGTCCTTGAGCTCGGCCATGAGGTCCTCGATCTTCTGGACCGAGGTCGGGTCGATCGCGGAGCACGGCTCGTCCATCAGCATGACGTCGGGCTCGACCGCGAGCACACGCGCGATGCACAGACGCTGCTGCTGCCCGCCCGAGAGCGACAGCCCGTTGCGGTCCATGATGTCCTTGACCTCTTTCCAGAGGTTCGCGCGCTCGAGCGACTTCTGGACGATCTCGTCGAGCTCGCCCTTCTTCTTGACTCCATGCAGACGTGGGCCGAAAGCGACGTTGTCGTAGATGGTCATCGGGAACGGGTTCGGCTGCTGGAAGATCATCCCGACGCGCCGCCGCAGGTCCACGGGGTCCACGCCTTCTCCGTAGATGTCCTCACCGTCCAGGGTGATGGTGCCATCCACGCGCGTGCCGGGGATGAGGTCGTTCATGCGGTTGAGACAGCGCAGGAACGTCGACTTGCCGCAGCCGGAAGGGCCGATGAACGCGGTCACGCCGCGCTCGCGGATGTCGATGTCGATGCCGGTCAGGGCGTGGAAGTCCCCGTAGTAGAAGTCCAGGTCCCGGACGGCGATCTTGACGCCATGGTCATCGACGGGCTCCCGGAAGTGGTCGGCGAGCGCGTGGTCGGTCATCGGATCCTCCTACTCCTGCGCAGCAGCCAGCGCGCTGTGAGGTTGAAGAACAGGATCATCGCCATGAGCAGCAGGGCGGTTCCGTACGCCGCGGGCAGGTTGATCCCCTCCATGGCAAGCAGATACAGGTGGACGGTCATCGGCCGACCCGAGTCCATCGGGGTGATCGGGACGTTGATGGCCTGCCCCATGGTATAGATCACGACAGCGGTCTCCCCGACCGCGCGCCCGGTGGCCAGGATGATACCGGTGAGGATGCGGGGCATCGCCGCCGGCAGCACGGTACGGCTCACGGTCTGCCACTTGCTCGCACCGAGCCCGTAGCTGCCCCAGCGGATGTACTTAGGCACCGCACGGATGGCTTCCTCGGTGGTCCGCATGACGATGGGAAGCATCAGGAACCCGAGCGCGAGCGCCGCCGAGAGCATGCTGAAGTCGAAACCGAGCGCCTCGACGAACAGCGCGAGGCCGAACAGGCCCATGACGATCGACGGCACCGAGGCGAGCGTGTCGGCGGCGAAGCGGATGATCCTCACGAGCCGGCCCTGCACGGCATACTCGGCAAGATAGACCGCCGCCAGGATCGCGACGGGCGTCACGATGAGCATCGCCAGCGCGGTCACGTAGACCGTGGAGACGATCGTGGGGCCGATGCCGCCTTCGGCGTTGACGCCGTGGGGGCGGGTGAATATGAACTCCGGCGTCATCTGACCGATGCCGTTCACGAGCACGTAGATGATCACCGCCGCGAGGACCACGACCGTCGTGATGCCTGCCACCCACAAGAAGCCGAGCGCGATCGCGTTGGAGAGCCGCTTGTCCATCAGCGCACCCGCTCGTTGAAGCGCGAGAGCAGTCGGACGGTACCGACGAGACCCATGGAGAACAGGAACAGGATGATCGCCATGCCGAAGAGCGCCGTCCGGTGCAGGTCAGTGGCGTACGGCATGTCCATGACGATCTGGCTCGTCAGGGTCGAGATCGGCATGTCGACACCCTGGAAGAACACGGCCGCGTTGCCGACGACCATGAGGACCGCCATCGTCTCGCCGATCGCCCGCCCCATGCCGAGGATGATCGCGTCGATGATGCCGATCTTGGCTGCCGGCAGGAGAACCTTGTAGATGGTCTGCCAGGTCGTCGCGCCCATGGCGTACGACGCCTCGCGGATCCCCGGATGGATGCTTCCGAGCGCGTCCTCGGTCAGCGTGGCGATGGTCGGGACGATCATGATCGCGAGGATCAGCCATGCGGTCAGCGGGCCGAAGCCGAGTCCGCCGGTCAGGTCGGCGACCACCGGTCGCAGGATCATGAGGCCGAAGAAGCCGTAGACCACCGACGGCACGCCGGCCAGAAGCTCGATCGCGGGACGCACCACGGCGCGGACGCGCGGTGGTGCGATCTCGGACAGGAACACAGCGGCGCCGACCGCCAGCGGTGCACCCAGCACGAGCGCGCCCGCCATGACGACGAGCGACCCCGTGATGAACGGCAGTATCCCGAACGCTCCCTCACCCGGATGCCACAGCCCGCCGAACAGGAAGTCGCCAGCCCCGACATCGGTGAAGACCGGCCACCCGCGCACGCCCACGAAGACGAAGATGAGCGCGACGCCCATCACCGCCACGAACGCGCAGAGCAGGAAGAGGTACTTCAGCGCGCCCTCTTTGAGATACGTCGCCGCCGAGAGGCGCTTGAGCGTGGTCGTCGCGCGTCGCTCGTCAGTCATCCTGCCCCCCGATCACATCGGGCGGAGGATCCCCTTGCGTGATCGGCACGAATCCCGCCTCGCGCACGAGCGTCTCCTGGACGGTGGGTGAGAGAACGTACTCGATGTACTCCTTGGTGAGGCCCTCCGGTTCGCCGAGGGTGAAGAAGTGCAGCAGCCGCTGGAGCCCGTAGCTGCCGTTCAGGACGTTGGCCAGCGTGGGCTCCACGCCGTCGATGGTGACGGCGGCGACGTCATCGTTCACGAAGCCCACCGAGATGTAGCCGACCGCGCCGACCGCTTCGCCCACCACCATGCGGACCTGCCCCGTACCGGGCAGGATGACGGCCGTGCGGTCGAAGTCGGTGTCGCCCATGACGATCTTCTTGAACGCCTCGCGCGTGCCGGACGCCTCATCCCGGTTCACGATGCCGACCGGGAGGTCCGGCCCGCCGACCTCGGCCCAGTTCGTGATCTGTCCGGCGAAGATATCGCGCACCTGCTCACGCGTGAGCGAGCGGACCGGATTCTCTGGGTTGACGATGACAGCGATCGCATCGTAGGCGATGGGCGTGTCCACCAACCCGAGCGAGAGCTCGGACTCCTTGAGGTCGCGCGAGGCTGTCCCGATGTCGCTCGTGCCCTTCGATACGCTCTCGATACCCGCCGAGGAACCAACTCCCGATACGAGCACCTTGGTGCCCGGGTTCTCCTCGGTGAAGTCCTCGGCAGAGATCTCGGCGATAGGAAGGATCGTGGTGGACCCGGTGACGACGACCTCGTCCTCGGCCCTCGCACCGTCGTCGCATCCGGCAAGCGGCACGACGATCGTTGCGAGCATGACCGCGATGAGCGCCACGCGAAGGATCGGCGGGCGCACAATCACCGGACACGCGAGTGCGTGCCACCATGACGAACGACGCGTGTTCAGAGGGACGCTCCGAGGATCGCGGCGACGGCGCAGTGCCGTCCGGTCAGTCCTCCCTCGGCCCGGTAGGAGTAGAACGTGTCTGTGTTGTCGGCCGTGCACAGACCGAGATGACTCTGGCGTTCCATCGATACTCCGGCTCGGACGAGGTCCTCGGCAACCGCCGCCCCCAGATCGAGGCGGCCGGAGGCCGCAGAAAGAGTAACAAACTTGTCACGGAATTGCGACAGCACCTCGTCGCCGACTTCGTAGCAGCAGACGCCGATGTGCGGGCCTATGTAGGCGCTCACAGCGGCCGCCGCGTCACCCCCCGACAGCGCCCGCGCCGCCGCGCCCACGATGCCGGAAAGCGCGCCGCGCCAACCGGCGTGGACGACCGCGATCGCGGGGGTGTCGGTGCGCACGAGGATGACGGGGACGCAGTCCGCGAACAGCAGCATGAGCGGGGTGTCCGCTCGCGCGGTCACGAGCGCATCGACGCCAGGCACCGGCGGCCATCCCACCGCGCCCGCGCGCGCGCCGGCTCCCGCCTCCGCTTCGGCCACGATGCCGACCGACGCCCCGTGGACCTGCTCCGCGCATGTCAGAGCATCGCGTGCATGCCACAGACCGAGGGCGCGGAGCAGACCCTCGCGGTTGGCGTCCACGTCGCGAGCATCGTCCCCGACGTGCGCCGCGAGGTTCAACGTGGCGTACGGGCCATCGCTCACCCCGCCGCGTCGTTCCGAGAAGGCCACCACGATCCCGTGCTGTTCGCGCAGGCCGGGATCGGTCCAGACCGCCGTTCCGTTGCGCTCTTCGCGCGTCAGTCTCATTGGCTCACTCCTCCCACGCGGGGCGTCGCGGCGGCGGACGTCTCCACACTAGCACTCGTCCCATGAAGGCCGATCGCCATCGCGGGTGACCCTGGTAATCCGCACCAGCTTGGGGCACTATTAGCACAGGTGCTCCGTCACCGA